>Ga0209712_10000454_pt1 | contig 36607 bp, 26 predicted proteins | sample ArcOceMetagenome_FD_187443 | JGI IMG/M metagenome (GOLD analysis project Ga0209712, IMG submission 187443) | Marine eukaryotic phytoplankton communities from Arctic Ocean - Arctic Ocean - Greenland ARC118M Metagenome (SPAdes) (version 2) | ecosystem: Environmental > Aquatic > Marine > Oceanic...
AATTCGTAGCATCGATTGATTCTAAATTAGTTGATCCAGTTGATACTTTCGAATCAAAGGAAACTGAAGAAGAAATTGAAGAAGCTGAAGAAGTTGAAGAAGAAGCTGAAGAAGTTGAAGAAGAAGCTGAAGAAGAAGCTGAAGAAGCTAAACAAGTTAGTGAAATGTTACAAGAAGTTTACGAAGCTTGTAAAAATGAAGCTAAGGTTTATGAAGATGACGCACACGATGATCATACTGTAGAATCATATATGATTGAAAATGCTGCATTAATAGCTGCACTTGCTGCGAAATCATTAACTGAAATGAAAGAAGAATATTCAACAGAGGCTTATGAAGCTGCATGTAACGGAATGATAGAATCTTATACTAAGAAAATGAATGAGATGAAAGAAACTGAATCTGCTGAAGACGCAGATGCTGTTGAATAATTAACAACATAATTTAAATGGAAGCTCGGTAATTACCGGGCTTTTTTACTTTAGAAACAATATTAATCTAACTTATATAATTACTATAAAATATAATTATGCCTAGAATAAGAATAGAATCGGTTTATATGCAAAATGCATATCAATTTGCAGAATTAAGTTACGCAGAAAGACGTAAAGTCGGATGTGTTATTGTAAAGGATCACCAGGTAATATCATTCGGTTATAATGGAACTCCACATGGTTTCGATAATGAATGCGAAGAAACAGATACCATGTATTACGAAAATCCAGACATCGCTGTCGATTTAATGGAACAGGGATATGAATGTAACAATGGTGTTTGCCACAAACACGGTGCAACAACAAAACCTGAAGTTCTACATGCAGAATCAAATGCAATTATGAAAGTTGCAAAATCAACAATGAGTTGTAATGGTGCAGAATTATATACAACAACATGTCCTTGTTTTGGATGTGCTAAATTAATCATACAAGCCGGAATTTCAAAAGTATATTATACAGAAACATATAGAGATATGGGTGGTGTAGAGTTATTGGGAAAGGCTGGAATCATCGTAGAACAAATAACACTATAGGCATAATCATGAGTATAAATAAAAGATATGTACCTGAATTACACAAGTTGAAAAAGATTCTGATAGAACAAGGATCAGATTCCTTTGCTAGAACTTATATAAAACCTGATATTTTAATAGGTCCTTCTGATTCTTTAGAATTCATTGATTTATTTGCAAAAGAATATTTAGATTAAACAAAAAGTACTTTAGCAGTATAATTATTAAATAATATAAAAAATGGCAACAGTGCAAGAAGAGATTAAACAATACCAGTGGATTAAAGGAGATAACTTTGGAGTCATAGTGGATGTACTTAGTGAAGATTCTGATTTTATTAATTTCACAGACGGTAGTAAAATATTTAAAACAATAAGATCTGAATTTTTAGAGGAAGTAATTGATGGTAGAATACCTTTACCAGGTGCTTTAAACGCAAGTGCGCTGGTTTCAGGTAATCCTCTACCAACACAGCCTATAGTGCCTCCAGCTATTACAGTTGTACAGAATGAACCTTCAGTACTCGGTAAAATGATATTGAAGATGAGTAAGAAAAACGTAGTGAACGTTCCTATTCAAATTAATCTTAATATTCCAACACCACAGCTATATTCAATGTTAGGTGAAGGAATGGAATCAGATGATCTTAATGAAGAAATCATGGAGGTTGCACTTTCCCAAATAGAAATGGATAAATTACAAGACTATATTAAGTCTAATATTACAACATTTCTATCGGAATACTACTCATAATAAAAAACTGATAAATATTAATATTAACTAATACAACTATAAAATGGCATCAATCGCAAGAAAACAAAGAAGAATGAATTATAGAGACGCTGGATTCTTAAAAGTTAAGAACATGTTCAGTAGGTTCTCGCCACAGGGAATTGCATGGTATGCTAAAATGGCAGAAGACGGAGCAGCGGCTAATGAAGCTTATCAGAAATTTGTAAATGATTCTATTGCAGATCAATTACAAAACAAATTAAACAGATTAAAAGAAACTTGGACAGGTATTGGTTATAATGCATCTGAAATTAAGAAATTAGAAGAAGCATTTTCAATTACAGTAATTACTGACAAGGACACTTATAGAGCTGATAGAAAATTAGCAAGAAAGTTACAGAAAGAAGCGCAAGCATCTTTATTATCTAGAGCAGCATAATATGCAACATGTTAAACTGCAGCTAGCAGATAATGGTGTTATAAAAAATGTCCTAGACGACAATATAAACGGCGGTGGAGAATCTTATGAATCTACCACCGTTTATGAATTCGATACGGTTTCTAATAAAATTAAATTTATTGAGGAATTATGTATTGATCTTGGATTAGAGTTTGGTAATTCAAAGTCAAATACACAGATACAAATCAAATCTGGATGGGGAGATTCTTATAATCCTACTAAAAAAGAAATTGATTTTAAAATAAAAAAGATGGAAGCTCAATTGAGTATTCTTCGTAATATAAAGAATGGATAGTATTATAGTAGAATGTGTATGGTATCAATCGAAGCGGGATTTCAATAGATTTATTAGATCTATTGAAGATCCACAGCTCAGCGTTATTGACTATTCTATTATTACTAATAAGCTAATCAAGGCAGATCCATACGGGGTTGAACCTACTCCTTCGATAGTAGGTTTAAATATAATGTCTTCTATTAGAACAGCAGTTAGTCTTGAAAAGAAGATTATAACTACTATTGTATATTCATTTAAAAACTTAAACGAAGATACTGTTGTTAACTTCATAGGGTTAACCAAATCAAAAACTGATAGGAACTTAAAATTTGTTTTAAATATCCTTAATATGAACAAGGTTCCTTCTAAGGAGATACTAAATAAATTTGATTTTGTTAAATTTGTAGATAATGATTAGACACCGTCTATTTAGCAAGGGAGAATACATTCACGCATTAATTTCTAACTCACGATACTCAAATATCGTGTTTCCTGTTAGGGCTATAATCTATGATGTTAAGTTTGATGAAACAATGCCAAAATATCAAATAAGAATTGTAAAGTTTTATGATGATATTAATTTTCTAAAAAGGTATTTCTTCGATATGAATTTTGATAAAGATTTTAAAGGAGGTTCTACTAAATTCAGATTTAACAGGGATAACTTTAAAAGCAAAGCAGAACTAGCAAAACATCTAGATGCAAACTCAGAAACATATAAAATCGTAGTAGACTCTGTCATGTGTACTAAATCATACCCTCAAATTCAGGAGTTATATATAAACATACAGGATTTCTTAATTGAAAAGGAATTTAGAGAGCTATATGAAAAGGCTACTAGATCTTCATATTCTAAAGGACAATATTATTATGAGTCTAAGGGAGTATTTGAAGCACATCTTAAAAAATTCTTAGGGAATAGAGAACCTAAATCCAAGGAATTCTACAATAAACTATTATTTAGACCAATCGGATCTGACTATGATAACTTGAAATCATAGATAATTAATAGTAATATATATATAGTATTAGTTCAAAACAATATTATATAATATGCCAAACATGAATATAGATGCAGCAGCGAACACTGGTGCTAAGAATCTACTTAAAGCGGGGGAGACCGGCTTCGGAAAAGTTAAATCAGCTTTCAATGATTTCTTCGATATAGAGGATCCCGTTGGAGTACAAGCACAGATTGTAAAAAAACAAAACGCAAATACCTTAAAATCTAATAAAGAAATAGATAGTAGTTTATCATTAACTGGTAAATCTTCTAATAAATTAAATACAGACAATAAAATATCAAATAACGCGGGTTTCTATACAGATAGTGTTAAATCGGTAATACATAAAGATCCTGATGGAAAGGAATTATCAGCCGGTGAAAGACCATATTCGCTATTTAATAAATATTCTTTAGTAAATTTTAGAGGTACTCCATTAGAGGCAGTGGGACCTAAAATTGCAAGTCCCCATCATAATATAATAGATCCAAAGACTTTAATTAATCCAAGTGCTACTAGAATTGTAGAATTAACATCAGGTAGTGTAGGGTATCAATATTCATATTCGGACTTTGCTTTGGCAAAATATTTTGGTAAAATACCAAACAATATGATGATAACATTACGTAGGTTTGCATTCCCATGCCCTGATGATGTTATTAGTCCTAAAATTGCTGGAAAGGATGCGCCTCAACCCGATATTGCCCGAGCAGTGACATGGTTAGGTGAAGATACTGGAAATGCACTGAGCGATATTCTAAATTTCTCACACGGATATACTTGGAAAGAAGCAGAAGCAGATACACAAACATTACAATCAACAAAGGGAGCAGGTTCTGGAAAGGTAGGTGCTTTTATTAATGGTAACAAATTATTATCTGCTGCAGGTAATGCTGCCCAAGGTAGGGACGGTTACGATACTGCTGTTAGAAATGCAAACGCAGGATATGACGCATTTAGCGAAACATATCCTAATCACGTGTTTGGACCTCTTAATGTTATAAAGAAAGTTTCACAAAGAGAACAAGGTCTTAATTTTACACAAGAATTTACACTTAAGTTTGAATATGAATTAAGAGATCTGGGAGGAGCAAATCCAAAGGTCATTATGTTAGATCAATTATCTAATATATTAGCATTAACTTATAGTAACGCGCCTTTTTGGGGTGGGGATGTAAGATATGTTGGTGATGGTAGTGTTGCAAAACCTTTAGGTAATTTAACTAAATTACAAAATGGAGATTATAAAGGATTTTTAACTTCGGTTGTTTCAAGCGTTACTGGTAAAAAGAATGAAGATGGTAGTGCAATGGGAGCACTTGGTAACTTGGTAGATGGTTTTAAAGAATTTGTTGGTGAAGGTAATATTGGAAAAACTTTAAATAACATGTTAGGTGGTAGTTTAATGAAAATGTTTAACTCACCACAGGGTGCAGCTGCAGTTAACGCACTTTTAACAGGGGATCCTACTGGACAATGGCACGTAACTCTAGGTAATCCGCTAAACCCTATAGCAGTTATTGGAAACTTAGCATGTACTAATACTAGTGTTAATTTTGAAGGAGCAATGGGAGTTCAGGATTTTCCAGAAAAAATGGTTGTTACAGTGACTTTAAAACCAGGAAGGCCTAGGGATAAAGCAGAAATTGAATCTATGTTTAATTCAGGTAGAGGTAGATTTTACATACAGCCGAATGATGGTACAGCAGATGTAAATAGTACATTAAATGTAGATCCATACGGTAAAACTAAAGGAAAGGCTCATAAGCTGGATCCAGAAGTAAGAAAAATAGCAAACGGTTAACATGAACTTTAAATCAATAAACGATAAGAAAATTAAAGATGGTAAATTAATACTTGCACATCCAACATTAGTGTTCGCCCCGGGTACTAGTACAATATCAGTATATGAGGTAAGCGCTGATGAAGTATGTCGTATTGATCTTATTTCTGAAAAGTTTTTTAATTCTCCAGATTATTCTGAGCATATTTTAAAATATAACAATATATCAAATCCTTTTTCAATTAATGAAGGTGATATATTAAATATACCAGATGTTAAATCTGCTTTAAAGAATTTCCAACCAGTTAAATTAATAGGGGATGGTACTGTAGAAAAGGAACCATCAATCCGAGATCAATTCGTAGATTCTAAAAGATTAACAACTAAAGATAAAAAGAGAATAGAATACTTACAGAAGAAGGCAAATCAAAAGACAAATGGATCAAAACAAATACTTCCTCCTAATTTATTAAAAGACGGAGATAAGAATATAGACATAACAGGAGACACAATCATAATATAAGATGGCATTAGACAGTAAAATTTTAACAAGATTAGAGCCTACATTAGAATTAGACAAATTACAGTTTAAATCATATGGCGAACAGGACGGTGATAACCCAGGTGATAGTCATGGTTCTAGAGCACTTGGTGTTGAATTTCCACTTATTATGATTAACAATTATAGATTTAATCAAGAGGATATATCTAATTTTGAAATATCACTGGAGGGAATAATCCCAACAATATCCTTGACACTTATAGATAATCAATCATATTTTACGGCTGATCAATTTCCAAGGGATGGAGATGTTATTAATGTTAGAATAGCTTCAAAAGCTAAAAATGATTATAAGGATATTAGAATTGATTTCGATATTGACGATGTTGATTCTCCACCTAGGAGTAATTTTGCACAAGGAACTGGTAGAGGAAAATACTCATTCACAGGCAGGATGAAAATTCCTGGATTATATGCAGAAGATTGTAAAGAATATGGATTAGGAACTTCAGTAGAACATTTAGAAACAATGGTTACTGATTTAAAAATAGGATTAGCAAGCAATATAGATGCATCTGATGATGCTATGAAAGTAATGACATCATTTGAACCTATGTTAGATACTATTACAGATTTAGTATCACACTCATACGTTAGCGAAGATTCATTCCAAACCTTTTCAATAGACCCTTGGTATTATTTAAACTATGTCGATATGAATTTACTTTTAAATGCTGAAGAAAGCTTTGAAGATGGATTAGCCTCAATGGATATTGATTACAACGATATACTAGGACCCGACGCAACAGAAGCTACAAACGAACAAAAAACTTCTTTAGTGTTATCTTCACACGAGAGACTTGCTGGTACTAATTTACATATCAATAGGTATTCACTTAAGAACAACACGGGTAGTTCAGTTAAAAAGAATGGATATAAAAGAGTATTGCAATTCTTTGATAACGACTCTGATGAGGGTTTAGTTAGTTTTGATATTGAACCATTAACATCAACCAAGTTAAAGGATATTGCTGAACCCCTGAAAGGACGTAGGGATGAGGAGAGGTATAAAAGCGAAATAAAATATAAATATATGGGTAGAAGGCACAGTGATCCTGAGACCTCGAATACTCATTTAAATTATACATTCGCAGAATTACACAATAAACAAAATCTAGATGAACTAGATAAAATGTATTTGGAAGTTGAACTTTCAAGTTATAATCCAGCTATACGAAAATATCAAAAAATACCTATTGCAATATTTGGACAAACACAGGATCAAATAGGGGCGGATATTGCTGTTAAAGGAGCTAAAGAAAAAATGGGATTTGATGCAAAACCTACCGCAGATTTAGAAGATGAATTATCTGATAAAACAGCTATCGATGAATTCCTAAGTGGATTCTATGTAGTAGGTTCTATTAGATATACATATAAGAAGTCGGAAGGTATTGTAAAACAACACATGAAACTCCTTAGAAGAGAATGGAATAGCCGTATCAATAATATCGCCTAGTAATATACGATAAATATAAAAAGAATAAATAGTTATATGTCAGATTTTAAAAATACACAAGACTTTAGAAAGAGTAAGTTGTCGAAGCATGCTTATCAAGACCCAACGTACCTATCTTTCACGTTGATGTTTGATTTTGCAGATGCTGCCAATTCACCTTTTTTATCTAAACCAGCAGAAGACTTTTTATTTAAGTTAACTGAAGGAGAGGGAAATGAATCGTCTGAATTCTATAAAGAAAGATTAGAAGCATTGATGAACTTTAAGAAAGCTCTTAAGACTATTAATCAAGATATGCCATGGTACTGGCAAGGACTTAGTGGATTAGAAAAACTTCAACAATATGATCCTCAAAAACCGTATAAAGGTGGACCTGACGCTGTATTAACAATTGAAACTTTAGAATCTTTAAATCTTCCAATTGCAGGTTTAATGCATTTATATCGTAAAGCGGTATTTGACGAAAGAAAATGGACATATATCTTACCTGCAAACTTACGTAAATTTAGAATGTATGTATATGTTACTGAAGTTAGAACTATTAAAAACATGAGTAGTCCAAAAATTAATGGACTTAATAAGGGTGCTCTTAAGGGATTCCCAGATAATTTTAAACCTTCAATAGATATTCAAAATAGTAATGAAGGTATATCAGGAACATCCGGCAGACCTTATTTTATGTTTGGTTTAAAGTATTGTGAATTTGATATGGCTAGTGGAACCGGATCTTTTGCTGATTTAAAGAAATCTCCGGAAGGAGCAGCTGCTGGCGAAATAGCAATAAAATATGAAAAACTATATTCATTAGAAGCAAGAGCCCTTAACGGTATAGTATCAAGTGAATTCGGTAATGATAATCTATCACCAGCTCCTGATTCAGAATCAGGTGGACCCAATACTCTAACGGATTGGGCTAAAGCAAAGGCATTAGAAGCAGGAAAGCAATTTGCAGATAAAGCAATTACTGATCTTAAAACTATGGCTAATAATAAAGTTGGAGAACTTAAACAACAAGCAAAGGATGCTACTATAGGTAGATTAAATGCTGCAGTTCAAAATGCTTATAAGGATTTCGTTAGCGGAGTTGATGACGTAGCATCGTTGCCAAATCAAGCAAGAAACATAAGTGCTGCCATAACTGAAAACATACATGGTGGACTTATACAACCAGGAAATACATTAGGAGATACATTAAATAGCGCAACTATAAGATCTTTAGGTAACGTACATGAGTAACAAAAATAAAAATAAAGAACTAGAATCTGACAACCTTAGGGAAACCCATTGGTTGGGAGAGGTTGTATCTAATGAAGATCCTACTAAATTAGGAAGATGTAAGGTTAAAGTATTTGGTAAGTTTGATAAATTAACGGAAGATGCTATTCCATGGGCAACCCCAATGAATCGTGACCATGCTGGAGCTCATTCAATACCAAGGGTCGGAGACATAGTAGCAATTCGTTTTGATAATGGTAACATATATCACCCTGAATACTGGTTTCAAATCAATCAAAATAAAGAACTTAAAGAAGATATCTTAGATCCTTCAGCTGAAGCACATAACGTTGTTAGTTTAATATATGACGCAGAAAGAAACATAAGGATATACTCATCACCAGAAGATGGATTAGTAATCTCAAGAGGTTCAGGTGCTAAGGAAAGACCAATTATTCAAATTGACGAAGAAGGACATATAAAAATATCAACAGATTCAAAAATCTTTTTAGATTCTGGAAACATATTTCTATCAAATGAGGGAGAAGAAGGTGCAGATGAATCTGAACCAGCTGTTAGGGGAGTTAGTTTAGAAAAATGGTTAAATGAATTACTAGATGATTATAAAAGTCACTTTCATCCAACTGGGGTAGGTCCATCCGGACCACCTGCTGCACCAACACCGATATTAATAGGCCAGTTGAAAGGGAAACACATTGATTATCAACAGAAAGATAAATAAGATATATAATTCTATAAAACCAATCTAACATGCCAGCAAAGTGGCCTTTATTTATAAATAACGTATCTACTAAACTAGATAGTAGGAGCTCTGAATCAATGGGCATCGCTACAGAAACCGATCCTCCTAAGATAGGGGATTTTGCTGAGTTTCTTGCAAACGAATATACGTCAGCAGTGTCAACTGCTCAAACCCCATTTGGAAATACCCATAATAATACTGGTCAAAAACTAATACTTGTAGAGGGTTTTGATAAGGCTTTCAAAAAACTATATGAAGATTATGATACTTCCTTAGAAGATAGGAAAACAATCGAGAAGTATAGAGATATGATGGAAGGCTTGCCAAACGCAGATCTTAGTTTTGATGCAAATTGTGAAATTGAAAAATGGGCACTAGAAAATACAGATACTCTAGAAAAATTTAGATTTTATCCTCTATATAATTCAACATGTCCTGTTCCGTATCCAATCGAAGATACAGAGCAAGGAGATTCTTTAGATTTTAATATAATAACAAAGGCGTCTTCTGATATTAATTCAGTCTCACATAACTATATAGTTAAATTCACACTATCAAAATACGATGATGAACAATCTTATAAGGTAAGATATTCATTAAACGAGGTTGAGCAAGGACTAGTGACAATCGGGAATGACGGATTCACAACCCTTAAAATACCGCAAGTTGCTGGTACATACGCTTATAATTTTATTGAAATACTAAACAGTACTGGTGAGGATCTTATTAGAACTGTTAATAAATCAAAATCTATAACAATAGGTGATGGTGGTGTTCTTGAGAAATTAAGTGACATTGATGACTTATTACAAGGAGAGAATTCAGAATATCCTGAGGTTATTGAAAAAGAACCTAGGAATCCAATTCCAACAATGACTGATGAAGAACAGATAGATGCATTAGCAATGAGAGTTCTTGCACAAAACGACGGAACTATATACTTTAGAACATGGGTTTATCGCTTGGGAAATTATGGTCTTTTTTCTACACTTGGATTAAAAGTTGAAAACAGCATTAAAAGATTAGAGTCGACATGGCGAGCAGACGAGAAATCTAGATTAAGGATAGGTCGAAAAAGGTTCCCATTGGATATAATGCCTCCTATTGAAGTTGAAGATACTATAAATCAATATGTTTTTCAAGAGGAACATGAAGATAGAGTAGACGCAATACCTGAGGATATTACAGCTGATTTTATATGTAAATTTATATATGTAAAAGCATATGATACGTCTATTAATTCAGGAGTTGCTTCTAGATCACATGCTAGAAAGGTAAAACTATATAAGGAAGAAAAGAAAAGGTGGTGGGAACTTCAAATAAAATGGGCAAGATCTAAAGAAGAAGAGCTTAAACAAGATCAGGAAGAAGACGGAGTAGATCCTTATGAGATAATGTCGTCAGCTGTTATTACATATTGGATGTCATCAACAGTACAGCCCTTCACATCATCACCTCCGGTCCCACCTTGTAATGTACCTGTACCTTTGGGTGGTATATATGCACCAATATATTATGGAAGTAAATCAATGCTAGCAAACGATTTAAGAAGGGCATGGAACACTGGTAAGATTTTTGAAGTCCAGCCGGCCAATCCAATAGCATCAAAATTAGTTGCAACCGCAGTTGCAGTATCATTCGCTAAGCATTTAGCATTATTAAAGTTTTTATATCTAGGAGGTATTACAACCCCAGCTGGTCCTGTACCAATGGTTGGATTCGTACCTGTTGTATTTTAAAACGTATATATACATTATAATTATTTACACACAATTACTAACAATTTAAATTAAAAAAAGATGTCACAAGACGTTAAGAGAAAAAGACTTCCGGTAACTAATCCAGAGGTTGAAACTAAAAAAAGAGTAGAGATTGACTTTACTGAATATGCAAATGTTCCTATCGAAGAATTTGATTGGGATGCGCATCAAGAAGGTTGTCCGAGCCAATCAAGAGTTCAAAATACTAAATTAAAAACACCAAGCGGATGGACTGTATATTCAACAGCACCTTACGCACAGGATTTCTTAAACCTATTAACAGGTTACGAAGAATCAGTAGAACACATTCAACAGTTAAAAATTGAAAATGGTGGAATATATGATGGTGTTATTGAAACAGTTAACGAAACATGGGTATCCGTTGATATTGGATATCGTGAATCGGTTTATGTTTCCGTTGTTAAAGAAGAAGCAAGCATCAGAGATCAATTTGTAGTAGGAAATGAAGTTAAGATTCAGGTTCTAGAATACGGTGGATCTAAAGGATACGTATTAGGTTCTATTTCAGCTGGAGTTAAGACTGCAGTTGTTGCTGAAATTATGGCTTCTATTGAGGGTGGATCAACCGGATATATGGGTACAGTTACTGAAATGATTCCGGGTGGTGGTTACATCGTTCGTATTCAAGGAATTGATTGTTTTATGCCAGGTTCATTAGCTGGAATTAATAAATTAGTAGACTTTGAATCTATCATCGGAACAGATATGTATGTAGTGCCTGTAAGCTTCTCAGAAAAGAGAGGAACTATCGTGGTATCACATAGAGAATATCTTAAAGCTATGATTCCATCTAGAATTGAATCATTAAAAGAAAACATTGGAGAGGAAATTACAGGAAACGTTACAGGATCTGCAAAATACGGAGTATTTGTTGAATTCAACGAATGTTTAACTGGAATGATTCACGTTAACGACTTAACACCAGAAATGTTAAAAGCTCATAAAGCTAGAGAAATTAATCCAGGTGCTGAAATAACTTTTAAAATTAAGGAAGTTGTTAGCGAAACTAAGATTATCTTAACTCAATTAGATCAAGCACCTAGTGTTGACCTATGGGACGGTATTGAAGATCGTATTAAAACACCAAGTGAGGTTGTAGGAACGGTTAGAGCTGTTAAAGATTATGGAATCTTTATCGATATTGAAAAAGGAGTTGCAGGTTTATTACATATTTCTGAAATTGAAGATGTTTTAGAAACAACTGATATTAAACCAGGAGATAGCATCACAGTTCAAGTTACACGAATTGACGCAGCTACTCGTAAGATCTTTTTAAAGATTTAATAAGTATATTTTTTAAGTAAACAACCCGAGATTTAATAGTCTCGGGTTTTTTATTGAGATTATCTTAATATAATTAGAATATATAAACTAACTTAAGTTTAATAGATATCTAATATGAACACATTTAACGATTCAAAAATATTAAAAAATGCCTTAGTTGGTGTCGAATTCGAATTTTATTCAAATCTTCCTATTGAAGAAACTGCCAAAAAACTTGGAAGTCTTTTAGATAAAAAGATTCAGGTAGAGACCAAAGCACATAGTGACTTTGAGCCAACTGCTGATCATTTTAAACTAGAGCCTGATATGAGTGGTGGTGTTAAATTAATGGAATTGGTAACAGGCCCTATGCCATATTACAATGCTCGTTTAATGATTATAAATGTTTGTAAATGGATAGAAGAAAACGGATATACTACCGATCGTTCGTCAATTCACTTAAACTTATCATTTGATAAAAATAAAATAGAAAATAAGAATAGAATATCTAAGATGAATGTTCTTAAGTTTATTTTAGATTTTAAAGAAGATCAAGTATTTAAATTCTTTCCAGAAAGAAAAGGATCTGCATATGCTAAATCAGTTAAATTTATATTACCAAATAAAGATACTTATTTCTTTGATGGTAAGACTATTAATCAACAAAATTTTACATATCCGGATTCTAAATATTATGGAATTAACTTTGATAAAAGACATAAAAATTATCTAGAGTTTAGATATATAGGAGGTGAAGATTGGGAAAAGAAAACTTCAACCGTGCTACATATGCTAGATCAATTTCTAGTACAGCTTTGGAATTCTACTGAATCTACTCAATTTAATAGTCTTAATGCATTAGAGCTAAAGAGAATACTTGCAGAGAATCAAAGAATTATAAGTGCTAGGAAAGATTGGAGATCAATTGAAAAGAACTGGAAGGATATTCAATTCACTGTTGATTTACAAAAACACCCTCAAATATTAGATCTACATTGGTCAAATATAAAAGAACAAGTCATGAGGCTATTCACACATGGTTCTATAACTAAAGGTCATATCAATTATGATACTGATACTAGTAAGGTACAGGTTGATGGTGGTGAATTGTCATACTGTGTTGAGATTGCAGGTTATGATTTTGTAAATAGTAAAATAAAAGGAGAATTAAAACATTGTGATTTATTTAGATGCGAATTAGATGGATCTGATATAAATGAATGTAACTTTTATGACAGCTGTACAATAATTAGTTCTAAGGTAAAGAATTCATATGTACATCAATCATGTGAATTAGAAGATGCATATATTTATGGAACTACCGGTATTATGAAAGGTAAAATGACTGGTGGTATATTTAGAGAGGGAAAATACGATAAGAAAACAGCCAAATTCGATGGCACTGAAAAAATACTTTATACAGAAGTATAAAAAATAAATAAGGAAAATGAGTAATATATTTTTAGGAGATGAAAGTTGGTTAGCAAATCCACAATTTGGAAGTGAGTGTTTTAATGCATTCGTAACCGAATTAGCTGAGGAAGTTACAGGATCTTGTATGATTCCAATGAATTTACCAAAAAAGGAAGTTCAAAATATTGTAAAAAGATCAAAGAAATGGTTTTACAAGAATTATGAATATTCCGTTAAAGAAAGTTTCGTGGTATTACCAGTATCTTTATTTGATAGTGAGTACTTTAAAGCAAACAGAAGCATCACATTACCTGGTCCTGATGCAACAACTGGTGGAAATGAGATATTCTCAGTATATGGAGTATTTGAAACTGGAAGCAGATGGGGAGGTTCTTCAGATATTAATTTCTCACAAGGAGATTTCTCAACAGAAAGAATGATGATGCAGGGAATGTACGGTGGAGCCTCAACGGCAGCAGGTGCTGAAAACCTACAATCATTTGTAATTAACGAAAGTTTTTATGATCTAGCTCGTCAGATTATTGAAAATCCTATCTCATTTAATTATAGTCAATCGACACATGAATTAAAATTTACAGGTGGAACACCACAAAGAGATGTTATTTTAGAGGTATATGAAACTATTCCAGAATGTGCATTGTTTGAAGATGAGGCATTCTTTAGATATTGTGCTGCTAAAATTAAAGTATCATTAGGTCAAAAATTAGGAATCTTTGGATTCACGTTACCTGGAAATATTCAAGTAAACGCTGATTTAATACAAGGTCTTGGCGAATCGGAATTAGAAGCAGTAATAGAAGAAATAAAGAATGACGAAGGCACGGATTGGATGATGCATTCTTAAAGGTATATATACTATATGGAATTTTACGTAAAAAATGTTGGAGAACCAAACTTTAGCCCTGATAAACTACAGCAAGATGCTGAAATATCAATGCTATTAACTCAAATAGAAACAATTCTTTTCACTAGAAAGGGAGAGGTTTTAAATGATATTAATTTTGGTGCAAATTTAGAAGATTATGTATATGAATTAAGATATAATGATTATATGTTAAAAAAATCAATACAAGATCAATTGGTTGCATACGCTCCATTATCTAATAAATATAGTGTTGATATAGAAATAGACTACGCAGATGAAACGGACAGACATGCTGTCTTTTTAGATATTATAGTTGATGGTAGAATCCAAATGGGTGTTTACGTATAAAATAGAATAAAAATAAAATGGCTGAATTTAAATTTTTAAATACTTCAAGAATTAAAGCAAATGAAATGATCTCAGATACGAGAACATACATTTCGCGATTATACGGAAGAACTAGTGAATTATTCACAACGGCTTCTCCGTTTTCTCAAATCTTGGATGTATTAACTGAACTAACAAAACTGATATTCTTCTACATTGAAGATTCAACAGTTGAGCAGAATATATTAACTGCACAAAATCCTGAATCTATTTATGGACTTGCTAGATTAGCAGGGCATGATTCTTTTAGAGGAGCTAGTGCTTATGGTGAAATTAAACTGCGTTTAAATATATCAGCTAGTGAAACTTTAGCAGGTGATGCTCTTAATATTATAAAGAATTCTACTATTAAATGTACTGAAAACGGATTAACATATATTTTAAAGACAAACAACGATAAATTTAGAATTGAAAAAAGCAATTCAGAATATATTTACATTCCAGTTGTTCAAGGAGAGATTGAAACACAAACAGTAACTGCTACCGGTGAAAAATTACAATCATTTAATGTTATAGTTAAAGGTTTAACGGATCATCACTCGACTAGAGTAAGTATTAATAGTGAATTATGGACTAAGTACGATTCATTATATGATATGAAAGTCGGTACTAAAGGATATTTAGTTAAGACTGGTATTTCAGGTGGATTAGATATTTATTTTGGAAATGGTTCATTTGGCGCAATACCAAATGAAGGTGCTTCAATAGATATAGAGTACTTATTAACTAATGGTTCGAGAGGAAATTTAACAGGTTCTAAAGATCTTACATTTAAATTTATTAGCGAAGGTTTTGATTCACTTGGAGAAACATATGATTTAAACGAACTTTTAGAAGCTTCATTTACGGCTTCCCCTAAAATGGGAGCAGATCAAGAATCAACAGAATTAACTAAACTTATAGCTCCTCTACAATCACATTCGTTTGTATTGGCAAATCCAAATGCATACGAACACTTTTTATCTAGGTATGGAATGTTCTCTTATTTAGATGCATATAACACGACTGATGATGGATATTTAGATGATGATAATGTTATCTATTTATTTATGTTGCCGGATACTGCTAGAAAATTAACTAAGAATAAAGATTATTTCAATTTAGGATTAGATGAATTCTTTTTCTCTAGTGATGAAAAGAACGGTCTATTGGAATTATTAGAAAACAGTGGACAACAAATGGTTACTACTGAAGTTAAAATAGTAGAGCCTAGTGTTCAAAACTTTAGAATGGATGTTAAAGTAAGATATTTTGAAGGATATAATAAAGCAACAATGTATTCTGAAATTCGTGCAAAGATTTCAGACTATTTAATTAATATAACAAGAAGAGATCGTTTACCAAAATCAGATATCATTGCATTATTGGAAACAGTAGAGGGTATAGATTCTGTAAATGTTAAATTTACTTCTAAAACAGAAGAAGACGCAAGAAGATTAGGTTATTACATTCTTGAAAAAGTAACAGTAACTCCATCAACTCCAGTATTAGAAGATATTGGAAACGGTAAATCTAAATATGTTTTCTTTAAAAGAACGGTTACAAAACAAAAAATTAACTTTGAACCTAATGCTGCATTACCAGAAGAGGTAATAAACTTAGATTCTTTTGGAGATATTATTTTAGAAAAAGAAGAAGTTGCTCTTTTTAGAGGAGGTTGGTTAGATAGAGATAACGTGGCTGTTTTAGACGATGCTAAAATGGGAGAAATGGCGGCACTATCAATTTACTTCGATGAGCCTGCTGTACCAAATACAGTGTTCTCTAAAATACAAGCTAAAAATAGAAAAGCATTATAATGGCTTCACTTATTCAAAATTTATTTAAGAGTAGACAAAGGAGAGATTCGGACGTACGTAAGACTGCAGTCGATAATCGCAAAAACCTAGGTAATGATTATAGTCAGAATGTTTTAAGAAAATCTATGTCAGCGTATATTTTTAGAAATAATACAATGAATGATTTTGTAATATTAATCCAAAAGACATTTTCTGACTTAATTAATGCAGTCGCTTATTTAAAAGGATTCAAGTCATATACAACTAAAAAAGAAGATAAAAGATTCAGATAATGGCATATAATAATCTAAGATTTTTTGATAGTGATTCCAACGATTTAAATCTAGTCTTTAATACAGACTTAGACTTATGGCAAGGGGTTGCATATCTTCCACTAGTTTCAACAGGATTATACGAGACATTAACTCTCCATATTTTAGAGAATGTTGAAGGACAGTTGTTCGAAGACTTACATGTTACTCCAATTGCAGAAGCAGTTGGTACTGTTTCTTTTAAGTTTAGATTCTCAAATGACTATAATACAAGTGAAGATATATTTTTATATAGTGCTAAATCAAATGCTGGTGAAATAATAGTACAAAAAGATTTAGAACAGACTGCTGCATTATTAGATAATAGTATTGAAGTAGACTATAATACAGTTACTGATAAAAAAATAGTAACTGCAAATTTAAAAGCCAATCCTATAATGGTACGCGCTGCTTTAAATTCTGAAGTTGAAGGATTTCACGTTAGACCTCTTTCAATTATAGAGGTTGTTAATGGCGTAGAGACTAGAGAGATTGCAAGAATTAAAGTATATGGTGAAGTTGAAGGAGAAGATGAAAGATTAAGAACCTTACTAACGAATATTGGTATGAATCTTGACGATTTAGACTATTTCATATTTAAGGATTCAAACATCAACGAGCAATCACCTGATCACATCCTACTTAATCAAAAGAGAAAAGAGCTATTATTACAGGCTTCACAGATAAAGCCCTTTATAGGGACTTATAAAGCCTTGTTAAATGCCGTTGATTTCTTCGGATACGATAAGGTAACATTAAAAGAATATTGGTTAAACATAAATGAACAAAGTGAAAACTTTGGTAAATTAAAAGCTGTTGCAGTTCCTAATCAAGATGTTATTGGTTTCTTAGCTGATAAAAATAAAACAACAGATCTACCAAATTCAAATCAAAAGAAAACTTCAAGGTTTTCTTTAGTATACAGATTAAATACGCCAACTGGTAAACAAGACGAATGGGATATGCCTATTGTTGAAGAAACTTTAGATTATTCGCCAGATGAGGTATTAATCAAATTATATGGATTAAAAAATAAATTACAAAAAGAATACCTACCACTACAGGCTAAAATTGTAGATATTACAGGGGAAGGAGATTACTTCTCGCAGTTTAATCAAAATGTTTGGAATAACCAACATAATATTAAAGCACAGGAAGCTGGTAGAGAATATACAGTAGAAAAGGTTCCAGCACTTAGAGATGTGTTTATGGAAGATCTTCGTTTAGTTGATTATAGACTTACAGGTTTTAATCAAGACTTTGAAGCAATACCGGCAATTGATAAATTAGAAATTTGTGATTCAATTGAAACATTCTACACAGAATACTACGATAGTAAATTAGATACTTTTAATACAATTGATGGAATTCCAATAGGGGCTCCCATCTCATTACATATCGAAGAAGGATTAGAAGACTCATGGGATTTTGCAGATTTTACATGGGAAGATGCTGGTGATGAATATTCCGGTAAGGGAGTTTATAACTTCTCAACCGATTTCACAACAGATCCTACAGCTACATTTGCATATTTTAAAACCTTAGAAGATAACGGTAACAAATTATTAAACTGGGAAGATTGGTGGCACAGGGGTATTTATGAAATAGAATGGAAATTAATAGGACCTAATGGTTACAACAGATCTTTCAGAGGTCCTGTTTACGAATACAACCATTTCCCATTAACATTACCATACGTTGGATCATATACTGTTGAAGCACACGCTCATGATTTATATAATGTAACAAGTACGCGAATTCAAAAAGATTGGATTGAAGTTAAAAATAAAAATGTTGAACTTTACGGACTTACACAATTAGCACCAAAGAAATTAGATTGGCAAGAATATGTTTATTCATGGGATAAGTCAGGATCTAGCTGGGATTGGTCTAGAGAGAATACATTACCAGTATCAGATACTATTAGTACTTACTATTTAACAATGGATCGTGCTAACTATGTACAAGACCCTGAAGAAAATGGATTAGAATTCTCAACAGTTAGAAGATATCAAGATAATATACCAGGTGGTAGTGGGTTTAATGAAACATCAGGTCCTTATCAATGGTCAGCTTTAGATAATCACGTATGGAACGATGGTCCTGAGGTAACTTGGAAAATGACTAGAATTGGTTCAGATATTAATTCATCATTTCAAATATGGGCAGTACCTAATAATCAATGGATTAATATTACACAAAAAGATCCAGGAACTGGTGTAATATCAAGGGATAGTTATCAAATAGTAACTACAATTCCTAACAATACAATAGGGTTTGCATCACAATGGCAGTTAATTGCAGATGAACTTAATAGTTTAGATTCTAACGAACATCCTATTTTAAGTAAATTTAATTTTAATCCAATATTTGAAGATATAACCCCTTTTGATATCGATGGAGATTCAACACCTTTCCCGAATACTGAAGATCAGTTACTATATATACTATCAGTAGCTAAAGAGCCTGCAAGGACATACGATTTTAAATCTGCTTGGATGAGTCAAATAGAAAATAGCTCACCATATACAGCAGCGATTCGTGGACAATTAAACTTTGTAAGTTACAATCCAGGTTTCGATGATACATATATTATTAACGGATTAGTGGACTTACATAAATTAAATCACGTGACATTTTCATATGATTTAACTAATATGCCGGGAATAGTTTCACAAAACTGGAAGGTGACAAATAATACGTTAAATATCGATGATATATATTATAGTAATCAAGTATTAACTCATCTGTTTAAAGACAAAGGATATTACACAGTAGAGTTAGAAATACAGGATTCAAACGGAAATAAGAATACAATAACAAAAAACATATTAAACATTATTTAAAATGGCAAGTATTACAACACTTTTAGGAACGGACAGCTTAGCATCATCAAGAATAGTCTTAAACGACAATTTTGCATCTATCAACGATGACTTAATTGAAGTTAGAGATTTATTAGATGTTGGCTCGCAAACATTAACCTTAACAGGGGATGTTAATGCAAAACAATTAAACTTAAAAAATGGAGGAGCTAACTTATTTATAGTTAACACTTCAGTTATTACAGCATCTTTACCATTCACAATGGAAGATTCTTTAATATTAGAAGCAGGTTTAGAAAAATCAGTTGCAGCAGTATCAGCAATGCCTACTGCAGGTGCATACGCTAAATCAGCATATATATTAGATGCTGGTATTTTAACAGGAACTAACGTAGTAGCTGCTGGAAATGCAGGACAAGAAGTAACATTCATCGCGAGTGCGGGAGTTATTACAATTGACCCTTCTAATATTGCAGGAGTAACTGCAGTATCTATTGCTGATAACGGAACATTAACTCTTAGATTTTACGGTGCTTTATGGTACATCATTTCGTACTTTAACTCTACTATAGTATAATCTAAAAAAATATTTAACAAATAAATGGCTACACCATTAATTAGAATTCCACAGGAACAAGGGGGAACGATGTATGCATTTTCTAGCGCAGCTAGAGATCTCACACGTGCTTATTATAATCCGGATGTCGTATTTGAGTATTCAAAATTCGCTCTATTAGATATACCAGTGGTTGCAGAACCTACTACCGGAAGTACAAATAATTACATTCAATTTAGTAATTTATACGAAGGTGGTCCAGTATCTGGAGGTGGTGTTGCACCGAACTATAGTGATATATTGCCTGACGATAATGCCAATCGTCACTTTGCACAAACTTTTCAAAATTACGCTCTAAATTTAGAGAACTTTATATTATCGGATGATGACTTTGATGAATCTATATATGCATCAGATTCTGAAAAAATCTTTTTTAAATGGTTAAACCATATCGGTGCATTTAGAACAAAACCAGCTACTTCACAAGAAGTTATTAATGGAATTTCTGCTGTTGTTGAGGAAGATGATTCAGTTCAAACAGGTTCTGAATATAGTAAAGTAGTAAAATACTTAGGAAATGTTGACGTGTCAAACGATAAAAACTACGCTGGAGATACATACAATGAAGTGTTTGTGAATGTACCTTCTTACGTAGGTTATACACCAACTGTATTATTTAAATCTTCGGATTACAATACAACAGATACTTTATATCAGCCAACCTCAGAAATTAACGGTAGAGCTGGACAAACACACCCAGATGCTAATATTGATTTAGAATCATTAGCAGATAATAATGACGGTACTATTAATATAGATCCTAACAATACATATAATTATGGAATTGATTGGGAAGAATCACATTATGCTAAAATAGCGTCAGATAAGAAATTAAATAATTTATTAGATTATTCAAAAAGAGGTGGAGATTTTAGATTTAATGCAATTGCAGTTTACTACGATGTATATTCTAAGTCAAATCCGTTTAATAGATCAACAAATTTATATGGTGTAATACTTTTAGATAATTGGAAGCAAGATCCAGGAAGTACTGGATGGTATATGCCAGAACTATCTAAGTACAAGCCGAACGAAGTTACTGGATTAAATGGTAATGCATTCGCTTTAAAATTAAATGTTAAATTTAATTCATCACTTGATAACGTTGGAATTGAAAAGAACATCAACGATTACTCTACGTTCTCGATGGATATATTCTTTGATTCAACATCAGCATTAGAAAATGCTGCTAAAGTATTAGCAGATGCAACACACAGTCATAATAAATTAAATACAAGATTAGACGATTTAGAAAATTTATTTTTAACTTCAGTAAATACTGATAATTTAACTTCTAAAGTATCTGCGTTAGAGGCTTCTATAGAAGATGCTTCTTTAAATTATAAAAATGCTGGCTCTGTTTTAGACATGATTTCTTCAACTAATAAAAGATTAAATCAAATAATCAATGGTGAAATACCAACTGAAGTTCAATATAACACTGATGTTATTGGAGCTGGTCAAGGAATTTCTGTTGATAAGACAAATAATAAAAAAATCAAATTACATAATTCAAATTATGGTTATGTATTAAATGAAGTACATGAATACGATTATACTTCTAATATAGTACTAGATAAAATAGACTCTTCAAATCAATTAAATCCGGATAATTTCGCATATCGTGGAATTTGGACAAGAATTAAAGGATATGAAAACCTAGTAAGAATTTATTTAGAACAAAATACATTCTCTAGTAATTTGAATATATACTTAGACGATAGTGGCACATCATTCAAGCTGGGTCAAACCATTAAGCTTGTTTTTAGAACCTCTATCGAAAATTTAGACAACAAAGCTATTAACATATACACCGACAAAAAGAATGGATGGATTCTTAAAGGAACGATCAGTACTACCGATCTACTAAGTAACAAACCATACGTTGAATTAATCTGTGTAGACGAAATAAACAAGACATTCGAACTTGACATTATAAGATAATATGAGTGCTAAAAATTCAATATCCCAATTACTCGAACAGTTTCTAGAATTAAACACTAATTCATTAGAAATTTTCAACCGTATCAATGAAGCAATTTCAACTGATAAGAAGACGGTAACTATTGATCTATACGATCCAACTAATGATGGCGTAAAATCGGTACAGATTCCTGCGTTCGGTTATTTAAAAAGAGAGATTGAAAGATTAGATACTAATTTATCATCTATATCTGATGTCGAAACTACAGGATCAACTGTTAGATTAAAAGACGGTACTTATAGAAAATTATTTACATCAAAACTTAAAGGACCTTCTAAATCAATTACATCTTTAGCAGCCCCTACTGAATTCAATACAAAGTTAAATGAATTCTTTGAGGATTTCTTAAATCCTTTATTAACTATCAAATTAGATGTTAGTGGACAAATCCCAGTAGAAACTGAAAGAGTTTATATTGAAAGATATATCTTTGATTCACAGGATCCTGTTGCGACTGATCAATTTGATGAAGTATATAAAGGCTCTAACGAATTAACTAAGGAAGGTTTAGAATCTGATATTGCAGAGAATGGTTTAAAATATCATTTAGATGCTGAGGTAATTGAAATGCCAATAAGAACTATACAATACAGCGGAAAGTTCGATGTTACTAAAATAACTAATGAGCAGAGGTCGCAGGTAGTTGACGGTGTCACTCAAACAAAAACTATTAAATTATTCACTCTTGACAAATTAAGTTACTCAGATGCTTCTAAAACACTTAAAGAAACTGAGGTACTTAAGATTAGCGATTCATTAATCGTAAACTCTGGTGAATACAGAACAAGATACATTATTAAATCAATTGATAGTTCAACATCACAGGTTGAATTAGAACTAATTGAAGGATATGAGGCTATTAAAATTGGCTCACAAACATTAACAGTATATAGAGATGTTGATACGGATTTAAATGTTGAGATAAACGTTGGATTTGATGAAAGACAAATAATCTTTATTAAGCCTGTTGATCCAATTTCTAATATAACAGCAGAAGAATATTCTCCTGGTATTGCATTCTATTCAAATGAATTAAAAATAGACGGAAGTGGTGGAACAAAACAGACTCTTTCTGAATATTATAAAACTGAAGTTTCTGATTTTGGTCAATTTATCAAAGCATTAAGCGTTGATTATATCCCGCCATCAAGTGTTGGTATTACACCAATAGCACCGGTATTAGATCCAGCTGATTTAAAGGTAATTCAGATTAATAAACATTTAACAGACAATACAACTACTAAAAAGATTAAACAATTAAAATCTGATAAATTAGCTTCTGATCAAAGTTTAAAGAATTTAGATGAAGCAATCAAACAGAAAAAGACTTTATTAAATACTAAGAAGTTTAATTCTAAAGTAGAAAGAGATAACCAAAGAAATGAATATTCAGCATTAGTAAACGACAGAGAGTCGGAATCTAAATTATATGCTTCTGTTGTTTCTGAAATAAAAGCTTCTGCAGAATCTTCTGATTTAGCAACAGTATCTCCTAAGTTTAGAGTGAGAGGTTTTTACCCAATCCCTGAGCCTAGAAGAATTGGTGATGAAATTTCACAAGAAGTTGTTCAATTTAAAATTAGATACAGATATGTTTCAACTAGTGGAAAGACTAGTCAAGTAGATCAAATCGAATTTAACGATACAACTAATAGTTCTAGCAAAACGGCTGCATTTTCAAACTGGGTCGAAATAGATGGACCTGTTAGAAAAAGAGAAAAGCAAGTAGCTACTAATAAATATGCATGGATTACGGAAAGTGAAGAAGATGCTCAAGCAGTAAACTTTAATTCATTAGATCTTCCAATAAGCTCAGGAGAAATCATTGAGATTATGGTTAAGTCTATTTCTGAAGCAGGATATCCTGCAAACCCATTAACAAGTGATTGGTCTTCTATCGTAAAGGTAGAGTTTCCTGAAGGAGAACTCTCAACAGATTCTTTATCAGGTTTAGTTAAGTCAAACGAACTAGATGCCTTAAAAGTATCTATTAATTCTGATCTAGAAACAGCTGGGGTATTTCAACATGTTGAAGATTCTTTTTTAGTAAATGAAAAATACTTCGCACATAACGCAAATAAAGTTGCTTCTGGGTTTTTAACGCAGGAACAATCACCTATATCTGTTTATGATAAGTTATTGGAATTAACAAGTGAAATTGAAAGATTAAGAGCTCAAATAGACGGAACAATCGGAGAGCTATTAGTACAAATAATCGATGAAGAAGGAAATGTAACACCTGTAGCTAACAATCAAACTATAAAGTTATTCGCAGGGTATTATGTTAATGAATTACCTGAAACCGATTCTAAAGGACATATAGTAACTAAGAACTTTAAAATAAATTTAACTAACTCTAAATCAAGTGAATTAGAATTAATAGCTAGAATTATTGGAGATACTAAATTACCAGCTTATATCTCTTCACAATCGACATTATTCGGTTTAGGAACAGGTACAATTGATCCGTTATATGCTAACAATGATTATTACACTGATGAGGCTAAATATGATTTGGTACCAGTCGTTTATCAAAATTTAAGAAATGCAGATACTTCAGATTCAATAGATCATTTACAAAGTAGTCCTGATCAATCTTCACAATTGAGAGGTCAGTTCGCATATTCAAGATTTAAAAATATAGCAAATGATAAAGGATTATACCTATCTGAAGATGATGGAAATGCCCCAACAGCTAACGGTGATATTGACCAAGCGGATCAATCGGGATATGATAGATATGAGTATGGTATATCAACAGCATATGGCATAACGGGAGTTGTGGAAGCATCAGACGGTTCTAGAAACTTTAGTGCTGCACTGTTTACTGCCACATCAGCAACAAACGCAGCAACTGATTTTATATGGAACGGAGATGTAGGTGCTGCATCTGGTAATCTTGGAATTTCAGCATATAACAGTATATATGATAATTCAATATTAATACACGGAGATCACCCTCTAGTTAGTAGCGGGATGGATGCATTAAAGATTGCATCAAACGGATTCGTTGGATTACCAAAAACAACACCATTAAGATCTACTGATTTATATGGTAAAATGCAAACACCTTTAAGATTAACATCTAATACTAATTCTGATAATGTTGTTGGAATGAGAAATTCTATTAGAAATTCATTTGATCCAAATGATAAATACCTATTAGGTGGACATTCATGTGGATCATTTTTATTCTTATCACCTTTAGATACTGAGTCTTTAGCAGTAGATGCTAATAATAAGAGAGGTAAAAAATCTATTCCTGGAAGCAGTGCAGCTTCTATTACACTAGATTTAGTATTTCAATATAGAATGACAGATTACTATGGAGTAACTAGTGAATCTTCTATTGATAATAGTATTGGTAGAATCGGTGGGGTAATTGGTAACATATTTAGTAACTTAACGTATTCTAAGAAAATCGGTGTAGATATTTTAGATTCTAATAATCAAGATTTTAAATTCGATATCGAAGTTTATGCTAAATACAGAACGACAGGTAAGAATATAAACTCTATTACTTCATCAATGCTTACAAATTATAATGCAAATGGTGGAAGCTTACGTGATAAGACTGATTATTTCTCTGGAGGGGGACTAGATTTTTCTAGACCAACTCTTATAAGTGAAGAATAGCATCTTATAGTACATAACTCCCTAGAGGTCTCTAAATAATATAGATATATAATATAAATAAAAAGAGGTCCGATAGATGGCAATAAACTATAACATTGAAAACAATAATTTAGAGAAGAAGTCCTTCGCATTATTAAGAACCAATCCTAAATTGAGTAGCAACATCAAATTGATAGTTGACTCAATAGGTGACATGTTTTTAGGAGCGTTTAAGGCAAATAAGTCTTTATCTAAAGTAGAATATCAAAAATTCGAAATTAATCAAGATGGATCCTATTCGAATGACGTATCGCGCTTTTTCAAGGGAATTCCAGTAAATGAAAGATTTCAAATACTTAGAAAGAATTCAGATCTAACTCCATATTCTGATTATGCATTTCAGTACGAACAACAGTATAATTCAGGTGCTAGGTTTAATTCAACAAAACTTTACGATGAACAATATAAGGTGTTTGCACCTATATGGATAGATAGACAGATACCAAAGAAATTTGTAGTATATAGGGTTCTTGATGTAGAATATAAAGAACAATATAGTGAAGATACTTTAGGTCAAAACTCTAGAATTTTAGAGCTATTAAAAAACGCAACAATAATTAAAACGTTTGATCTTACAAAAGAATCAAAATTAGGTAAATACTTACATAATCACGTATATGATAAGGGAGTTCCTAAATCTTGTATTAATTTTAACTTTGGAGGAGAAGCATCCGCTGAATTTAAAGGAATTGATACAACAAAGGGTGGGTTTGCAAGTAAAAAAGAATTCCTAGGAGGAGACTACATTAGAAAGGATAATCCTGAAATATATGCAAACGGACTATTGAGCAGTGGATTCGAAAGACATGGTTTAATATCTGCTAATTTAATCAACATGGAATTCATGTTCGATGACACGACGGCTACTGATTATGAAATATACAGATACTTTGGATTATATGTTGATGATATTGAGGAAGGATCATTTAATGTAGATGCAATATCTAAATCCGGTATTATAAGCATAAAGCCAGGCACATGTGCTACAAATTATGATTTATCAAATACAGCGCTATATGCTGAAGATATGATACCTAATGAAAGTGACTTGTCAATTCCAATGTTATCATACGTTAAATTGGGTAAAAATAAATATACTAATATAATAAACAACACATCATTCGTAGGTTTAAAATTACCAATTGCAGTTGATGTTGATAGAATAGTTCCCGATAAGTTTGTAATAATTTATAATAAATTACAAGTATCGCAGGTGAAGGCATCTAATAAAGCTTTTATTAAATTTGAAATAACCGAAACGCCTAACTTAAATGATAGGTTTTATATTGGAGATAAGACAGAAATTGAAATATTAGGGAATAGTTTATTTGATTTTACATGTATTGCAGATTCTACGTTGTCAAAAGGTACATTTAGTGGTAATAAATTCTCTACACAGGGTGGTTTAAATCAAATTGCAATTGCTATTAGTAGATTAATTACAAAAATAACAAATTATACATGTACTTTTGACGGTAGCAGTATAATTATTGAAGACTATGCGCCTGGTGATAATAGAAAAAGAATGTCATTTGGTATATTACAACAGAACTTAACTGATTTTATTAAAGTAATTTCAGGTTCAGTTAATACGATAGGACTCACGGATCCTCAATTTAATGATTGGGATCTATATACTGCGGATGGTGGTTCTAAAGTAGGAGCATCATTTTTAGTTGAATCCTCGGATTTGGCAAACGTACATATTGGTCTTTATGTTAAAGAAAAGAATTTAAATAAGTTTAATAAAATAACTAATATAATTAAAGATCCTAGGGATCAATTATCATATAGAATAATATTACAAAATTCATTTAAAATACCAAACGATAACATAATACAGTTATATGAAAAGTTCAGACCAAGTTTTGGTAAGTTTAGCGCGTATGATATAAAGGATTTTGATTTTGATTTTTACAGTACTTCAAATTCTGATGTAGGTGAATTAAAGATTGAGTTAGAAACTGAAACAGGTAAAGCCATTGCAAATGCTGAATTTTTGGCAGGCAATCCAGGTACCTCCGTTGAGGGTCTACCGCACTATCCAACATACCTCACTAACTTTGATAAATTAACCCCTGTTTTAAAGGCAGAGGATATAGATACTGATACAAATCAAGAACAAGTATTTTCAGAATACGACAGATTATCTGAAAACGCATTACAAGATACTGCTCTAAAAAGTAGAATGGTTCCATCTATTATGAAGTTCTCATTAAAAAATGGAACAAATGCTAGAAATTTACCATACGTTTTGAATTCTAACGAAGCGTTCGGTCCTGATAACTTATCACCTAATATCCTGCTAGATGCAGGTAGGAACAGTGATAATTTAAACATGGAACATTTTCATTTTAATAAAATAACTAACTATATATACGAGCATGCATACTCAGAGAGCCTTAGATCATATACTGACTTTAATGCCACTGGTGGAATAACAATAGACGCTCTTAAATCAACTGATGTTGATTATTTTAAAATTTATTTTAAGTGGAGTGGTTTATTTATTACAGGATCGAGTGGTTATGCATGGGTTGATGATGCAGCTAGGGATTTATTTACTAAATTTGGAAATGGAATCGGAAACTTAGACACAAGCACAATATTTAGAGGTCTTAGATACGTATATAAAAAGAGAAAGGAAGATACTAAGACTAATCCTACTGAATTTATATCAGGTGTTGACGTTAATGATTATAAATTCGGTGTGACATTAAATTATAATAATGATGAAGAAAAGAATAGCGTAGATTATACGGTTATAAAAAACGACACCTTTAAATTTATATGTGTTGTTTTAGATTTAAATGTGGTTAATAATGATATTGAAACTTTATCTAGATCGATGACATATACTGCTAAAGATATTCGCCTAGATGATACTATAGTTAGTTCTAGAATACCTTTTTTAATTGATTTAGGGCATCCTAACACGGATTGGAATGATAGTGAACCTTCAGTGTTTGCAATAGATGCAGCTCCTCCAAATGGAGCCACATTTATATCAACTCTAAATCCAATGGGAGATGGTAGTTTTTCTTGGATTTATTTTACTGATTCAGGTGGGAATATATGGGGAATTAAGGTAACTAGAGTCGTAAGTAATAATGAAATTAAAGTACTAGGAAGACCAGAAGCATTCGATCCTGCAGGGGCTACACCAGGCCCTCTAAGCAATGGAATTTATTACGATATGACTAATATTGGTGCTATTCCATTTAATCAAGAATACTTTTATTGGAATTCAGGTGATAGCGGTTTTAAAAATCTATTTGAAGAAATAGTATCTTATAACTATGCTAATAGATTTAATAAATTTGGAAAAATAAATTATATAACTGTAGGTGATACAGGGGAAACATTGAACGATTTCGTACTTCAAATTGAAGATGGTATTGAGTTTGCTAAACCATCAATATTAGATACAACTGCGGATGGTGATAAGCCAAAGGCATATCAACTAGTTTCAGGTGAAATTGGGAAAGTAATTAAGGCAAGGGATGATGGCGGATATTATACACTATTAAGAAGATTTAATGGGGATTATAATCCTATTTTTAAAGAATGTGTTGGTTTTACAGACGTATATAACAGTCAAAGTCTATTTATTCCAGATCCCGAGATTGGGGGTGTCACAGTACCGGCCCTTGTTGGAACTGAAGGAACATATGGTATAGGATCAGGTACAGGGTCTGGTGCGGCATACGGTGCTTCGTTTCTAGATGTTAGAAAATATTTAATATATTCTAAATTTAAAAATACTGGAATTGCGTTCGGATCATTTAAGAATACTAATGATGGATATGGATTTATTAAAAACATGTATTACCATAAAGCGAATGATGAAAATTCTAAAAACCTATTAAAGTTATCTGAAACATCAGATAAATTACCACTATATCCTTTAATTGGGGAGATAGCTATTGATAAATCAGATTTTAATGTATTTAAATCTAAATACGCTAGTGATTATTACATTAAATCGTTACAGGGTGGTATGTTTGAAAGAACACCCGGAACTTTAAATCCGATTGAAGACTCATCTTTTATGGTTTCAACAATAATGAAAGTTAAAGATCAATACGATTTAACTAGTTTTTCACAAACAACAGAAGTATCTCTTGATTCTTTAGATTCTATTAGATTTAATAAATTAAATAAATCAGCGATACATTGGTTAGAAAACGATTCTGAAATTATTGCAGACTTTTATTTACCAAAAGCAATATACAACGAATTGTTAGAAGATGGAATACTAAATAAGTTTAGTAAGTATGTTAAAGCAGAAAAATCATATGGTGATAAATCATCTATTAAGGACGATTTAGAAATATACGTTTATGAAAATATTATTAATAGATTTATAATTGATAATATAGAAGTTTATGGAATTCAAGGAAAGAACTTAGAAACATCGTTTGTATCTGTTAATTCTCCAGAAGAACTAACAACCGGAGGATATACAGCTCAAACAAATTTAGACATACAGGGTTATCAAAATGATGGCCTTAGTTTTAGACTAATATATAATAAAAAACCAGGCTATAAATATAATTTAAAGCTGCATATCAAAATACAAGCATAAATTAATGTTAAATATTAAAGAGATATTCAAAAGTGATCTAGATCCAAACAGCTCTAATTGGTGGGCTAAGGATAAAATTGATAAGATTAATTTTAACTTTAATCAATTAGAGAAAGGTGGGCCAACTGGTCCATTAGGAACTGATGGTTCAGATGGAGCCACTGGTGTAATAGGTGTAAAAGGTAATCCAGGTGAGCAAGGTTCCCAAGGACCTATTGGGATTGAAGGCAAGAGTGGTAAATTTACATGGAATAGAAATAGATCAAACACTGCTACTAATGACACGATATTTCCAAACTACCAAGGTACGCCAGAATACTCGCCAATTGCAATTGCATTCGGAGCAGTCATACCTGGTACGGGAACTAACGAATACAATGAGGCAATTTCAGTTCAGAAAACACCAGCCATATTACTTACAGATCCAGCAACCAGCGATAAAAATAACTTATCACTTGCTAATAATTTAAAAAGAGGATCATACAAAACAACAAAATCTGGAGACAAACTTATTGTTAGTATCGGTGAGCTATTAGGCACACAGGCTGGATCATTAGAAATCAGAGAAACGGTATCGCCAGACGGTATTCGATATAAGGACCAAGCAAAACTATCATTAAATGAACCTGATGATTTACTAGAGCTTAAGGAAATAGCTGGAAATCAAATTCTTATATCTCATGTTAATTCTGAATTTAACTTTGTACCATCTTCACCCGGTGCTGCAAATGCAGGGGTTGATGTTGAAGGTGACTTTCTTTATACAAATAATCCATTAGAAAATAAAGTTTTAGTTTCAACAGACGTAGCAGGTAATGTTGAATGGAAAAATAGATACGAAGTCTTTAGTGCACTACCAAGAGGATCTTTTATTGCAATTAGAGAATCCGATTTTAATAATGTTAATTTTAATATATTAGATGGATCTGTAATAGGATCTGATAATTACCTACATGTAGGATACGGTAGAGGTAGAGTAGGTGGAGATTTTGAAGGATGGTATTTAGCTAATGGTCAAAAATGGGGAGATGGTGTTCTTGAATTTGAAGTTCCTAACTTAAATTCATATGATACTACTGTATCAAACACAGACCCGTCTAACGCACTATATATGGGTCCTGAGGTTGACGCAACTGGTGTAAACCCAGCCCCAATTATAATTGGAGGTAGTAATACAGCAACTGACGCAGTTTATAACCAATTTACAGGAGAATATGATGTAGCGCAAACAACAACAACAGTTGATGAATATATGACCCTGCCAGCTGCCTCAGGATCCTCTGATATAGCTATTAAAAGAAATGTAAATATAATTAAGTTAGGAGAAAGTTCCTTATACTGTTTAACAGATCCCGGAGTAACATCAGGAATTACAACAGTAGAAATAGAGTTAACTGTTGTTGCAAGTACATCTCTTTTAGCATGTGATGCAGCTCTAGAAACATATTTGTGGGTAGCTAGCACACCTAACGGTACATCTACCCCTACACCTAATAATTGGGCGTCTGGTCCACTAGGGCTTTTATATACAAGGAATGTTGATTTAAGCGCCGGCCCATCCCCTGTTGCAGGTTGGTATCAGAGGGACGGTATTTCTAGATACTGGGACGGATCCACATGGCCACCAGCACCGGCCTTTACTTGTCCAGTAGTATATAATATAGACTTAGTGGTTAGAACCACAGTAATGCATACTGATATAAACGGTGCAGCAATACCTGCCGGTGTAAGTACTCAGCCATTTGTAATTGACACTCCATTATTTAAAGATGCAACAACCCTTGCACATGCAACGCTACAACAGAGTATAGTCGGCTGGGTAAGAGAGTTTGGAACTGGAAATGACACATATAGGAGATATTGGAATGGAGTGAGTTTTACAGGAGATTCAATTGATAAATTATATGTAACTCAAATAGATACGTATAATGGTATAATTATAGAAGCATCTGCTTTAAATAATTCAAATATATGTACTAGTACAAATACATCTCTTATTACATCATATTATGCGATGGATACGGATCCTAGCAATATTTTATCATATACTTTTAATATAGACCGTATTTATAACACACCATCTGACAGGGGTATTATATATGTAAACACAAACTGGACAACTTTACAGGGTAGCACTCCAGTTATAAAGATCTATGATCAAAATAAACCAGGATCTAGTGCTCCATATTATTCATTGGTTGAGAATAGAGGACTCGCTGGTACAAAATACGCGTTATTCACATCGACATCGGTGGTTTATCTTCCTTCAACATGTACACCTGTAATCCCTGTGATACCTGCGCTATCATTCAGTCTGAATACTTCAGGTGGAAGTAGCTATAATACTGGTCGATACTATAACTGGAATTTATCAGGAACTCCACAGGCTGGTCATGTTATTAGAATGAGTATCTATTCAACTACTCTTAATTATACAATACCAGTATCAACTGATCCATATGATTTTACATATGATGGCGCCGTGAGTGCATATGCAACTTTCTTAAATAATCTTACAATATCACAGTGGCTAGCTGCCGGTGTATATTCGTTTACACAAGGTAATCCACCTGGTTTTAAACCAGTTGCAACTTATGATTATATAAATAATAGATTAACGTTTGCAATGAACTGGCAAAATACAATAGGCCCACCTACTGTAATACCCAACTAGATTTAAAACTGACAATAAAAAATGAATATATAAACTAAATATTTAGTAACAACAGGCATGGCAATTAACTTAAAGGAAATATTAGTATCTGACATAGATAACATTAAGCTGGACAAAGTAAATTATAACTTTGATCAACTTGTTGCAAATGGAGGTGGTCCTCGGGGTGTTCAGGGAAACCCTGGAGATACTGGATATCAGGGCGTAACAGGCTATCAAGGAAACCAAGGTATCGAAGGTAATCAAGGGGTTCAGGGTGATCAAGGAAGCAATGGGCAAGACATATGGTTTATTAATCCTTATGGACAAAACCAGGCAGATACTATTTTACCTGTAATGGATCCTTTAAGTAACGGTGCACCATCGGTACTACTAGGTTATAAAACAACAGATGACGAATATACAACGACAGACCCTACACAAGTTGAAGAAAATTCACAGGTTGTAATAAACAGACATTCCACTTTTTATAATAACTTAGAATTAAAAACAGTTGGATTTAATACAACATTCGCTTTTAAATTAGATGCTGATATATCTACAGGTAATGCATTAATGCAAACATATTTTGTTGGCGGAAACGGTTCACAACATCAGTATGCTAATGAATTTTCATGGAGAATACCTGGAACAACATCGAATTTAATTAAATTAGATGCAGATACACTTGAGGTTGGAGTTCATACAATATTTAAACAAAACGTCGTAGTACAAGGAGATTTAAAGATAGCTACTGGAAACCCAGGGCTAAATAAAATCGCAACTTCTGCAGATATTGAAGGAAAGATTGTATTTAAAAATATTGAAGATATTGGAGGTACGGTACCGGTTGGTACTATAATTTCAATGTTGCCGGCATATTTTGATGATAATAGTAAATTTATAAACACACATACTGTTACACCAATAGATGCAGAGCCTATTAATATATATGTTGGTAGAGGAGTAGGGGAATATGCCGGTTGGTATATTTGTAATGGAAAAACATGGGGAAACGATAGTGCTATCACTTTTATCACTCCTGATTTAAATTCATTTTCATATTCAATTGAAGATAATCCTAATAGTACACTTTCTAGTGGGCAAGGATTAGCTAGTGTAACAAATGATGAAATACCTATTATTGGAGGTGCAGATACGTCGTTAACAGCTACTTATAATAACGGAACTTCTGTATTTGATGTAACTGGAACAGTACAAACTTCACCTGATTTAATAAAGGGAACATCTGGAGCAACATTTACTATTAAAAGATTACCGCAAATCATATACTTAGGAAAAGAAGATCTAACATGGACCGATATAGGAACTGACCACGCACCAGTTGCGGCCGCAATGTTCATGTTTATCGATGATGGTATAATTGCACCAGCAGCTGTTGTAGCAATGGACCCCTTACAAAGAGGAATAGGTAGTAGTGGTACTTTTAATATAACTATATCTGCACCTCTAGATCAATATTGGGATAATGATAAAAAACCAGTAATAAGTACACCAGATGATAATAATTACACTATCATTAACCGTACTGTAAATGCAGAAGAACAAAACAAAAAATTACATATACAAGTATCATATAACTACCATACAAAATCACCAGAACAAGTAGGTAATACACTAGATCATTATACAAAATTTAGATACAATTCAGATTCACTTAGTTCTATAGTTGTAATACCAGTTGAGGAAACGATTGTTTTTACATTCACAGATACAAACGGTTTCATTCCTATGAAAACAAGGAATCAGCTTGACACTAATGGTACAGATGGTAGTTTTGATGTTTCAATAGCGACACCTGCTGGATATTATTGGACAGAAGCCCCTGGAATCACTCTACCTGGATATACTATTGCTAATTCACAAATCCCTACCCTAACTAGTTCAAATAATGATGGATATACTAACGTTTGGAACTTTACAGTTACTTATAGTTCGTTCCCTTATAGTGGACCAGTAAACTTTAATTATAGCGGTACAGAGAGAACTGCTGCAATACCTGAGGTAGAGATGCATTATATCATATCTGGAGGTAATGAAAAAGGTAGCTCAAACAGAGAGCAGGCAATTACGGCAGAATTAGGTAGTACTGTAGCATTAAGTGAAATAACTTTAAAGGCTGCAATCGATAATTACTGGCGTATGGGAGTAACACCTACAATCAATAGCGCACAATTCTTTGATGGAAGTGTATCAATAAATAGAGCAGGGGATTTTAGTATAACTTCATTTGAACTTGACCATGTGGCTGGAGACGCCATCGAACAACCATCTCTTTTAAAATTAACAATACAGGATAGTGATTTTGGGAATGAAACTGAAACACCTGGAGGTTTAAACAATACTGTAGGTTACAGTAGCCACGCAACAACTATTAGCATAAACCACCCATACGATCAAATTTCTAGTAACACACTATATATTGAAAATAATATTTCTAAAGGTTTATGGGATTATACAAACTCAAGTACCTGGAATACTGGATTAAATGAACAATGGCGTGTGGTAAATGAAACTGAAGTCACACAATATATAAAAATAAAAGGAAGTTACGCATCTAGTACTTCTATAACTGCATCACTAGACTGGTACACACAATCAGAAACAGGTGATTTAAGTATATTAAATGATTATACATCAGATACTATAGTACTTAGTTCACAATTCATCACAATAAATGCTGGTGATACTGCGGAGATAACATGGACTAATGTTGAATATACTTCAACTCCTGGGAATGGTGCCTCTTGGGGAATTTATTTAGTAGCAACGGATGTACGTGATGATAGATTCTCTGATGATCCAATTTACTGGAGAACAATAATGTATGAACTATAATAATGTATGACGCATGATAAACACTATATTAAATAACAAGACATTACTGCGATTCATAGGAATCGCTATTGTCGTTTTCTTAGTTTTGAAACAATGTAATCAAATTTCAAATCTAAAGCAAGACTTAGAAAATACTGAAAGGGTTGCAGACCGAAACTTTAATAACTATAAGACTGCTCAAGATTCTATTAAGATTGAGTTAAATAAGAATGGCGAATTAGTTTCTAAAATAGGAACATTTGAATATGATGTTGAAGTATTAAAGTCAGATAAATCTAAATTGTTAAATAGATACGATAAGGTTCTTAAAGAAAAAACCAAACT
>Ga0209712_10000459_pt1 | contig 36418 bp, 32 predicted proteins | sample ArcOceMetagenome_FD_187443 | JGI IMG/M metagenome (GOLD analysis project Ga0209712, IMG submission 187443) | Marine eukaryotic phytoplankton communities from Arctic Ocean - Arctic Ocean - Greenland ARC118M Metagenome (SPAdes) (version 2) | ecosystem: Environmental > Aquatic > Marine > Oceanic...
AAAACCACACATCCACTTAACTTCATTATCTAGTTCTAGATTATTAAATAATTTGGCTGGTTGTGAAGTATTCTTAAAATGCGAAAACTTTCAAAAAGCAGGAGCTTACAAGATTAGAGGTGCTACTAATGCCATTTTACAATTATCAGAAAAAGAAAGAAGCAAAGGTGTGCTAACTCATTCATCTGGCAATTTTGCTCAAGCAGTATCATTAGCAGCAAAAAACTTAGGAGTTCCGGCTTATATAGTAATGCCTAGTAATGCTCCTAAAATTAAAAAAGAAGGAACTTTAAGTTACGGTGGGTTTGTTACTGAATGTGAGCCAACAATAGAAGCTAGGGAAGGTGCTTCAAAAAGAATTCAAGAAAAGACAGGAGCTACTTTTTTACACCCTTCAAACGATATTCAAGTAATTTATGGACAAGGAACTGCTTGCTTTGAGTTACTCCAACAAGAAGCCAATTTTGATTATATTATTTGTCCTGTTGGTGGGGGAGGGCTCATTGCTGGAACTTGTTTATTTGCCAATCAATTTTCGCCAAAAACACAAATCATAGGTGCTGAACCTTTTGAAGTTGATGATGCCTATCGTTCATTAATTAGTAAGAAAATTGAAATGAATACCACAACCAATACTATAGCTGACGGATTGAGAACTAATTTAGGGAGTAATAATTTTCCCATTATTTTACATCATGTAACTAAAATTATCCGTGTAACTGAAAAAGAAATAATAGCTGCGATGAAATTTGTTTGGGAACGTATGAAAATTATCATAGAGCCCTCAAGTGCAGTTGCAGTTGCTGCAGTATTAAAAGACAAAAAACTATTTAAAAACAAAAAAGTTGCAGTCATCATTTCAGGAGGAAATGTAGACCTAGAGAATCTTCCTTTTTAAATTGTATGTAATGCTTCCATAACCTCGGTTCGTTTTCTAATAGATACAGGAACTGTACTTTTGTCTTTTAAAACTAAGTAGCCACCATCTGACTTTATAAATTCCTTTATGTACTTACTATTTACCAAATGACTTTGATGAACTCTTAAAAATTGATGTCTTTTTAATAAATTTGAAAATGTTTTTAAAGTTTTTGTGACTAGTATCTTCGTTTTATCGCTAAAAAAAAACTCAGTATAGTTATTGTCAGATTTACATCGAATAATATCATTTAGGTCTACAACAATAATTTTATCTAATGTATGTAATGAAATTTTTTGAGGTCTTTGATTAGGTAAAGAAATAGCGTCTTTCAAAATACGTAACTGTTCTTTATCAGGTTTAATTTTTAGACTTGCTTTTTGTATGGCTAACTGTAAATCTTTATCAGAATATGGTTTTAAGATATAATCTATTGCTGCAAATTTGAAGGCTTTAATGGCATATTCATCACTGGCGGTAACAAAGATAATATTAGACCGTAAATTTGGAAATATTTCTAGTAAATCAAAACCAGTTCCATCTCCCAACATAATATCTAAAAATAAAATATCTGGTTCTTCTTTCTGTAATAATTTAGCAGCTTCTACAACACTTTTTGCTTGTCCAATAATGGAGATTGATGCATGTTTTTGTTGGATATCTGAAGCTAATAATTGTAAAGCTGCAGGAATATCATCTACTAAGATTGCTGTAAGATTTTTCATAATTAATAGTCAGTTTTTAAAGGAATTACAAAAGATATTAAGGTACCATTCTCCTCTGTTATATGCAATGTGTTTTTACCAGATAAACTCTCTATTCTTTCTTTTGTTACTTGTATTGCCATAGATGCATGGTGTTGTTTTTTTTGTTCTTTAGATTTTGTAATTCCAATACCATTATCTTTTATCTTACACTGTAAAAATTCTTCTTCTACAGAAAAGCTTATGGTTATTTCACCCTTTTTGTTTAGTTGATAAAAACCATGTTTAATGCTGTTTTCTATAAAAGGTTGAAGTAACATCGGAGGAATTAGTAGTTCCTCAGGGTCTATGTTCTTGGTTTTAATATCTATAGTATATTCAAATAAATTACTACTCATTTGCTGTTCAAGATTCATGTAGTTACTTAGTGTTTTTATTTCTTTAGCCAAGGATACTTCTTCAAGTTTAGAGCTATTTAAGATGCTTCTTAATAATGAGGCAAATGTATGTATGGTTTCATTCATTTGTTGAATTTTTCCTTGAGAACCAAGTGCCTTAATACCATTTAATACATTAAAAATAAAATGAGGATTCATTTGTAATTGTAATGTCTTTTGTTCTAAAGAAAGCATGTGATTCTCTATTGCAAGTTGTGAAATTTTATCCTTATTTTTTTGTTTTATTTTTTTGAAGGACAGTAAAATATAAAATACGACAATAGAAATTAATGTGCAGGAAACAGCAATAATAAACCATAATTTTTCAAACAAGGGTTTTTCTATAAAAAAACTAAATTTAATTAACTCACTTTCAATCCAATCTATATTTCTAGATTGAACAATAAACAAATAGTTTCCACTGTCTAAATTGGCAAAATCTATATAGTCTTTAGAGCTCCAAGGGCTAAATTCTCCGTTTAACCTCCATCGATATTCAATACCTTTTGGATGATTAATATCTGTAGATTTGTATTGAAATGAAAGATGATTTTCTCGTGGTCTTAATTTTAAGGTTTTTGCATAGGTATTTATGTTAATAGTATCTAAAGTTTTATAAGCGACTTCAATTTCTTCAAAATAGATGTTAGGTTTTACTTTTTTTAGTTGATTGTTGGAAGGAATATATTTAGTTAAACCATTCATAGTACCAAACCACAGATTACCATCAACATCTTTTGAGATAGCGTTTTCACTGGTTTCTATGCCTAAAAAACCATCATTTCTGTCAAAAAAAAAGACATCTAACATAGAGGTCTTAGCATCTATAATAATTTTGTTTACTCCTTTTTCTGTTCCGGCCCATAAATTACCATCTGCATCAAAAATAAGCTGATATATATTTTTTGAATTCAATTTTTTTGTTCCAGATAGCGGTTTAATTTCTCTTGGGTTATTTAAATTAGCAATCCATATTCCATCCCCCATAGTTCCCAGAAAAAGATATTGACCTTTTATGATTAATGAAGAAATAACCACATTTTTACCTAATATTTGATAATAATCTCTTACCTGATTATTTTCAATATACCCTATATTTCCATTTTTAGTAGTATACCAAACTTTCTCAGCATTTTGTAAATACAAATCGTTTATTTGCAGATCTTTTATTCCTTCTTTTTTCTCAAAATATTGATAACTGTTATCTATGTTATTTTTGAAAGGTATTTTAATAATTCCTGAGCTTGCTGTAGCTACCCATGCAGTATTTCCACCAATATCTATTTCAATATCTTTAATATTATTAGAACCTAAAGATTTTTCAGTAAGAATGGTGTCTATAATTAGATGATAGTTTGAATATCTGTCTTCATTAAATTTATTTTCATTATTTATTTTTGTTGAATCGTCTTTATAATATTTTTTCTTAAAGACCAAAATCCCTTTACCTTGAGTACCAATCCACAGATTATTAAATTCATCAGAGTCTATGGATGTAATTTTTACATCATTTAAATACCCATTGTCTTCTGTTATTTTTGAGTTTCCTGTGTGATCTATTCTTAGAATTCCTTTTTCTGAATTTGAGATCCATACTTCATTATTAATAGTAGTATGTATTGCATAAATCCTATCACCAAGTAATCCTGAATTTTCATCAAAATGTTGAAAATTGTTTTGCGTAAGTTTATACAAACCACCCCCAGAAGTTGCAATCCATATATTATCTTGAGTGTCTTTTAGTATGGATTTTATTTGATTGATCATTAAACCATTATTTTGATTAATAGTTTGTTTTTTTTCAAACTTTTTATTCAATACAATAATTCCATGAGTATCTGTAGTCATCCAATAATGACCGTCTATATAATGAACAGAATTAATTTTTTTGTACTGGGTATATTTTTTCACAAGTGAAGTTCCTTTAAATAGTAGTAGCCCTTTATTAAAGGTTGAAGCAATTAAAAACCCATTATTTTTTGTTAATGAAGTAAAATCACCCTTATAAATTCTAGTTGCTGTTGTTGGTTTCTCTAATTGATTAAGAAACCATAATCCTTTTTTTGTGGCTATATAATAGCCATTGTCTAGTTTTTTAATATCAGTCACAGCTGCAAAATCTATTGCTAAAACAGTATAAATAGCATGTAAAGAATCTTTCTTGAACTCAAACACTCCTTTAGTTGTGGCGATAAGTATTTTCTGATCAATTGAAACAATTCTATTTATTCTCGGACTTTCATAGTTCTTTATTTTTCCTTTAACTAGAATTGATAAACCTGATGAAGTACCTATAAGAAGAGAATCTTTCTTTACCAATAATGATTGAACAAAATTTGATTTCAAACCTTTGTCTTCATTATAAACTGTAAAATATTGACCATCAAAACGAGCCAAACCTCCGCCTTGAGTTGCTAACCATAAATACCCAATAGAGTCTTGAACAATATCATTCACTTGAGATTGTGGCAATCCATCTTTGGTCGAATAATTTTGTAATTGACTGTTTTGTGAACACAAAGAAATACTTAATAGAAGATAGAAAAACATAAAAATAGGATTTGGGATAATTTTGAATTTAGTAGTCAAAATTAATCGTAGTAATATCCTTAAGTTTTTGTTTTTTTTCATTAATTCACATCCTTGAAAAGAGAAATAGCTGTTAATTTCCAACAGATACCTCTCTTTTTAAATCAAATAGCATTCCAAAATTTATTTTATTGCATATAAACGTAGATTATTTGTATCTGGTTCTACATGTTGCAAATCTCCATAAGGTTTAATAAGAGGCTTAAGAACACATAGAACGGTTGTTTTTCCTTTAATGATTAATTTATTGCCTTTTACTTTTGATCTCCATCTGAATTTCTCTATTGGAATATTATAGCTACTAAGTACCTTCACTAATTTTTCATCTTGTTCAATCCAATCCATGATTTCCTCAGGAATTCTAAATGTTGGTATTTCTTCATCTGAGTTTGTGAAATCGAATTCCCAAGCCACTGGTATACTAAACCTATACGAGTATGCGTCACCAACATATCTTTCTTGTTCATTGTTTAATGCATCATACCAATCAATTTCTTTTTCTTCTCTGTATTTTCTAGAGATTTCTTTAGATAAATCTATTTTTCCAGGAGAATTTGCATAAGGATGAAAAACATAGTAAGGTTTTGCTAAATAATGTTCAGAAAATTCTCCTCCAAAAATTGTATAATATGGAGATGCAAGTACGCTAGGTACTTCATCGCCAACAAATGCATCTTTTAATGTTTTCATTAAATCAGTATTTTCTCCTAAGCCACACGAATGGAATACAACTTTGGTGTTTTTAGAAATTCCATCTTTTAAAGTTGGTAATTCACCCATTGTAATTGCTTTTCTTAAATGTTCTGTTGTAACCCTTTCTCCATTAATTAATGTTTCCATAGAAAGACCTCTCCATGGATTTCCATGAGCTACAATATGAATTTCTCCATAGGTATTTCCATCATAATTATTATTCAACCAAGTAAAAACTTCTTGAAGAGAAAAGGTATAATCTACTACCTCATATTTTTTATTTATAAAATATTCCCGTGCATTTTTGTAGAATTTATTGGTTTCCTTATCAATACCAGTAATAAAGACTACTGGTTGTCTAAATACCTCGACTTTAGTTTTCTTAATATTTGTATTTTCAATGTTAGTTGCTGTATTTTCAATTGTAGATATTAATTTTTTGTCACAGCTAGTAAATTGGCCTGTTACAAGTAGTAATCCCATTACTATACTTGCTCTTACGTTTGTTTTTTTCATCTTTATTTATTTTTAGGTTTATATTTTCTCTTTTTTTGGGTACATTATTTTTTTAATGGTTATGATAACTTCATTTTTAATATGTAATTTTTTAGGGACTTTATTCATTATGTTTATTAGTTTGAAATCTTCAAGCCAGCTACCATTTTCTTCTCTTTTGACATGTGTAACATCTCCTTTTTTATTGATGTAAATTTTTATTTTCGGATACTTTTTTAAGTACTCTTTTATGATTTTAGAATAGGTGTTTAATAGCCATTTTTTTAATTTTTTAGGATTCTTTATTTCTGATTTGATAGTGATAGTAAATTCTCTTTGTAAAACAGTTGTTCCTTTTATTTTAGCTTCTATACCTATAGATGAATATTTTACACCTAAAGTCATTGGTAACGGTTGTTTTGTGGTATTTAATGCTCCCTTATTAGAAATAATTTCATCGTCTACAGCAACAAAAGAAGTGTATTTTGATGCAAGATTATAGGCTAATCCTAAGGCTACTACTTGGTCTTTCACATCATCACCAAAATGAGTTCTATAATCATCTAACTGTTCAATTCTTTTTCTAGCCCATAGATATTTTAAAGCTTTATTACTTGAGCTTAAATTACTATTTTTAATCTTTATGGTTTTAGTTACTTTAGTTTTTCCTTGATACCCAGAAAGTTGTATGGATCCTGAAGCCTTACCTTTATATTTTCCATAAATCATTATTGGCCTGTCTGAAAAAACATCTGGTATTGATTTTGGAGTTACTTCATATATTTCAAAATTGTCTTGGTTAAGCTTTATTTGTGTTAATAGAGGTGAAGAGATGTACTTTTTAAATACTTTAGATACTTTGAACGCTTCTTCTTTAGATGTAGCAATAAAAGAGTTGCTTTGCCCTACTTTAGCCAATCCCTCTATTAAAAATCTGTTTACACCATTTCCAATTCCAAAACTAACAACACTAGCATTGTCTAAATTGTTTTCAATTAGCTGGAAGACCTCTTTTTCAACTGTTACATATCCATCGGTAATAACAACCATGGTTCTAGCAGAAGATTTTATTTTTCTTGGAAGTTGATAGGCTTTTTTTAATGCTTCCAAGAGATGAGTCCCTTTTCCATAATTTGAAAATGTACCATTTAAAAATTGAAGTGCTTTTTTAAGATTTTCATCATTAGCATTTACTGAGTTTTTTTGAAACACCTTATTTTCTGCAGAGAATAACAAGATGTTAAAAACATCTGTTTGTTTTAAATCTCCTAATAAATTTCTAAGTAATGATTTTGCAACGTCAATAGGATATCCCATCATAGATCCTGAAACATCAACAATGAAAATATATTCTCTAGGAGGTATTTTTTCTGTGATTACTTTTTTTGGAGGTTCAATCATTAGTGAAAAGAAATTCTCGTCTTTTCCCTCATACAACAACAACCCTGGTTCTATTTCAGCACCTCTCATTGTATAATTTAGTATGAAATCTCTATTCGCAGGACTCACATTATTTTTCGATAAGCTAAGCTCTGCTGATAAGGCGTCAGGGTAGTGAACTTTTATATCATGACTACTAGAGTTTACATATTGAATAATGGTTCCAGTTCGAATGTTCACATTAATATCGTAGTTAAAAGTCTCAGAAAAACCAGTAGGAGTGAAGGGAATAATTGTTTTAGGATTGTTCACTTTTTCTTCTCCTGAAAATCTAGGTCCAACCACACCAGGAAAAATAAATTGATATTCTCCTTCTACAGGTGTTAACATTTCAGTGTATAGTAATTCAATTGATACTTCATCATTTGGCTGAATATTACCAAGGTTTATTTGAAATATATTAGGCCTGTGTTGAGCTAGTTTACTGGCTCTTTTCCCTTCTTTTATAGCGTTGTTATAAATTTTTTCAGCAGTATTTTTTTCATATATTTTAGCTGTAGTTGATCTGTTGCCAATTTTCATTTTCATACCATGTACAGCTCCTTTGGTAGATAAAGGAAATACATACTCAGCTTCAATAGCTTTGTTGCTCTTATTATGATAGGTTTGAGTGATTTTTATATACGCTATTTTTCCAACGATTTGTACAACTGCCTTAGTGCTTTTTAGAGGAATAATTGCTTCTTTTGTAAGGACTTTTATATAAGGACTTTCTGTTTTTTGTGCTGATACATTGAAGCTTATCAGTAAAATGAAAATAGGAATTAATACACGCATAGATGCTACATTTATTGTTAGTAATACTTAAATGTAGTTTCTAATAGTTCTTTTATTTGCTGTGTTTTAGAATTCGTAAGATGTGATCTAGAATTCGTAGTTGATTAATCTGAACTAATAGTGCACAATAAAAAAAAAGTGATTTTTAGAGCTTTTCTTTTAAATAGGCAGCTGTGTATGATTTTTTGTTTTTAATTAATTCTTCAGGAGTTCCTTCAAAAATTAATTGTCCGCCTTTTTTACCACCATCCAAACCAAGATCAATTATATAATCGGCACATTTGATCAATTCAATATTATGCTCAATTACTATGATAGAATGCCCCTTATCTATTAAAGCATTAAAAGAGGTTAATAACTTTTTAATATCATGAAAATGAAGCCCTGTAGTAGGTTCGTCAAAAATAAATAGTGCTTTGTCTTTGGTATTTCCTTTTACTAAGAAAGAGGCTAATTTTATTCTTTGAGCTTCACCACCAGATAATGTAGAGGAGGATTGTCCTAATTGAACATAACCCAATCCAACATCTTGAAGCGGTTTTAATTTATTTGCAATTTTTGTTTGTTGGTGTTTGATAAAAAAGGCAACTGCATCATCGATGGTAGAATTTAGAATATCATCAATATTTTTTCCTTCAAAATTAACTTCAAGAACTTCTTTTTTGAATCGTTTCCCATTACAGTTATCGCATTGCAGGTGAACATCAGCCATAAATTGCATTTCAATAGTTACCACGCCTTCACCTTTACAAACCTCACATCTTCCTCCATCTACATTGAATGAAAAATGTTTTGGTTTATAATTTCTGATTTTTGAAATTTTCTGTGATGATAGTAATGCCCTAATATCATCATATGCCTTAATGTATGTAACGGGGTTTGATCTAGAAGAACGCCCAATAGGATTTTGATCAATGAATTCTATATGTTTTATTTGATCATAACTACCATTAACTTCTGTGTGTTGACCAATTTTCTCTCCATATCCTGCCATTTTTTTCTGCATAGCAGGATATAAAATTTTCTTAACTAAGGTGCTTTTTCCACTACCTGATACTCCGGTAATTACGGTTAAGCTATTTAGAGGAAACTTTGTATTGATATTTTGTAAGTTATTTTCTCTTGCTCCTATAACTTGTATGAAATTTTTAGAATTTCTTCTTGTCTTTGGAACTTCTATCTGAAATTCTTCTGTCAAATATTTTGCAGTTAATGAATCAGATTTCAAAATATCTTCATAGGTACCTTCTGCAACTACATGTCCACCAAAAGTCCCTGCTTCAGGTCCAATATCTATAATATAATCAGCAGCTTTCATAATGTCTTCATCGTGTTCTACAACGATAACAGTATTTCCTAAATTTCGTAGGTCTTGTAAAACATTTATGAGCTTTTCTGTGTCTTTTGGATGCAAACCAATACTTGGTTCGTCTAAAATATACATGGAGCCCACTAGGCTACTACCTAAAGAGGTAGCTAGATTTATACGCTGACTTTCACCACCGGATAAGGTGTTCGAGGTTCTGTTAAGCGTTAAATAATTTAAACCAACATTCTGTAAGAATTCTAAACGATTATTAATCTCTTTCAAGAGGCGATTTCCTATTTTTTCTTCGTACTTATTTAACTTTAGGAGTTTAAAGAAGTTATATAATTCATCTAGAGGCAAGCCCACTAAATCTGAAATAGTTTTTTTTCCAACTAGTACATAATCTGCTTCTTTCCGTAATCTTTTTCCACTGCACTCTTCACAAGTTGTTTTTCCTCTGTATCGAGAAAGCATGACTCTATTTTGAATTTTGTAACTTTTTTCTTCAAGTTTGGTAAAAAAATGGTTGATTCCATAGAATGTTTTGTTGCCTTCCCAAACCAATTTTCTTTGTGCTTCTGTTAGTTCAAACCAAGGTTTGTGAATAGGAATATCAAATTTGTATGCATGTGCTATTAATTCTTCTTTGTAGTGCCTATAAGAATCTGTTCTAAAAGGGAAAATAGCATCATCATAAATGGAGATTCCAGTATTGGGAATTACTAAATCTTCATCAACTCCAATAACATTTCCATAACCTTCACAAGTAGGACAGGCTCCGTAAGGGTTGTTGAAACTAAAGAAATGTGTATTGGGTTCATAAAACAATACCCCATCTAACTCAAATTTGTTATTAAATTCAGTTTTAGTATTATCTGTTATATTTTGAATGATGCAAACTCCATTACCTTCAAAAAAAGCTGTTTGAATAGCATCAGACAAACGATTGTAAAAATCTTCGTCATCTTTAACTATAACTCTATCAACGACTAGTTTTAAGTCACTATAATTTTTTTTATCAGTAGGTAGATCATCTATTCGGTAGATTTGATCTTCATATTTAACACGAGCATACCCTTGTTGAGATAAAACTTTTAAAACAGTATTAAGATCTCTAGCTTCATTAATGATAACAGGGCATAATAACAGTAGTTTTGTATCTTCTTTAAAACTTTTTATAAAACTTGTTACATCTGTAACAGTATGTTTTTTAACTAATTCACCTGAAATAGGAGAGTAAGTTTTACCAATTCTAGCAAATAATAGTTTTATGTAATCATAAATTTCTGTAGAAGTACCAACAGTAGAGCGTGGGTTGGTAGAATTAACTTTTTGTTCTATTGCTATTGCTGGAGAAATTCCTTTAATATAATCTACCTTGGGCTTGTGTAGCTTGCCTAAAAACTGACGAGCATAAGAAGACAAGCTTTCTACATATCTTCGCTGACCTTCAGCGTACAAAGTGTCAAAGGCTAGTGTAGATTTTCCTGAACCAGACAATCCAGTAATAACAACTAACTTATTTCTAGGTATAACAACATCAATATTTTTTAAATTATGGAGTCTAGCCCCTTTAATAATGATGTTTTCTTTTGGACTTACACTTGATAAATCTTTGTTCATATGTTTTAAAAGCAAGCTATAAAATTAATGAATTTTTGACTTTTTTTTTAATTAATTGAATTATAATTTGTTAAAAATTTGTTTTTCAAAGAAATAATTTTTTATATTTGATATATAAATATTCTTAAATTATAAATATATAGCAAAAAATTACTTTTAGTTTAGTTTAAAAATTAACAGAAAAGCTCTCATAGCTTTTCATAAAGTAATATAAAATGTTTAAAAATGCTATACCAGACAGTATCTTAGTAAGTAACTATATCCAAGGCTGTGAGACAAGTTTAGAAACTTTAATAAAAAAACACAAACAACGCCTTTATGGATTTATCTATAGTAAAGTTCAGGATAGGGATATCACAGAAGATGTTTTTCAAGACACTTTTATCAAAGTAATTAGGACTTTAAAGCTTGGAAATTATAATGAAGAGGGTAAGTTTTTACCCTGGGTAATGCGTATTTCTCATAATTTAATTATTGATCATTTTAGGAAATCAAATAGAATGCGTTCTTTTAAGAATACAGACGAATTTGATATTTTCTCTGTGATTAGTGATGGAAGTTTAAATGTTGAAAAACAATTAATTAAAGAGCAAATATTATCTGATGTTAGAGAATTGGTAAAAGAATTACCAGAAGAACAAAAAGAGGTCTTAGTCATGCGTATGTATAAAGATATGAGTTTTAAAGAAATTAGTGAAAACACTGGTGTAAGTATTAATACTGCATTAGGTAGAATGAGATATGCATTGATAAATTTGAGAAAAATTATTGAAAAAAATAAAATAATTTTAATTGATTAACAATAAAATTAATTTGGTTCCGTTATTTAGTTAAATAACAATTATTTACATAACGTATGAAGCAAATTTACTCTGAAAAGCCTTTTCAATTTGAGAAGCAACCTAAACAAGAAACAGTTCAATTTTTGATTAATTTTTCCAAATCAATATCAATTGTAAAAACTAAATCGAATTTTAATATTGAATTGACTTTGAATTAAGAACGGAAAAACCTTGACACGAGTCAAGGTTTTTTTATAATTTCTTATTTTTATTTTGATAGGTATTCAAAATAGTTTTTCTACCTATTTTATTGGTGATAATATCCTTCTCTAAATCCCACCCTCTAGCGGGTGAATACTCTCTTCCGTACCAAATGATTTGTAAATGAAGATCGTTCCATAGTTCTCTTGGAAATAAACGTTTAGCATCCTTTTCTGTTTGAACTACATTTTTACCATTAGTTAGATTCCAACGATACATTAAACGATGAATGTGAGTGTCAACTGGAAATGCTGGAATTCCAAATGCCTGACTCATTACAACGCTAGCTGTTTTGTGGCCTACAGCAGGTAACTCTTCAAGTCCCTCAAAAGATTGTGGAACTTGACCATTGTATTTTTCGATTATAATTTTTGATAAGCCATAAATACCTTTCGATTTCATTGGTGATAATCCACAAGGACGTATAATTGCTTTAATTTCTTCAACTGTCATATTTACCATATCAAAAGGATTGTCTGCTTTTGCAAATAATAACGGTGTTATTTTATTAACTCGAACGTCGGTACATTGAGCAGATAATAATACGGCTATTAATAGTGTGTATGGATCTTTATGATCTAGAGGAATTGGAATTTCTGGATAGAGGTATTGAAGTGTGTCAATTATAAATTGAACCTTTTCAGTTTTTGTCATTTTCAGTATCTTTACGAAACAAAAATACAAAATATGAATACATTAAAAGTAGGTGACAAAGCTCCAAATTTTGAAACAAAAGATAATCAAGGAATTGTTCGAAAATTGACTGATTATGTTGGTAAGAAATTAGTAGTTTTCTTTTATCCAAAAGCCAGCACTCCAGGTTGCACGGCTGAAGCATGTAATTTAAGAGACAATTACCAAACATTTCTATCTCAGGGATTTGAGATTTTAGGGGTAAGTGCTGATTCTGAAAAAAGACAACAAAACTTTGTTGCTAAATATGATTTACCTTTTCCCTTATTAGCAGATGAAGATCTTACTGTGATTAATGGCTTTGGTGTATGGGGCCCTAAGAAATTTATGGGACGAGAATACGATGGAATTCATAGAACTACTTTTGTGATTGATGCTAATGGGATTATTGAAGAAGTTATTTCTAAAGTAAAAACAAAAGATCATGCAGCACAAATACTATAATTTACGAGCCATCTAATTAGAGGATTTATCCTTACGCAAAAAGATAAATAATTAAGTTAAAATTTCATTCCAATCCTAAAATTCAAGATTCTACCTGAAAGGTAATTAGGTACACCAAATTGATTTTTAGTTGCCGCATCTCTCACCCAAGTATTGGTAATGGAGTTTTGAATATCAAACATATTATATAGTTCTATTCCAGCAGTTAATTCTTTAAACTGACTTAAAAAACCAGTTGAATAACTCTTGTTAGAATCTGTAAAAACATATAATATACCTAGATCTGCTCGTCTGTAATCTCGTAATCTATTTTGAAAATTATAGGCATCTGCGTATGCAGGTGCTCCACCTGGTACCCCAGAATTATATACTAAGTTTAAATAGGCCTTTAAATCAGGTAAATTAGGAACATAATCTTGAAACAGGATTCCCAATTTAAAACGTTGATCGGTAGGTCTAGCAATATATCCTTTATTGTCAATATTTTCTTCAGTTTTTAAAATTCCTAAACTAATCCAGCTTTCATTTCCAGGAACAAATTCACCATTTAATCTCACATCTAAACCGGTAGCGTAAGCTACAGCATTATTATTTGCTTGATATCGAATACGAACATTATCAACATTATACGGATTTACGTTTGTTAAATTTTTATAATAAACTTCTGTGGTTAATTTAAATGGTCTATCCCACATTTTAAAGCTGTAATCATTTCCTAGAACGATATGAACAGATTTTTGTGCTTTTACATTAGGATTTATATTTCCGTCAAAACCTCTTAATTCTTTATAAAAAGGAGGTTGATAATAGACCCCGCCAGAAAACCTGAATAGCATGTCTTTTTCCCAATCTGGTTTAATTGCAAATTGACCTCTTGGACTAAAAATAAATTGATTTACTACCGAATTTGTATTTGCTTTTACCGACCAAGATTGTCCACGAACACCAATGTTCCACCAGACTTTATGTTCTCCAATTAATCCTTTTTTACTGTATTGTAAAAAAGTAGAAAGACGATTAATTCTTAATTCATTTTCAGCTCTTATATTTTGAAAAGGTTCAATAGGTCCTGTAAATGGATTGTATGGCTGATCGTTTATGAGTCCTAAATCTAAAGGACTCACTGAAAACCCTACAGAATCTATGACTTCCCACTCACGAATCCGATCACGAATATCTTCTGTTTGATATTTGATTCCGAAATCTATTTGATCGTTATTTTTTTTATAGGTTCCTTTCACTTGAATATTGCTAATTAGTGCATCCAAATCGTTACGAGAATGATTTATTTGTGACCCAATTCCTTCAGAAAAAGTAACATCGCCAAAACTCTCAGAGCCAATATTAGAATCAACTTCACCTAAATTATAGAATGCAGCAATATCAAAATATTCTTCTTCTTGCGTATTAAAAGTTGAAATTGTAGCCGTTAATTTTAGATCATCGTTTACCTGATAATCTGCACTTAATGCTCCAAAAGCAGTTAAGTATTTGTCTTGTTCTTGGCCGTCATAAAAAACATTTAACTCTAAAGGTTCAGTGACTGTACCAAAGCGAGTTCTTCGAGTTACAGGCTCATAATCATAATTATTTATAGAAAAGTTTCCTAAGAAGTTTAAAGTAAGTTTTTCGTTCTGTTTATAGGATAGAAATCCTTGAACATCTGTAAAACGAGGTCTGAAGTTAGTTTCTATTTGTTTAGAGTTTACAAACAGGCTATTGTCTCTGTATCTAACTCCTATAATAGCACTTAACTTGTTCTCTAAAAATACATCTTCAACTGTAATACTACCACCTAATAAACTTCCATCTATGGTTGCAGCAAACTCAGTTGGTTTTCTATAGGTAATGTCTAAAACTGATGACAGTTTATCTCCATATTTTGCCTGAAATCCACCAGCAGAAAAATTAATATTCTGAACCATTGTAGAATTTACAAAACTCAAACCTTCTTGCTGACCAGATCTAATTAAGAAAGGACGATAAACTTCAATACCATTAACATACACAAGGTTTTCATCAAAATTCCCACCACGCACATTGTATTGAGTACTTAGTTCATTATTATTACTTACTCCCGGTAATGTCATTAAGAGTGTTTCTATTCCTGCATTTGCTCCTGGGATTCTTTTTACTTTTTCAGCTTTTATAGTTATTATCCCTTGAGCGTCTTTTGATTCATTTTTGATCACAACTTCTTTTAAAACTTCATTTTCTGATTTTAAAGTAGGAGAAAATCGAACAATAGCTCCTTTTTTTGTAAAAAATTCTTTGAAGAGCTTATTAAAGCCCACATGACTAAATTCTAATGTAATTTTAACATCAACAGGAATTCTTATTTCATAATATCCTTTTTTATCCGTGGTAGTTCCTGTTTTGCCATAGTTTACAGTAACATTTTCTATAGATTTATTTCGAGAATCCTTAACAATCCCTTTGATGACAGATGTTTTTTGGGCCCAAACAAATGCTGGAAACAATAATAAAATGAGTAATTTATTTTTCACGTGGTATTGTCCTTATTTTCTATAAAACGTAGAATTATAGATATTCGTATTTCCAACGTTGTCAGAGACTACAAGTTTAAAGATATGTTTGCTACCTACCAATTTTTTATCACTAAAATCGTAAGATAATTTTTTATTTTTTAAATCATATTCCATTAATACCCATTCATCATCTATATATGCTTTATAAGATTTTATACCTGATTGTGAATCTGATATTTTGATAGTTAAATATTTTAATCGACTAACCCAATCACCGTTTTTGAAATTAGGATTGTATATTTTTGGTTCTAAATTATCAATTAATAAAGTGTATTTACCTAAGTTTTTAGTTGTAGTAAACAACTTATTACTTCTTTTTCTTGTTTTCTGATAATATGGATATCTCTTGTTATTTATGTTAGCTATATAAATATTATCTATGTCCGAATTTTCATACATGATGCTATCAAAAGTAATAGTAAAATTTTTATCTAAAGGGATATTAGGTTTATGAATTTCTGCAATAGTTCCATTGACAGAAAAATCTATAAAAACATCTTCATAAAATGTATTTTTTGGAAAAGCTACAGTCACGCCATTTTTAGTAAATTTTTGAAATTTTATCTTTGATATTTTATAATTAGTTGTATCATTTTTTTGCTCTAAAATAGATTCACTTTTCAAACCAATCACTGGTATTCTAATAGAGGATGTATTGCCCTTAAAATCTTTGGTAATAATATCTACTTGATAATTAAATCCATCTTTTACATCTATAATTCCATCATTTATCAACCCTTTGTATATGCTTAGCTTATTCTCTTTTTCCAAAAAAGTTTTTTGAATTCTACTTTTATATGAAGCATAGTGTGGATAATCAATTAGTAAATTAATGTACTTACTTTCTGGAAAAGAAAATGTTTCTAAATCATGGTAATAATGTCGTTTTCCATTAACAAGCATTTCTATACTATAGACACCATTTTTATTTGATTCTTTACCTAAAAAATCATAAGCATTGATACCGAAACCAATTTTACCTGAAGCACTTATTCTACTAGTAATGTAACTATTTAGAGTATCTTTCTTGATGGATAAACTTTGTTTTTTTGTACTTCTGTTAATTCTAGAGTTAGAACCGATAGAATATGCGATAAGTTTGTTTATTCTAGGGGCAATAGAATCTTGAATTTTTAATCCCAATAACATCGGGTTTATAATATGCTCAGTTTTCGTATCTCTAATTTCATAATGCAAATGAGGAGCTACATAGCCACCAGTTCTTCCAGAGTATGCAATTATCTCCCCTTTTTTAACCAAAATTTTATTTTCTTCAGGATACATATTACCTGTTTCATAGCTCTCTTTTTGGTATTGAATATTTTTTACATATTCTTGTATTCCATCTCCAAATTTGCTTAGGTGGGCATAAACAGAAGTATATCCGTTAGGATGAGTTATGTATATAGTCTTTCCGTATCCCCAAAGTGCTACTTTAATTCTTGAAACATATCCGTCTGCAGTTGCATATACTTTTAAACCAGTTCTATGATTGGTTTTTATATCAATACCAGCATGAAAATGATTATTTCTTAATTCTCCAAAAGTTCCAGAAATTTTTAATGGAATATCTAAAGGACTTCTAAAATAATTATTTGGGTATTTTTTTTGAGCAAATGTTGTGAAACTTGCTAAAAAAAATAAAACGAAAATATATTTTTTCAATTTTAGTAATTTTTTAGCCAAAATAAGAAAACTATTTAAACCAATCTGTTGAGATGATATATAATATTTTATTAAAGACGTAAATAGTTGTTAATTATAAAACAGAGTGCTAACTTTGTAATTATAGTTTTATAAGAAAAGCTTGATGAGTAATACTATTGAAGCAGTTCATTTATTAGAGGATAAGTTAATAAGCTTACTCTCAAATTATGATTTTTTATTAAAAGAAAATGAAATACTACTTCAAAACACATCAACATTACAGCGTCAGCTTTTAGAGAAAGAGCAATTATTAGAACAGCGAGAAAAACAATTTAAACTGTTAAAGATTGCTAAAACTATACAAGGCAGTAACGATAGTACAAGAGATACAAAGTTTAAAATAAATGCTTTAATTCGAGAAATCGATAAATGTATCGTTCAGTTGAACGAGTAATAATTTTTATTATTATTGTGGAAAAATTAAAGATTAATTTAGTAATAGCAGGTAGAACATATCCTTTAAGTGTTAATAATATACTAGAAGAAGAAGGCATGAGAAAAGCTGCAGCAAACATTAATCAACTCATTAGTATGTATGAAAAAAATTATGCAGTGAGTGACAAGCAAGATGTCTTAGCAATGTGTGCATTACAATTTGCTTCAAAATTAGAGATTTCTACTTTAGATATTAATGAAACAAATACAGAAGCATTAGATAAAATAAATGAACTTACTAAGTTAGTAAGCAATCATTTAGAATAAGTTCTCAATTATATAATTTTATACTGCCTACGTTAGTTATTTGTTTGATAAACTCAACACGAATCTATTATGAAGGACGAGTCTTAGTTGCCAAAGCAAGCCTTAGATATTGAATTTATTTCTTTATCAGGAGGATCCTTAATCACCTAGTTAGTTCTATACATGTCATAATGGAGTTTATATAAACCTTACTAATGTGGGCTTTTTTATACAAATAAATCAAAATTATGAATGAAGTGATATACCCTGTATTAACGGGATTAGTAGGATTAATTTTAGGATTAATAATTGCAAGGTTTTCAGAAAAATCTAAAGCTAATAAAATTTTAAACGCTACGAAAAAAGAGGCTAACGCTCTTATTAAAGAAGCTAAAGTAGAATCAGAAGTACTAAAAAAAGATAAAATATTACAAGCAAAAGAGAAGTTTATTGAACTAAAATCTGAACATGAAAAAGTAATATTAAGTCGGGAAAAGAAAATATCCGACATAGAAAAAAGAACAAGAGATAAAGAGTCACAAGTGCAATCCGAAGTTGACAAAACAAAAAGATTAAATGCATCTGTTGAACAAAAAGAAAATGATTTTAACCAGAAATTAGAGCACTTAGATAAAAAAGAGGACGAAGTTTCAAAACTACATAAAAGACATGTAGACCTTTTAGAACAGATATCTGGTTTTTCAGCAGATGAAGCAAAAAAAGAATTGGTTAATTCTTTAAAAGATGAGGCAAAGTCTGATGCCATGGGATTTGTTCAAAACACTTTAGAAGAAGCTAAACTTACAGCAGAACAAGAAGCTAGGAAAGTTGTACTGAGCACTATTCAAAGAGTAGGAGTTGAGCAGGCTGTAGAAAATTGTGTATCAGTTTTTAATTTAGAGTCTGATGATGTAAAAGGACGAATTATAGGGAGAGAAGGTAGAAACATTAGAGCTTTAGAAGCTGCAACAGGAGTAGAAATTATTGTTGACGATACTCCAGAAGCTATTATACTTTCATGTTTTGATCCCGTAAGAAGAGAAGTCGCAAGATTATCTATGCATAAACTGGTTACAGATGGTAGAATTCATCCTGCAAGAATTGAAGAAGTTGTTGCTAAAACAGAAAAGCAAATTACCCAAGAGATTATTGAAGTTGGAAAGCGTACAGTTATTGACCTAGGTATTCATGGATTACACCCAGAACTTATAAAAACTGTTGGTAGAATGAAATATAGATCTTCCTATGGTCAGAACCTTCTTCAACACTCTAGAGAAGTTGCCAATCTTTGTGGAATTATGGCCTCTGAATTAGGTCTAAATCCTAAAATAGCAAAAAGAGCAGGATTACTTCATGATATTGGTAAAGTACCAGACGCAGAAAGTGAATTACCTCATGCATTGTTAGGAATGGAATGGGCTGAAAAATATGGAGAGAAAAAAGATGTTTGTAATGCTATAGGAGCTCACCATGATGAAATAGAAATGAAAACTTTATTTGCTCCAATTGTGCAAGTTTGTGATGCTATTTCTGGAGCTAGACCCGGAGCAAGAAGACAGGTGTTAGATTCATACATACAAAGATTAAAAGATTTAGAAGATATTGCTTTTGGCTTCTCAGGTGTTCAGAAAGCCTATGCTATTCAGGCTGGGCGTGAATTAAGAGTAATGGTTGAAAGTGGTAAAGTAAATGATACAAAAGCAGCCGAGTTATCTTTTAGTATTAGTCAAAAAATACAAAACGACATGACCTATCCAGGTCAAGTAAAAGTGACTGTAATTAGAGAAACTAGAGCTGTGAATGTAGCTAAATAAAAAAAAATATATTTAGTAAGCTTTTTAAAAGAGAGTAGTAGCGAAGATTTTTTATAAAACCTTTATGAACTTCTAGGATGGTACTGTTCCACAACTTTTTTTAAGTATCGAGTATCTAGGTGAACATAAACCTCCGTTGTGGTAATACTTTCATGACCTAACATTTGCTGTATTGATCTTAAATCGGCTCCATTTTTTAGCAAATGAGTTGCAAAGGAATGACGAAACGTATGTGGACTTATTTTTTTGTTAAGATTAATAATCACTGCTAGTTCTTTTAAGAGTATAAAAATCATTTGTCTACTCAAACCTTTACCACGTCTATTTAAAAACAAAATATCTTCAAATTCCTTTACTATAGAAATATGGGAACGAATCGATCCGATGTAAGAATTAATATATTTCTGAGCTTTAAAATGAATTGGCACAAAACGTTCTTTATTTCCTTTTCCAACTACTTTAATAAAACCTTCATCAAAGAAGATATCTGAAATTTTTAAGCTAATTAGCTCACTTACTCTAAGACCACAGCTGTACATAGTTTCTAGGATGGCTCTATTTCTTTCGCCTTGAGGTTTACTTAGATCTATCGAAGCTATTAATAAGTTAATTTCTTCTTCAGTTAAAGTATCAGGCAATTTTCTTCCAATTTTTGGACTTTCTATTAAATCAGTTGGATTTGTCTCTCGGTATTTTTCAAAAATTAAATAATCAAAAAAACTTCTCAAACCAGAAATTATTCTGGCTTGACTTGAAGGATTTACTTTTTTTGCAATCTCATAAATAAATTGTTGGATAATTTCTTCATTTAAATCAGTTGGAGAAATTGAAAGATTATTTTTTTCTAAAAACATCATCAACTTTTTAATATCTCTATTATAACTATCAATCGTGTTTTTAGACAGCCCTCTTTCTAGTTTTAAATATTGCTTATAATCTTTTGTTACTTGCTCCCATTTCATTTTATGAAGATACTTAAAAACTCAGTTGTATTGTGTATAAACTCAGAATATACTATTTTTTAGTTTTTTTTTGCAATCAATTTTTTTTACAATCAATTTTTTTTACTATATTTATTATTCATTTATTATTAATTAAATACTATTATTATGAGAAAATTATTATTATTAACTTTTATTTTAGCATCATTTTCTATGAATGCTCAAGACTCTAAATTTTATGCCGGTGTAGGTGTTGGTTATGCAACAGCAGGAGGAGAAGCATTTGAAGGTGTTAATGGCGGTCTAAGTCTAAATTTCCTTAATCTAGGTTTAAGGTTCAATGAAACATTTGGAATTACTGCCAATTTATCATCAACCGGTCATACTATAGAAGATGTTGATGATGTTGCGGTAGGGATTGGAACTTTTAGTGTTGGACCGATGATCTCTTTCTCTATAAGTGACAATGTTTCTTGGGATTTAAAACCCCAGTATGCCTTTTCTATGAAAGCTAAATATGCAGATGATAGTGGTGCAATTGATGATGTAGAACTTTCTGGAAATGCTTTTATATTTGCTAATTCTTTAGTATTTGGAGATGGCGGTTCAGGTTTTGCTTTTTCTATTGATTTAGACTATTTATCTGGTAAATTCACAGAGCTTGAAGTTCTAGGTGATAGTGTTGATATTGATGATGAAAATAAAATGAACAACTTTAAAATAGGAGTTGGTTTAAGATATAACTTCTAAAATATTTTTAATAAAACACCTTTAAATATTCAATTACTGTGTTTAAGGTGTTTTTTTATTTCTAATTATGAAAAAAATACTACTATTCACGCTATCACTATCTTTCACTTTTGTAAGCTTTTCTCAGAAAAAAAAGAAACGAGTTTCAGAAAGAAAACAAAATATTATTGAAACTATAAACGAAATTAGCGAGCCAATTGATGAAACCCGAACTTTAAAAAGAAAAGTAGCTATTGCTAGGTTTTCTAATGAAACAAGCTATGCAAAAGGTCTTTTTTATGATAAAAATAATGATCCAATGGGCAAGCAAGCAGTTGATATTCTTTCAACTAAACTTGCATCTTCAGGGAAATTTATCCTACTAGAAAGACAGGATTATCAGTTAATTAAAGATGAATTAAATATTGCTGATAACGACGGATTTCAAGAGATTGGAGCAGATTATTTAATAATAGGCTCAATTACAGAATTTGGAAGAAAAAACGTTGGAGAATCAAAGGTGTTTTCTCGAAGTAAAACACAAATTGTTGAAGCTGGTATTAGCATCAGACTTATTGACGTTTCCACTGGGCAAATAATTTATTCTGAGGAATCAAAAGGACAAGCGGAGACAAGTAATAAGACGACCCTTGGTCTTGGTAAAAGGACAGATTACGACTCATCTCTTTCAGATAAGGCTATTTCTGCAGCAATTTCTCAATTGGTAGAGAATATTATAAATAATTGTTTAAACAGACCTTGGAAGTCCTATTTTTTATCTTATGACCAAGATGGAGTCATAATTTCAGGTGGTGAAAGTCAGGGTTTAAGACTAGGAGACCGCTTTGATGTTTTTAGCAAAGGCAGAAAAGTTAAAAATCCACAGACAGGCATGTTCATTGAATTACCAGGAAAAAGAGTAGGCCAAATCACAATTGATTATTCTGGTGGAGAATCTTCTGAAAATGAATTTTCTATAGTTTCTTTTGTTGATGGAAATATTGATAAAAACAGCCTCAGTAAATATTTTATAAAACAAGTAGATAAATGAAGAAAATACTATTTTTTACAATAATAACGACACTTCTAATAGGCTGTGACGTAACAAAAACTGTTAGCAGAGGTACAGAGAATCAAGCTTTTCTTCTAATAGTAGGTACACCCTCTAATTACCCTAATGGAATTGAAGTAGTTATCGATGAAAAAACTAAATTTTATGCTGAAGTACAAAAAAATAGAGATAAGGTTAAGCATCTTCGACTTTACGGAATTTCTACAGGTAAACATAAAGTTTCTATTTTGAAAAACAATAAAAATATTTATGAGAAAACAATTTTTATTTCATCACAACAGACTAAAAAAATAATTCTACCATGAAAAAATACATTTACATATATATTATAGCCTTTGCTTTTAGCTCTTGTAGTACAACTAAAGGATTGTATTCATGGGATAAATACCAAAAGGCAAGCTATAATTATTTTAAAAAAGCAGACGAAAAATCCATAGATCAAATTATGGTACAATATCAAAAAATAATAAAACAACAAAAAGGGACAAGGAAAGTAACTCCTCCAGGAATGTTTGCAGACTATGGTTATTTCTTAATTCAAAGAGGGGATTTAAAAAGAGGTAAAGAGAATTTAAAAAAAGAAATTTTACTTTATCCTGAATCAAAAATTTTTATAGATCGAATTTTAAAATTAATTGAAGAATGAAGTACTCAATATACCTATTGCTATCAGCAACATTTTTTATAGTTGGTTGTGGTACAACCTCAAAATTAAATAAGGTACAAGCATACAAAGGAATGTATGAAGAGAAACCTTTATCTGTTTTAATAATGCCTCCAATAAATAGAAGCACAAACGTAGAAGCAAAAGAATATTTTTATACAACATTAAACGTTCCAATTTTAAATGCAGGTTACTATGTTATTCCTCCATTTTTATCAATGGAAATATTAAAGAGAGAAAGCGCCTACGACTCCGAACTTTTTATTGAAAGACCTTCACTTAAAATATTTAATAATATATTTGGAGCTGACATCATTCTGTTTACTATAATTAATAAATGGGATAAGTCTAGCATTGGTTCTAAAGTAACAGTTGAAGTTGAATATATTCTCAAGTCGACCCATACAAATGAGATATTGTATTCTAGAAAAGGAACAATTTCATACAATACATCAATTTCATCTGGAGGAGGAGCTTTACTAAATATTTTAGCTTCTGCAGTAAACACTGCTGCTACGAAATATGTAGATGTTGCAAAAGCAGCTAATAACTATATTTTTACTGATTTACCAAAAGGAAAATATAGTCCAATGTTTGGCTTAGATAAAGAAGAAATGGCGGGTCTTAAAGTGATTAAGGTTAGGTTACCTAAATAATTTAAACTTTTGATTGTTAAATACTTAACCTATTTAAGGTTTAGAATATCGTTTTTATTTTGACAAGGAAGCCATAACAGGTTGGCATGCAGGACCTTCAATAGGGTATTTTAAATTAGAGGATATTTTTGATGTTTCTGCAAGTGTTTTTTCTATTGGTGCAGAAATTGGACATCAATGGGTTTTTGGAGAACATTTTCTTCTAGATATTTTTGGAGGTTATGGTTTTAATTCAGGTGGGGATGATTTATCCGGATTTAATACAACAACAGGCACAGCAGGTTTATCACTAGGTTATGCATGGTAAAATTTATTTTTAAATTTTTATAAAAAAGTGGGCAAATAGCCCACTTTTTTTATGCTTAATAATTGTGTTTTAGCAGCTTGAGAATTATTATTTTTAATGATTTAAATATAAATATACTAGGTAAAAGAGAACCAGAAAAAAATGGTTTTATTCTTATGAAGACTATTTAAAAAATTTAGTAGCTAAATTCTTTACCATAAATTTTTTATACTTTCAATCAAATATAGAAAGAGATTATTGATAAACTTCATCAAGTTGGTATTAATTATGATGGAAAGTATTTTGAATGCTGCTGCTTATACTCATGATTCTCTTAGTATTAGTGATACTGTAAAAGAAATATAAACCACTTTAATATAGGTATATATCTAAAATTTACATGCTAGCCAAGAATTTAGACTGCCTAATTATAGGTACTAAAAAAAAGACTCTAACTCATTTATATTCTCTTGTGAGGTTTAGTTTCAAGTGGCAATAACATAAATTCTATTGAGTGTTTTTTTTATTTATTTAAACTCCTATTTATTATAAATTTTTAAGATTCTAACTTGTCTAAGTTATAAAATTCTGATTTTAAATATTTAATAATATAATTGATAATTTTTTGATATATTTATTATTTAAAAAATATAATTATGAAAAAAATTTTAACTTTAGGAGTATTTTTACTATTATTTCAATTTGCAACTAGTCAAAGCAGGGCTATTAAGGGAAATCCATTAGGTTTAGCAGTTGGTATTACTAATGTAGGATATGAATTTTCAACAAAAGATTCACAATCGATAACTATATCAGGACTGTATTTTAATATCTTAGATATAGAGGGAGTTGGAGCAGGTTTAGAGTATCGTTTTTATTTTGATAAAGAAGCTATAACTGGTTGGCATGCAGGACCCACTATCGGTTATTTTAAACTAGAGGACAAATTTGATGTATCAGCAAGTGTTTTTAATATTGGTGTAGAAATTGGACATCAATGGATTTTTGGAGAACATTTTCTATTAGATGTTTTTGGTGGTTATGGTTTTAATTCAGGTGGAGATGACTTATTTGGTTTTAATACATCATCGGGGACAGCAGGTTTATCACTTGGTTATGCATGGTAGGAAATTTATAATTAATATAAAAAAGTGGGCTAATAGTCCACTTTTTCTATTTAAAATAAATTGTATTTTTGTTTAATGAAAATTATTATTATTAATGGTCCTAATTTAAATTTATTAGGAAAAAGAGAACCAGGTATTTACGGATCACATTCTTTTGAAGATTACCTCTCTATCTTAAAAACAAAGTTTACTACCATAGATTTTGCATATTATCAATCAAATATAGAAGGAGATATTATTGATAAACTTCATGAAGTTGGCTTTAATTATGATGGAATTGTTTTGAATGCTGCTGCTTATACTCATACCTCTGTTGGTATTGGAGATGCCGTAAAAGCAATAGAAACACCTGTCATAGAAGTACATATATCAAATGTACACTCTAGAGAAGAATTTAGACATAAAAGTTTTATTGCAGCCAGTGCTAAAGGCGTGATTTCTGGTTTTGGTTTAAAAAGTTATGATCTTGCTGTTGAAAGTTTTTTGTAACCCTTTCAATATTCTTGGAAGAAAAAAAACTACTAATTAGAATATTTAAACTGAGTACTTATCGGTACGCTATATAAAGACTCTAATTCACCTATATTTTTCTTATAAAATTTAGTTTCAGGAGGCAAACTAATACCTTCCCAAAAATTAGCATTATAAGGAACTTTATAAAGTGTCATATCCATCTTCTCTAGGCTTTTAAATGTCTCAAAACTTTTCTTATCCTCTTCTAATTCTAACACAAAAACTTCATGTCTGAAAGCCATAGGGATATAGTCACCAATATTTTTATTTTTTTGAACTAGAAGTTTTTTAATATTTTTTGGTAGTTTTGCCGTACTTTTCCATTCTCTAGTATGATAGCTTAAGTATAATTTACTGTTTTTATTTTTTTTGTAAATATATATTGCTTTCAAAGAGTCACCTATTCTAGGTGGTTTTCTAACAATTTCAAATTGATAAATTTTAAAACTATCATATCCAATATACAATGTTAGTGTGTTGTCATTTCCATTGGTTCCTTTGACAACTAATACATCTTCGCCATCATAGCTTGAGTTTTTAATTTTTTTCCATTTGTAATCATTAAAAAAAACACCACGCCGAAGGGGATTATTCATTTCCATGTATTCAACTGCATGTCGGTTTTGTAAGTTTTTTATAAATCTGTATTCTGAGGATTTTCTACTTTCTTGAATTGAATATCTTGTCATGTAAGATGAAGGTCCTTTATCGATTACATTCATAAAATGTTCAATATAAAAACGACAAATATTGTCTTCTACAGACCAACGTCTGTATAATATTTTTAGTTGATGATTTTTACTTACTGAGTTTTTTTTTAAATTCTTTAATGCATTTTTTATATAGTCTTCAGTAGTCATCAATGAAATTTCAGAAAGTTCAGTTGTTTTTTCTTTCAGAACGATCTTAGTACTTTTTTGAGATAAAAAATCTGCTACACGAATTTTAAAAGTAATGTAACCCATGGATGAAATTTCTAGAGTATCTTTTACTTCCTTATTAGTAATCACAAAGTAAAAGGTACCTTCTTCTGTAGATGTAGTTCCAATATTTTTATTGATAATACCAACACCAGTATAGGGTATCGGAAAATTTTCTTGATCAATGATAAGTCCTTTTAAAACAATTTTATTTTGAGAAAACAAAATCGATGTCAAAAATATAAAAAATATAAAAAGAAATAATTTTCTCATAATTTATGATAGATATCTATTCATTTAAAACTAATTCCATTTTAATATTACTTCTCTTATAAGGGCTGTTTTCTTCGACAGGAACTTCTGTAAAACCATGCTTTTTATAAATATGAATAGCATTTCTTAATATAGTATTTGAATATAAAATTAATTTATCAAAATTATTTTCTTCAGCAAACTCTATGCAATATTTCATTAAATGTTGACCAATTTTATTTCCTCTTTTTTCAGGAATTATAGCCATTTTAGTGAGTTCAAAACTATTTTTTTTAGTTTTCATAAGTGCCACAGTTCCGATTATTGTTTGATTTTCTAGGACAAAGAATATATGACCTCCTTTGTTGATAATATATTTTTTAGGATTACTTAAAACTTCTCTATCAAAATCTTCTACATAAAAAAACGATTCAAGCCATTCTACATTTAACTTATAAAACTCTTGTGCAAAAATAGTATTATATGAAATAATTTTTTGATTCATTACATCTTAGAATCTATAAATGAGATTATTTCTTGCTCTTTTATAATTGCGTTTTGATAAACACTTTTTGCATCAGAAAGTATTTTTTCAGCAAAGGCTCTATCTTTTATATCTTTTGCATTAATTCGAACATTAAAATAAGCACCTATTACTGCTGTTCTTGCACATAAAGCTCCAACACCTGCATCAGATAAAGAGTTTTGGAGACCTTCTTTAGACATAGATATCATTACCTCCATAGATTGATAGGCAGTTTCCATTACTTTAAATGGAATTTCTGTTGCATATTTTGTAGCATTTTCGATAGCTTCATTTCTTAATCTAATTTCAGTTTCATTAGATTTAGGCATTCGAAACCCATCTATGATCTTATTGAATGCATTGGTATCCTCATCTACCAGAAACAATAATTCATTTTTGTATTTTTGACCTTTTACAGCCCATTTTGAATAGAATTCCCATTGCTCATCCCAACCCGGCTTATGAGCTGATAAATTAGCAACCATAGTTCCTAAGGATACTCCTAAAGCTCCAACATAGGCAGCGATAGATCCTCCACCAGGAGCCATTGATTCAGATGCTGTTTCTTCAGCAAAATCTTTGACAGTAAAATCCACTAATTTTTTATCAGTATTAGCATGCATTACATATTCTATAATTCTCTCTTGAGAATTAAAAGGTTTTAAATCATCTAAACCAAGAGATTTTACTGCAATTTTAATTTTTTCAGCTTCACTAATCCCTAAAGAACGCTCTTGTTTCAATAAAAAATAATCAGCAGCGTCTATCATTGCTTTTAATGGAACCAATCCTACTAATTCAGAGCCAGTAACCCTGATTCCTCTCTTGTCAGCAGCTTTTAAAGTTTCATCAAAAGCTTTGTGCATGGATGTGATTGTGATATTGGTTAGATTATATGAAATTTGAGCAATACCATATTCCTCAATATACCAACCAATTCCTTTAACAGCTTTTAGTTTACCTGGAATTCTTACAGGTTCACCATTAGTATCTAATACTTTTTTACCAGTTGCAGGATTTCCGGCTCGTTTTACTCTACCTGCTTCTCGGATATCAAAAGCAATAGCATTGGCACGTCTGGTAGAAGTTGAGTTTAAATTTATATTGTAGGCAACTAAAAAATCTCTAGCTGAGATTGCAGTTACTCCGGCACTTTTTGTTTTTTTGGTATATGAAGTTGGACCATAATCTGGTTTCCAATTAATATCAGAGATTTTATTTTCTAATCCTTCATATTCACCAGAACGAACTGTAGCCAAATTAATTCTGTCTTCCTTAGTGGCTGCGTTTTCATAGAAATAACCAGAAATACCCAATTCTTCACCAACTCTTTTTCCCAAAAGGTGGGCATACTTGACAGTCTCTTCCATCGAAATATTAGCAATAGGGATTAACGGACAAACATCTGTTGCTCCAAACCTAGGATGTTCACCAGTTTGGTTTGTCATGTCAATCAATTCTGAGGCCTTTTTAATTAATAAAAAAGCTGCTTCTATAACTTTATTAGGCTCACCCACAAAAGTTATGACAGTTCTGTTGGTCGCTTTCCCTGGATCAATATCTAATAATTTAACTCCTTCAATCGTTTTTACGACATTAGCAATAGTATTTATTTTTTTAAGGTCGTGCCCTTCACTGATATTAGGAACACATTCAATGATTTGTTCTTTCATTTTGAGGTATAATTTTATCTATTGTAAAAGTAAAACGATTAAACTAAAAACAATAATCTAGATTAAATTAAATTTTTTAAGTAAAAAACTCTAATAAATAACATCGCAAGAACTGGCAGTATAGCAATAGAAAAGAGTTGAATATCAAAAAGCCACACAATACCAGTAATCGATAGCAATAATAAATATAACTTAGTGTATTTAGATAACCATCTAGGTAATTTATTTTTTAAGAGCACAAAAGCAACAAATAGGTTACATATAAATGCCCATAAAAAATTAAAGTTATTGGGTGTTGTTGAATGGTCGGTCAAAAACCATAAAAAACATATGATTACACCTATTAGTCCAGTGACAAAGAATAATATAAAATCTAACCATTTAGATCTTTTATTTGTTTTTTGATCTCTGTAGGTAACAACTATTGTAAGTAACAATAACAGAGAAAAAATAAAAAAGGGATTGTACCATTTTGGTTGAATTTTCTTTTCTTCAAAATTTAAAATTAATTGTTCTTTTTTCACCAAAGGGAGAGCAATATTATTTTCAATTTTTTGAGCATTTTTAAATCCCTGATATAAATAATCAGGCAGATACATATATTGTTGGGCCGTTATTTCTTGGTCTAAGGTATTACCTAAAGCTAGATTAATTCCAAAATTCCCCCAGGTGTTCCAAGGAATTTCTATGTTCATTAATTGTCTTAGTGTGTGTTTTTTTTCTGAGTATGATGATGGAAACTGTACTTTATTACCTAAAATTTCTTTCGTTACATCTCTTAATTTTGTAGCACAATTATTAAAATAAGGATCGTACAAATAATCTGCATTTTGAGGCAGGGCATTTTCTTCTAATAATTGATACATTTTTTGTTTTTCCAATTGAGATAAATTGAGTACTTGATTCTTCATCCATCTCTTTTGATAGTTATAACCATCAACAAAGTTTTGAAATGGTCTTTTTCCTAATTTATATAATAACTTTCCCTTGGTAAAATTGAGTTTGAAATTTGGTTGATTAAAATCAAATAATCCATAGTTATAAATAGCATCCATTCTTAAAACAGGATCTTTAACTCTGATAGCACTATGACCAAAAGCTTCAAAAAGAAGATTTCCTGGCCCAACAGTAACAATACTTATTTCTGAATATACAGAAAGTTCGTGGCTTTGTGATTGTATGTTTTGAGATATAATAAAAAGTAATACAATATAGAAGTGTATTTTTCTCATGGGTTATCGTCTAAAAAAACTATAATCAATTTTCACTGAAAATATATTTGAAAATAATGCATTTCCAACACTACCTATATTTGTTAGAGCATAATCAATTTGAATGCCATTGTAAACAAATCCAACACCAAAATTAGGCTGTAAAGATAAATTCTTACTTCCGTCAAACTCAGTAGTATTTTGAAAGTTTCCAATCCCTGCTCTCAAAAAAACAAAGTTTTCGTAATCTAATTGAAAGCCTATCGCAGGGTCAATACTTGCAATATCAGTAGAAATTAAATCGTTTGTTTTGGCAAATCTCATATTTAAATCTACTTCTGTTAGTAAATTAAAAAAACGACTTAAGTTAAACGTTCTAGCTATACCAAACTGAATTTTAGGTTTTGTTATTTCAGTAGTTTCAGGCAATTCTTGATTCTGATCTGGAATTGCATCTTGTATGGAATCAAATGCATCTTCATCTATATTCCAGATATTATAGGTAGTAGAGATATCTCTAATCATTAATCCAAATTTCCAATTACCTTTTTCATACTGAATTCCAGCATCTAAACCAACCCCCCAAGAATTTGCAAAATCACCAATGGTCCTCCTTACAACTTTAGCATTTACACCAATATAGAAATCTTTAAAAATTAAATTTCTTGCATAGGATATATTCAATGCATAATCTGCAGCAGAAAATAAACTAATTCTATTGAAATCTATATTTCCTTGATTGTCAATTAGCTCTGTTGTGTTTAAAATATCGTCTACTCCAAATCTAATAATAGAAATACCCAAAGCACTTTGTTTATCTATTGGCATAGCAAAGGCAGCATAATTATAACTTGCAATACCTGCAAAATATGAAGAATACATAAGTGAACCTTGGTAATCTTTAATATTAACTAAACCAGCAGGGTTCCAGTATCCAGCATTTACATCGTTAGTGGTTGCTACAACCGATCTACTCATGCCTAGAGCAGCAGCATCTACACCTATAGTTAAAAATTCATTAGAATAGTTTCGTAATGCTTGTGCATTAATAACAAGTGGAAGTAGGAGGAAAAATAAAAGGTATTTTCTTTTCAAAGGATTGTTTAATTATGCTAACAAATATCTTACTATAATATTGAAATAACTTCACATTTTAATAGATATTGTGTGAACTACTCATTGTCTTTTATAAATTGAAGGATTCTGTTTTCTAACCATCTATTTTTTTTAGGTAAAAAGCTAGAAATAAAGCCTACGTGTCCACCATATTTAGTTACTTCTAAATGAAAATGATTAGAATCTTTCGCTTCTTTATAGGGATAACATTCTTTGGCTAAAAACGGGTCATCTAAAGAAGAAATTAATAATACTGGTTTTTTTATGGAAGATAAATATGGTTTTGAACTTGCTTTTTTCCAGTAGTCTTCTGGGCCAGAAAACCCAGAAACTGGAGCTGTATAAAGACCATCAAAATCTTTAAATGTTTTTGTTTTCATTAATCTATTGATGTCTAATTTATATGCTGGATGCTTTTGTGATTTTTCAATAACCTTAATTCGTAAAGATTTTAGAAATTTACCCATGTATAATTTATTTTGTGCGGTGCCCATTGCTTTACTTGAGGAAGCTAAATCTACAGGAACAGATACAGCAATACCACAACTAACTTTATCAGAAATTGCTAACGCATGTTCTCCAAAATATTTTAAGGTGATGTTTCCTCCAAGACTATACCCAACAATCATAATTTTATCATAAGAGTAATTTTCTATTAAATAAGAAATCACAAATTCTAGATCTTCTGTTTTACCACTGTGATAGGTAGATAGTAATAAATTGTCTTCACCACTACAGCCCCTTAAATTAAAAGAAACAGTATCATAGCCTGCTTTGTTTAATTCCGAAGAGGCAGCTAAGATGTATTTAGATTCTGAACCTCCTTCAAGACCATGTATGAGAACAACAAGTTTTGTTGAATTAATCTTTGAGAAATCTAAATCAATGAAATCATGGTCCCAAGTTGTAATTCTTTTTCGTTTATAATTGTGAGTCTCCTTCATAAAAAAAGATCTGTAAATAGTATTAAAATGTCCATTTTTAAATGGTAGAGAAGGAGAGAAGTTAGATTTAATGATGGGCATATGATTTTTTTTCAGCAATTAGTTGACAAATATGCTTAAAAAATAGGGATATTAAAAATCACCCGAAAGGATTTACTATTTTAGCCAAAGAATTAAGAGTTATGAATATTAAAAAACATATTCCAAATTTAGTTACCCTAGGAAATCTTTTATGTGGAACATTGGCGACTATCTTTGCTGTTGACGGTCATTTTGAAGAGACTGCTTTATTTGTTGTAATCGGTATATTTTTAGATTTTTTTGATGGTTTTTTTGCAAGAATTTTAAAAGTCTCTGGTGAATTAGGTAAACAGTTAGACTCATTAGCAGATATGGTGACTAGTGGTGTAGTTCCAGGAATTGTATTATTTTATTTGTTAGGAAATAAGCAATTGTCAACAAATGAATTTAATGATGACTTTTTAATAGTATCTTATGTTCCTTTGATTGGTTTACTAATAACCTTAGCAGCTGGTTATAGACTCGCTATATTTAATATAGACACTAGACAATCAGAATCTTTTATAGGATTACCCACACCAGCTATGAGTTTGTTTGTAGTTTCTTTACCATTGGTTCAAATGCATACAGAAATTGATGTTGTAAAAGACATGATTGGTAACAATTACTTTTTAATTGGAGTCACCATTTTATTTAGTTATTTAATGAATGCAGAACTTCCCTTGTTTTCGTTGAAGTTTAAAAATTATAGCTTAAAAAAGAATCTATTTAAATATATTTTATTGGCTATTTCATTAGTTCTAATAATAACATTACAATATTTGGCAGTTCCTATAATAATTATCAGTTACATCCTTTTATCAATAATTAATAACTTGAAGAGTACTGATCTATAAAATTAAAACTTTTTCCTTTTCAATTCAAAATCTTTTCCAAGATATACCTTACGAACCAATTCGTCTTTTGCTAAATCTTCAGGAACCCCTTCCTTTAAAATACCACCTTGGTACATTAAATAAGTTCTATCTGTAATAGCTAGAGTAGCCTGTACATCATGATCTGTAATTAGGATTCCAATATTTCTATCTTTTAAATGTGCAACAATGCTCTGAATATCTTCTACAGCAATTGGATCTACTCCAGCAAAAGGTTCGTCTAATAAAATAAAGTTTGGATCAGATGCTAAACAACGTGCAATTTCTGTTCTTCTGCGCTCTCCTCCGGATAATAAATCTCCTCTATTTTTGCGAACATGACCAATATTAAATTCTTCAATTAAAGATTCTAATTTAATTTTTTGTTGTTTTTTAGATAAATCTGTAAATTGAAGTACAGACATAATGTTGTCCTCTACAGATAATTTTCTGAATATAGATGCTTCTTGTGCTAGATAACCAATTCCTTTTTGAGCTCTCTTATACATTGGATAGCTCGTGATTTCTTCATCATTTAAAAATATCTTACCACCATTGGGTTGTATCATTCCAACAATCATATAAAACGAGGTAGTTTTTCCAGCTCCGTTTGGTCCTAATAAGCCGATAATTTCACCTTGTTTTACTTCTAAAGAAATTTCTTTAACCACTTGGCGACCACCATAACTTTTAGCAATGTTTTCAGCTTTTAAAATCATTTTTAAATATATAATTAAGCAATTTCTAAACTTTCTTTATTGAAATAATGTAAAAGTAATAATAAGAATTTTTATAAACCTTAATACGATCATAAATAGTAAATAGAAAAAATCACTTAAATGTCATTTTCTAAAGCTTCCCAAAATTCATAAGCTCTTCTCAAGTGAGGAATAACTATTGTTCCACCTACTAGAGTTGCAATTGAGAGTGTTTCCATCACTTCTTCTTTAGAAACACCTTCTTTGTAACATGTCTCTAAATGATATGCAATACAATCATCACATCGTAAAACTGTAGAGGCCACTAACCCTAGTAGTTCTTTTGTCTTAACCGGTAAATGACCATCTTTAAAAGCATTAGTATCTAAATTAAAAATTCTTTTAATGACTTTATTATCACTGTTTGCTAGTTTATCGTTCATCTTTGAACGGTAGTCATTAAATTCTTGTACCTTATTTTTGGGCATTTTTTTGTTTTTTTATAACTCTTTTAGAAACTTTAATACTAATCTCGTATAAAATTAACACAGGAATAGCAACTATAACTTGACTTGCTACATCCGGAGGGGTTATAATTGCCGCTAATATTAAAACAACAACCAGTGCATGCTTTCTGTATCGTTTTAAAAATTCAGGAGAAATTAAACCAATTTTAGTTAAAAAATAAACAATCACAGGTAATTCAAACATTAAAGAAACACCTAAAAGCATATTTGTGATTAAACCAATATGAGATTCCATTGTGAATTGATTTACTAATTTATCACTTATCTGATACGTGTATAAAAAGTTTACAGATATAGGGGCTATCACATAAAAACTAAATAAAACTCCCATAAAGAAAAGAAATGAGGCTGTAAAAATAAAACCTCTAGATTTTTTTATTTCTGTAATGTGTAAACCAGGTGAGATGAATCTCCAAAACTCCCACAATATATAAGGAAAAGCAACAATAGCACCCAAAATAAAAGAAGACCAGATTGAATTCATCAATTGTTGTGTAGGTTTTAAAACTTGTAAAGTGTCTGGATAATCTAGCGTACAAAAATTACTTTCCATTCCTAAAAAAGTAAAGAAATCACAAAATAATCTGTAGGTTATAAAATTAGGATCTATGTGAGCCAGCAGAAACTCATTATAAACATATTCTTGAATGGAAAAAAGAACTATAGAAATTACAAAGATGGCAGCAACACTTCTTACTAAATGCCAACGAAGTTCTTCAAGATGATCCAAAAATGACATTTCTTTTTCCTGAGTCATTAAAAAACTATTTAAGTTACGGTTAAAATATTTTTTTTGTTAAAGGTTTTTGAAAAAATCTTTAACAATTGATTTAATTTTACTTAAAATAAAAAAAAAGTTATATATTTATTATATAAAAACTTACTACAAATTTACTACAAAAAAATAAGAGACCCCAACAATTTGTAGTAGTATTGTTTCCCTAAATTTAACAGCTTTATAAAGATGAATTATTTATAATGGACATACACTCACCTTTAAAAAAATTTTTTGGCTTTTCTCAATTCAAAGGTTTACAAGAAGATGTAATAAAAAGCATACTTGATAAAAAAAATACATTTGTAATAATGCCAACAGGTGGTGGAAAATCTCTTTGCTATCAGCTACCTGCCTTAATGAATGAAGGTACAGCGATTGTGATTTCTCCATTGATAGCATTGATGAAAAATCAAGTAGATGCTATACGTGGTATTTCTGAGCATGAAGGAGTAGCGCATGTATTAAACTCTTCTTTAAATAAATCTGAGGTTACTAAAGTAAAAAGTGACATAGAAAATGGTATTACAAAACTATTATATGTAGCTCCAGAATCTTTAATTAAAGAGGAATATGTTGCATTTTTAAAACAACAAACAATTTCTTTTGTTGCCATTGATGAAGCACATTGTATTTCAGAATGGGGTCATGACTTTAGACCAGAATACAGGAATTTAAAACACATCATAGAACAAATAGATAATGTTCCTATAATAGGATTAACTGCCACAGCTACTGAAAAAGTTCAAGAAGATATTTTAAAAACTTTAGGTATAAGTGATGCTACAACATTTAAGGCGTCTTTTAACAGGCCTAATTTATTTTATGAAGTAAGACCCAAGACAAAAGATGTAGAAAAAGATATCATACGTTTTGTAAAGCAACGTATGGGCAAGTCTGGAATTATATACTGCTTGAGTAGAAAGAAAGTAGAAG
>Ga0209712_10000460_pt1 | contig 36377 bp, 35 predicted proteins | sample ArcOceMetagenome_FD_187443 | JGI IMG/M metagenome (GOLD analysis project Ga0209712, IMG submission 187443) | Marine eukaryotic phytoplankton communities from Arctic Ocean - Arctic Ocean - Greenland ARC118M Metagenome (SPAdes) (version 2) | ecosystem: Environmental > Aquatic > Marine > Oceanic...
ATGGATTTGAGCGGCCTTGGCGGCTTGCTCAATCTGAGCGCGGGTCGCGCCAGCGCGGCCATAGGAGATGTTGTAATAGATGGTATCGTTGAACAAAACAGTGTCCTGCGGCACGACGCCAATCGCCTCGTGCAGGCTCAACTGCGTGACATCTCGAATGTCTTGCCCGTCTACTAGCAAGGCCCCCTGCGTCACATCATAAAAGCGAAAAAGCAACCGGCCTATGGTTGACTTTCCAGAGCCAGAAGGCCCTACAATCGCTAAAGTTTGTCCAGGTTCCACCTTGAGGCTGACCCCCTTGAGAATGGTGCGCTCAGGGTCATAAGCAAAATGTACGTCCCTTAGCTCAATGCTGCCACCCTGCACTTGTAATGCAGGTGCATCAGGCTTGTCTTGCACCTCAGGGGGTTGCTCCAAAAGTCCAAACATCTCAGACATATCGACCAAGGCTTGGCGAATTTCGCGGTAGACAAACCCAAGGAAATTCAGAGGCATCATCACCTGCATGATATAGGCGTTCACCGTCACAAAGCCACCAACGGTTACCGTGCCTGCGGCCACGCCCTGCACCGACATCAACATCACGACCACCATCGCCGAGTTGATGATCAAAGCCTGACCGATGTTGATCACCCCTAAGGAATAGGAAGTCTTTAGCGCTGCGGCCTCATAACCCTCCATTGCGAAATCGTAGCGTCCTGCCTCGCGCGCCTCCGCTCCAAAATATTTCACCGTTTCAAAGTTCAGCAGTGAGTCGATGGCTTTTTGATTGGCGTCATTGTCTTGGTCATTCATCTGTTTGCGAATTTTCACCCGCCATTCTGTGACAACCGCCGTGAACCAAACATAGGCGACCACCGCCACAGCAATCACCACCAGATAGCGCACATCAAAGAAGGTGGCCAAAGCTGCAGAAATCAGCACCAATTGCAGAACCAAAGGTCCAATCGAGAAGAGCAAAAACCGCAATAAAAATGACACGCCCTTCACACCACGTTCCATGACCCGGCTCAACCCGCCTGTTTTGCGACTCAGGTGATAGCGCAGGGACATGTTGTGAATGTGTTGGAAGGTCTCCAAACCCACCTGCCGTAAAGCCCTTTGCCCCACCTTGGCGAAAACCACGTCACGCAATTGCTGAAATCCACTGTCGAGGATTCGCGACAGGCCGTAAGCGATGGTGAGACCCACCGCCCCCAGCATCAAAAGCCGGCTGCCGTCATCCACGCCCGACAGGCTGTCAACCGCAGTGCCAAGGATCATCGGAGTGGCCACCGCCACAAGTTTGGCCAAAATCAAACTGGCTACTGCGATCACAACGCGCCATTTGACCCAGGCCTGACCCTTGGGCCAAAGATATGGCATAACCCGCGCAATAACGCGGATTTCAACCTTACGGTCATGTGGAGTGTCGGTGGTGCCAAGGCTTTTCATAATAGCTCACACACTTAATCCTGAAACACAGGAATTTAAGACTTTATCAATCCGGAATTTCGAACACTTGACCGGGATAGATCAAATCAGGGTCCCGGATGCGCTCTTTGTTGGCCTCGAAGACTTTGAAATACTCGATGCCCTCGCCATAGCTTTCTTTTGCAATGGCCCAAAGTGTGCTTCCCGGCTGCACAGTCTTAACCCGGAAAGTCACCGACGGCGCACGCAGGGCTGCATCAGAAGCCGCAGGCTCTCCCTCGGACACAGCCGCGGCGGCACCAGATGCTCCCGGTGCAAGCTCTGCACCAGGAGTATCTGACGCCGCAAAATCCGCAACCTCAGCTTGAACTTCAACAGTGGTTTGAGTGATTTCCGTGTCTTTATCTGCGGCACTTGCCACAACATCCCCTGTAGTCACCTCAGGTTCAAGGGCCTCAGCCGCCACCAACATTTCTTCTGGCGCCGCCTCATTGCTGTCAGCCATCAGGGCCACCAACTCCGCAGGTTTCTCACGTTTGAACGGGGTTTCCGTCCGTGACAGGACATCGCCAGCAGAGTTTAGCTCATCAACCCGCAATGTATAGATCCCCGCCTCAACATTCAGAAGATCCACAGTCCAATAGCCACTATCGGAAATACGCGACGTGGTGATTGCCTTATTATCAAGGTAAATCCGTACAAATCCACGACCAGCCGCGCGCCCACCGATGGAGACATCACCCGTCAAAGTGTAGGAGATCGTGTCAATCGAAACGGTCAAAATCGGTCCGGAATCTTGTAGAATTCTAACACCAGCATCATCGGATATAATAACGGTTGGCGGAGCCGCGGCCTTAGGTACTTCGCTTTGCGCGACCTCGGCAGGTACAGTTTCGGTGTCTGTATCGGACGCTGCAGCCAGCTCCTCAGTCGTAGCGGAAAGCTTTGGCTCAACTTTTGGTGCGGCGGCCACAAACACAATCTCGGTTGAGATCACTGGCTCGGCACCATCTTCGGTATAGAGGTGCAGTCTCAAGGCCTGCGGTGTCATTTTGGATGGTAGGAATGCAAAAATAACAAATTGGCCACTGCCGTTGAGATTCGCACGTGCGTCAGACAATTCAATCCCATCCACACTCAAAATCACATGACCGGTTCCCTCGGCCAGACCGGCAATCAATGCCGAACCGTCGTCTTCAATCCGTACCAAATCAAACTTTGGGGCGGCGACGGGGGCAAACATTGGTTCAGCTGCACTGGCGGCTAGAGCCTCCACTTCAGTCTCTGTTTCAACGGATGCCGTGGCCTTCGCATCTTGCTTTGGCTCAACGGATGGGGCTTGTTCTGCCTCAGACGGTGCCACAACCACCTCTTCAATTTCTACATCGACGGCAGCAGCACTCGGGCTTGCCTCCACTGCCGCAGCCGCATCTGTCGGAGTGTCCTGAGCTTCGGTGGAAGCCTCAATTTTAACACTGGCCGGGGTCTCTTCAATCTCAACTGCTGAAACAATTTCACCCTCAACAGCCGCATCCTGTACAGTGTCAGCTATCGCAATTTCGACACGCTCCGGCTGTACAGCCGCGCGAATTTGAGGATAAAACCACCAGACCAAACCAGCACCAATCAATGCAACCCAAATCGCCAAGTGAACCCGCTCTCTACTTTCATCCCTATTCTCAGTTGAATTGGTCATTTAGCTGCATTCCCCCAATGGCTAACCTATGCTATCAGTCACACCATATCTGTCCAGCAAGAACTGAGGAAATCATTGATATGACCAAATCAATTTGTGTATTTTGTGGCGCCCGCAAGGGAAATGACCCTGCTTTTGGCCAAGCCGCTATCGATTTTGGTCAAATTCTAGCCAAAAATGAATGGCGGTTGGTCTATGGCGCGGGTGACGTTGGCTTGATGGGCGCAGTCGCCGAAGGCGCTCAGGCGTCCGGAGCTGCCACCTTCGGAGTAATCCCTGAGCATTTGATGCGGCGTGAGGGTGGTAAGCAAGATCTTGACCAATTTATCATCACCGATGACATGCACAGTCGCAAAAAATTAATGTTTATCAACAGCGATGCAGTGGTGCTTTTGCCCGGTGGTGCGGGGTCTATGGACGAGTTTTTCGAAGTGCTCACATGGGCGCAGCTGAAACTGCACAACCGGCCAATCATCGTGGCAAATATTGCTGGATATTGGCAGCCAATGCTTGATCTCATTGATCATATCATCGCCTCAGGATTTGCCGACCCAAGCATGACCAATTTGTTTTCTGTGGCTCAAACCGTTGGTGAGATAGAAACCACTTTGCGTTCAGCTTTAAACACCGCGACCGTATAAAAGGCCAAGGCGGTCCAAATCAAACCAATCGCGATCATATGCCAGCTGGTCAACACCTCACCCAGCAGCACAATCGCGCAAAAAAATTGCAAAACGGGGTTGAGATATTGCACCAGCCCAACCGAGGCCATGCGCACGGTTTGCGTGGCGTAAGTCATCAACATCAAAGGCCCCGCTGTGATCAAGCCGGAGAACATCAACAATGCCAATGTGGGTGCGTCCGGCATGCTCCCAAACCAGCACAAATAGGCCACAGCAAAGGGCAACAAAAGTACAACTTCGAGAGTGACAGAGATCACCGAATCCACCTTGATGATCCGCTTTAACAGCCCATAAATCCCAAAAGTGAACGAGATGATCATGGCCAGCCAAGGCGCCCTGCCCAAGCCATATGTCAGAACAATCACAGCAATGACCGCCAGCGCTACTGACATCCATTGTAATTTTGACAGGGTTTCACGAAACACCACCAATCCCAAAAGCACCATCACCAGCGGGAATATATAATAACCCAGCGAAGATTCCGTGACCCTCCCAGCCCCCACTGAAAAAATAAACACATACCAATTGATCCCGATCATAACCCCGGCCAACAGGATCAAAACCATGGTTTTGGGGAGTTTTAGCACCCGAAGAGTTTCCCTCCGTCGCCCAGTCACAGCGATGACACTCACAAAGGTTACTACGGACCACAACGTGCGGTGAGACAATATCTCTTCAGGCCCAAGATGGCTCAAAAATGAGTAATACAGCGGCGCAAAGCCCCAAGTGAGGCAGGCCAGCAGCATCGCAATAGCGCCTTTAACCGGTTGCGTCATAATCTCGCCCTACCACCCAAATTTAGCCCTCACCCTTGGGCATAAAAAAGGCCTGCACAGATAAACTCATACAGGCCTTCTAAAATTATGTATCTCGTAAAACTAGCTTACATGCGGCTTGCGACATTTTCCCAATTGACCAGATTGTCGACGAAGTTTGACAAATAGACCGGACGTTTATTGCGGAAATCGATGTAGTAGGAATGCTCCCAAACATCACAGCCCAGAAGCGCTGTTTGACCAAAGCAAAGCGGGTTAACGCCATTTTCTGTTTTGGTCACTGCCAAAGAACCGTCAGCATTTTTCACCAACCAGCACCAGCCAGACCCAAATTGACCTGCGCCCGCGGCGGAGAAAGAGGTTTTGAAATCTGCAACGGAGCCGAAGTTTTCAACCAATGCAGCTTCCAAAGTGCCAGGCATTTTACTTTCGCCTGGGCCCATCATTTCCCAAAACTGGTTGTGGTTCCACAATTGGCTGATGTTGTTGAAAATGCCATTTTGAGCAACTAACGAAGCGTCATAAGTGCCTACGATGATCTCTTCTAGAGATTTTCCGTCCCAATCTGTGCCCGCAATGGCCGCATTGCCATTGGTGACATAGGCGTTGTGGTGAAGATCGTGGTGAAATTCCATAGTTTCTGCGGACATGCCTTTGGATGCAAGTGCATCATGCGCATACGGAAGATTTGGTAATGTGAAAGCCATAGAAGCGATCCTTTCAACGTTGTTTGATTGTAGTTGCTAGTACTATAGAAGGTAAAGGCAGAGAACAAAATAGTGTTTATAGATCCTGCGGCAAAAATAAGACCTTACCCTTACAGCAAAACCTCAGACCCGGGCGCCACAGCGTCACAAAACAGCGTGAAGACATAATCTTGCACAGATCTAAAACAGATTATGCTAATCAAATCTTCTTGCTCCATAAACACCGCACCCGCCACCTGTGCAAAGCGCGTCCGGTTGAAACTGCCAACCGGGAACTGGGCAGGATGGCAATCCATAGGCGCTAATTTCCCCAGAACTTCACGCACATGCGCCCCGCTCAAGATGAATTTAGCCCGTGCATCTGACACATCTTCAAGCAGGACATGCAGCCCCTCAAGAGCCGCCTCAAGCCCAGTCAACAGCTTTTGCGCCTGTGCGGTCGGCACCATAATCAACAGCTCATCCGGTGACATCCAAGCCAGAGTGCAACCCTCAGACACCTCACATAGGCAACGGTTAGGGAAGGCCACGCCAGTTGCAGATTTCACTGCAGCCTTGATCTTTGTCGACGCCAGATTGGCCCGCAGCGTGAACATGCATTGACCGCTGTCCTGACGCACATGCACATAGCCCTGAAATTCACGATCAGACATTTGGCTTCTCCCCTTCTGGGTCATAAAATACCTGGCTGACAATCTTAGCCTTTACAGGTGCCGCCCCGATTTTGGTGAAAGACAGAACTTCTCCCATCCGAGCGGGTCCATTATGCACCAATCCCATCGCAATGCCGCGGCCCATCGTGGGCGAATGATAGGTTGAGGTCACACGGCCTTCGGTGTTTGTTTGGCCGTTGGCGTTGGTGCCCACAGCAATCGCATAGGCACCATCTTCAAGCTCCGATCCATCCAGCGTTTCCAAACCGACCAGCTGCCAACGATCTGGATTATCCATAAAGGAACGCTGCTGCGCCCGTTTGCCAAGAAAATCGTCTTTTTTCTTCGAAATAGCCCAATTCAAGCCCAAATCTTGCGGAATAACCGTACCATCGGTTTCATCCCCAATCATGATGAAGCCTTTTTCGGCGCGCATAATATGCAGGCATTCCGTGCCATAAGGCATGACACCAAATTCAGCACCGGCCTCCATCAGCATCTCCCAAAACTCCAAACCTCGGTTCGCGGGCACGGCGATTTCATACGACAGCTCACCTGAGAAAGAAATGCGGTACGCCCGGCAGGCAAAGCCACCAATCTCCCCATCGGCCCAGGCCATAAAAGGTAAGGTTTCAGCAGAAACATCCATGCCACCCAGCTTTTCAAGCAATTTGCGCGCATTGGGACCTACAACGCCAACCTGTGCCAATTGCTCGGTGATATTGACTACCCAGACGTTCCAGTCCCACCATTCAGTTTGCAACCATTCTTCCATATGAGCGTGAATGCGATCTGCACCGCCAGAGGTGGTGTGACACAGCCAAGTCTGTTCATCGATGCGAGCGACCACCCCATCGTCGAACAAAAAACCATTCTCCGAACACATCAACCCATAACGGCAGCGGCCCAGTTTTAGATTGGACATCATATTGGTGTACATCATGTCGAGGAACTTGCCCGCGTCCGGACCTTTAACCACAATCTTGCCAAGAGTTGAGGCATCCAACAGGCCAAGTTTTTCGCGGGTGTTGATTACTTCGCGCTGCACAGCCTGATGCACGGATTCGCCGGGCTGCAAATAGGCATAGGTTCGCCGCCAGCCAGCGACCGGCTCCCAATCTGCACCATGGCTGTCATGCCAATCATGCATCGGCGTTTTGCGGATCGGTTGGAATAATTCTCCACGGGCTTCGCCAGCCAAAGAGGCCATGGAAATTGGTGTATAGGGTGGACGGAATGTGGTGGTTCCCACATTAGGAATATCCACATTAAGCGCTTTAGAAAGAATCGCAAGTCCATTAATATTACTTAATTTTCCCTGATCCGTCGCCATGCCAAGGGTGGTGTAACGCTTGGCATGTTCGACGCTTTCAAAACCCTCTTGTGCGGCCAATTGCACGTCACTGACCTTCACATCATTTTGGAAATCCAACCAAGCTTTTGAGCGCAATTTATAGCTGGCACCCTGTGGCATCAGCCAGACCGGTGCCAGGGGCAGCTCTTCTGCGTCTTCCCCCTTGGCCACAGCCGTTTTCTTGGCTTTGCCGCCGGCCGCTTTGGCCGCAGCAGCGCCTTGAGCGGCGGCATCCGCAAGCGCTGCGGCGCTGCGCAGATGACCATTGGCCAGCCCTACGACCCGCACAAAGCCTGCGCCATCTGCACCAAGTGGTGGCTGGTTTGGATCTGGGCGGAACATGGCTTGATCCAAATCCCATATGAGCTTGCCGCCACAATGAGACCACAGATGAACAACAGGTGACCAGCCACCAGACATAGCCACCACATCGCAGGCGATCTCTTCCAAGACAGAGCCCTCTCCAGCCTGCGCACAGATTTGCACACCAGTTACCCGCTTGCCGCCAAGAACTTGGGCAATGCCACGTCCCAGCTCAACACGAATGCCAGCGGCCAAGGCCTCAGCCATCAATATTCCGCCACCTTCGGCGCGCGCGTCAAGGATCACCGGCACTTCAAGACCAGCCTGCTTCAACGTGAGAGCCGTGCGGTAGGCATCATCATTGTTGGTGACCACAACCGTGCGATCCCCCGGCGAGACGCCAAAGTTCACCACATAGTCACGCACCGCCGCCGCCAACATAACCCCAGGAATGTCATTGCCCGCAAAGGACAAGGGTCGTTCAATCGCGCCTGTGGCTGTCACAATTTGCTTGCAGCGAACCCGCCAAAGCCGGTGACGTGGTCGACCGTCGCCGGGCGTGTGGTCAGAAATTCGCTCATAGGCCAGCGCATAGCCATGGTCATAGACCCCTGAGCCTTGCGTCCGGTTGCGGATCACAACATTGTTACGTACGGCAAGATCCGCCAAGGTTGCAGCGATCCACTCTTCAGCCGGCATGCCCTCGATACGCACCCCATCAACTGGGGCGCGCCCTCCCCAATGGGCGGTTTGTTCCACCAGCAACACTCGAACTCCGGTGGCGGCTGCGGTTTTGGCCGCTTGCAGACCGGCAATCCCGCCACCGACGACCATAACCTCGCAAAAATGGTAGAAGTGTTCGTATTTATCTGCATCCCGCGCCTTCGGCGCTTTGCCAAGACCCGCAGATTTGCGGATGATCGGTTCATAGACATGCTTCCAGAAGGACCGCGGGTGAATGAACATTTTGTAGTAAAATCCGGCAGGTAAGAACCGTGCGACTTTGGAATTGATTGCAGCCACATCAAATTCCAAAGTGGGGAAATGGTTTTGCGAAGCGGCAGTGAGACCGTTGAAGGTCTCCGTGGTCGTGGCGCGCGCATTGGGCTCAAAATGCCCCTCAACGCCAAGGTTGATCAGCGCATTAGGCTCTTCGCCTCCCGAGGCCACAACACCACGCGGTCGGTGGTATTTGAACGAGCGGCCCATGAGCATTTGGTCATTGGCCAAAAGCGAGGCGGCCAGAGTGTCGCCCTCAAAGCCGTTCATGACCCTGCCGTTGAAGGTGAAAGTGACCGCATGGGCGCGGTTGATTAGCCGGCCGTGACTGGCGAGACGGGTGCTCATTGGACAGCTCCATTTTGGCGGGTAGACAGCAGGCCTCCGGCGGGAGTATTTTGGGCCACAAGAAGCATCATGAGAAATTCCTCCAAGACCAACCGGGCCGTTTTGCAGTGATGGCGTCCCTGATGGTTTTGGGCGGCTCTAGGGTTTGGGCCTTATAGGTACCAAAGACCTCTAGCGTGGCGGTGCAGCGGGCGGCATGAAACCATTTTCCGCAGCCAGCCGCACAGCGCCAGCGCTCAAAGTGCAAGCCTTTGGGGTTAGCGCGGTCAAAAAGGTAGCCTTCGAAGTCTTGATCGGAGGAGCCGGGACCGAAGCGTTTGAGATGGGCCTCACCACCCGCGGCCAGTTCAGTTTCGTCTTTTTCGCGCCCGCAGTAGGGGCAGTTTAGGATCAGCATTGTGAAGCTCCCTGTTGGGTCTCAAAATGAAATAGGGCAGTGGCAGGCCCGGTTGTAGGCGGCATGAGATTGATCAATGCGCCACCCCCGCAGCGACGCTTTCGTCGATGAAGCGGCCAGCACGGAAGCGGTCGAGGCCGAATTCGGCAGTCAGGGGGCTTTCTCCCTTGGCCATCAATTCCGCAAAGCCCCAGCCAGATCCAGGAATAGCTTTAAAGCCGCCAGTGCCCCAGCCGCAGTTGATGAAGGTGTTGCCCAGAGGGGTTTTACTAAGAATGGGAGATCTGTCACCCGTCACATCGACAATGCCGCCCCAATGGCGCAGCATTTTCAGTCGGGAAACCATCGGGAAGGTCTCGATCAGCGCACGCACGGTTTCCTCAAGATGGTGAAACGAGCCGCGTTGGGTATAGGCATTATAGGCATCTGTACCGCCGCCGATGACCATTTCGCCCTTGTCAGATTGGCTCATATAGCCGTGTACCGTATTGGCCATGACCACCACATCCATGCAAGGCTTGATCGGCTCGCTGACCAGCGCCTGAAGAGGGACTGATTCGATGGGCAGTTGGAAGCCCGCCATCTCAGCCACGGCAGAGGCGTGGCCCGCCACAACCATTCCAAGTTTCTTGCAGCCAATATGGCCGCGGGAGGTGTCGACGCCGGTGACCATACCAGCTTGTTGGGTGATGCCGGTGACTTCGGTCTTCTGCAGAATATGCATGCCCATATCAGAGCAAGCCCGCGCATAGCCCCAAGCCACAGCGTCATGGCGGGCAGAGCCGCCGCGCGCTTGCCAAAGGGCACCAAGCACTGGGTAGCGTGGGCCATCAATGTTCATGATAGGACACAGCTCTTTGACGCGGGCAGGGCTGATGAACTCAGTTTTCACACCTTGCAAGGAATTGGCATGGGCGGTGCGTTGATAACCGCGAATCTCATGCTGAGTTTGCGCCAGCATCATCACGCCACGCGGGCTGAACATCACGTTGTAATTCAGGTCTTGGCTGAGATCCTCATAGAGCGAGCGGGCTTTTTCATAAATTGCCGCAGAAGGGTCTTGCAGATAGTTGGAGCGAATGATGGTGGTGTTGCGCCCGGTGTTGCCACCGCCAAGCCAACCTTTTTCGATCACCGCCACATTCGTGATGCCGAAGTTTTTGCCGAGATAATAGGCTGTGGCAAGCCCATGGCCTCCGGCTCCTATGATGATCACATCATACAACTTTTTAGGCTCAGGATTACCCCAAGTACGGCGCCAACCGCTGTGCTGACGCATGGCTTCACGCGCGACTGCAAATACTGAATTACGCTTCATAACAGAATCCCCTATGGGTGCTTGGCCTTCTTATCGATGATCCTGCGGTTAAACAGCACCCCATGAGCGCCATTGTTTGAAATTATTGCGACATTGTCAGAAGCAATGTAGTGCAATGGCAGCATCTGTCATCTGGCGCGGTGTTCAAAAGCTTATGGGGATATTTATGATTATTTCAGCTGTTCTTTTGGTACTGGCGATTTTGCTGATCGGGGGGCTGCTGTTCTGGCGCACGCAAAACTCCGAAGTTACCCAAATGCGGCAGGTGGATGTCTACGCCGAGCAAATGCGCGGGCTGGAACGCGACCGCGCGAAAGGTGTGCTGGCGGATGATGAATTGGACTCGATGCGGGCTGAAATTGGACGGCGGATGATCGCGGCGGCCAAAGCGGAAACAAACCCTGCCGCCAAAACATCCGGCGCGGGCCTTTGGACTTTGCTCGTGGTGAGCGGCGCGGCCTGTATTCTAGGGGCCGTGATTTATGCGCAAGTCGGCAGTCCCACTGTTAAAGACACTCCAATCGCAGCACGCTATGCCCAGTCTGATGCTCTCAAAGCCACAAGATTGAGCCAGACGGAAGCTGAGGCGCAAGCCCCTGCCCTCTCCTCAGAGCAAGATCCAACCTATGTGCAGCTGGTGACTGAATTGCGAGCCGCGCTTGAGACCCGCCCAGATGATATTCAAGGCCACGAGCTTTTGGCAAAATCAGAGTCGCGTTTGGGCAATTACGCAAAAGCCCATGCTGCCCAAGCTCGGGTATTGCAGTTGAAAGGTGAAGCTGCCAGCCCCGATGAATGGTACACTTATGCGGAACTGCTGATCATTGCCGCGGACACTTATATATCGACAAATGCAGAGGCGGCCCTGAACCAAACCCTGCGGCGCGATCCTAACCATAAAATGGCACTGTTTCGGGTTGGGATGTATTTCGATGCGATTGGGCGGCCTGATCGCACTTTTGGTATATGGCGCAAATTGCTGGAAGCGGGGCCCGAGAGCGCGCCTTATATTCCACTTATTCGCCGCACCGTTAGCGATTTGGCCATGATTACCGGGGTGGATTATGAGCCACCAGCCGTCAAAGGACCCAGCGCTGAGGACATCGAAAATGCCGCTGATATGAGCACCGATGATCGCCGCGCAATGATCTCAGGCATGGTCACAGGGCTTGCCGACCGTTTGGCCACAGAAGGCGGGCCCGCGCCCGATTGGGCCCAATTGATTTTGGCCTATGGGGTCTTGGGAGAGATCGACACCGCTCAAGAAATTTTTAACGAAGCCTTGCAGCTGTTTAAAGAGCGCCCAACGGATCTGGAGATTCTGAGGCAAGCGGCCGTAAATGTGGGGCTGATGCAATGATTTTTGAAGATATAGCAGAGATCATGGCGCAATCGCGCAAGACATTGGCGTGGATGGGCTTGGACCTTGGTACTAAAACTATTGGCGTGGCGGTCTCTGACCGGTTGCTCAGCTCCGCCACCCCATTACACACGGTGCGACGCAAAAAATTTTCTGCGGATGCGCAGGCCCTTTTAGATGTGATCACTAATCGCGATATTGGAGCGATCATCCTCGGCCTGCCACGTAATATGGACGGTTCAGAAGGGCCAAGATGCCAGTCCACGCGCGCCTTTGCGCGCAACCTATCCGCGCTCACAAATCTGCCCATCGGCTATTGGGATGAGCGTTTATCGACGGTGGCTGCCGAGCGGGCGCTGCTAGAGGCGGATACGTCACGTAAACGTCGCGCCGAGGTCATTGACCATGTCGCCGCAGGGTATATCTTACAAGGTGCTCTGGATCGAGCGCGGCATATTCGGGCGGTGGGATGAAAGATCAAAATATCGATAATCTCTGGAAAAGAGATGAAATCGACAGCCCCTGCGTCAAGCTGTGCTCAATCCATCCCGCAGAGCGGATTTGCGTGGGCTGCTATCGGTCCATGGAAGAAATTGGCGCTTGGTCCAGCCTCAGCACTGAAGTGCGTTTGGAGATCATGGCCGAATTGCCAAGCCGGGCTTCGCGCATCCAAAAACGCCGGGGCGGTCGCAGCCGTATTGTACCCTTGTTGAAGTGAACCTCACAAAATTTGTTTTCAATAGGTACCGTTCAACCAATCGTGCAAATTACAGTCGTTTTGCGGCCTAAAATAGGCCACCATGCGCCCCGCTGTGGGGGCAACTGCCCCCTCGCCCCACGGCGCTATACCATGCAGGGCTAAGCGGTGCAGAACATAACACTCCCCAGGCTCCGCCAACACGGTCACGCGGGTACAGGTCTCAAAGCATTTTTTGCGCGCTTGATGATATACCTCGGTCAAATCTATACGGGGCCAATCTGCCCCCGGAACAGTGTCCAGCACCGATTTAAACGCTGCGCGAATGATGTGATGGCTGCCTTGCCACACCACCATCGGGCTGGCCTCTTCTGAGGTCGCTACCAATGGAATCCCTAGCACAAATTGATGCGGCTCTTGGATGTAGCGTCGCCGGTCTGGGCCTTCTGGACGTAAACCGTCTACATGAGCTGCACAGCGGATGTGACGGTAACGGTGTGCCGCCTCACTCTCAGAGCCATCATGGGCGGGGTAGCCGGGGTAAATCACAGATATTTGCGCTTGGTCCAGCGCTAGGGGACCATGCAACTCTGTTAAAAAATTAACAGCTTTCCCCATAAGAGCCGGACCAGTACCCAGACGCCCGCAGAGATCATTTGGCAAGATATTCACCCCCGCAAACCACGTGCCGCCATAACGCAACCAGGCCGCAATATGCGCGGGATTCAAGGCAATGTCCGCCGCATGGGGCTGAACATGGGCCACCCATTTGGCAATTTTGGCATCTTGAGCAAAACAGGTCCAACCGTGCTTGTGGAGCGTTTCTAACCCCATAAGGCAGTGCGCACCATATTGAATGCAACAATCAGCAAGAAGGCTCCAAACAGCCGTTTCAAGGGCTTGGCATCCATGCGGTGCGCCACCGTGGCACCGATGGGCGCAAAAATAAATGTCATTGGGATAATCACCAAGAATGCGGGCAGGTTCACGGCGCCAAATGTCCAAGGCAACTTTGGCGCGTCAACTTGGACAAACATCCAAACAACCGCGGATGGGATTGCAATCGCAAGGCCAAATCCGGCCGCAGTCGCGACCGCGCGGTGTATCGGCACGCGATGTAAAGACATGAATGGCACCCCAAGCGAACCGCCACCAATGCCCAAAAGCACTGACAATCCGCCTAAAATCGTGCCTAACACCCAGCGCAGAGGGCCGCTTGGCATGTCATCAGCCAGTGCCCAAGCTTGATTTCCAAAGGCCAGATACAGGCCAATCACAGCCCCCAGACCACCGAAAATCAGTTGCAAAACCACCGACTCAAGATTGGCCGCCAGCACAACGCCACAAACTGCACCAGTAGCAATCCCCGGTGCCCATTGCCGCAAAATTAGCCAGTCCACAGCACCCTTTTTGTGGTGGCTTTGGGTTGAGCGGATAGAGGTCACAATGATCGTGGCCAATGATGTGGCCAAACACACCTGCATCAGCTGCGGGCCATCAAATCCAAGATATTGAAATGCATAGAAAAAAGCTGGGACCAAAACAATGCCGCCGCCCACACCCAAAAGCCCGGCCAAAAACCCGGCAAACGCACCAATCACAATCAAACTCACCAACACAGGCAAAAGCGTGGTCATTTCCATCAGCCAACTTCCAATTCTTGTTGTTGTTCTAAGATCACGCGCATTTCATTTAACAAAATTCTATAATCCGCAAGGTTTGACCCATGCTTCCCGCCCAACTCAGACAAACGTCTGCGCCAATGTCGCGCACCGGTTTGCCCCGCGAACAACCCAAACATATGCCGAGTGATTTGATGCAATCGCTCGCCTTGTTGGAGATGCGCCTCAATATAAGGGATCATTTGTTCAGCGATATCATCAGCGCTTGGCGCGGCATCGCCCTCAAACACATCACAATCCACGCGTGCAAGTATGTCATAGGGGTTTTGATAGGCCGCCCGCCCAATCATCGCCCCATCTAGGCCCGCGCTCAAATGCTCTTGCGCCGCGGCCAAACTGTTGACGCCACCGTTGATGCTCAAATGCAAGCCGGGAAATGCCAGTTTCATCTGCAGCACCAAAGGGTAATTTAAGGGTGGGATGTCACGATTTTCCTTAGGGCTCAAACCTTTAAGCCACGCCTTGCGCGCATGAATTGTAACCCGTTTCACCCCTGTGGATTGAACCATGGACAAAAACTCAGGCAATGTCTCTTGCGCGATTTGGTCATCAACCCCAATCCTGCATTTTACAGTCACTTCGGAATCACTGGCCTGTAGCATCTGCTCCAGACAGGCCCGCACCACATCCGGCTCTGTCATCAAAACGGCACCAAAACTGCCTGATTGCACCCGATCCGAGGGGCAGCCCAAATTTAGGTTGATCTCATCATAGCCATGCGCCGCGCCCAAAGCTGTGGCCCGGCCCAATTGCTTAGGATCCGATCCCCCCAATTGTAACGCTACCGGCTGCTCTTCAGGGTTGAAATCCAACAGCCTTAAGGCCCCGCCCAAAACCAAAGCAGGCGCTGTCACCATCTCAGTATAAAGAAGAGCCTGCTTGGACATCAAACGATGGAAATAGCGACAATGCCGATCTGTCCAAGCCATCATCGGCGCAACGGAGAGCCGAGAGGCCGAAGAAACCGCAGTGTTCATAGTGTGACGTTTCAATGTAGCACCTAATTTACGTTACCCAGTCTGGTCTTGCGCTGAGATAAACTTCCCAGTCGTTCAGGTAAACTACAGATATCAGACCCAAAGTATAAATGAAACTCGTGCCACCATTGGTATCGTTTCGCAGCAAAACCTTCACAGCTATACAGAGGCCCTATGGCTGGCTGTTAAAGATGAACAACGCCTGACCGTTTATTGTATACTTATTGATGATATCTTTGGCGCGCCTAGAGGTCAGCCAATGCTCAAGCCTCACAGCCGCCTCAGCATTGACATGGCCGTGCTTAGCTGGATTAACGGGGAGATAGGCATATTGGTTGAACAGCTTGGGATCGCCTGAAAACAGCAAGCCCAAACCGCCTTTGTTGCCGAAATTCAACCAGCTGGCCCGATCAGCCATGATATAGGCGTCAAGCCCAGAGGCGCTGTTTAGACTGGCACCCATCCCCGAACCAACACCTTTGTACCATGCCCCGAATTGTTCCGGCTCAAGGGCCGCCTCCGACCAAAGCGCCAACTCCTTTTTATGGGTGCCGCTGTCATCGCCGCGGCTGACAAATGTGGCCTCAGCAGTCGCAATACGCTGAAGCGCCTGAGCAGCGGTAGCTGAAGTTTTGATCATGGCAGGGTCTTGTACGGGGCCAATCAGGACAAAATCATTATACATGATTTCTCGCCTGTGGGTGCCAAAGCCATCGGAAACGAAGGCCTCCTCCGCAGTTTTGGAATGCACTAATATCGCGTCCACGTCCCCCGCCTGCCCCAATCGGATCGCCTGTCCCGTACCCACCACCAGCAATTGAACATCAATGCCTGTATCCATCTTGATCGCAGGTAAAAGCACATCCGAAAGCCCAGAGTTGTTAAAACTGGTTGTTGCCGCCAAACGCAGGGTCTGGGCCTGGGCCTGGGCAGCTGTGGTGATCATCATAAGGGCAAGCAACATGCGGATCATTCGATGATATCTCCATTCAAAAATGCCTGTGCCTCTGATGTGGAGGGCGCTGCAAAAAAATTTGACGCCGCGCCATGCTCATGCAAGGCACCATTCATCAAAAACAACACAGAATCCGCCAAACGTCGAGCTTGGCCAAGATCATGCGTAGTCATGATAATACGGGTTCCGGCCTTTGTTGCGTCATATAAAAGCTCTTCGATCTCTCGTGTAGAGCGGCCATCCAGATTGGCGCAGGGCTCATCCAAAAACAGCACTTTGGGCATACGGATCAAAGCCCGCCCGAGCGCCAATTTCTGTTTTTCGCCCCCAGAGAGACGCGGTGCGGGAAAATCCAACGCATCTTGTAATCCGGTTTTTTGAGCCCAATCCACAACCCGGCTGGCAATTTCGGCCTTATCAATACCAATAAGTTGCAAAGGATAGGCCAAGTTTTGCCGTACGGATCGGCGTAACATGATCGGGCTTTGAAACACATAGGCCTGCGCCTCGCGCACCTGCGCATTCGGAATGGACCATTGTACGGAGCCACGTGAGACACGCTCAACACCGTGAAGCACTTTAAGCAAAGTGGTTTTTCCCGCCCCATTTGGCCCCAAAACGATTGTAAAGCCATCCGCTTGTAAACAGAGGTCCACGGGTCCCAACACGGTCTTACCGCGGCGTTTGACCACAACAGAATCTAGGCAAACAGAAATGGCCGGGCTCACCATGTGCCCTCCTGTTCTGTACGCGACAACGCATGAATGGCCAAGTTAACCACCAATGTCAGAGTGATAAGCACAAAACCCAATCCCAAAGCCAAAGCAAAGTCTCCCTTTCCGGTCTCCAGCGCAATGGCTGTGGTCAGCACACGCGTGGCATGGTCAATATTGCCACCTACGATCATGATAGCGCCCACCTCGCCAATCGCCCGGCCGAAACCTGCTAAGGCCGCAGTCATCAAGGTGCGTCGGCCATCCCAGATCAAAGCCACTACTCTCTGGCGTTTGGTTGTGTTTAAGGAGATCAGCAAGTCGTGATATTCCGACCACAGCTCGCGCATAGCTTGATGGGTGATGGAGGCGATCAGAGGCGTGATAATGATCACCTGAGCGATGATCATGGCAGTCGGCGTGAACAGGAGCCCCATAACACCAAACGGGCCCGAGCGTGACAGCAGCAGATAAACCACCAAGCCCACTACCACCGGGGGCAAGCCCATCAGCGCGTTGAGCACTGCAATCGTAAAGCGACGATAGCGAAATCTCCGAATTGCCAGCCAAGTCCCAAAGGGAAGAGCCAAAGCGGAGGCGATCATCAAAGCGGTCAGGCTGACCTCTAGAGAGCGTAGAGTTATTTCAATTAGATCTGCATCAAGAATGAAAATAAGCCGGAAAGCTTCTTGAACGCCGGCCCAAATTTCTTTCATGACAAAGCAGTCCTAATCGGAGAGTTTGGATCAGTTATCCAGCCGAACAGCCGCACCAGAGGTGCGCTCTTGGCTTGAAAATCCGGCTTGTTTTAAAATAAGGTTTGCCCCAACCGCAACAACGGCAATGGCAAGAAACGCTGTAAACATAATTTTCATTTTATTCTCTCCTTGCACCATGACGGCGCGTAGATATTCAGTCAATCACAGTCTTTCTAAGAACCACCGGCCCAAAGGTCGAACCTATTTTACCGGTGGAGTCTTTTTGGGTTTGGCCGCGGCCGCCTTTTTAGGCTTTGCAGCAGCCGCTTTAGTAGTTTTTGCAGCAGGCACCTTGGCAGCCTTCACAGCTGGCGCTTTAGCAACCTTCGCAGCTGGCGCTTTCGTAGTTTTCGCAGCTGACCCTTTAGCAGCCTTCGCAGCAGGTGTCTTAGCAGCCTTCGCAGCAGTGGCCTTGGCTGCCTTCGAAGCAGGCGCTTTAACAGCCCTTACCGGCTTGGCCACGACAACCTCTTCCCCAAGAACTTCCTCTACCCAAAGAGAATGGTGTTCACGCGCCCACTGCTCTTCGACTTCACCGGAGCCCATAGCATCGTAAGCGCCTTCCATACCGACAGTTCCTATATAGATATGAGCTATAATAATCGCCATCAGCACAAAACTGACGATAGAGTGCCAGAGCTGGGAATATTGCATTTCTTCGTGGGGAGCCAAAGTTTCACGTAGCTCCCCAAACCCAAGCAATCCACCAATGCCCGTGGCATTGATCTTCGCAAAGGTCGCGGCAAACATGTTAAGCTCGAAAGGAAACAGCAGCGACAAGCCCGACACAGAGATTGAAAGCCCAAGGACGATGACCGACCAAAAGATCAGCTTTTGCCCGGCATTAAACTTCTTTGCTGGCGGGTGCCCCTTTGAGAAGATGCCGCCACCTTTACGCAGCCAGTTGATGTCACTGCGATGTGGAATATTTTCAGCAACCCACATGACAAAAATCATCCCGAGCGCCAACATAAACGCCCAAGATACATTGTTGTGCACCCATTTGGAGCCAGCAGCGATAAACGAAAATGCATCATGCCCGAAGGTAGGTATCAAAAATTTGCGGCCAAAGAGCGAAATCAGTCCGGTCAAACCCAAAAGAATAAAGGATCCTGAGAGCAACCAATGGCCAAAGCGCTCGATTGCCTTAAAGCGTGTGATCTTGCGGCCGGTCTTTTCACCGTCAATTTTAATGCGGCCACGGTACATGAAAAAGGCGGCCAGCAGGGCAATCATGCCCATCAAGAGCGCGCCGCCATATGTGGCCAGCGGTCCTGAACGAAATTTCAACCAACTCATGCCACCGTCTTGGATTAAGACTGTCGCGGCGGGGCCAGTGTTGGAGGCAGTGATGTCAGCAGAGCCAAAGCGCAGGGCACGCCAGAGTTCTGGATCGGAATTCCCGCCCAAGGTGCCAAGCTGGTTTGTGATATCAGCGGCCTGGCTGGCGTCACCAGTGGCGTCGCTGCGAAACCTGTTATCCACGGCCTCACCGCTTTGGCGGGCCATAATATCCTCAAGGGTCTGTGCGCCCCCGGTGGCGCTGCGATCAGGCGCGTCGGCGCTTTGCGCACTCGCGGTTGATAGGAATGACAGGGTCAAAATCAAAGCAATCAAAGCACGCAACATATGGTTTCCTCAGAGGTTGTTAGGTGAAAAGGGCGACCTAACGAGATCGCCCTTCCTATTCACGTATTCAGACAGCTGAATTTAGCCGCCTTTTTGGTCGTAGGCTGTACCCCAGCCCCAAGCACCGGAGCCGAAGCCACGAGACACGACCCGTTCACGGTAGATGCCGGAGACAACGTCGCCGTCACCTGCCAAAAGCGCCTTAGTGGCACACATCTCGGCACAGATTGGCAATTTGCCTTCTGCAATTCGATTGCGGCCATACTTGGCAAATTCGGCTGTGGAGTGGTTTTCCTCTGGGCCACCGGCGCAGAAGGTACATTTGTCCATCTTGCCACGTGATCCAAAGTTGCCAGCTTGTGGAAACTGCGGCGCGCCGAAAGGACACGCGTAGAAGCAATAACCACAACCAATGCAGAGGTCTTTGGAGTGCAAAACAATTCCTTCATCACTCTGGTAAAAACAGTCTACAGGGCAGACCGCCATACAGGGTGCGTCGGAACAGTGCATGCAGGCCACGGAAATCGACCGTTCGCCCGGTGAGCCGTCATTGATTGTGACGACTTTCCGGCGGTTGATGCCCCATGGAACTTCATGCTCGTTTTTACACGCGGTGACGCAAGCGTTGCATTCAATGCAGCGTTCAGCGTCGACGAGAAACTTTGCTCTTGCCATTTCTCAGGTCTCCTTATGCTGTCCAGATTTTGCAGAGAGTGGCTTTAGTCTCCTGCATCTGGGTCACTGAATCATAGCCATAGGTTTGAGCGGTGTTTGAGCTTTCACCCAAAACGAAAGGATCTGCCCCGTCAGGATACTTATCCCTAAGATCGACACCTTCCAAATGGCCGCCGAAGTGGAATGGCATAAACGCAACGCCCTCGCCAACCCGTTCCGTCACCATGGCCATAACTTTGACCTTAGCTCCTTCGGGGCCTTCCACCCAAACCTGCACGCCGTCACGAACACCGAGATTATTAGCGTCTCGAGTATTAATTTCAACAAACATATCCTGCTGTAATTCAGCAAGCCATGGGTTTGAACGTGACTCGTCTGCACCACCCTCATATTCCACCAAACGACCCGAAGTTAGGATCATCGGATACTCTTTCGAGAAGTCTTGTTTCTGGATTGAAGCATACATGGTTGGAAGGCGATAGAATTTGCGATCCTCATATGTTGGATAGTCTTCAACCAAGTCACGACGGTTGGTGTAGAGCGGCTCACGGTGAACGGGCACTGGATCCGGGAAGGTCCAAACAACAGCGCGAGCTTTTGCATTACCAAATGGCGCACATTCATGCGCAATAGCAACCCGCTGGATACCACCGGAAAGATCGGTTTTCCAATTGGTTTTTACGCCAGCTATACCGTCGATTACCGACCGTTCTGCTGCCGTCAGCTCGTTGTCCCAACCAAGATCTATCAGCATCTGCATTGTAAACTCAGGATATCCATCTTTTATATCTGAATCTTTGCTGTATACGCCTTCGGCTAACATGTTGTCGCCATCACGTTCCACACCAAACCGGGCACGGAATGTAAGACCACCCTCAGAAACACGCTTAGACAAGTCATACAGGTTTGGCGTGCCTGGATGCTTCATATCTGCACTGCCCCAAGACGGCCATGGCAGTCCATAGTAGTCGCCATCTGCTGGACCACCAACGGCTTGAAGTGTCGTACGGTCAAACGTATGTTGATTTTCCATATGCATCTTAATGCGTTCTGGGCTTTGACCAGTATAACCGATTGTCCACATACCACGGTTAAACTCTCGCGTAACCGATTCAATATTAGGAGTCTCTGGGTCTTCCATCTCGATATTCCGGAAGAAACGATCAGCCCAACCAAATTTATTCAAAAACTTGGCCATAATTACATGATCAGGCAAGCTTTCAAACAACGGATCCACCACTTTATCACGCCATTGGAAAGAGCGGTTCGAAGCAGTAACGGAACCACGTGTTTCAAACTGTGTACAAGCAGGCAGCAGGTAAACACCATCGGTGCGATCGTGCAAAATGGCTGAAACAGTTGGATAAGGATCAACGACGACCAACATATCCAGCATCTCCATCGCAGTCTTCATCTCCTTCTGACGGGTCTGTGAGTTTGGAGCATGGCCCCAAAGCACCATGGCACGCACCTTATCAGGATTATCCATGTTGTCCGGATCCTCAAGGACACCATCAATCCAACGCGATACTGGAATTCCAGTAAGGTTTTGAAGAGACTTATCTTTGCCTTGCGCATCTTTTACAACATCGAACTGCCCCTTAAGCCAGTCCCCGTCTTCCTCCCAAACACGCGCCCAGTGAGCCCAAGCGCCTGCAGACAGGCCATAGTATCCAGGAAGTGTATGGCTAAGTACGCCCAAATCGGTCGCACCTTGAACGTTGCAGTGGCCACGGAAGATGTTTGTACCACCACCAGATGTGCCCATATTTCCAAGTGCCAACTGCAGGATACAGTAGGCACGTGTATTATTGTTACCATTACTGTGCTGTGTGCCACCCATGCACCAAATCACGGTACCAGGACGGTTGTTGGCCAAGGTCCGCGCAACACGGCGCAGCTGCTCACCAGGAGCCCCTGTCACACGTTCTACTTCTTCTGGGTTCCACTTGCGGACTTCATCTTGGATTTGATCCATGCCCCAAACACGTGTGCGGATGAACTCTTTATCTTCCCATCCATTTTCAAAGATATGCCACAAAATACCCCAAACGAGCGCCACGTCAGAACCAGGACGGAAACGCACATACTCATCAGCATGAGCCGCCGTACGAGTGAAGCGTGGATCACAAACAATCACAGGTGCATTGTTTTGCTCTTTAGCTTTCAACAGGTGAAGCAAAGAAACAGGATGCGCCTCGGCTGGGTTGCCGCCGATGATGAAGATTGATTTTGAATTGTGGATGTCGTTGTAGCTGTTTGTCATGGCGCCATAGCCCCATGTATTCGCAACACCGGCAACTGTGGTCGAGTGACAAATACGGGCTTGGTGGTCAACGTTATTTGTACCCCAATAAGCCGCAAATTTACGGAACATGTAAGCTTGTTCGTTACTATGTTTCGCAGAACCCAGCCAATAGACTGAATCCGGTCCGCTTTCTTCGCGGATTTTCATCATACCGTCGCCGATCTCATCGATCGCCTGCTCCCAGCTTATGCGTTTCCACTCTCCACCCTCTTTTTTCATCGGGTATTTCAAGCGACGTTCGCCGTGTGCGTGCTCGCGCACCGCAGCACCTTTGGCGCAATGTGCACCTAGATTAAATGGGCTGTCCCAGCCGGGTTCTTGACCCGTCCATACTCCGTTGCTGACTTCAGCGATGACAGTACAACCCACTGAACAATGCGTACAAACAGACTTAATCGTCTGTACGGCACCATCTACAGCGGATGCTGCTGAAGCTTGGGTAACTGAACCACCTGTTGCTGAAATGGCCGCAAGGCCACCAATCGCCAAACCACTTCCGCGCAGAAACGCGCGTCGGTCGACAGATTTCTCTGCAACGTCAGATAGGATTCCAGTCCGTTGGGAGCGTCTCGCAACCCCGTTGGTCTTTTTCCTTAACATTTTATTCCTCCCCGGCTCACTTGGGCTATGCCCTTGCTTGCTTGGTTAACTTTTGAACTCAGACAGTCGGGCGTCACGCAACCAGTCGTCTGGGGTTAGTATAGTGAAACAGCGAACTAAAAGCGGGCGCTGTTGAGGTAAGCGCGAGTATGCGCCGTGTCTTGCATCATGTCTGACGACAGGTCAGCTGTGTTAGCTTCAGCCGCATTTGCGCCTGAAGCAATTGCCACAACAGCTGCGGGTGCAGCTGTTCCAGCAATCTTTAGAAAATCGCGGCGACTTGTGCCGTCTTCGGTTTTCTTACTCATTGGGATGTCTCCCTCCTGGTTAATGGCGAAACGTTCGCCAAGTTTTTACGACAAACTAAGCCGCAGTCATTCTAAACGCTTCGCGTTCAATCTCGATAAAAGCCCGACCCACACTGCCTATAGAGGCGTAGAGGATCGAGTTTTTCGCCCCCTCAAGGTCGGAAAAGAAATGCCCGGCCCAAGGTGCTATATGCCGGTTGAAGAAAAGTTTTTGGTCGTTCAAATCTACCGGCGCTACGAAGCGCCCTACGATCATCCCACCCATCATTTCCATCAATGAGGCAATATTGTCTTCCGGCTCAAACACATTTGGCGAGCGCACCATGCCGCGTGTCGACATGTCCGTGCGCAGCGTAGCGAGTGGTTTCTCGTTGAGAAATCCAGTAAGGTAGTAGCTTGCATAGGGCAGTAATTCACCACGCCCCAAGCCCACAAACAATGCGTTGAACTCGCTTTCAACTTTCTTAGGCTTTGACACCCGAGCGACCCGCGACAGGCTGCTTATGGCTTTGCCAAGCTCACCATCATCTCCAGACAGGCCAACGCATTGATTGATCAGTAGCTGATCCGGTGGTCCAGACAGCATCAAGCCAAGAAAGTTATAAAGGTCAGCGCGCAAACGATCCTCTGAAGCGACTTTAATTTCTTGAGCAACGTTCACGCAGCATTCTCCTCAATTACAAATTTCATCCGACGCGGTGATGGGGATAACAAATCCACCTGCTCCTCTTCCAGCTCAGCATAAAATTCGACAGCCTCGGCACTTTCAGCATCGTATTCAGAAACCGCCATGAGCGTCTCTGCTTCGTCCTCAACCTCTTCCTCCAAAACCTCAGGTTCTGTCGGGTTCTCACGTTCTTCAGCCTGACGGGCCATTTCTTGGACATGTTTCAACATGCCCTTGCCCACCTGATATGTGGTTTGGATATTCTCAACAGCCATGGCCGCGTCGGTAAAGTCCTCGCCATAATCCACTAGCATGTCGACATTTGCTAAGACCGGATTGGAACGCCATAGGATGCGTAGCGCGCGGCGCCGGATTCGATCCGGCACGGTCTTGGACATAAATACTGAAAAATCATCGCCCATTACCAATGTGTCAGGATCAGGTAAATCTAACTCCTCAAGCAACTCTGCATCAGTTTTCTCTTCCAACACTGCATGTTGTTCTGCCAATACAAGCTGTTCAACTGCGGCTTGTTCAGCTAGCGTTTCAGCTTCCACCTTCGCCTTACGGCGGGCCCAGAAATCTTGTTCATCGCTCAATGCACTGTCTCCTTTGCGGAGGGCGCACGGTAGACATCGGAGGTTTGGCGAATGCGAGCATCGCCGATACCATTTTCCTCACGATCGACACGACTTTTGTCGCGACGACGTTTTATGAACACTTCATCTTGATGGTACTGCTCTACGTAATCCCGTATCCAAGCCACCAAACCCTCAGGCATTGGCACTTTCTCGACGAGCTCCTCACCCGTGTCAGCATAGTCTTGAGCTTCGTATGGGGATGCAGTGGCCAAAACCACATCCAGAGGATCAGCCCCTTCGCTCTCGCGCATCACAACATAAATCGCTGGAATCTTGGTCGACAAGCCATGCAGGTAAGCTTCGGTATCTGTCCTGAACAATTCAAGCTGTACCGTTGCCGCATGATATTCGATGGCGTCGCCATCGCGGCGCAGCTCTTTCCAATGAGCCGCACCCGCTCCGGGCAAAACAGCAACTGCCTTCCAAACGTGATCAATCCAGCGCGTAACGCCCGGTACTTTGCGGACAACAATCCCCAAAGATATAGATACAGATTTTTCAACGGCCGTAATCAAACTTCACCCACTTTGTTCGTATACACAAAAAGATTATGAATGACCTTGGGCCAGACGCAAAGTCATTTTTTTTTAATAAATAGTAAAATAGCAATATGCTGCGATGCAGCATATCTCAATCACTGAAATACTGAATACAAAGGCGCAATAACGTGCTAAAAATCATATAAAAACTCTAATTTTGTACACCTAAAAAACATCAACTTGGCATTTGCAGCATTTTCCAGTTTAGGTCCCTACCCAAACAAATGCGGTTTACGAAACAGGCAAATCACGTTTAACGTAGCATAAGCGCTGCTGTTTTGGCCCGCGTCGAGGAGAATCAAATTGGCGAAAAAACTTATTCTGTGTGATTGCCTGGGCTCTCAAACGGTAGACGCTGCGGCTATTTCTGAAGCTTCTGGAATGACCTGTTCCAGAGTTTACACCAGTCTCTGCGAAGGCCAAATAGACCTAGCCGCAAAAGAAATTTCCGGAGGCGATGTGATTATTGCCTGCCAACAGGAACGTCAAAGGTTCGAAGAATTGGCTGAAGAGCTAGAGGTGGACACTCCAGCTTTTGTCGACCTACGCGACCGAGCTGGGTGGGGCGAAGGCAATGTTTCACCAAAGATGGCGGCATTGGTAGCAGAGGCCGGATTAACGGCATTCGCCGGCCAGATGGGCAAGTCGATTGATATCATTTCTGAAGGTACTTGCTTGATTATTTCAGGCTCCTCTGGCGCCGATTCCGTGCTGCAAGCCGCCGCCGATTTATGCGAAACTCTGGCCGTTACAGTTTTGGTGTCAAATGCCGAGCATGTGCCGATAGATCGCAGGTTTGATTGCGTTGTAGGCTCGGTGCGAAACGCCACCGGTGCCCTTGGTGGATTTACCTTAAAAATTGATGGGTTACAGAAAATTATCGTCGGAGGACGCGGTGAATTTAACCTCACGCCGCCGCAGGATGGCGCAGCGTCTCAGTGCGATATAATTGTGGACCTTAGCGGCCAAAACCCGATGTTCCCGGCGCACGAAAAGCGTGACGGGTATCTGCGCGCAGACCCAACGCATGCTCCGTCTGTTGCCAAGGCCGTTTTTACAGCGTCTCAAATGATCGGCACCTTCGAAAAACCTCTCTATGTAAGGCTGGAAGAAAATCTCTGTGCTCATAAACGAGCCGAGCAGCCCGCATGTTCAAACTGCATCAACGTTTGCCCGACTGGCGCGATTTTATCAGCCGGAGAACATGTCACAATTGACCCGATGATTTGCGCTGGCTGTGGATCATGTGCTGCAGTTTGTCCGTCAGGGGCCATCAGCTATGACGCACCGCCAGTCGATACTCTATTTCGCAGATTGAGCACCCTAGCCTCCACCTACACTCAAGCTGGCGGAGAAAATCCGCGGCTATTGGTGCATGACGGCGCAACGGGCGTAGAAATGATTGCCCTTGCGGCGCGGTTTGGCAGGGGTTTACCCTCTGACGTAATCCCACTGGAAACTGACGCCCTGTCCGGCTTTGGCCATGCCGAAATCATGGCCGCGCTAGCCTGCGGATTTGGTGAAGTTAATATCTTGGCCTTTCCAAGGTCCGAATTGGACGTGATTGAGGGTCAAATTGCCTTGGCAACCGCCCTATCCGGTCGCGACACCATTCATCTTTTGCAACCGGGTGATCCTGACGCGATGTCGGAGATGCTTTATAAAGAAATAGCTGCTCCTGTGGCTTGCGATCCAATATTGCCCATGGGTACCCGCCGCCAAGTGGCCAGATTGGCCGCCAAAGCGCTGCAACCAGAGGCCACTGTAGTAGAACTGCCTGAAAACGCGCCTTATGGTGCTATATTAGTGGATACAGACGCCTGTAGCCTCTGCCTATCATGCGTCTCGCTCTGCCCCTCTGGCGCCTTGGGAGACAATGAGGATTTACCACAATTGCGCTTCCAAGAGGATGCCTGTCTGCAATGCGGTTTGTGCGTCACTATTTGTCCTGAAAAGGCGATCACCTTGAAGCCCCAGATGGATCTGACCGATGCTGCATTCACCCAACAGGTTATGCACGAGGAAGAACCCTTTGCCTGTGTCGAATGCGGATCCCTATTCGGTGTGAAGTCAACCGTTGAGAAAATTACCGAAAAGCTTGCGGGCAAGCACGCTATGTTTGCCAATCCTGCAGCGGTCAAAATGATCCAGATGTGCGACAATTGCCGCGTTCAGGCGCAATACCACTCAACCGACAACCCGTTTCAGGGCGGTGAACGCCCTCGAGTGCGTACATCAGACGATTATTTTTCGAAGCGCAAGGATCACTGAGATTGCATTGGCGCGCCCAGAGATGCTGGAACAATACCAGCAACATAGGCTACGATTGCCTCAATCTCCTCCAGAGTTACCTCTACAGGGACAATGGGCGACGGCAGATTTGCGGAGAACGGTTCGGTCACGTCCTCAACCTGCGTAAATGCGGGGTGAGGGTTAAGCGTAAAGAAAGCCTCAAACCGATTTTTCCAATCTGGAAACGTGCGCATCAGAGCAAAGGACGGGGTCGAACCGATGGCCTTCATGCGGTTACTGGCGTTGATCACGTGGCATCGCCCGCATTTTTTGAGACTCACCACCTCACCCTGGCCTGCGTCGCCGGTTATGGTGATAATCTGCGCCTCAAGCGCAACTCCGACATCCGCAAAAAACGGCGGCTCACCGTCCTGTGTAAACCCCTCAATGGTGCGCTTGCCGATGTCAGACAACAGCCATTGCGCAAACCGATCCGTATAAACACCATCAACCTTTTCAAGATGCCAGATTTTTTCACCTTGCCTAAACACGGCCACCCCATCAGCTCCAAAAGCCGCATCTGCGCTCTCAGATACAGGGGTAATGCGGATACCAGTCTTCAAAGAAAACCGTGGCAAGAGGTGTTTTATAAAACCAGATTCAATCAAAATATCAGGAACTTGCAAGTCGAAGCTCCTGTCTTCCGACCAAGCCGGGCCAGCGATAAAAGCCACCACCAATATAATTTTTCGAAACATGCCACCCATCCTTACTTTTGCACCATCTTGCAAAACAAACTAGGATCGCTAGGGTCTAAACGTCAACACATACAGCAAATTAAAGGACTGTACGATGAGTGAACACTTCAACATGTCGATGCGTAAATTTTTAAAACAGGTTGGTGTGACATCCCAGCAAGCTATTGAAGAAGCCATGCGCAGCGCCAGTGATACATCTGGAAACACCTACACCGCCAAGGTAGTTCTCACCGTCGAAGGTATGGATTTCGAACATGTCGTCACCGGCAAGATTGAAGGTATTTAAATGTCTATATCCCGCGAAGAGGTTCTTGCTTGCCTAAAAACCGTCCAAGCGCCGTCTGGAGTTGATCTGGTCGAAGCTGGACTGGTACGCGCCCTAACCGTCACCGAAGGTGCTGTGCGCTTTGTGATGGAGGTTAGTACCCCGGATCCTTTCATGCCTGCAAAAACCGAAGCGGAAGAAAAGCTGACGGCACTTGGCTGCACATCGGTCTCAATCGTGATGACTGCTCACAGCCAACCCACAGCCCCCCCAAACCTGCAGCCAGCTCGCAAGGCCGAGCCCGCAGGCCCAGAAAAAATCCCCGGCATCGATAGGATTATCGCAGTTGCCTCGGGCAAGGGCGGCGTTGGCAAATCGACTGTGGCAGCAAATTTGGCCTGTGCTCTGGCGGCCGAAGGTCGCCGGGTTGGCATGTTGGATGCCGATGTTTACGGCCCATCGCAGCCTCGTATGTTGGGCGTCTCAGGCCGACCACAAAGCCCCGATGGCAAGATCATCTTGCCGCTACGCAACTTTGGCGTCACTATGATGTCCATCGGCCTTATGACCAATGAAGATCAGGCCGTGGTTTGGCGTGGCCCAATGCTGATGGGAGCCTTGCAACAAATGCTTACACAGGTTCAGTGGGGCGCGTTGGATGTTTTGATTGTGGATCTTCCACCCGGCACCGGAGACGTGAACATGACATTGGCACAAAAATCCCATGTGGACGGAGCAATCATCGTCTCCACCCCTCAAGATGTGGCCCTGATGGACGCGCGCAAGGGCATAGACATGTTCAATCAGCTTGGGACGCCAATTATTGGTATGATCGAAAACATGAGTACGCATATTTGTTCAAAATGTGGTCATGAAGAGCATGTCTTTGGCCATGGCGGCGTGAAGGCGGAAGCCGAAAAACTCGGCGTGCCTTTACTGGCAGAAATTCCACTGCACCTTGATATTCGCATCGCCGCTGATGGCGGCGCGCCGATTGTGGTCTCAAAGCCGAATTCATCGCAAGCCCAAGCCTTCCGCACCCTGGCAAAAAATCTGATTGAAAGTGGTCAGGCATGAATACGCCCAGCTTTCCTCCACTGTTTAGCGGGTTGGCTGTTGAAGGCCAGGTTGACCCTTTTGATAAGGCCTGCGCCGAGGCGGCCCGTGGCTGTGATGCAGGGTTGGTGGTTCATGATTTGGGTGCAAACTTGCTGCGCGCAGCCCTAGTTTTTGCGCCCGATGTCGAGCTGGTTGATGCTATGGCGATGCTCCCACTTTGCGGGGTTGGGTTTCAAAATGCCTTGGGCGCCCTCGGACCCCCTGAAGTGGCTGTCCATCTTGAATGGGCCGGCGGCCTTCGGATCAATGGTGCCAGTTGCGGCACGCTGCGGGTTGCAGCCTCAAGCTCCAATCCGAAGGCTGAGCCAGATTGGATGGTGATAGGCCTTGAGCTGCCACTTTGGCCGGAAACCGATACACCAGGTGACATCCCTGAACAAACTGCGCTTTACGCAGAAGGCTGTGCGGATGTAAACGCAATGGAGCTGCTGGAGTCTTGGGTGAAGCACACATTGGTCGGGATCAACACTTGGACCGAAGACGGTGTAAAAACCCTGCATAAAGACTGGCGCGGCCTGTCGCATGGCATTGGTGAAAATATAACGATGAATGAGATCTCAGGCACATTTCTTGGGGTAGATGAACAATTTGGGATGTTGATCCGGGCGGCTGACACCACCCATCTTGTCCCCCTGACCTATTTGCTGGAGGGCACCTAATATGATGCTAGCGCGCGCAATCCATTTTGACGAAAGCGATATGAACGTCTTTCACTCTTCAGCGCGCACCGGCGAATGGTGCATATCAGGCGGGTTTGAGTTTTCAAATTGGTCTGAAGCGGACCTGACAGGCAAAGCGCGCCAAGCCTTTTCCAATGGATGGCTGGGAGCTGAGACTTTTGGGCGGGTCACCTTTGTTGCAGTGACAAAGGTTGAACCCATGGAATACGAAGCCATCAAACAGGCACTGGCGCAACATTTTGTTCAAATGTATGGCGCGCCCTCGCTGGAAGCCGCCGCTCAGGTGGCGGAAGACGAATTGGCTCATATGGTAGAGCTGTGCAACGACCAAGACCCCAACACATTGCTGACGGTCGCACGTGATTTGACGGAGTCCGGCGTGAAAGAAAGTTTTCGTATGATCGAATCCCAAGACGCTGGCTTAGACCAATTCGCGATTCATGGGTCGTTGGACGAAGAAGACCACGGTCACGGCCACTAAAATTGCTGTTATTATAAAAATATGTGCCCACGAGGCGCATTTTTGCCTGCAAACCAGCGCTCTAAAAATGGCTGGTCGGATTTTTAAATATCACATTAAATGAAATCGATATGCGCGGATCATCCACCAAATTTGGATGCACCAGATGGTGCAAAAAAGACGGCCAAAGCAATAGGTCGCCATTCTTTGGCAATGTTCTGAACTCCGGATCACATTGCCCGTCGCCTTTAACAGCGTTCATATTGGCCTGAGGTCTTGGATCAAAAAAGCTAATTTCGGCCGGGTTCAAATCCGTGCGGTGCATTTTCACCGCTGATTGATCCGGCACATTCACGTAATAGGTGCCCGACAACCAAGAATGCGGATGATTGTGAAGATTGTGATAATCACCTTTGACGTTGATATTTGGCCAAGCTTGGACGTGCCATTCAAAACTATAGTCAATGTTTGAGATTCTGCTGTAGTCTAAAACAGCACGGTCAATGCAAGTGGCCAGCCATTTGATCGCCGGATGCTCTAGGGCCATTAGGTTTTGCGACAAATACTGGCCCGTCACATCCTCTTGCACCGCATCTTGATCCACGATCAGCTTTTTCAGCACCATATTCGCGTGTTCTGCCCCCGGTAGGTTTGTCCGGGTCAGTTGAGTCGGCCATAGATTATGAACAGTTACACCAGCGCTTATTTGATCAGACATGATTTGGCTTTCGTTTTGATATCTTGCACGCAGCAGCCAGAAGTTAACCACCTTTGACACCACAATGTAGCGGCGAAGCGTTAGGTTCAAGCAGTTTTTATTTCCTGCTTTGTGCACAACATGCCCTGATGTTAAGCCCCAGATTGGATCTGCAAAATTTCTTTTTAACAAGAACTTAAATCCGACTTTCCCCGGATCAATTGGCATTAAATCACAGATAGCCCGCAATATTAACAGAGCACCATTGGACGTTATTGACTCTGCCTAAGTTCACACACACTCTGTACCAAAAGCACAAAAGAGAGCCGCTATGCCCCTGAAAAACACCGCGTTTGATTACATCATAATTGGCGGTGGCTCAGCGGGGTGCTTGCTGGCAAATCGCTTGAGCGCAGATCCAAGCAACCATGTGCTTTTGCTCGAAGCGGGTCAGAAAGACAGCTATCCTTGGATTCATATTCCAGTGGGATACCTCTATTGCATCGGCAATCCGCGCACCGACTGGATGTACACCACAGAGCCTGAAAAAGGCCTGAACGGCCGCAGCCAAAGATATCCGCGCGGCAAGACTCTTGGCGGTTGTTCATCCATCAATGGAATGATTTACATGCGCGGCCAAGCCCGTGATTATGACAACTGGGCCAAGATCACCGGAGATGACTCTTGGAACTGGCAAAACGCATTAGAGGCCTTCAAGGCCCATGAGGATCACTACCGGCTCGACAAAGGCGCTGACCCACTTACCGGATCCAACAGTCGCTTTTCCGACATGCACGGACACGGTGGCGAATGGCGGATCGAAAAGCAACGCCTGCGCTGGGATGTGCTCGACAGCTTTTCAGATGCAGCCGTTGAGATGGGCATTAATAAGACTGAGGATTTTAACAGCGGCGACAATGCAGGCGTTGGGTATTTTGACGTCAATCAACGTTCCGGCTGGCGCTGGAGCACCTCTAAAGCCTTTTTGCGGCCCGTTCAGTCGCGCCCCAATCTTACAGTCTGGACAGAAGCACAGGTAGAGACGCTCACCTTTCTTACCGACGCGAATGGAACCCTGCGCTGCTCTGGTGTGGTTGTCCAGCATCAAGGCCAGTCCAAAGTGGTCTTGGCCGGACGCGAAGTCATTCTCTCAGCCGGTGCAGTCAATTCACCGCAAATTTTACAACTGTCAGGAATTGGCCCCGCGGCATTGCTCAAATCCCATGGAATCAAGGTTGTGGTGGATGCACCCGTGGGTGAAAATCTGCAAGATCATCTGCAAATTCGCGCGGTTTTCAAAGTGAAGGGCACACGCACCCTTAACACCCTCGCAAACAGCATATTTGGCAAGGCAAAGATTGGTGCAGAATACCTGTTTAAACGCTCCGGCCCTATGAGCATGTCGCCGAGCCAGTTGGGGGCCTTCACCCGCTCCGATCCCAGCCGGCCACATGCCAATTTAGAATATCACGTCCAACCCCTGAGCCTTGAAGCTTTTGGCGAAGACCTGCATGACTTCCCCGCTGTCACCATAAGCGTGTGCAACCTCAACCCTAGCAGCCGCGGCCACGTGCGCATCGGGTCTGCCAATTTCCGCGACGCGCCCAAAATATCACCAAACTACCTAACCACCGAGGATGACCGCAAAGTCGCCGCCGACAGCCTGCGGCAGGTACGGCAGATCATGGGACAACCTGCAATGCAGAGCTATCAACCCGAGGAGTTCAAACCCGGCATCCAGCACCAAAGCGATGCGGAGCTGGCAAAACTGGCCGGAGATATAGCCAACACCATCTTCCATCCGGTCGGAACCGTCAAAATGGGCCAGAACAATGACGCAACAGCCGTGCTTGATCCACATTTAAGGGTTAAAGGTTTGGTAGGTCTGAGAGTTGTCGACGCTAGCATCATGCCCAAAATCACCAGCGGCAACACCAACTCCCCCACCCTGATGATCGCCGAAAAAGCAGCCGGCTGGATCCTATGCGGCCAATAGCGAGACAGAGTTTAGGCCCATTCAGCACGCAATCGTCTGAAAAAGGGCAATTAGCTTTAGCACTAAGGTCTTCTTGGACATCGTGATTAAAGGGAGCGCTCATAATAAAGCTCCTCTATTTAGGGTCTTATTGTTGAGTAAAGGCGTGAAATATGTAGTAGTAATTAATTGCAGATATACTGCTTACCGACATGTACAGTTATACAATAAAATGCTGAAAATAAATGTAAAATTACATTATATTACTTATATTCAACTGTTTCTTAGGTACTGGGCCTTGAGAAGTAGTAACACCCAGACAGATTAAACGTGTAGGGAACTCTTTTGGTCAGTAATTTGGTCAACACTATCTCCAGCCCAATACTTGGAAAAAGCTACTTATGAAAATTTTATCAGTAGGTTAATTACCGTAAGGCCGCTTTGGTCTGCTTGAATTTGGCACCCAAGGCCGGACTCGATATTAGATAATAAAATCTAATAAATATTCGTATTACATGAATATATCATCTAAAAGTGGTACACGAATGTCGATTGCGGGCTACGTCAGCAAATCAAAGAGGCGTGGCATCTATAGATACAGCGCAGGATACCACAGGAGCTTAGAGACCTCTGGGATAAACTTGAGGAGAAGGTGTCTCTGAAGACTAAAAGTCATGCTGAAGCCCTGAGACGTGTTGCTGTCGTGAACACACAGTTTGATGAGAAGGCTGTTCAATTAAGACAGCAACTGTCTGGTAGAAAACTCCGGAATAGACAAGTGATGGAAGCCGCTAGAGAGATACTCGTTAAAGAAGGCATACACCCACAACAGATACCCAAGACCAAAGATCAAAGATCAAAGATCAAAGAGGAAGCTCTGAGGTTCTTTAAGACGCAAGATGCGTGGAAAGACATTTGGCAAGATATTATATCGGGCGTTACTGAGGTGAATCATACACCCAATGATCGTGGTGGTTGGGATGCTGAATATGAAACTGGTGAGAGCAACCCTTGGTACCAAGCATATAATTTACTCACTGGGGAAGAAGAGCTGTCTATGATCCCTACCCTGCAAGAAGCTACTGAGACCTATCTCAAAATCAATGCTGAAGAGAAGAAGTAAACTCCCCACAATCAGAAGAAGCATGAAGGAAAGGCTTACAGAGCAATTAGAGCCTTAGGGCCACTAGATACCCCAATCACTGAGATTAACCGATAAAAGGCTAGACGACACAAGGATGCGCTCATGGTAGCTAATCCAACATAGGCGGATGATACTCTCTCCAGAGGAATGAATACCCTAATCGCAATCTTTAACTCCGCTATCAAAGAATACGAACTCAGCATGACTAACCCTTGGGCTGGCCTGACGGGTACTGTGAGGAATAATAGAGATGATCTAACCTCAGAGGACAGAGGCAATAAGCGTAAGCCAATGACCCCTGATGAGATCGCCACCTACAAGGGACACCTGCTCAACATAAACCCTCAGGCTTCTCTTATTGGTCAACTGATGGTTCAGATTAGCTGTCGTACAATGGAACCTGCTGGCCTCCTGATCAGAGATCTTAAATTCGATACCAATGTTCCGTACATTCAGTTCCGCTACAACAGAATTAGGACATTGAAAAATAAGAACTCAGTGAGAGATGTGCCAGTTGTTGGAGACCTTCTGGACAGCCTCAGAGTTTATGTTTCCAGCATTGATACCGTCAATCCAGACGCTCCTTTATTCCCAAAGTATGGTAGAGACGGAGGAATGGATGCAATCTCTGCAACGCTCCGGAAGATAGTAAACGATAAGATGGGACTGAGGACAGATAAAACCTGTGTGCCGTACTCAACCAGACACTCAATGAAGGATAAGCTGAGAGCCTTGAGGACGCCTGTTGAGCTTCAGTACGCTATATTAGGCAACGGCAAGAGAACTGTCGCTGAGGGCTACGGTGACGGCAATCCATTAGTGTACCTACATCAAGAGATCATTAAGGCAGAAAAACTAGAGCGTTGGGGTAAATAGCCCCTGCCCCACTCAAGCCCAGCGCCCCAAACCTAATACCCTGGCTTACTCGGGATAACACCTCTGACACCACATCTAGGATCAATGATAATTTGAGCATTAACCCCTAGGTTTATTTAAGCGGCTTTTACGGCCGGTCTTTGGGATAGAGGACTGGCGGGTAGATTGGATTGGTTTCACTTTGCCAACCATGGCTTCTAAAGCGGCAACTCGGCTTACTGTACTTGGATGGGTTGAGAATAGCTTGTCATGCGCATGAGCGTGGAGAGGGTTAATGATAAACATATGTGCAGTGGACGGGTTTCTTTCAGAATTGTGGTTGTCAATTTTAGTAGCAAAACCCTGAATTGAGGTAAGGGCTGAGGCTAACCACAATGGATTGCCACAAATCTCTGCACCAAGTCTATCCGCTATGTATTCTCGACTACGACTTATGGCCATTTGTATAAGTGAGGCGGCAAGTGGTGCTAATATCATCATCGCTATTAGACCAATGAACCCCATATTATTGTTTCGGCGACCACCAAAGAACATAGCAAAGTTGGCAAGCATAGAGATAGCCCCGGCAAAAGTAGCTGCAACAACCATGATAGTGGTATCTCTATTTTTGATATGAGCTAACTCATGCGCCATTACTGCTGCAATTTCATTCTGGCCCAGTCTCTTCAAAAGCCCTGTGGTCGCTGCTACCGCCGCATTTTCAGGGTTACGGCCCGTTGCAAAAGCATTGGGTTGGTCACTTTGTATCTCGTAGACCTTTGGAATTGGTAGCTGCGCATTTAACGACAGATTGGCTACCATCTCATATAGAGGATGACCCCGTGCGATCTCTTTAGCGCCATACATCCTAAGAACCATCTTGTCCGAATTATACCAAGCGAACAAATTTATCGTTATGGCCAAGAGAATAGCTATCAGCAGACCTTCAAAGCCAGCGAGCATTGTACCTGCAAAACCAAACAGGGCAGTCATTGCAGCCATAAGCATTGCAGTCTTAATCATAACGGAACCTTTA
>Ga0209712_10000462_pt1 | contig 36343 bp, 38 predicted proteins | sample ArcOceMetagenome_FD_187443 | JGI IMG/M metagenome (GOLD analysis project Ga0209712, IMG submission 187443) | Marine eukaryotic phytoplankton communities from Arctic Ocean - Arctic Ocean - Greenland ARC118M Metagenome (SPAdes) (version 2) | ecosystem: Environmental > Aquatic > Marine > Oceanic...
TGGCCGTATCTTAGCGCAGGCAGTTATGGCCCCAAGATCACATCCGCCCTGCGCCAATTCTGCGGTGGATGGGTATGTTTTTTCTGGCGGCCTCACACCCGGCGTGCATTGCTTGGATCTTCAAGGTGGACGCTCAGCGGCCGGCGAGGCCTTTGGCGGAGTGGTCTCAACGGGCCAAGCGCTCCGCATACTTACTGGGGCAGCTTTGCCTGAAGGTGCCGATACCGTGGTGCTGCAAGAGGACGTCACGGTTGAGGATGGTAAGCTTTATGTAAACGGGCCGCTCAAAGCTGGGGCCAATGCGCGGAAAGCGGGTGAGGATGTCGAGTGCGGGACGGAGCTCTTCGAAGCTGGCCACCGGGTTCAGCCTCAAGATATTGGAGTGTTAATCTCTGTCGGTGTGGCTGAGGTGAAGGTGTTTAAACCTTTGCGGGTGGCGATCATCTCAACCGGGGCAGAGCTCTGCATGCCGGAAGCTGAGGTCAGAACAGATCAAATTTTTGATGCCAATCGACCGATGCTAAAGGCGGTGTTGCGGCGCTGGGGCATGGATGTCGTTGATATGGGGATCGTGCCTGACAACGCGAAACTTGTGCGCCAAACCTTGGACAAGGCTGCTGAGCTGGCGGATGTGATCCTAACCTCTGGCGGAGCCAGTGCGGGGGACGAAGATCATATGTCGGCGGTTTTGAGTAAGACCGGAAATATGGCGCTCTGGCGTATCGCGGTCAAGCCCGGGCGACCCCTGGCCTTAGGTGTCTGGGGTGGTGTTCCGGTATTTGGTTTACCGGGCAATCCCGTCGCGGCATTTGTCTGTACCTTGATCTTTGCACGACCTGCGTTGTTGCAGTTGTCTGGGGCTGGCTTCTTGGCACCGCAAGCCCTCACGCTGCCAGCCGCATTCGCCAAAACTAAAAAAGCGGGACGCCGCGAGTATCTGCGCGCGCGCTTGCGGGATGGCGCTATTGAGGTGTTTGGCTCCGAAGGTTCGGGCAGAGTGTCGGGCCTGTCTTGGGCGGATGGTTTGGTTGAGTTGTCGGATCAGGCGGCGGAGATTTCCGCCGGTCAACCAGTCACGTTTTATCCATATAGTGTTTTTGGTCTATAGCGCTTAGGATCAGATGAATTTCACAGCCAGAATTTCATAAGACCGGGTGCCGCCTGGCGTACGAAACTCAATGCTGTCGCCTTCTTCTTTGCCGATTATCGCCCGCGCCAAAGGGGAGCGCATATTGAGCTTGCCGCTTTCAATATCCGCTTCAGGTTCACCCACCACTTGATAGGTTTTTTCTTCATCGGTGTCTTCATCAACCAAAGTCACCGTAGCGCCAAATTTGACCGTACCTGATAGGCTAGCCGGATCAATTATGTCAGCGCGACCCAAAATAGATTCCAGCTCTTTGATTCGGCCCTCAATGAATCCCTGCTTTTCGCGCGCAGAGTGATATTCGGCATTCTCTTTTAAGTCGCCCAATTCACGTGCTTCTGCAATCGCCCGAATGATGGTGGGGCGTTCAACCGATTTCAGTCTTTTCATTTCGGCTTCAAGCCTGACCGCACCAGTACGGGTTAGTGGGACTTTTTCCATTGAAATAACACTCTTGATTGTAAGTTAACCTACCTGACCCAAGCCGAAGGCTTTTGGCAAGGGTCAAGAGTCATTGTAGTTGGTTTTTTTGGAAAATTGTTCGAATTTAACTTTAACAAACCATCTCATATTCGATTCCGTCATCATCATGGAAATAAAACCGTTTGCCGAGCTCATAATCTGCATGGGAGTAGATTTCGAAATATTTGGGCACGCGGTCTTCGGTCGATGATAAATCATCGCAGACCAACGCGACATGGTTCAATCCGTCACGTTGTGCGTAAGCCTTGTGTTTTGAGGCTTCGGTCACAGCAGGTTTTCCATTGCCGAAATTAAGGTGCAATTGGATGAACTGCCGCGGGGTCGCACGTCCAATAAATTGTATTGGGCGCGGTTCAGTCGTGTATTTCAGACGTATCTCAACGAGCGGATCACCGCCTTAGAAGGTCTCCGCGACACTCTTGACGGCTGCATTTGTTGTGGCCGTTTGGGTCTGGCTGCCTGTTGGCTTTACAATCTGGATGATGTGGCGGCCCAAAAGGGCGCTGGGCCCCTCTATTTGATGTAAGAACCGGCCAAAAATGCGAAATAACGTTGCCTTTTCCCTTAGGAAGCCGCGTCATGATTGACCTGCCTTTCTCACATGGCATAGACCTTGTAACGAAATTGAAATTCTAGCCCGTTTTTCACTGATGGGGCCGATAGCAAGGGAGTTGAGATGTCAGATATTGAACGCGAGACCATGGAGTATGATGTTGTGATCGTGGGCGCAGGCCCATCTGGCCTGTCTGCCGCGATTCGCTTGAAGCAATTGAATGCAGATCTTGAGGTTGTGGTGCTCGAAAAAGGCTCAGAAGTGGGCGCGCATATTCTATCTGGTGCGGTTTTAGACCCCTCAGCGCTTAATAAGCTGATCCCCGATTGGAAAGCCAAAGGTGCGCCGCTGAATACGGCTGTGACCGAAGATAATTTTTATGTTTTAGGTGAGGCTGGCCAATTGCGCCTGCCAAATATGGTCATGCCGCCTTTGATGAGCAATCATGGCAATTACATCGTGTCCATGGGTAATGTCTGCCGCTGGCTGGCAGAACAAGCTGAAGAACTGGGAGTTGAAATATTTCCCGGCATGTCCTGTTCAGAATTAGTGTTTTATGAGGATGGAGCCGTCAAAGGTGTGGTCGCTGGTGAGTTTGGCAAGAATGCTGATGGTGGCCCCTCTGACGCTTATGAGCCGGGCATGGAGTTGCATGGTAAATATGTGTTTCTCTCTGAAGGTGTGCGGGGATCCTTGTCTAAACAAGTGATCGTCAAATACAATCTGGATGCGGACTGTGATGTGCCAAAATTTGGCCTTGGCATGAAAGAGATTTGGGAAGTGAAGCCTGAGCATCACAACCCGGGGGAAGTGACTCATTCGATGGGCTGGCCGATGGGCTTTAAGCAGTCGGGTGGATCTTTCATGTATCATCTTGAAAATAATCAAGTATATGTCGGTTTCATCATCGATTTGAACTATAAAAACCCGCATCTTTTTCCCTATATGGAATTTCAGCGCTTCAAGCATCATCCGCGGATTGCCAAAGTTCTTGAGGGCGGCAAACGCGTGGCCTATGGCGCGCGCGCTGTGACGAAGGGTGGATTTCAATCTATGCCACAGGCTTCTTTTCCCGGTGGTGCGATGCTGGGCTGTTCGGTGGGGCTTGTGAATCTCCCGCGCATCAAGGGCAACCATAACGCGATGTATTCTGGCATGGCTGCCGCTGAAGCTGCCTATGCTGCGATCACAGCGGGTCGCTCGGGTGATGTGCTGGAAAGCTATGATGCGGAGTTGCGCTCCGGTCCTGTTGGCAAAGACCTCAAAACCGTGCGCAACGTGGCGCCTTTGACGGCCCGTTTTGGACCCTTGGGCGGCTTGGTGTTTGGCGGGTTTGATATGTGGTTTCAATCCATCTTCAAGTTCAGCCTGTTTGGCACAGTCAAACACGGCAAAACAGATGCACAATCCACAGGGAAAGCTGGGGATCATCCTATAATTGATTACCCAAAGCCTGATGGGAAACTGTCGTTTGATCGGCTAACTAATGTGAGCTTTGCGATGACCAATCACGAAGAAAGCCAACCATCGCATTTACATCTCACAGATCCTGCATTGCCAATCTCGGTGAATTTGCCCCAATATGCTGAACCTGCTCAGCGGTATTGCCCGGCTGGGGTCTACGAAGTGGTTGAAGACGACGGCAAAGATGCACGGTTTGTTGTAAACTTTCAAAACTGTGTGCATTGCAAGACATGCGATATCAAGGACCCAAGTCAGAACATCACATGGGCGACCCCCCAAGGTGGGGACGGGCCTAACTATCCCAATATGTAATCTGGCCCACTATGTAATCTGAGTAATCTGAAAATTCAATTGAGTTTGGGGCAATGGGCGAAAATACACATGGCCCCAATTGTTTTCGCAGCACAGCCGTCCTAGGGTTGTGATCATCAGGGAGATGCCGGTGCCAAATGTATTTATGAAATTTTTAAAGATTTGCACCTTAGGTGGTACACTTGCAATTGGTGCGCCCGGTGCGCAGGCACAGCAAGCTTCTGGTCCCTATATTGCTGCGCGTCAGGCGGCCATGGCTCATGATTATGGCTTTGCCTCTGAATATTTTGCCCGCGCTTTGGTGCAAACGCCGCAGGATCCAACCCTTATTGCGCAAACCATGTCCGCTTTTCTGGCGGCAGGTGATGTTGCAAAGGCACAAAACCTGGCACGGGTTTTAAGCACATTCTCTCAAAGTCATCCTTTGGCTGGAATTTTACAACTAGCGCAATCGTTTCAGGCTCAAGATTATGGCGGTGCCTTGACGCAGCTTGACAGCACCTCGATTGCTGGAACTGCAATTGATGATTTGCTCAGGGGCTGGGCTTTGATGGGCTTGGGCCGGGTGGGAGAGGCTTTGGCCTTGTTTGACACTGCCGCCGAAGCTGAAGGCATGCGCAACTTTGCTCTATATCAAAAAGCTCTGGCCTTTTCGCTTGTGGGGGATTTTGACAGTGCGGAAGCAATATTTTCTGGCAAAGACCAATCCCCTGCTGCGATTTCTTTCCGGGGCAGTTTAGCGCGGGCTCAAATCTTGGTGCAGCTCGAACGCGCCGAAGATGCCATCGCCTTTTTGGGCGATTTTCATGGCGAAGATGCTGATCAAGAAGTGCGTGCGATGATCGTACAGCTTGAGGCCGGTGCTGCGGTTGAATTTGATGTGGTACGCAATGGCAGTGAAGGGGCCGGGGAGGTTCTATTTTTCCTCGCACTGGCCTTGCGTAGCAGCGATGGTCAAGATGGGCTGCTTTTGTACACCCGCCTGGCCAGCCATTTGGCCCCGCGAAATGTGCACGCGCTTCTGCTCTCGGCGCAACTTTTGGAAGTACTCGGCAATCACACTTTGGCGATTGAAGCCTATGACGCTATTCCACGCAGCCACCCGGCATTTGTCAGAGCTGAAATCGGCCGTGCGGAGGCGCTTTCTGAGATTGGTAAAACTGAAACCTCCATTGAAGTATTAGCGCAATTAGCGGAGGCTTTCCCCGATCTACGTTCCGTGCATCAAACCCTAGGTGATTTTCTGCGCCAAGAGGGCGAACATGCCCGCGCCGTACGCAGTTATGGCACCGCAATTTCATTGATTGATCAGGCCAAGCCTCGGCATTGGTATATTTATTATGTGCGCGGCATGGCTCATGATCAATTGGGAAACTGGGACATGGCGATGCGCGATTTTGACCGTGCTCTGGAGCTTTCGCCCAATCAATTCCAGGTGCTCAATTATGTGGGCTATTCGCTTGTTGAACGCGGTGAGCAGCTGCAAGAAGCCCTGTCTATGATCCAAGCGGCGGTCGCGGCACAGCCCCAAGCGGGCTATATCATCGACAGCTTGGGATGGGTGCAATATCGATTGGGCTATTATCACGACGCAGTTGTCCAAATGGAGCGCGCGGTGGAGTTGATGGCCACGGATCCCATCGTGAACGATCATTTAGGCGATGTGTATTGGGCTGTTGGCCGCAAAACTGAGGCTCGGGTTCAGTGGCGTAGAGCCTTGAGCTTTGCCGCTCAAGGGGCCGGGGCCGAGGATGTTGATCCCCCGCGCATCCAGCAAAAGTTGGATATTGGCCTTGATGCCGTCTTGGCAGAAGAGGGCGCGCTACCGCTGAAGCTGACCCATGACAATTAGGCTCAACGCGCCAGCTAAGATCAATCTATGCCTGCATGTCTTGGCGCTCCGTCCAGATGGCAGGCATGTCTTGGACAGTTTGGTGGCATTTCTGGACTGTGGGGAATGGGTCGAGCTGCGGCGGGCAGCGAAAACCTCTTTGCAGATCATTGGCCCTCAATCGGCAAACCTGCCTGTTAGTGCTGACAATTTGGTGCTGCGGGCCGCTGGCCTGTTTCCCGCTGGCTGTGACACCGAGATCACTTTGCATAAAACCATGCCCATTGCCTCGGGAATTGGCGGAGGCAGCTCCGATGCGGCAGCCACGTTGAATGGCATGGCCCAACTGTGGGATCTGCCTTTGCCGGATGTCACCACGCAACTTGATTTGGGTGCTGACGTGCCCGTTTGCATGCGGTCGAGGCCAGTTGTGATGCAAGGGATTGGAGAAATCATTTCACTCCTGCCCAAGCTTCCGCCCCTGTTTGCCTGTTTGGTCAATCCAGCCTGCGCGGTTTCAACAGCCCTGATTTTCAATCAACTGGTGTCGAAGGCAAACCCTGCGATGGATGCGCTCCCTGGAGATATTTTGCAGATCACAGATTGGTTGGCCCAACAGCGTAATGACTTGCAGGCTCCAGCAATTTTGGCCGAACCGATGGTTACTTCGGTTTTGACTGAATTACGGGCGCATGCACCAATCGTGAGCCGAATGTCAGGGTCGGGTGCCACCTGTTTTGCGCTGTTCAAAAGCTTGGATGCGGCACAGTTTTGTGCGCAAACCACCCAAGCCGCACACCCAAATTGGTGGACCGCAAGCGGGCCGTTGCTTGCTAGTTAAGGCGTGCCACCACGTAGTCAGACAGATCCATAAGCATGGTTTTCAACGCATGATCGGGCATCACATCCAAGGATTCTTTGGCTTTTCCCGCCCAATATAGCGCCTGTGTTCGTGTATTTTGCAGGGTGTTGTGAGCGTGCATTAAGGTTAAAGCATGCTCTAGATCACCCTCGACTTGTTTGCCTTTTCCGATGCATTTTTGCCAAAATACCAGCTCATCGGCATCTGCTGCAGCAACAGCTTTTATCACAGGCAGGGTCAGCTTGCGTTCACGAAAATCATCGCCGATGTTTTTGCCCGTAGCATCGGTACCAGTATAATCTAATAAATCATCCACGATCTGAAACGAGATGCCTAAAGCGTCCCCGTAATCTAATAGGGCTTGCACCGTCTTCTCATCCTGCTCCGCAATGACCGCGCCGACTTCCATTGCAGCTGCGAACAAAGCAGCTGTCTTGCCACGTATAACTTTGAAATAAATCTCTTCAGTGGTTTTGAGGTCTCGGGCCGCTGAAAGTTGCAACACTTCGCCTTCGGCGATTGTGGCTGATGCATTGGCCAAAATGTCCAGGACTCGCAAGTTCCCAGTTTCCACCATCAGCTGGAAGGCACGTGAAAACAGATAATCACCTACCAACACGCTGGATTGATTATCCCACAACAAATTTGCAGTTGGTCGCCCTCGACGTTGCGCGCTTTCATCAACCACATCGTCATGCAGCAAAGTGGCTGTATGAATAAACTCTACAGTGGCGGCTAGATGAATATGATATGGGCCGGTATAGCCGCACATCTGTGCAGCAGCTAGCGTTAGCATCGGGCGTAAGCGCTTGCCGCCGGCATCTACAAGATGAGCCGTCACTTCAGGGATGCGTGGCGCGTGCTCTGAGGCCATCCTTAACCGGATCAAGCTGTTTACCGCGGCGATATCTTCTGACAATGCCAGCGCTAAGCGATCATGTGGTTTTGATACGATACGGTCCAAAGCGATACCCCATTTTCCTCAAATGTCTCGACAAACCCATAGGTCTGAGCCTATGTGATAAGTCATGAAAGAATTATTGCACACCACAGATCTAACGGTAATCGCCCTCGCTCAGATGCTTCTTAGGAATGAAGACATAACCTGCTTCGAATTTGACGTCTATAGCAGTATCCTTGAAGGCAGCATTGGCATATTGCCGCGCCGCCTGATGGTGGCCGACCGTGATCATTTTGTGGCAGAGGCAATCATGCGCGACAACGATATAGATTTGGGTCAATAGTGGAGACTACCCAAGATGGATTTTTGGGCGGTCGATTGACGCTCGCCCAACCCAAAGACGGATATCGCGCTGGGATTGACCCGGTGCTCTTGGCTGCGGCTTGCCCTGCAAAACAAGGTGAAGATGTGCTCGAGCTTGGATGTGGTGTTGGAGTTGCCAGCCTATGTTTGGCGGCCCGCTTGCCCGGGGTTCGGTTGCATGGGGTGGAGATTTTGCCAGACTATGCCCAGTTGGCGCGGGCCAATGCGGCGCAAAATAAAGTTGAATTCGAAGTGCAGGTGAGTTGTGTCTCTGCTCGTCCAACAGCATTCTATGACCGAGAATTCCACCAAATCATTATGAACCCACCCTATTTTGAAGCGCATGCGTCTTCTATTCCTGCCGACGCCGGTCGTGCCTCGGGCCGTGCGGAGCAGGTAGCATTGTACCATTGGATTGATTTGGCCGCGAAACGTTTGCGTCCTAAGGGATATTTGACTCTGATCCAACGGGTTGAACGTTTGCCGGATATTCTGTTGGGATTTCAGGGGCGGCTTGGATCAATTTCTGTGCAACCCCTGGCCCCGCGTGACGGGCGCGCACCGCATTTGGTTTTGGTGCGTGCGCGTAAATCAGGCCGAGCGGCCTTTCAGCTTTTGGGGACGAAAAGCCTGCATTTGGGTCTGGCGCATGCACAAGACCGTCCAGATTATGCGCCAGAGATTTCGGCGATATTGCGCGATGGTGCTGAGTTTTTCTGGCACAGTTAAGCTTTGAGCAATCTTTCGCGCAAATAACGGCTTTGTGGCGTGATGGTGCAAACCGAGCGTGACAGACTAGATTTAGTATGGTCGACTAAAAATACACGCAAATCGAGAGGAGGAACCATGAACCTAAATTCCAGAATCACTGAGTTGCAACGCAAGCATATGAGACTTGCCCAAGAGGTGGAGAGCGCCCAAAAAGCTCCAGCTTCGGATCACTTGTGGGTTGGAGAGTTGAAGAAAAAAAAGTTGCTCCTAAAAGAAGAAATTTCACGATTATCAGAAATATAACTGGTTAGTAAATCACCCGAATACAAAAACGGCTGCCCCGAAAGGCAGCCGTTGATCAGAAAGGCGATGATCAAGAGATCACGCCATATACTGACCACCATTTGCGGTCAGTGTTGCACCAGTGATGAAACCCGCATCGTCGGAGGCTAAAAACACCACGCAACGTGCGATTTCGCTGGCTTCGCCAAGGCGACCTGCTGGGATTTGTGCGACAATGCTGTCACGAACTTTCTCAGGCACAGCCAAAACCATCTCGGTTGCGATATAGCCCGGGCAAATCGCATTTACCGTGATGCCAGCGCGCGCGCCTTCTTGGGCCAATGCTTTTGTAAAGCCAATATCGCCAGCTTTTGCTGCTGAATAATTGGCCTGCGCAAATTGACCTTTTTGACCATTGATGGAGGAAATATTGATCACTCGGCCAAATTTTCGCTCACGCATACCGTTCCAGAGCGGGTGCGTCATGTTGAAGACACCGTCCAAATTCGTGCGCATAACGTCGGTCCATTGATCTCGGGTCATTTTATGGAAAGGCGCATCACGGGTGATGCCCGCATTGTTCACCAATACTTCGATCTTGCCCAAATCAGCTTCAACTTGAGTAATTCCCGAGTTGCAGGCATCATAGTCTGAGACGTCCCATTTATAGGTTTTGATACCGGTTTTGGCGGTGAAGGCTGCGGCTTTTTCATCGTTGCCGGCATAGGTTGCGGCGACTGTATAGCCTTCAGCTTTGAGGGCGGCGGAAATGGCGGCGCCAATACCTCGGGATCCTCCGGTTACTAGAGCGACACGGGACATGAGTTCTTCCTATATGGTTTTAATGCGTAATTATATTACATCAATTAGATAAATAACGCAATAATATTTCGCGCTGAATTTGATTTATTTGGGTTTGTGGTCTGCCTTCGCCAGATTTGGCAAAGGCAGATGGTGTTTAGGGCCGTTCAAGGCACATGGCGATACCCATGCCACCACCGATGCAGAGCGTGGCCAAACCACGTTTAGCGCCACGGCGCTGCATTTCGAACAGCAATGTGTTTAGAATTCGGCATCCTGAGGCACCGATTGGGTGGCCAATAGCAATTGCGCCCCCGTTGACGTTTACGATGGCGGGATCCCAGCCCATATCTTTGTTCACAGCGCAGGCCTGAGCGGCAAACGCTTCGTTGGCCTCCACCAAGTCTAAATCACCGACGGACCAACCGGCCTTTTCAAGGGCTTTGCGGCTTGCATAGATTGGGCCGACACCCATGATCGACGGGTCCAGCCCTGCGGTTGCGTAGCTGGCAATACGGGCCAAAGGCTCAAGACCGCGCTTTTCAGCTTCCTCGGCGGTCATAAGCAAGACTGCCGCGGCGCCATCATTCAAGCCAGACGCATTCGCTGCGGTGACAGTTCCACCTTTACGTCCAAAGGCGGGACGCATTTTGGCCATGGCATCGAGAGTTGCGCCGTGGCGAATATATTCATCTGCATCAACGATGGTGTCACCCTTGCGGGTTTTGACAGTGAATGCTGAAATTTCATCAGCGAATTTACTGGCTTTTTGAGCGACTTCCGCTTTGTTTTGGCTTGCCACGGCAAATTCATCTTGCGCGTCGCGGCTGATTTGCCATTTCTCTGCCACATTCTCGGCTGTTTGGCCCATGTGATAATTGTTGAAGGCATCCCAAAGGCCATCACGGATCATGCTGTCTATATATTTGACATCACCCATTTTGGTGCCACTGCGCAGATGCGCCACATGCGGGGAAAGGGTCATGTTCTCTTGACCACCAGCCGCCACGATGTTTGCGTCACCCAATTGGATATGTTGTGCGGCAAGCGCCACGGCACGCAGGCCGGATCCACAGACCTGATTGATGCTCCAGGCTGCAGCTTCGATAGAAAGACCCGCATTGATATGGGCTTGGCGCGCTGGGTTTTGGCCTTGGCCTGAAGTCAAAACTTGACCCAAAATAGTTTCGCTCACCTCAGATTTATCGATCCCGGCGCGTGCAACAACAGCTTGCAGAACGGAAGAGCCTAGATCATGGGCCGGTGTATTGGCAAAAGCGCCACCAAAGCTTCCCACGGCAGTCCGGGCTGCAGATACGATTACGATATTTGTCATAAAGACTCTCCTCTTTAATGAGGTCTACCTTCAGCACAAAGAGTCGTTGGATATGCGCAGTTTGGCCCTCACTTTGAGGCATTTGTAAGAATTTTATCTTAAAATGACAATGCGTGAATTTTAAAAATGCTGCAAATGCAATATTTTATGCTGCGACGCGGCAAAATTATGACACAGCATCATTTCTTATGGGATTTGACGCCACGAGTGAGTGAAGGATGGGGCGACGAAGTGATATTCTTGCAGACAGTCCACCCAAGCTTGGCCAGCAATCGCGCGTTGGGTACGGTTTCAACGTTTTAAGCCACAGAAAACATCTCAAAACTAGAGACAATGCCACTCAAAGCTTGGATCAGCGCTTGATTGTCGAGGATTGCACAATGCAATTTGTGAATTGTCGTCCAATTTGATAATATCGAAAAAGAAGTCGCGCAAATGCCGAAATGAGGTTTGGCCCGCGCCAAAATTATCGAGCGCAAAGCAAATCTCTAATTTTGCATATCATTCATGAAATAGCGGGCCACCTCCGGGGCCGCCATGACGCTTGGCTCGGTGATTTCTGGTATCAGGTTCTTTGCCAACTGCAGATTACCACAAATCGCATCCCCAAGGGTGCAAATCCATATCGGATACCCAATAGATTGTGCGGACATGTTGAGCTACATGCGCAAGGTCGATTGCTTAACCACCATGGCCAAGCCCAACCACAGCATCGCACAATCAATCATCCGGCCCATTTTGTTATTCTCAACAAGAGGGATGAAATCTCGGTTGGAAATATGGCGTTTGGCCGGATCAATCACTCAAAAAACACAATCTTGTTTGTGTCGCCGGCCTGCACAACCGGCTGAAATACCAATGCGGTGCGCCCATGGCCCAGCGAGCCTTCGACGGTACTTAAGACGTTAGTATCCCGCTTTGCCACCGCTATGCTCTGCGGATTGGGAAGGTGAGGGCTGAGCAGTTTATAATTGCCCCAGGTCATGAGGCGCGTCGCTAATGTATTGGCAACATCTCTCAACAGCCCTAACGTGAGTTAAATTGGAGGCAAAATGGAACGTTGTGACTGGGTCGGAATAAATACAATTTATCTTGAATATCACGATACTGAATGGGGGGTTCCGGAGTATGACAGCCGTGCCCTTTGGGAGAAGTTGATTTTAGATGGGTTTCAGGCGGGTTTGAGCTGGATCACCATTTTAAAAAAGCGAGATGCTTTTCGGGAAGCCTTTGCTGAATTTGATCCGCAGGTGATAGCGACTTGGGGGGGGGCGGAGGTTGAGATTCTGCTGCAAAATGCTGGAATCGTGCGCCACCGTGGCAAGATTGAGGCCACAATAGGCAATGCACAGGCCTATCTACGGTTGACGGACGAGATGCCGTTTTCGGATCGTATGTGGGCCTATGTTGAGGGCCAACCCTTGGTTGGTGGCTATGCAAACTTGGCGGATGTGCCCACCCAATCCCCGCTGAGTTTGCAGATTTCAAAGGATCTCAAGGCGGCTGGCTTCAAATTTTGTGGACCCACTATTATTTATGCGTGGATGGAGGCCTGCGGTTTGTTTAACAACCATGCCCTTGGCTGCCAGCGGCACCATGAGGTTCAATCTATGGCGCGATGAGCGCCCGCATGATGGCCAGGGCGCTGTCACTGTGCCAATTGGCATCCCCGAGAAGTCGGGCGATTTCCTGTCCATCTCGATCTAGTACGACCGTGACTGGCAATCCCAAAACCCCCATTTCACGTGCCAAAGCCTGCCGTGGGTCACGGTGGGCGGGGAGGTTATCGATCTGGATATCATCGAAAAACGCGGCAATCTTTGCGGGTGGATTTGGCCCGGTGGCTATGGTGACTACAGCAAAGTCATCGCGGCCTATTGTGGATTGTAAGGCCGAGAGCTCTGGCATTTCTTTGCGGCAGGGCGCGCACCATGTGGCCCAAAAGTTGAGCACAACCACTTTGCCGCTATAATCAGACAAAACGCCTTCTGAGCCATCTGCACGGATGAAGGCGACCTCTGGGGCCTTTATTATCTCGCTATGAAACTGAAGTTTGCGCATGTCACCCGTGCGCAGCCCTTCCAGTGCTGCGATGTCTGCATTTGCAGTGGTGGCAAGGGCCGTATAGAGAACAGCAGTAAGTAAGTAGCGCATATCACACTCCCAAAGGTTTCACTCATGACCAAATCCCAAAATCAAATGTGGGGCGGACGCTTCGCCGCCGGACCAGACGCAATAATGGAGGCAATTAATGCCTCGATTGGGTTTGACCAACGCATCGCCGCCCAAGATATTAAAGGCAGCCGCGCCCACGCCGCCATGTTGGGGGCAGCTGGTATTATATCAGATAGCGACTGTACAGCCATTCGGGAAGGGCTCCTCACTGTATTGTCAGAAATTGAAACAGGAAATTTTCCGTTTCGGGTGGAGCTTGAAGATATTCACATGAATGTCGAAGCCCGACTTAAAGAGGTGATTGGGGAGCCTGCTGGTCGTTTGCACACGGGGCGCAGCCGCAATGATCAGGTGGCCACTGATTTTCGGCTTTGGGTCCGTGATCAAACGGATGCGGCGATTTTGGGGCTTGAGGCGCTGATGAAATCCTTTTTACAACAAGCCAAAGCCGGTGCGGATTGGGTCATGCCCGGCTTCACCCATCTGCAAACCGCGCAGCCTGTGACTTGGGGTCATCATATGATGGCCTATGTCGAAATGCTGGCGCGTGATAAGTCACGGTTTGAAGATGCACGTAAACGGATGAACGAAAGCCCATTGGGGGCTGCGGCTTTGGCTGGCACTTCGTTTCCGATAGACCGTGAAATGACGGCAAAAGATCTAGGCTTTGATCGGCCCGCTGCCAATTCTTTGGATGCCGTATCGGATCGTGATTTTGCGCTTGAGTATCTCAGCTGTGCCAGTATTTGCGCCATGCACCTTAGCCGCTTTGCAGAAGAGTTGGTGATTTGGTCCTCGGCCCAGTTTCGTTTTGTAACCCTGTCGGATCGATTCTCGACAGGCTCGTCAATCATGCCTCAAAAGAAAAACCCCGATGCCGCTGAATTAATTCGTGCCAAGATTGGTCGGATTTTTGGTGCCAATGTGGCTTTGATGATGGTGATGAAAGGTCTGCCGCTGACTTATTCAAAAGATATGCAAGAAGACAAAGAACAGGTATTTGATGCCGCCGATAATCTGATGCTGGCCTTGGCTGCGATGACGGGGATGGTCAGCGATATGACGGCAAACCGTGACAGCCTGAAAGTGGCGGCCACCTCGGGTTTTTCAACCGCCACGGATTTGGCCGACTGGCTGGTGCGCGCACTGGGAATGCCTTTCAGAGATGCGCATCACGTCACCGGAAGCTTGGTGGCAATGGCCGAAGCGCAGGGCTGTGATCTGCCTGACTTGACGTTGGCGCAGATGCAATCGGTCCATGTTGAAATTTTTAACGATGTGTTTGAAGTGCTTGGGGTTGAAAACTCCGTCGCGTCTCGCATGTCCTATGGTGGCACGGCGCCCGCACAAGTTCGTACTCAAATTGCACGCTGGGAGGCGGCTTTGGCATGAAATATCTAACCTGTTTAGCCTTTATAGCTCTGTGCGCCTGCGGTACTGATGGGGAGCCAGAACAGCCTGTGGCCTTGGCCGATTTGCGCGCCGTGGCCGCCAGTAAGTGAGGAGACCCGTGATGCGAATAATCTATTTGGCCTTGGCTGTTTGGGGTGCAGTGCACCCTATGTATTATTTTGTCAGCTGGTTTCAGACTGACGGCCTCAATCTTGGGCTTATGGTTGCGGCATGGCATGCCAATGCGGCCAGCAGTGGCTTGGTTTGGGATCTTACTATCGCGGCCACTGCTCTTACAGTTTGGATCCTCTATGAGGTGTCCCAAACTCGGAAGTATGGGCATTTAATCTCAATCTTTGCGACCTTTGGCATCGGGGTGAGTTGTGGTTTGCCGCTGTATCTCTACCTTCGAAGCCAACCCAAAAATTGACCTATGTGAGAATAATGCGGCAAAGGTGTTGTTTGAATTTTGTAGCGTGATATGCGCAAGTCAGACCCAATAAGGCATGTATGATGGATCATTTTTTATATCGTGATGGCGCTTTACACGCCGAAGACGTTGGTATTTCTCTGATTGCGGCTGCTGTTGGCACGCCCTTTTATCTCTATTCTTCCGCCACATTGCTGCGGCATTTCAAGCTGTTTGATGACGCGCTGCAGGGCATGGATCATCTGATCTGCTACGCAATGAAGGCCGCCTCCAATCAAGCCATTTTGAAACTTTTGGGGGAGGCGGGTGCGGGTATGGATGTGGTGTCGGCTGGTGAATATACCCGTGCGCGTGCTGCGGGTATTCCTGGAGATCGGATTGTGTTTTCCGGCGTGGGTAAAACCCGTGCTGAAATGGAATTGGTGCTCAAGGGTGGTATTCGTCAATTTAACGTTGAGAGTGAACCGGAAATGCGCGTGCTGTCGGAGGTGGCGAGCTCCGTAGACAAAGTGGCTCTCATTACGATTCGAATTAATCCGGATGTCGATGCAAAAACCCATGCTAAAATCTCAACTGGTAAAAAAGAAGATAAATTCGGCATCCCAATTTCGCGGGCGCGTGAAGTTTATGCTATGGCCGCGGCTCTGCCGGGGTTGAAAGTTATCGGCATTGATGTACATATTGGCTCGCAGCTGATCGAGCTTGAACCCTATGGAGTGGCCTATGAAAAAGTGGCCGAACTGACAGAGGTTCTTCGGGCTGATGGTCATGACATCACCCGTTTAGATCTTGGGGGTGGGCTGGGCATCCCTTATGAAAACAATAACGCACATCCCCCTACTCCTGAAGACTACGGCGCTTTGATTCGTGAAAAAGTTGGCCATCTGGGCTGCGAGATTGAAATTGAACCGGGTAGGTTTATTGCAGGCAATGCGGGTATTTTGGTGAGCGAAGTGATTTACGTGAAAGAGGGCGAAGATCGCGAGTTTTTGATTGTCGATGGAGCAATGAATGATTTGATCCGCCCTGCAATGTACGGGGCGCATCACGAAATTGTGCCCATCATCGAGCCGAAGGCGGGAGCTGCTTATCAGCCTTACGATGTTGTTGGCCCCGTTTGTGAAAGTGGCGATACCTTTGCCAAGGGCCGGCCCCTGCCGCGGATGCATGCAGGTGATTTGATCGCATTCCGAAGTGCTGGGGCTTATGGCGCAGTTATGGCGAGTGAATATAATTCTCGCCCCTTAGTGCCCGAGGTTATGGTGCATGGTGATCAATTTGCGGTTATCCGCGCACGACCAAGCTTGGAAGACATAATTAATCGAGATACAATTCCTGAGTGGGTATAATCGCGCCACGTCATGGAGGCTTTTATGGCCACACCACTACCGCGCAGCACAAAGTTTGCCCTTGGGATGACTTACGTAGGCCTTTGGATTGAGCGTCTTGCGCAGGCGTGTTGGCCGCTCTTTTCACTGATTTTATGTATCATGGGAACGCTGTTGTTGGGTGCGCCGGATCTGTGGTCGATAGAGGGAATTTGGCTGAGTTTCAGTGCTGCCGCCTGCCTATGCTTGTGGTGCATTTGGTATATCTGGGCACGATTTTACTGGCCAAGCCTCGGGCAGGCAAGGGCGCGATTGGACCAAAGCCTGCCGGGGTGCCCACTTGCGGCGCTCCAAGATATTCAGGCCATTGGCCGCGACGACCCTGAGTCGGCGGCACTTTGGGAGGCGCATTTGGCGCAAATGCATCTCCGAGCTGCAGCGGCGAAAGCTGTGTGGCCAGATGTTCAAGTCGCGCCACAAGATCCTTACTCGCTGCGGTATATGGCGCTGTTAATCTTCGTTATTGGGGTGATGTTTGGTACCTCCTATGCATTGAGTGGCGCACCGCGCGCGTCTGAGGGCGTGGTGATGCTAGGGCCGAGCTGGGAAGTCTGGATGCAACCGCCCACCTATGCCAATCGCCCAGCCCTATATCTAAATGATGTGATCGGCCAAAGTTTAAGCGTGCCGCAAGATAGCATGATCATGGTCCGCCTATACGGCGATGATAGTAAGCACATCGTGGATGAAACCGTCTCTGGCCGCGTTGAAAACCTCCCCAGTGTTGCAAATAAAAATCACCAGTTTTTGGTGACGCAATCTGGCGGCTTGGCCATTTTGGGACCCGATGAGGCGCGCTGGGACTTGGATATGATCGCAGATTTGCCGCCGGAGGCTGAGGTGGTGGGTGAGATTGAGCGCGAGGGTGATGGGACTTTTGACCTCACATTCGCGGCCAGCGATGATTTTGGCGTGACCTCTGGCCGGGCTTGGGTGCGACTCAAATTGGCAGAGGTTGATCGGCGGCATGGCTTGGCGGCGGCTCCCGCGTCACAGCCGGATATTGAACTGTCATTGCCGTTGACAATCTCCGGTGAGCGTTCGAATTTCACTGAAATTTTGACTGAAAATTTGTCCAAACATGTTTGGGCGCATCTGCCGGTGTCGTTTGTGCTGGAGGTTGAAGATCTCCGTGGGCAAACCGGCCTATCTGCCTCGCTTGAAATTGAGCTGCCCGCGCGCCGCTTTTTTGATCCTTTGGCGAAGGCTTTGACCGAGCAACGTCGAGATCTTCTATGGTCTGAGAGTAATCGTCGGCGGGTGGCGCAGATCTTGCGGGCCATATCGCAACAGCCTGAGCAGGTGTTTCGCGATTTCGAAGATGGGATTCTTCTGAAGAAAATCATTGCCCAGATTGAAGAGGGCACAACCCGAGAAGACCTTGAGGCTTCGGCTGAGCTACTCTGGCTGCTGGCTTTGGAGGTGGAAGATGGTGATCTTGATCAGGCGGCCAAAAAGCTGGCGCGTGCGCAAGATAAGCTGGCAGAAGCAATCAAGAATGGGGCCAAGCGCGAAGAAATTGCGCGGTTGATGGAGGAGTTGCGCCAAGCGCAGCGGGAATATTTCAAAGAGTTTGCGGAGCGTAACCCGCCGGAAGAACAGCCTGAGCGGCTGCCTGATCCCGATGACAGCACCGTATCGGAAGATCAGCTACAAGAGATGATGGATCGCTTGCAGCAATTGATGGAAGAGGGCCGTATGGCAGAGGCTCAGGAGTTGCTGGAAGAGATCAACCGTCTGATGCAAAATCTGCAAACATCACAGAGCCAATCCGGTGGTGAGGGGCAAGACGGCCAAGATGGCGGCCAGCAACAGATGGAAGATTTGGCTGATAGCCTGCGTCAACAGCAGGGGCTATCAGATCAAATCTTCCGTGAATTTCAAAATCCTGGCCAAGGTCAAAATGGTGACGTGGGTGAGCGGACGGAGTCGTCTCAGGATGATGAATTCTTAGCCGAGCGGCAAAAACAATTGCAGCGTGAGTTGGATCTCCAGAGGGGCAATTTGCCCGGGGCTGGCACCGAACCGGGACAAGAGGCACGCCGCGCCTTAGATGAAGCTGGCCGCGCCATGGAGCGTGCGGCGGAAGACCTTGAGACGGGTAATCTGCCTGGCGCATTGGATAATCAGTCTGAGGCGATTGATGCCCTGCGCGAAGGCATGCGAAGCCTGGGTGAGACATTGGCCGAGCAACAGCCCCAAGGCCAAGGAGCGACCCCAAATGATCAAAGATCCGAGGGTGAATCGCAAGACCGTGCCACCCGAGACCCGTTGGGCAGAGATTCTGGCGGCAACGGGCAATTGGGCGCTGGTGAACAGATGGTACCGCAAGAGGAGCTTCGATTGCGCTCGCAAGAGTTGATGGACGAGATCCGCCGCCGCTCAGGCGCGCTTGACCGCTCGAAAGAAGAACGCGGGTATCTTCAAAGATTGCTGGATCGGTTTTAAGGTTAACCGAAGCTTTGTCGGTAGTCTAAGACACTTCGCAGGATATTTTGCAGCCATTTTCGTATGTCATCCACCCAGAATACATAGGCATTAACCCAATCGGTATAGGCCGGGAATGCATCTGTTAGGTTTGGTGCAAAAATGTATAGCGAAGCCAGTACGGCGAGCACAATCAAAGCGACTAGAATGCCGCGTTGCCGATTGTCGAGTGGGGGTACGTCATCCTCAGGATCTGAATTTACAACGGTTGTAGGTGACACCGATGATTTAGCTCGTTTGGGGTCGACTTCCTCAATGGGTGGTAAAAACTTGCGTTTTGGATCAGGTTTTGTGGTCTTGGCCTTATGTTGTGTCTCTGGCTTAGCTCGCAACGGTTCCACTGACTGCGCCTTAGGTTTTAGCTTTGGTTTTGGCGCAGGGGCTGGCGCAGGTTTTATGGCTGTTTGGGCGTCTGCCTGTCGCGCCGCCATCTCGCGCTGCACCTCTTGTTGCAGGATACTAAATACACCTGGATCAATGGCGCGGCGCGCAAGCGGAGCGGGTTCGCCCTCTACAAACCAAGTCTCATCACAGACATAACATTGAACATCACGCCCTTCACCCGGGATGACGTCATCGGTTACCTCATATTCTTCATAACATTTGGGGCACAGTAATCGCACAGCCGCCTCGAATCTTTTATTTCTATTAGTCCACAAATTATCAGCAATATAGCGGCATAACGAAAGCTCTGAAAGTACAAGATTTTTAGACACTTTTAAAATTCTGCCACGTGCTTGATTTCACGAATCCAAATCGTGAGTAAGCCTGAAGGTTCAAGCTGGTTTTGACAGGGTATTGGTCTTATAGTCTATGGCAATACTGCGCGACACTTTGGGATACTCCCCGCGTAAAGCCTGTGAGGACGCACGATGAAATACGCGCTGCAATGGATCCGCTCTTTGCTGTTTAATATGCAAATGTATGTGGCAATGCTGGTTGTTGCGATCATTTTCTTGATCCCAATGCTTATCAGTCAAAAAGGCGCTTCTATGGCGGCGCATGTCTATTGCTGGTGGGTTGTGTGGAGCGCACGCTGGATGATTGGGCTTAGGGTCAATATCCAAGGTGACATTCCGCAAGGTGAAGTTCTTGTTGCCGCCAAACATCAATCCTTTTTTGATATTATTGTTATCTATAACTGCCTTCCGCGCTCGAAATTCATTATGAAGCGGCAATTGTTATTCACCCCTATTGTGGGGCAATACGCCTATCGGTTGGGCTGTGTGCCGGTCAATCGGGGCAAAGGGGCGGCTGCGATCCGCAAGATGGTTGCAGATGTGGCCTCTGGGCGTGTGGCGCCTGGGCAATTGGTGATCTACCCACAGGGTACACGCGTGGCACCGGGCGCGAAGAGAATTTATAAAATGGGGTCCGGCGTGTTGTACCGCGAATTGCAGCAAGATTGTGTTCCTGTGGCTTTGAACACTGGCATCTTCTGGCCAAAACGCAGCGTGTTGCGCAAGGCGGGGACCGCAACTGTAGAGTTTATGGAGCCCATCCCGAAGGGGAAACCTGTGGCTGAGTTTATGGAACTGATGGAACAAGCGGTTGAGGTGCGCTCGCGCGAATTGATGGCCAAGGTCGGCTTTTACGAGTGACACGGGGGCTTGATATCGCGGGTCTGGAGGCGCTTTAAGGCCAGTGCGCACCGGACAGCTTGCTCAAAGTGGCCAATAATATCACGCCTGAATATCAAGCATGGATCATGGCGTCGCGGTTTTGCATTTTAAGCACGGTGGTCTCTGAAGGCACCGATGGTAGTCCGCGCGGTGATGATGGCCGGTTATCTTTGATGTTTATTGTGGCTGGGAAAACCAATGTGGTCAGAGTGAATGGCTGTGCAATTGTGACAGCCGCTCCGGATTATGTCGCGTAATTCGAGCAAAAAGGTCATCACCCGCGCAGCGTAGGGGTGATTACAGTAGCGGAGGCCTACAGCCAAATGCGCGGGCGCGGGCAATCCTGCGCTCTCATGCCTTTGAGGCAGACGCGGGCCAATAAAGCCATGTGGTAAGCGGCGATTAGCTGGCCAAACCTTTGGTGCCCATATCTAGGAACTTTTGCCGACGATCTTTCATCAAACCATCCGGGCTTTTCTTACCCAATTCATCAAGCAACTTACCCAATGTCGCGCCAACGGTTTTCATGGTGGTCTTGCGGTCACGATGCGCGCCACCTTTGGGTTCTGCAATGATTTGGTCGCAGATGCCTAGGGTTTTGAGATCCTGTGCCGTCAGCCGCAAAGCTTCCGCCGCTTCACGCATTTTCTCGGCATCTTTCCACAAGATGGAAGCGCAGCCTTCGGGGCTGATCACTGAGTAAATGGAATGTTCCAGCATGACCAAGCGGTTTGCTGTGGCGAATGCCACCGCGCCGCCCGAGCCGCCTTCACCTATGATCACCGAAATCAATGGGACTTTGAGTTGCAGGCATTTTTCTGTCGAGCGCGCGATCGCTTCCGATTGGCCACGTTCTTCAGCACCTTTGCCGGGGTAGGCGCCGGGGGTGTCTACGAGTGAGATCACAGGCAAGCGAAAACGGTTGGCCAGATCCATCAAGCGGATGGCTTTGCGATAGCCCTCAGGGCGCGCCATGCCAAAGTTACGCACGATGCGTGATTTGGTGTCATGGCCTTTTTCATGGCCAATGACCATCACTGGCCTGTCGCCCAAACGAGCCAATCCACCCATGATCGAGTGGTCATCGGCAAAGTTACGGTCGCCCGCCAAGGGAGTGTATTCTTGAAACAGCTCTTGAATGTAATCTTTGCAATGCGGCCGGTTGGAGTGGCGGGCCACTTGGCATTTGCGCCATGGTGTCAGCTTGGTGTAAAGCTCTTCCAGCATGTCACTGGCTTTTTTGTCCAGAGCTTTGGCCTCAGACTCGACATCCATATCCTCATTGTCACGGCCCATCGCGCGCAGCTCTTCAGCCTTGCCTTCAATTTCTGCTAAAGGGCGTTCAAATTCAAGATAGTTGGTCATGGTTGGCCTCAATATTATGACTTTCAACCTATATGACCCCAGCTTGCTTAAAGTGCAACAGAACTGGCCACCATCGACAATTTAAACCTGTGCGCCGCTACTTTTATTCGCCGCTGATCATTTCAAACTGCCGGACCACGACTTCGGCTTGCTTTATTGACGCGATATCGACAAGCCGGCCCTTGTAAACCGTGGCGCCTTCGCCGTTTTGTTTGGCCTGTTTCATCGCCTCAAGAATTTCACGCGCTTCGGCAACAGCGGCCTCTGATGGTGTGAAAACTTCGTTGGATAGTACGATTTGCTTGGGGTGAATGGCCCATTTTCCGACCATGCCCAATGTTGCTGAACGGCGGGCTTGGGCGCGAAAGCCTGCGTCATCGCTGAAATCACCGAAGGGACCATCGACGGGCAAAACCCCATGGGTGCGGCAGGCCGCAACGATGGCGGCTTGCGCCCAATGCCAAGGATCAGACCAATGTTTCGTTTCACCTTGAAGCATATAATAGTTGTCCTGAGTGCCGCCGATTCCGGTGGTTTGCATGCCCATGCTTGCGGCGAAGTCTGCTGCCCCAAGGGACATGGCCACCAAGCGTGGCGAGCTGGCGGCAATCTCTTCAACATGCGCGATGCCAGCTGCACTTTCGATAATCACTTCAAAGGTGATCGGCTTCGTGCGGCCCCTGGCTGTCTCAATCGCTGTGACTAAAGCATCTACGGCATAAACATCGGCCGCACAGCCTACTTTTGGAATCATGATTTGGTCGAGCCGGTCGCTGGCGCGCTCCAAAAGATCGACAACGTCGCGATACCAATAGGGTGTGTCGAGGCCGTTGATGCGAACGGATAGGGTTTTGGTGCCCCAATTCACGTCATGGGTTGCTTGGATGACATTTTCCCGGGCGGTATTTTTGTCGGAGGGGGCAACACTGTCTTCAAGATCAAGGTTGATGACATCCGCCGCACTAGCTGCCATTTTTTCAAAGAACGCCACCCGGGAGCCTGGCCCGAACAATTGGCACCGATTTGGGCGAGAGACGGGGGTAGGTTGCAAGCGAAATGACATGTGATACCTCGGGTAACGAAATTACAAGATGAGCTTTCTTTATAATATTATCTTGCGCGACCAGCTGCAAGGGCATTCGGGTTGTCAAAGCTCAAGATGATAATTTGCGACTCAGCGCTGAAATTCTGATCGCTTCGACGGAACTTTGAAAATTTCTGGAATTATATTCGAATATAATTTAATTATAAAGTATATTCTTTCACACATATATCAAAACGCGCCCAACAATGGGTAATACTGCGCAAATATTGGCGTAGATTGCGCGTAACAGTTCTAGGAGATCGCCATGATTAAAACCCCATACCTTTTGTTTCTCGGCAATGCGCCGGATCAGCTCGCCGCCAAAGTTGCCATTGGCATCAAGGATTGGCGTCCAGAGAACGCCGTTGCACAATTTCGCATGGCCGGCTGTGGCGCGGATCTTGGCATTCAAGACATGACATTGGCCGAGGCCAAAGCTGTGGGTGCAAAGACTTTGGTCATTGGTGTTGCGAACCGAGGTGGGATTATTTCAGACGCATGGAAAGTCGTGCTGAAAGAGGCTCTGGCGATGGGGTATGACCTTGCTTCTGGTCTGCACAATTTGCTGCGAGATGAGGCGGATTTGGTTGAGACTGCGGCGGCACATGGATGCAGGCTGCATGATGTGCGGGTGCCAAGCGTGCAATATCCAATTGCCAATGGCAAAAAGCGCAGTGGCAAACGATGCTTGACTGTGGGTACGGATTGCTCGGTTGGTAAAATGTACACGGCTATGGCGATGGATGCTGAGATGCGTAAACGAGGGCTGAAGTCCACATTCCGGGCCACAGGACAAACGGGCATCTTGATCACCGGTGGTGGCGTGCCATTGGATGCGGTGATTGCAGATTTCATGGCCGGTTCCGTTGAATATTTGACGCCAGACAATGATTCAGATCACTGGGATCATATCGAGGGGCAGGGTAGCCTGTTTCACGTCTCCTATTCAGGTGTCACCATGGCTTTGGTTCATGGCGGTCAGCCGGATGCTCTGATCTTAGGTCATGAGCCGACGCGTACACACATGCGCGGCCTGCCTGAATATCAGCAGCCCTCCTTGGAAGAGCTGCGCGATGTGGCCCTGACTTTGGCCCGGGTTGGCAATCCGGCTTGCGAAGTTGTGGGCATCTCGGTGAACACGCAGCATATGTCTGATGCGGAAGCGATCGCCTATTTGGCGCAGGTTGAAGCGCGTATGAGCCTGCCAACTGTAGACCCAATACGCATTGGGGCGGGCCCTTTGGTGGATGCTTTGGCCGCTCTGTAAGCGCAAGCTGCCCTTTGACCTAAATTGTGCAGCGCCAAAAGCGCCGCGCGAGATCCGCCTGTCAATCTGCTCCGCAGCTTGACAGGCCGGGCCTTCGGCGAGAGTACTTGGGCCAGAAGTAGCAAGGACATTGCATGCATATTTTAGTTCAAGCTGAAACGTTCCAATTGGCACAGGTGTTTACCATTTCGCGCGGGTCCCGCACCCAAGCGGAGGTATTGACCGTACGGATTGAGAAAGGTGGATTTATGGGGTGGGGCGAATGCGTGCCTTACGCGCGCTACGGCGAGACCCTTCAAAGTGTGACGGCGCAAATCGAGGCGCTGGGCGCTGTGGGGCGGAGGGAATTAGCCGAGGCCCTGCCTGCCGGGGCCGCGCGCAACGCGGTGGACTGTGCCTTATGGGATTTGGAGGCCAAAACCGCTGGGCGGCGGGTCTCGGATTTGATTGGCTTGGGGGCACCGGGTCCTGAGGTCACCGCCTATACCTTGTCACTGGATACGCCTGAGGCGATGCAGGCGCAGGCGGCTTTGAATGCGTTTCGGCCTTTGCTTAAGATTAAATTGGGCACCCCTGATGATATGCCGCGCTTGGAAGCGGTGCGCCGTGGTGCGCCCCAATCACGCATTATTGTCGATGCGAATGAGGGCTGGAGCGCTGAGGTCTATTTGGATTTGGCGCCGCATTTGCTGCGTCTGGGGGTGGAACTTGTGGAACAACCTTTGCCGGCCGCTGAGGATGATGCGCTTTTGGGCCTAGAGCGTATTTTGCCGATCTGTGCGGATGAGAGCTGTCATGACAGCAGCTCCTTGGCGGATATGCAGGGCAAATATGATTTTGCCAATATAAAGCTGGACAAGACCGGGGGGCTTACGGAGGCTTTGGCTTTGCGTGACGCGGCGCGGGCTTCGGGTTTTGGGATCATGGTGGGCTGTATGGTGGGCAGCTCTTTGGCTATGGCGCCTGCGACTTTGGTGGCGCAGGGTGCGGCATTCACCGATCTTGACGGCCCTCTGCTCTTGGCAGAAGATCGTGATCAACCTTTGAAATTTGACGCAGCCGGTGTGCACCCGCCTGTTGCAGCCTTGTGGGGATAACAAAATGACACGCACAGTTTATGTAAATGGCGCCTATCTGCCGGAAAATGAAGCTACAGTTTCAATTTTTGATCGGGGCTTTTTGTTCGCTGATGGGGTTTACGAGGTGACATCTGTTCTGGATGGCAAGTTGATTGATTTTGAGGGCCATGCCATTCGTTTGGCGCGGTCTTTGAGCGAGCTGGCCATGCGCAGTCCGATAGAAAAAGCCGATCTTCTGGAGGTGCACCGTGAATTGGTGCGTGCCAATAGGATCGAAGAGGGTTTGATCTATTTACAAATCACCCGAGGCGCCGCATCTGATCGCGATTTTGCCTATCCAAGCGAAGATACGCCGCCAACCATTGTCTTGTTTACGCAGAACAAACCCGGCCTCGCAGACAGCCCTGTGGCTAAGGTGGGGATCAAAGTGATTTCCATTGCCGATCAACGTTGGGGCCGCCGGGATATTAAGACAGTGCAACTGCTGTACCCATCGATGGGTAAGATGATGGCGAAAGCTGCGGGCTGTGATGACGCCTGGATGGTGGAAGATGGTGCCGTCACTGAAGGCACGTCGAACAATGCCTATATCGTCAAGGGTGGTAAGATCATCACCCGGCATCTGTCGAATGACATTTTGCATGGGATCACCCGCGCCGCGGTTTTGCGGTTTGCCCGCGAGGCACAAATGGAAGTTGAGGAGCGGGCCTTTACTGTTGCTGAAGCGCAGGGTGCGGATGAGGCGTTTTTCACGTCGGCCTCTGCTTTTGTGATGCCAGTGGTGGAATTAGACGGTCAGGCAATTGGCTCCGGCACTCCGGGACCTGTTGCGACTCGTTTGCGTGAAATCTACCTTGATGAAAGCCGTAAGGTCGCAATTTAAATAAATTCATGACAGGCAAAGGGGACACTGTGTGGCTTTCACTTGCCCGAATTTGCGAAATGCCGTTCCCTTGCTTTGCAATAGGATGGACGTGGATTTGAGACGTAAATTTGGTATTTTCACATTTTGTTTAGGGCTTGGTGCGCTGGGCTGGCTGGGCTTTACTGACACGCTGGGCCGTGTTGAGGGCATTATTTTCCAATCTGTGCCAGTTGATATTCCAGATCTTAACCACCCTGTGACTGTCTCGGTGAGCAGACGTAAAGTTTTGGTTTCAGGCTTTGTTAATTTCAAGATCAACGGGCCTGCATTTTAAAGCAGATGCAGTGCATTTCTGGTCATTTGCAGATCACGGATGGGCTGGTCCTGTCTGCGTCCCTGTCGCCGTACGTGACCGAAGCAACCAAAGTGGGGCAGGTAACTGCAGTCACCGGCCATGCGCCCACGCAACGGGCCCGAGACGAGATCAATAGGCGTATGATTGTCTCGCTGAGACACAGGCCCTGATCGTGGAGCGTGCCAACTCGTAATTTATTGGTAATGATTGGGCGCAGGGCAAGGCCACCCCGCGCCGATGGTGATTATGTGTGAGATTTTGCGAAACTTGCTTGAGCCTCAGGGCTGGCTTCGATTTGATGCGTGGCTTTCCATTGATCGAAGGGCATGCCGTAATAGGCCTCGCGGGCGTCATCTTTGCTCATCTCAATGCCCACCTTTTTTGCGGCCTCTTGGTACCAGCGCGACAAACAATTGCGGCAAAAACCGCATTGGTTCATCATGTCGATATTTTGTACGTCGGGGCGATCGGTGATCAAATGCTGCTGCAGACGACGGAATGCGGCGGCCTCAAGCTCCAGTTTGGTTTGTGCGTCCATGTTATTCTCCTGCTTTTGATGTGTCGGTGGCTGCCAAGGCCTGTCGCAAAATAGGTGCAAGAAGCTGCGCCCAAGCATTTTGTTCTTTTTTTGTCCTGATTAGATCATTTCGAACTTCGATCAAGATATTTAGTAGATCCCTGGGAAGGGCGTGCTGATCTATGCTGTCGCCCGGCAAATGCCCATCATAGGGCTCGTTTATGCCCACGGTGAGGTTTCCGCGGGCTTGCAGTCGGGCAATGGTAAGATCTGCTAGCCGGCGGTCTTTAGCGAAAAGGATGCCAATTTCCCAAGGACGGGGCGAGCGGCCCTTGAGCCGCGGTGTGAAGGAATGCACCGCAACGATGGCACAATCCGAGGTTGCCAGCTCGCTATAGGCTTTATGATAGGGACGGTGATACGCCTCCAGCCGACGTTCCACGTCCGCCGCGTCCGTTTTGCGATTGGCTGGAATGAGGGTGCCGTCGTAAACCTTCATCAGCAAGGTGGGATCATCTTCGCCGCGGTTGGGATCAATCACCAGTCGTGAAAAGTTGCTGCACAACACTGGAGATTGCAAATATTTGCCCAAGGCCAAACTAAGTCCCTCTGCACCCACATCATAAGCGATGTGTCGCTGCATCTCGCAAACCGAAAGGCCTAAGGATCCGCCGTTTACGGCTGCTGGGACATGATTACGTGCATGGTCGCACGTAATAAGCCATGGCCCTTTCTGTTCAGATCCTGTAATGAAAAATGGTGAATCGTCGCTCATATCCCCTTATAGCTTAGTTGCAATTGGATGTGAATTAGGGCAATAGAGCACAGATATGATAGCGGTAACATAAAAAGAGTCTTGTGAATGAAACGTGACAGAAATGTAAAAATCGTAGCAACCCTCGGGCCTGCATCAAGTGATTATAAAATGATACGCGCTTTGCATGAAGCCGGCGCTGATGTTTTTCGCTTGAATATGTCCCACGGGGATCATGCGGAAATTGCAGCGCGCCATTCTATTATACGTCAAATTGAGAAAGAACTCAACAGCCCCATTGCGATTCTTGCGGATTTGCAGGGACCAAAATTGCGGGTAGGTACCTTCAAGAATGGTGAAGAGGAGCTGGTAAACGGCGCTGACTTCCGTTTGGATCTGAAAGATGTGCCCGGCGATCTAACTCGAGTGAACCTGCTGCACCCTGAAATTTTCCAAGCCTTGGAAGTTGGTGCTCGGCTTTTGGTGAACGACGGTAAAATCCGCCTTATAGTGAAAAGCTGTGGCATTGATTTTGCCGATTGTGTTGTGGAAGCTGGTGGAACAATTTCAAACCGTAAAGGTGTGAATGTCCCTGATGTTCTATTGCCGCTCAAAGCTCTTTCACCCAAAGATCGGGCCGATCTTGAGTTTGCCTGTGAGCTGGGTGTGGATTGGTTGGCTCTGTCTTTTGTACAGCGTCCGGAAGACGTCTATGAAGCACGCGCTTTGGCTAATGGCCGCGCGGCTGTGATGTCCAAAATCGAAAAGCCTGCGGCTGTCGCTGCTTTTGATGAGATCCTGCGTGTGAGTGACGGGATCATGGTTGCGCGTGGCGATCTTGGGGTTGAGCTACCGGTGCAAGCCGTGCCGCCTATTCAAAAGCAATTGGTCCGCAAATGTCGCGCGGCAGCCAAGCCGGTGATTGTGGCCACGCAAATGTTGGAAAGCATGATCGAAAGCCCAATGCCAACGCGCGCAGAGGTCAGCGATGTTGCCAACTCTATATATGAAGGCACTGATGCGATCATGTTATCGGCTGAATCTGCTGCCGGCCTGTTCCCAATCGAAGCCGTGACCACCATGAACAACGTCGCCATCGAAGTTGAGCGTGACCCAACCTATACGAGCATCCTTGAAGCAGGGCGCAGCGTTAAGGGCAAAACCGTAGCCGATAGTATCGTGGCTGCGGCGCGTGAAATTTCTGAAACCACCGACATCAAAGCGATTGCTTGCTTCACGTTTTCTGGCACGACGGCCAGCCTAACTGCGCGGGAACGTCCTCGGGTTCCGATTATTGCATTGACCGCCAATATTGACACGGCCCGCCGTCTCAGCCTGACTTGGGGTACAAATTGTGTGATCACCGGCCCCGTTGACCGCTTTAAAATGGCCGTGGTAGCGGCTGTACGGGCTGCTGTCAGCCAAGGTTTCGCCGAAGAGCACGACCAGATTGCTGTGACTGCTGGTGTTCCGTTTAATCAAGCTGGTACAACGAATATTTTGCGTGTGGCTCCCTGTGAAGAACGTCTGATTTTCAAGTCAGAACCTGACAGCTGATGGAGCTAAACTTAGCCTTGATGATTGTGGGTGGTATTTTGCTGTCCGTTTTTGGGGTGATTGAGGTGCTCAACGCCTCAATCGAACAACGTCCCGGCGGGTTTGGCTAGGGCGTATTTTTGAAGAGCCTCAAGTTGCTGGCTTGTGCCTAGTTTGCGATGTCGGAGGGGTTGAGTTTGAACGATGTTCCTGAAGCGTTTTTGACCACCCTAGTGGCGGTGGTGAAGCAGCAATTACCACTTGCCCTTAGGCCCGATCCTGCCTACAAGCCAAGTTCTACCGCGAGACCGGCCCAAAGTGGCATGCCGAGTCGCGCGTTCACGTTCTAATATAGGAGACCGAAATGCCCAAAATGAAGACCAAGTCGAGTGCGAAAAAGCGCTTCAAGGTGACAGCGACCGGTAAGGTCATGGCTGCACAAGCTGGCAAACGCCACGGAATGATCAAACGTTCCCGCAAATTCATTCGTGACGCCCGCGGCACGACCACTCTGTCTGCTCCTGACGCGAAAATCGTCAAGAGCTACATGCCCTACGACCGCTAAGGAGGTTCACAGAGATGTCCCGTGTTAAAGGTGGTACAGTAACCCACGCCCGTCATAAGAAAATCATTAAAGCTGCCAAAGGTTATTCTGGCCGCCGGAAAAATGTCTTTAAAACAGCCACACAGGCCGTTGATAAAGCTAACCAATATGCAACACGTGACCGTAAAGTCCGGAAGCGTAATTTCCGCAGCTTGTGGATTCAACGCATCAACGCTGCGTGCCGCAGCCATGATGAAAACTTGACATACAGCCGTTTCATAAACGGTTTGTCTTTGGCTGGTATTGAAGTTGACCGCAAAGTCTTGGCAGATTTGGCTGTTCACGAACCAGATGCATTTGGAGCGATTGTGTCCAAAGCGCAGGCTGCCCTCGTTTAAATAGCCTTGAAAAGTTTAGTTCACAGCCTTGGAGTTTTCTCCGGGGCTGTTTTCGTTTCTGCCTCATTCTTTTTCTGTGGGGTCTGATCCTTACTGGTTAGTTGTTTTTGACAATTAGTCTGCTCCGACTTAACCTCCCATTGTGTATAATTTACTTCTGAATTTAAAAGGTTAACCTCCCGCGTAATTTTAGACTTGGCCCGTGCGGCAATTTCAATCATACGGCACGGATGATTTCTCGTCTGTTCAATAGCCTTTGGCATCATATCCGCTATATCCCGCTGTTATCGGCACTGTCGATTTCGCGTGGTCGCGCCTTTGATCGCCGCTCGCGTGCCTTTGGGGCTTTGGTAGGGTTTGTGGTTCGGTATTTCCCGATTGCGCGCAGCCGGGTTGAGCATGAATTGTGCCAGGTCTACCCCGACATGCCGCGTGCCGAGCAGCTGGAGCTGTGCCGCAATATGGGCCGGAATATGGGCCGCACTTTGTTTGAGATCCTACATTGTGCGGAATTTCAAACTCTGCATTCCCGCAACACAGTCTCGGGACCGGGGCTTGAGGCGTTAGAAGAGGCCCATGCGGCCGGTAAGGGTGCCATCATTGTTTCCGGTCACTTCGGCCAATGGGAGGCGATACGCTCCACGTTGAAGGCTCGTGGCATGGAAACTGGCGCGGTATACCGCCCGCAGATCAACCGCCATTACGAGCGTCGTCTCTTTGCGGGAATCGAAGCTGGGGGCAAACCAATCTTAGCCACTGGAAAAATTGGCACCCGCGCATTGGTGCGCCATATTCGCGAAGGGGGGTTCATCGCTATTTTGTTGGATGAGAAATACTCTGATGGCGTGCGTATGCCATTTCTTGGCCACCCAGCTCTGACGTCACTGGTGGCGGCGCAATTGGCTCTGAAATATGATTTGCCCATGATTCCGGCCTTTGGCACGCGCACAGGCGATGGCACACAGTTCGACGTTGAGTTTGACGCAGCCATCCGCCCCTCCGACAGTCTGACCATGACACAAGACTTCAATCACAACCTCTCCGCCCGGATCCACGCGAACCCTGACCAATGGTACTGGATGCTGCGCCGCTGGAATGGTGCTTAGAGGCATTCATCGTGCCGATGTCTCCTGTCTTGTACTCGAACTCCAACAACAAAGCTGCAAGTGCTCTTGCTCGCGCCGCATAATCTCGCTAGCACGGGTCGCAACAGAATTTGGAGGATCCGATGGACGATCTACGCGAAAAATATTTGAGTTTAATCTCGGCGGCCACGGATGGTTCGGTGCTGGAGGATTTGCGAGTTCAGGCCGTCGGCAAGAAAGGCGAGATCAGCCTGCAAATGCGCTCATTGGGCAAAATGACCCGGGAAGAGCGGCAAGAAGCCGGGCCGGCGTTGAATGCGTTGAAAGATGAAGTTAATTCCGCATTGATCGCGCGCAAGTCATCCCTGGGGGATGCCGCCCTTGACGAGCGTTTGAAAGCGGAATGGTTGGACGTAACTCTTCCAGGGCGTGGCGACCGCATGGGGACCATTCACCCGATTTCCCAGGTCTCAGAAGAAGTGACTGCTATTTTCGCCGATATGGGATTTTCCGTGGCTGAAGGGCCGCAGATTGAAACTGATTGGTATAATTTCGACGCGCTTAATATGCCTGGCCACCATCCAGCGCGCGCTGAGATGGATACGTTTTACACCCATCGTTCCGAAGGGGACGAACGCCCGCCGCATGTGCTGCGCACCCACACCAGCCCGGTGCAAATTCGGTCCATGGAGAAGATGGGCGCCCCGATGCGCGTCATCTGCCCTGGGCGCGTATATCGCGCAGATTATGATCAAACCCACACTCCGATGTTTCATCAGGTTGAGGGTTTGGCTTTGGACACCGATGTGTCGATGGCCAATCTGAAATGGTGCTTGGAAGAATTCGTGAAAGCGTTTTTTGAAGTAGACAATGTTGAGCTGCGGTTTCGTGCCTCTCATTTTCCCTTCACCGAACCTTCCGCCGAAGTGGATATTCGGTGCAGCTGGTCGAATGGCCAGTTGAAAGTGGGCGAAGGTGACGATTGGATGGAAGTACTGGGCAGTGGCATGGTGCATCCTAAGGTCTTGGAGGCCGGTGGCATTGATGCGCAAAAATACCAAGGTTTTGCCTTTGGCTTGGGCATCGACCGGATTGCAATGCTGAAATATGGCATCCCCGATTTGCGCGCCTTCTTTGACAGTGATTTGCGCTGGCTGCGCCACTATGGCTTTGCGGCTTTGGATAAGCCCGGTTTGGTCAGCGGATTGAGCCGGTAACGTCAGTTTTTTCTTGGTGATTTGAGATATGCCGGGCAAGCTTTGCTCGGCATATTTCGTTTTATCAAACTAAGGATCGGCCTGTGGCGCATATATTGATCGTGGAATCCAACACGCCTGAGCTGGTGGCGGAAAGCCGTTCACAGGGGCGGCTCTCCGAGGCTGACAATTACGCTTCTGTTCTGTGCCAGATTAATGCGGCGCTGCGTATAACCTCTGTAGCGCTCTATGCGGGGGAGGCTTTGCCACCGTTGAAGAACGTGAGTGGTGTGGTGTTTACCGGGTCGGGTGTTGCTTGGTGTGTGGATGATCCGCGGGCGGAGGCTCTCGAGGGGACCATGCGCGCTGTATTTGCGGCCCTCCTGCCCGCCTATGGGTCATGCAATGGGTTTAAAATGGCGGCGCATGTTTTGGGGGGCACATGCGGTGCGGCACCTGCGGGGCGTGAAGATGGTGTGGCCCTAGGTCTGACGTTGTCGCCTGCGGCTGAAGCCCATCCGATGATGCAGGGCCGAGACGCGGTTTTTGCGGCTGTTTGCGTGCATCGTGACGAGGTGCAAACCTTGCCTGCCGGAGTTGTGGTCTTGGTGGGCAATGGCCATTCCAAAGTTCAAGCAATGGTTTACGAGCAAGATGGGGTCTGTTTTTGGGGCAGCCAATATCATTCGGAGTACTCGGTGCGCTATGTGGGCGAGATTCTACGAGATATCGGAGTAAATCTTGATCTGGCTTCCAATATGATGCGTGCTGAGCAAGAGGTGGCAATGGCTTTGGCTTTGGGCCTGTCTCAGACTGAGCTTGGCCATGACATGCGCACCCTTGAGTTGCAAAATTGGCTGGCCATGGTTGCGGCGCGCGTGGCGGCCTAGGTGGGTCGCGGTTCTGTTTGAAATAATTTGGCCAAAACCCCCATATGCCAAGGCAGGCGAGTTTTGCCATGCTGTGGGCTTTCCCTTCTGGGTAAACAGGGGTATTCACCTGTTGAAATAGACAGCAATTCTGACCACCGGGGCGGCCCATTATGAAATTCACATTGTCTTGGTTGAAAGACCATCTGGAAACTGATGCATCTTTGGATGACATCACATATGCGTTGACCGATCTAGGTCTTGAGGTGGAAGGGGTCACAAATCCTGCGGCGAAGCTGTCGGCATTCACAATTGGCAAGGTCATTGAGGCTGAAAAACACCCCGATGCGGATAAGTTGCGCATCTGTAAGGTGGAAACCTTAACTGGCATGAGCCAAATCATTTGCGGCGCGCCCAATGCACGCGCTGGCATCATGGTGGTGATTGCGCAGCCAGGCGTTTATGTGCCGGGTATTGATACCACTATTGGCATCGGCAAAATTCGCGGTGTCGAGAGCTTTGGCATGATGTGCTCCGAGCGTGAAATGGAACTCAGCGAAGAGCATGACGGAATCATTGAGCTGGAGTCGGGCGAAGTCGGGCAGAGCTTTTCTGATTGGTTGGCAGAACATGACCCGGCCCGCGTTGATCCGGTTATTGAAATTGCGATTACACCCAACCGTCCAGACGCTTTAGGCATCCGTGGCGTGGCGCGCGATTTGGCAGCTCGAGGTTTAGGCAAGTTAAAGGACCGGGACGTTGTTCCTGTTCCGGCGAGTTTCAAATATGATCTGTTGGTATCAATCGACGCCGATACGTTGGACGGTTGCCCTGTTTTCTGTGGCCGCGTGATCCGCGGTGTGAAAAATGGTCCAAGTCCGGCTTGGTTGCAGCAGGCCTTGCGGGTCATTGGCCTAAGGCCGATTAGCTTTTTAGTTGATGTAACCAACTTTTTTACCATGGACCGCAACCGGCCTTTGCATGTTTTTGATGCGGATAAATTGGCTGGAAATTTACGTGTGCATCGTGCGCTTGGGGGTGAAAATATCTTGGCGCTTGATGACAAAGCCTATACATTCCAAGCCGGTCAGATGGTAATCAGCGATGACAATGGCGCGCAAAGCATTGCGGGCATCATGGGCGGTGCTGATACGGGTTGTAGTGAAGAGACTGTCAATGTTTTCGTGGAATCGGCCTATTGGAACCCCGTTCAAATTGCTTATACAGGTCGGGCTTTGCAGATCAATTCAGACGCGCGCTACCGGTTTGAACGGGGCGTTGATCCTGAATTTACCCCCGAGGGGCTTGAACTTGCCGTGCGGATGATTGTGGATAATGCCGGCGGTCAAGCATCTGAGCTGATCCAAGCGGGAAAAGTGCCAAACTATGCGCGCGCATACCGACTGGACGTGGCCCGGGTGAGGTCACTGGTAGGCATGGATATTCCTGAGCGCACCCAGCGGGCAACTCTCACAGATTTGGGCTTTCGTCTCGAAGGTGATATGGCCCATGTGCCAAGCTGGCGGCCTGATGTTTTGGGTGAGGCGGATTTGGTAGAAGAAGTTGCGCGTGTCGCCTCTTTGACCAAATTGGTCGGAAGCCCTTTTGCGCGCGTGGACTTAGGCGTGCCGAAACCCGTGCTGTCCCTAGGGCAAATCCGCGAGCAAACCGCACGCCGGATGATTGCCTCTTTGGGTTATAATGAATGCGTAACCTATAGTTTTATTGATCATGAGGCGGCTGCTATGTTTGGTGGCGGCACCGATGCGACCAGGCTGTCCAACCCGATTAGCTCGGAAATGAGCCATATGCGCCCATCTTTGCTGCCCGGCCTATTACAGGCCGCAGCGCGCAACCAAGCGCGTGGGATCATGGATATGGCCTTGTTTGAAGTTGGTCCAATTTGGCACGGTGGTGAGCCCGAAGATCAAGAAACATTAGCCTGCGGTATTTTGGTGGGCCATACCGGTCCGAAAGATGTGCACAACACCCGCCGCGCGGTTGATGTATATGATGCAAAGGCCGACGCCGAAGCAGTGCTGCATGCCCTTGGTGCCCCCTCAAAGGTGCAATTCCAACGTGGGCAGTCTGACTGGTGGCATCCGGGCCGTTCTGCGCGTATGGCGCTTGGGAAAACCTCACTTGCAGGTTTTGGTGAGATTCATCCCAAGGTTCTGGCCGCGCTGGACGTCAAGGGTCCCGTAGTTGCCTTTGCAATTCACACAAAAAATATCCCAACACCGAAGTCAACCTCCCCCACTCGGCCTGCCTTGTCGATTTTTGACCTCCAAGCGGTAGAGCGTGATTTTGCCTTTGTGGTGGATCAGTCTGTGGAAGCCATCACCGTAGTAAACGCAGTTCAAGGTGCCGAAAAGGCTTTGATTGAAGAGGTTCGAGTCTTTGACGAATTCATTGGTGGATCGCTTGCAGAAGGTCTGAAATCCTTGGCCGTCACCGTGCGACTTCAGCCCAAAGATGCAACGTTGAAAGATGCAGACATTGAAGCTATCGCAGCAAAGATCGTGGAAAAAGTCACCAAAGCAACAGGCGGCACCCTGCGTAGCTAGGCTACCGAATTGCTCTTCGCATAGGATCTATATGATCCGTGCGAAGGAATTCAATACAGCCTATTCCAAACTGCTTTTGTTATTAATTTTTGATTAATTTTTGGGGCTGTCCTAGATAACCAATATTGCGGTTATTATGGGAAGCATGAAAAAGAGTTGTTTAAGTCAGCACAAACAAGGCCGCCTGATTGAGCGTTTCGTAGCCGGAACCACGGCGCGAACAGCGGCGAGGCTTTGTGGGGTTCACCGCAATACCGCCGCCTACTATTTTCTTCGTCTGCGCGAGATTATTGCCTACGAATTGGAGGCTGAGAGCGAGGCG
>Ga0209712_10000465_pt1 | contig 36179 bp, 28 predicted proteins | sample ArcOceMetagenome_FD_187443 | JGI IMG/M metagenome (GOLD analysis project Ga0209712, IMG submission 187443) | Marine eukaryotic phytoplankton communities from Arctic Ocean - Arctic Ocean - Greenland ARC118M Metagenome (SPAdes) (version 2) | ecosystem: Environmental > Aquatic > Marine > Oceanic...
CTAAACATACATACAATGATCCCTGAGACACCCGCTATTAATAATGATTTACGCCCTATTTTATCAATGAGCGCGATGGCAATTAAGGTAAATACCACGTTGGTGATACCAACCAATATAGCTTGTAAAAATGACGCGTCGGTACCTAGGCCGGTTTGTTCAAAAATCATTGGGGCATAAAAGAAAACAGCGTTAATACCAGTAATTTGTTGCAACACGGCAATAGATATACCCACAATCATCACCAGACGCATCGAGGGTTTGAGTAAGTCCTTGAATGCTCCTTTCGCTTGGTTGTGTTCAAGGCTAATGCTTTTGTTGATTTGCTGAATTTCTTGTTCTGCATTTTGTTCACCTAATGCTCGTTTTAAAATGACCGTCGCTTCTTGGACTCGACCTTTCATCATCAACCAACGTGGGCTTTCAGGCACTATGGATAAACAAATAAAATACACTAACGCTGGGATTGCCTCAATACCTAACATCCAGCGCCAATTCCACTGGTCAACACCCAAAGTTTGCAGCCATTGAGAGTCAGAGTTAGCAGCCTGTAAAATCAAATAGTTGGTAAAAAACGCCACCGATATGCCCAACACAATATTCAACTGGTTAAGAGACACCATACGGCCACGATATTTAGCTGGACCAATTTCTGCTATGTACATAGGGGCAATAATCAGAGCTGCACCTACTCCTAAGCCACCGAGCATTCTAGCCATGACTAGCATTAAAAAGTTGGGTGCAAATGCTGAAGCAATGGCGGATACAAAAAATAAAGCGGCCGCTATTTTCAATATAACTTTTCTACCAAATCGGTCACTTAGCGGTCCGGCTGTGATCATGGCGAAAGTTGCGGTGAGCGATAGTGAAGCTACGGCCCATCCGAGTTGAATTTTAGTTAAATTAAACTCCGGTTCGATAAATTTCACCACACCTGAAATAACAGATGCGTCAAAGCCCATTAGGAATCCTCCCAATGCAACTATGATAGATACATAAAATACGTAGAAAATGGATTGAGGCTGGTCGTTTTTCATTCTTATTGCCTATAAATTAGTTTGTTAGTAAATACTCTTCACTCGGAGCATGTCAAGCTAGACTATTGCTATTAAAAATATATTAAATTGCGATAGAGTGGTCATTGTTATAGATAATACGGACTGAATTGCTGGCGAGCAACCGATACTGTGTGTAAACTAAAATTCGTAGTTAATGCTGACGTTGTTGGCTTAATAGGACAGCCATGTTGACATCACTTTTTGAACATCCTCCAACTATGATTGGCCGTTATAGTGTCTACCAATTTGGTTTATTGCACTTAGGATTTTGGGCATTTGTCAGTACTATCAGCTTTTTTTCTCTAACGTTGTGGTACGGACCTTATGACTCGAGCCATATTGTGCATATTATTCTCCAGGCAATATTAGGGCTGATACTTACTTTGTTTTTATATGTGGGCTTTATGCACGTATGGCATAGGCCTTTTATTTACCGCGCCGCTGTTGGATTTACGATGGTGTTGGTGGTATCGCTGATTTGGACTCTGTTTAGAATTGAAGCTTTTATTCGTTTGACTGAAATCAGTTCTGAATGGAGCGAATTTGGTGGTTGGCATTTTGCTAGTATATTTATATTTTTATGCTGGACAGGTTTATTCCATGGTATGCGTTATAACGACTTGTTACAAACTGAGCACCGGATCATGCTTAAAGCTGAGGCTGAAGCCCGCGAAGAGCAAATGAAGCGTATGCATGCTCAAACCATTGCTCGAGATGCTCAAATAAAAATGTTACGTTATCAGTTGAACCCGCATTTTTTATGTAACACTTTAAATGCTATTAGTTCACTGGTTGAGGTGAATGAATCAGAAAAAGCACAGAGTATGACGGTACAATTGAGCCGGTTTTTACGTCACTCTCTGGATAATAATCCAGACACCAAACTTTCACTCGAAAATGAAGTTAAGGCACTTAATTTATATTTGGAAATCGAAAAGACACGATTCGGTGATAGGTTAAGCCTGGACTTCCAAATTGATGAACAGGCGAGATTAGCTATGGTACCCAGTTTGTTGTTACAGCCAATTATCGAAAACTCTATGAAACATGCGATTGCTCAAAATGAATTAGGGGGCACTATTTCAATCTTAGCTAAAGTGGTGCAACATCGTCTTATCATGCAACTATGTGATACGGGTAGTGGCAGTAAAATAGGTAAAAGTAAAATGGAAAGCTCTAAGGGTAGGGGGGTTGGTTTACGTAACACCAATGAACGTTTAAAAGCATTGTATGAAAACGACTTTTCGGTGAGCATTGACCTTTTGCCATTAGGAGGATTAAGAACCACTATAGAGCTCCCTTGTGAATACAGTAGCACTGGCAGTGGTTATCCAATGGGCAATCAAGAACAGCTGTCAGAAATTGAGTATAAAGTATGATCAAATTAAAAACGCTGATAGTTGATGATGAACCTTTGGCGCTAAAATTACTCCGCGCAAAATTAAATAAAATAGTTAACATTGATATTATTGGTGAATGCAAAAATGGCCGTGAAGCTATAGCCGCCACCTTAGACTTAGCCCCTGACTTGATTTTTCTAGATATTCAGATGCCGGGTTTAGACGGTTTTGATGTGGTTAAAGGTCTACAAAGTGACATTTTACCGCTCATTGTTTTTACCACCGCTTATGAGCAATATGCCTTAGATGCTTTCGATGTTCATGCGGTTGATTATATTTTGAAACCTATTGACGATGAGCGAATTGTGCGAGCAGTTCAAAGAGCGCAAAAACGCTTGGAATGCCTTGATATTCAAGATAATAAACCGCCCATTTTAGGGGCTATTGACAGTATTAATCAAAGAAATAATCTCAAATCATCCCCTAAAGCAAGCTTGCCTAGTGTGTCTTCAAATGCACTGGTTGATAAAAAAATAGTCATAAAAGATCGAGATGAAATTACTATCTTAAAACAATCGGATATTGAATGGGTTGATGCTGCCGGTGATTATGTTTGCCTACATTCTCAAGGGGAAACACATATCAAGCGCAGTACGTTAAAAGAGTTACTGTCTGAACTGGATGAAAATATTTTTAAGCGGGTACACCGCTCTACCATAGTCAATTTAAACTTTATTGATAAGGTCATTCCCCATACTAAAGGGGAGTTTTTCTTGTTACTGGGCGAATTCGAGAAGATAAAGGTAAGTCGCAACTACAAGGATGCGATTAAGCATTTTTTACTGGGAGAGTGACTTGGCGGTTATTTAATCACTAGAAGGTAGTCAAAACTGTATATAAGAACATCAACAGGTTGACGTTTCAGGTCTTTATTTAGAAGTAGCAAAAATTTACGCTTAACTAAGTAAGCTTAACTCAAAATTTTTGGAAATTAATTCTGCAATAACCTCACTAACACAGCTTTATCTCGCTAACATAAAGCTGTGTTAATAAGTCGGATGTTATTTTTTACCTTTGTTGGGTTTGGACGCCCTAGCTTTTGATTTTTTAGCTTTATACGGTGAAGATTTATCATGACTTATTTGCGTTGCACTGGCTTTGTTACTACGACTGTTCCTGGTGTTTTTTGCCACACTTTTTAATAAACTAATACGGTTGCTGACTTCAAATCCTGCTTTAACGATACGTTTTATCTTACTACCGATCAGTTTCTCTATGCGAGCCACGGTGTTTTCTTCTTCACGGCTAACGAATGATATGGCATAACCTTCTTTTCCTGCACGACCTGTCCTGCCAATACGATGCACGTAATCTTCAGGTAAATAAGGAAGGTTATAATTGACCACATAATCCAATCCTTGAATGTCTAAGCCTCGAGCAGCGACTTCTGTGGCTATTAACACTTGTGATTTTGCAGACTTAAAATCAGCAATAGCTCTACGACGAGCTCCTTGGCTTTTGTCGGCATGGCACACTGCAGCGTCAATTTTGCTACGTTTTAATGCAGCCATGAGTTCATCTGCTTGTTGCTTTGTACTGGTAAATACCAAAACCTGAAACCAATTTTGCTCTTTTAATAACGCTTTGAATAAATCAATTTTTCGTGACTCTTCCACTGGATACATGACATGTGAAACAGTTTCGGCTGTGGCATTAATTTTAGTTACTCGCAGCACCGTGTGATTAGTCAATAACTTATGGGATAATTCATTCACTGCTGGAGATGAGGTTGCGGAGAATAATAAGGTTTGACGTTTTTTAGCCGTATATTGTAAAATGTTTTGCACATCCGCAATAAAACCCATATCTAACATGCGGTCTGCTTCATCAAGTACTACAAACTCAGCGTTGGCAAGATTAACGTTACTGAGTTCTAAATGTTCAATTAAACGTCCTGGTGTTGAAATTAAGATATCGACACCATCTGCAAGTTTGTTTGACTGTCCACCCATTTTTACGCCGCCATAAAGTGCTGTGACCTTTAAGGATAAAAATTGTGCATAGGCACTTATGGTGCTACCGAGTTGTTCTGCTAACTCCCTAGTTGGCGTTAAGATAAGTGCTCGCGGGCTACCTGATAACGTGTCTTTAGGTTTATCCAGCATCTGCTGCAAGATAGGTAAGGCAAAGGCAGCGGTTTTACCGGTACCTGTTTGAGCATTAACTAATAAGTCTTTACCTCTGCGGGCGGGGACAATAGCTTGCTCTTGCACGGGTGTCATTTCAGTATAACCACAAACATCGAGGGCCTGTTGGATTTCATCTGCTAAACCTAAATTTGAAAATTTCATACTGATCCTGTGAAAGGGCAAAAAGCGAGGCAGGAATATACAGCATTTTAACTTAGAAAGTCAGATTGTTTGCGGTTTTTGTATACACAAAGTCGGTTCTTTTATAATGGCATGTAACTCGATGGCATAGAGGCTTTAACGGAAAGTAAAAAGCCGCTAGCATAGTATTCACGCTTAGCGGCCCAGGGAGGTGGCAGTTCACTAGGCTGCCATTACTATGTCCTTCATTTTGGGGTGAAAGTTCAAAATTAATAGATAATAGTAGAAAATAATTGTTTGCAACAAACTTATTAAATGAGGAATATGAAATGAAAAAGATATATGTGTATTTAGTGAGCACGTTGTTGTTAGTAGGCTGTGATAGAAACGAAGTAGGTGATATATCACTGGGTGCGTTTACTACGCAGGATATCAAATTAAATACTTTGGTTGACCCTATCGTGACGGGTGTGACGTGTCACGTTGCTAGTATTGAAGCCGATTTCAGTTTGTCTGACCCTTCTGATAGTTCAATATCTTGTAGACAAACGGGAGAAATCAATGCTTCGATGATAGCGGCTATTGATAAGTCAAAATCAGGTGACATAGTATTTAAAAAATCAAAAAGTATATTTTTTAAAAGTATGAAAATTCGACGTATATTTGATCAACAAAGTCAAACATTGATGTACGTGTCTTACTCTACTAAAGAAACGTCAGGCAGTTTTAAACATAGTCTCTCCACAGTACCTTTGTGGGGCACTAAAGCATATGACAAACCTAAAACGTCTCAATTGTGAAAGTGATACAAGGCTATCCTCAAGTCTCAGTTAAAATCGAGAAGGTTTTAAAAAAAATTTTGAAAGGCTCAGTTCCTGTTATCAGCACTGATATGTTGACTAACTTAATGACTTGTGCGACTGGTTGGATCATTCTAGATTGTCGCGAATTAGTTGAATTCGAAATTAGCCATTTACCTGATGCAAAGTGGGTAGGATATAGCGATTATTCAATGCTTCGGGTGTCAGGTATGCCAAAAGATGCAAATGTGGTGGTGTATTGTTCGATAGGTGTGCGCAGTGAAAATATAGCTGAGAAACTCCTCGCCTCTGGATTTACCAATGTGAGGAATTTATATGGCGGTATTTTTGTTTGGGCAAATGAAAGAAAAAAATTGGTCGAACAAAATCAAAAGTCTACCCTAGCGTTACACGGTTATAATCAAAACTGGGCTAAGTTACTCGATCGCCATGTACATTGCATACAAACTAAATAGTTAGCGCTGTCAGAGCCCAAATATTTTCAATCCATTTGTGGTCTATTTTCGCCCTACATTCTACATCCAAGCCAGTTCATTATTGTAACGTTAGCGTCGTTACAATAATGAAAAATGACAATTTAGTTCAGGTTACTTAGACAGACTTTGACGACCTATTCATAATGCGTCTGATGACAAAACCTGTTTATCTAGAACAAATGCTTTGTTACAAGGTGATCCTAAGGTCAAGTTGAATGATGAAATTTGAGGAGCTTTATTACATGTGAAGCACAATCAATTGAAAAATGTTCATAAAAAATAGTCTTGTGATAAAGTTATAAAAATCAGTTGTCTAGGGTTTTTCTGAGTGTATGAGTCCATTAGTATGAATTTAAAAAAGTGTCTGTGGTTAATTTTTTTATGTGTTTTTGCGTTATGTTCTAAGGCGAAGTCCGTACATATTGCAGTGGCTGCAAATTTCAACAACACCATGAAAAGCTTGGTGAAAGAATTCGAAAAAACGTCTGACTACCAAATTGTCCTATCTTCTGGATCTTCGGGAAAATTTTATGCACAAATCAGACAAGGTGCACCTTATGAGTTATTTTTTTCTGCTGATCAGACTAAGCCAGATGCTCTGGAAAAAGATGGATTAGTGATGGCTAATAGTCGTTTTACTTATGCCATTGGTCGCCTTGTTTTGTGGAGTGCTCAACCTGATTTTATCAATAAAATTGAAACTAAATTAAAAGAGGGGGCGTTTAATAAGTTGGCGCTCGCGAACCCTAAATTAGCTCCTTATGGAGTGGCTGCGTTACAAGTGCTCAAGAGTGTAGAGTTAATAGACACAACTCAACCTAAATGGGTGATAGGTGAAAATATTGCGCAAACCTATCAGTTTGTCAGTTCTGGCAATGCAGATTTAGGTTTTATCGCATTGTCTCAGCTGTTAGGAAAAAATAGAGTGCAACGAGGGTCTTATTGGTTAGTGCCTGACATCATGCATTACCCTATCAAGCAGGATGTTGTGTTACTACGATCTGCTGAAAAAAGCCAAGGGGCTCAGGCATTTTTAGATTTCATACATACGAATAAGGCTCAAAGAATTATCGCCAGATACGGTTATTTGGTTTCTAATAGTATAAATATGGAGCAAGGTATATGAACCTTTCTGAAGGCGATATAGCGACTATTTGGTTGACATTACGCCTTGCTACTACTGTCACTGTATTGTTATTGATATTTGCTACACCTGTTGCCTGGTGGTTAGCTAGAACAAAATCTTGGTTCAAAGGGCCATTGAGTGCGATAGTGGCGTTACCTTTAGTGCTTCCTCCTACGGTATTAGGTTTTTATTTGTTGTTAGCTATGGGGCCAAACGGTGCAATAGGACAGTTCACTCAATCACTGGGACTGGGTACTTTACCTTTTACCTTTTGGGGATTAGTGGTGGCGTCAATGGTGTATTCATTACCTTTTGTAGTGCAGCCTATTCAAAATTCGATAGAAGCTATTGGTAATCGACCTTTAGAAGCTGCAGCCACTCTTGGAGCCGGTCCCATAGATCGATTTTTTACTGTGGTGTTACCATTAGCTAAACCAGGTTTTATGACAGCCACGATCCTTGGCTTTGCCCATACGGTAGGCGAATTTGGGATTGTATTAATGATTGGCGGGAGTATTCCTGGCGAAACTCGTGTGGTGTCTGTACAGATTTATGACCATGTAGAGTCACTAGAATATGCTCAAGCCCATGCTTTGTCAGGTGTCATGATTGTATTCTCATTCTTGGTACTACTAATGCTTTATACCTTCCAGCGCAAGAGTAAAGCAGTTGGAATGACCTATGGTAAATAAGGTCGATAAGATAGAAAGAGCAGGTAAGTCAGCGACATCGGATCAGGGAATTCAGGCTCGCTTGCAACTTGATTATGTTCAGCTGTCAGCAACAAGCTCCTTTGAGCTTGATGTAAATATTACTATACCTGGGCAAGGAATTACTGCTATTTTTGGGGAGTCTGGGTCGGGCAAAACGTCTTTATTGCGTTGTATAGCGGGCCTAGAGAAAACGGCTCAGGGTTATTTAAATGTTAACGGTCAAGTGTGGCAAAATTCTACTATGTTTCTGCCAACCCATAAACGAAGTCTTGGGTATGTGTTCCAAGAAGCCAGCTTATTTGAACACTTAACTGCCATGAGAAACTTGGGCTATGCCATCAAACGAAATAACCAAGCAGCGAACTCCGAATTATTGGAGCAAGTTATCAGCGTGATGGGGATCGAAGGCATATTGGAGCAATTTCCTCAGCAATTATCTGGTGGCGAAAGACAACGTGTGGCCATAGCTAGAGCACTATTAAGCGAGCCAAAACTGTTGTTGATGGACGAACCTCTAGTGTCCTTAGATGCACCACGTAAGCTCGAAATATTACCTTATTTAGAACGTCTTCGTAGCAGCTTTAATATTCCTATATTGTATGTCAGTCACGCTGTTGATGAAATAGTACGATTAGCCGAGCATGCTGTGATCATGCGACAAGGAAAAGTGATTGCCCAAGGTGGTATAACAGAGCTTTTCTCTAGAGCTGACTTACCCCTGGGAGTGAGCAACGAACTAGGGGCTATTCTTGAATGCACAGTATTAGAAAGAGATAAACAATGGCATTTAATGCGAGTGGCTTTTAAGGGGGGTGAACTTTGGTTACCCAATGCCAAAAATAAACTAAACCTTACACAAAGAATACGTGTTTTGGCAAATGATGTGAGTTTAACTTTAACGCCACATATTGATAGTAGTATTCTCAACGTATTATCTGGACAAATAGAAAGCATAACCAATGATGAAGATCCAGCAATGTCATTAGTGCGATTAAAAATAGGGGAGAGCTATTTACTGGCTCGTTTGACAAAAAAGTCATTACTAAAACTGAGGTTGACGTTAGGTAAGAGTGTCTGGATCCAAATTAAATCAGCCGCAATAGTAAGGTAGTAGGGTGTGCCAACCACCGTTGGTCAGTTGGCTTTAGGGTGTGATGAAATAGGCGATTGTTTTAGTGGCCGCCCTGACACATACGATTTAAGCTAAATTCGTAAAAAACAAAGAGGACGAGTTATCGTCACTCACTTTATGAGTTTCGCCAGCATAATTGCTAATGCTATTCAATCCGGCACGGGCATGTCTATATCGCTATCAGTGTTGATAGCTTCACCCATTCACTTCGTTTACTGTCACTGTATTATTAACCACTACAAGTTAGGTGGTCTCCCTTGGGTATAATTAACACCATGAGGATTAGCGCTTGTGTTAGTTTTAATTTATTTGTGTGTTGTGTAAGACATATTAATCAGTTCACATTTTGTGAGCACATTACTTACCTGTTTGTGTGGTGTATGGGGCCTCGAGTAAGTATATTATTGGGTGAGTTTTAATATTATTTGCTGTTTGTAGTATGGTTAGTGATGGTAATTGGTGTTGGGATGCGTATTCATAGAAATACGCCAAAAAGCCGTTACGTATGGCATCCTTAATTTGAAACACGACAACCGAATATGTGAATAACAGCGACACCGGTGGGTGTGATAAAAAAAGGTTGTATTGACGTTTTTTTGTTATTTTCAAATTAAATTATTAGAAGACAGACTATTAAATCTACCCTCTAATATTTTAGGTCTTTGTGCGCTTTGTAATGTTTCCACTTGAGTGACACGAAGCTTAAAACTTCATTGGACTGATGCGCTGGATTAAAGCACCTAAAAACAACTATTTTTAATACTTATATTCGGGTTTAGACTTATTTGGAATACCCTGTTGCCAAGGGGCAACAGGGTATTAACTGTTGGCTAATCAGGATGAAAAGCCTGCGCAACCTGAGTGATCTGATCTCGCATCCAAATATGTGCATCATCTAAGTCAGCACTCACATGCCAATATAAAAAATACTCAAGTGGAGGTAATTCAAAAGGTAACTCGTACATAGACAAGTCATAGTGTTTGGCTAAGTGATAAGGCAAACAAGCGATCAAATTAGTTTTGACTAAGGTTGAGGGAATAGTTAAAAAGTGCTGACTACGCATAACTACCCTTCGCTTTTCACCTACTTTATCTAAGGCCACATCTATCGGACCTGCGCCTGTTTTTCTGTGAGAAACGTTAATATGACCGAGTTCTAGAAATGCCTCCATACTCATACCCTGTGATAATGCAGGATGATTTTTACGTGCTAGCACTACGAATCTGTCTTGAGCAATCTTTAGTTTACATAAATGTTGATCGCTAAAAGATGAGGCATCAGCATAAAAATCGAGGTTGCCACTGGCCATGGCAGACACAATGTTTTTACGCTCAATTTCGTAATTGGTCAAAGATATTTTAGGTGCGTTTGTTTGTAATTGCCCTAGAAGACGAGGTATAAAACTGACTTCAAGTAAATCTCTGCAGGCAAAATTAAAGGTTTTCTCAGCTTTAACCGGATCGAAAATATGACTCTCTTGCACACTTCTTCGTAACAGACTAAGCGCTTCCCTAGCAGGACCAATAATATTTTGGGCCACCGGAGTGGGTGTCATACTGTGCCCTGTTCGCACAAACAAAGGATCGTTAAGCATTTCCCTCAGACGGGCCAGGGAGTTACTGACTGCTGGTTGAGTAATACACAGCACATCTGCGGCTCTAGTCAAGCTGCCTGCCGTGTAAATCGCATCAAAAACAGCAAATAAATTTAAATCAATACGGTGTAAATTCATAATAATACCTTACAACAAGTCTGCAAACAGGATACGTTAAATATTAGTTAAATCAATGTTTAGCTATAGTTAATATTCATTATATTGATATATAGAAGATTGTTAGACTATCTAATCAATAAACATAGGAGGTAAAGATATGACTAAAAAACTATTAGCGTTAACAACGGGAGAGCAGCTGCCCGTGGGTGATTGGATAAGTATTTCACAAGCTGACATAGACATGTTTGCCAAGGCCACTAATGACCATCAATGGATACACGTTGACCCACAGCGCTGTGAAAAAGAGAGTCCATTTCATACCACAATCGCCCATGGGTATTTAACTGTCACGTTGATGCCCAATTCACTTTATCAGTCTATTGAACCCGACCCGGTTTATCAGTCATTACTGAATTACGGTGTAGATAAAATTCGATTTATTGAACCAGTGCGTGTGAATGACAAGATAAGATTTATGTCAACATTAATTAAAATAGAACAAAAAACATCGGGTAAACTGTTCTATTTTGAAACGACTGCCCAGATAGAAGGGCGAGATAAACCTGCTATGAAAGGTGTTTTTCTGACTTTATTAGTCGGTGCTTCATAAGACAATTAACTAGCCATAGGTCCTCATATTTCAAGCTTTGCTGGTCCGACCATGCCTGTTATTTATATTTACATATAAATAACAATCTATTTACATACGGTCTCCTCCAACCTACTATCAGTTGCAAGTGTCTATAATTTTGTTTATCAGGCACTTAGCAAATAATAATATTATTAGAATTGAATAGTCTGACGGTCTTATTTTTGGTCGACCTTCAACGCCTACTATTTGGTATAGATATCTAATGTCTCACCTATTGGAAACACATTATGAAAATAAAAACTAAACTAACAGCATTGGCTGTGGCAATTTCCGCTCAGCTTATACCCTTAGCCAATATCGCAATTGCTCAAGATGTAAGTGCTGATAAAGATCAGGAAGTCGAATTGATCATGGTAACGGGTAGTTTTGTCAGGCGCAGTGAGAACTTTGAATCACCTTCACCATTAGCCGTATTGGATGCAGGAGACATAGAATCCATTGGGGCAAAAAGTATTGCAGATATTACCCAAACACTGACTATTAATACTGGAGCTGAAAATACTCCTGATGCATTTACCCAAAATGCTACAGCCGGTACTTCTAACATCAACCTGCGTGGTTTAGGCGTGGCCTCTACCTTAATTCTATTAAATAATAAACGCCAGGTGGTGACCGCTCAGAACAACAACGGCGGTGTGAATTTTGTAGATACAAGTTCATTAGTACCGATGATTGCCATCAATCGAATGGAAATAGTAAAAGATGGAGCTTCGGCCTTATATGGTTCTGATGCAGTAGCAGGTGTTGTTAACTTTATTACTAAAACTGATTACGAAGGTGCGCAGGTTTCTTTGGACTATCAGGACGGCGCCCATGGAGACAATAAAGAATATACCGTACAAGGTTTATGGGGCACAGTCGGAGACGATAGCAGCATTTTGGCCGCTATCAGTTATACGAATCGCTCTCCTATGTTTACCCGAGACCGTCGCATAAGTCGTCCTGAAGACGATGCAAGTTCATTAGGCAACCCGGGTTCATACTTTATTGGTCCAACTCCCTTTATTGACCCAACCGGTTGCGCAGAGTACGGAGGGTTGCCAACGTTACTCGCGCCTCCAGGCACCGTGCCGGGCCTAGATGTTGGGCTTTGTCGTTTTGACTTTGGTAATGGTTTTTCTTTTGTGCCAGATGAGTCTCGTGTTACAGCCTATGTAAAGGCAACCAAGCAATTAACCGATGATGTTGAATGGACAACGGAAATTACCAGTGCTAGAAATAGAGCTCAGCGCGGCGGCTCACCGAGTTTTCCTATCTTAACATTCCCGACTGTTCCTGCTAGTCACCCAAATAATGTGTTTGGGCAAGATGTCTCTTACTTCGGTCGTGAGGTTGGTAATGATGCTGATGGTAACGCTCTACCTGGCGATCCTGCCAACACAGAGTCCGATACCTTTAGATTTATGACCATGGTGCAAGGTGAACTGGAAGATGGTTTCTGGGAAGTCAGTTATACGGCCGCCCGAAATGACTTTTTATTCACAGGCAATGACACCTTAGCACAAGAGTTTCAAAATGCCCTTCGAGGTTTTGGTGGGCAAGGGTGTGATCCTATAGCGGGTGTGGCTGGAGAAGGTACATGTGAATACTTTAATCCGTTCGCTACACAGTTTACCACATCACCCAATTCACAGAATGTAATCGATTCTTTTACTGGCAGACAATCAATTGATTCAAAGTCAAACCTAGAAGTGGCAGAAGCGTTTCTCTCAACTGAATTATTTGAAATGGATGGTGGTGTAGCCGGTATCGCTGTTGGTGTTCAGTATCGTTATCAGGATTTGTTTCAAGACCACGATTCTCAGTCTAATCAAGATAAATTCGCCTTTGTTATTGGTAATCCAGATATAGGTGGCGAGCAGGATGTTGTCGCTGTGTTTGGTGAACTAGCTCTGCCGTTTTCTGATGATATTGATATTCAAATAGCCTTGAGATATGAAGATTACGGCGGCAGTATTGGTGATACTGTTGATCCTAAATTTGCAATTTCTTGGCGTGCAACCGATGATTTCTCACTTCGTGCCTCAGTATCAACTTCATTTAGAGCACCTTCCATCTTTCAAAGAGACGGTGGCGGAACAGGCCTTAATCAGGTGAGTGATCCTATTACTGGCGGTACCTTTTTTGCTGCAGTAAGATCAACCGGTAATGAAGATTTGGTGCCTGAGGAGTCCACTGCTTTTAACGTTGGTTTTTCACTTGAGCCAGTTGATGACCTATCGATTGAATTAGACTATTGGAGCTTTGATTTCAGCAATTTAATCACTCAAGAGAGTTTTCAGGCAATACTGAATGCGGAGCCACAAAATCCAGACAGAGTTGTCAGGGTAGGCGATCCATTGAATGGTCCTATCATTCGCATCAATACAACTTATGTGAATGCGAATTCACTTGAAACCTCTGGTTTGGATTTTGTTGCTAACTATAAAATAGATACTGACATAGGAACATTCACTCCTAACTTAAGTGCTACCTATATCCTTGCCTATGATTTGGTTGACCCACAAGCAGGTGAAATAGATGGTGTAGGGTCACGTAATTACAATAATATTGGTACCTCTACCCCAGAGCTAAAAGCTAATTTAGGCTTAAACTGGACACATGAGAACTACTCGGCTAACATTTTTGCTCGTTATACAGACAGTTATACAGACGATCAAAATGACTTCAGAGAAATTGAGAGTCATATCACCTGGGATGCTCAGTTAAATGTCGACTTGGGTGGCTTATTTGAAACTGATGCTGCTTATATCTTAACCTTCGGTGGTGTGAATCTTACAGATCAGGATCCACCTCAAGTTTATACCAATGGTGGTTTTGATTCTAAAGTACATGATCCACGTGGCAGACAAGTCTATGCCCGTTTGGCAATTGAATTTTAATCAATAAATAAGTTCCATACACAAGATCCCCGGCTACGTCCGGGGATTTTTTTGTAAACTACTTTTTCCAATTGTTACAATACTCTTAGTTGCTATAAACTTTTATTCGCTAGGATAATGTTCCATTATTAGCGAATACCTTGCTTCAAGACAATAATGAGAAACTATAATGGAAAAATATTCGCAAGAACAAATTCATATTCAGTTGAAATATATAAACCAAGCATTAGACGTTCAACAACAGTGGCAAGTCATAGAAGGTAAGTTAACAAAAACCTTCAAGTTTAAAAGTTTCATCCGTGCTTTTGGGTGGATGTCACAGATTGCTATATGGGCTGAAAAACTTAACCATCACCCTGAATGGTGCAATATTTACAATAAGGTTGAAGTGCAACTTTTCACTCATGATGTAGCTGGAATAAGTGAATTAGATTTTAAGCTTGCAGAAAAAATGGAAATGTTTTTAACATAATAGTGTAACCATCTTTTGTATTTGGAATAAGACAAGGTGATATAAATTAATGATAGATATACACATAATTGTTAAAGACGTTGCTTAATTCAACATATCGTATGTAGTTTAAGCGGTTGAACATATTTTTAAGGTTTATCTGTATTATCTACTTGCGTGCTAATTTTGACTATGTATAATACGCCGCACTTGAGAAGAGGAAGAAGATTAATTATTTCTACTCAAACAAAGTTTCAAACGCGGGATGGAGCAGTCTGGTAGCTCGTCGGGCTCATAACCCGAAGGTCGTAGGTTCAAATCCTGCTCCCGCAACCATATTATTAGTAAGTCGTGAGGGTGGTTTTACGTAATAGTTTATTACACATGATTAGAGTAATAATCACTTATTTAGAGGTAGCAGTAAGCCTCAAGTAAAAGTTTCAAGCGCGGGATGGAGCAGTCTGGTAGCTCGTCGGGCTCATAACCCGAAGGTCGTAGGTTCAAATCCTGCTCCCGCAACCATTTTGTCCTTGCAAATGTTCGCATATAAATGCGAACTTCTTGCAAAGGCACTATCAAAGCCACTTTCAGGCATATTAAACTCAATAGTTTTCTCAATTTCATCACCTTTTTCAGATGATTCCTGCGCGAAGTTTCGATGCCCTAAATTCGACATCTCATTAACCTGCTCAACAAGCGGATTCACATTGGATTCCACTTGGTTTTTACCTGTTGCGATTGTTAGAATCCCAGCGAGGTCGCCATGCAAGTCTATGGCGTATTCTTTACCCGATGCTTTCGGGGTAAGAACAATTTTGTCTATTAAACTTCTAAGTAAGTCTGCGGCTTCTACTTTTCCATCATCTCGATTTAACGAAGTGCGCAAGGCCATTACTTCTTTGTAGTATCTTGAGGCCATGTTCGGATGCAGAATGACTTGTTCTTCCTGCCTACCCTCAAGAAACTTTTCAATTTCTTCTCGACGTTTAATTATTTTATCCAGTGGCTCCTTTACTTCAGAAGCAGGGATGCCGTTTGTTAACGCTTCTATTAAGCTATCTTTACTCGTTGCCAGTTTCTTTAGTTCGGCCTTATATCTGGCTAATTCAGCATTTTTGCCTCTGCTTAATTCGTTCATAAAGCGCGTATATTCTTCACAAAAAACCTTAATTAGCTCTGGCTGCATGAAGTGGTTCTGCATTGCATCTAAAATTGTATGTTCCAGATTTTCTTGCTTAATGGTCAGCCTGTTTTCACAGGTGCCTTTATTTCTAGACGTAGAACACCCATAACGCCCAGAAGAGACAATGCTCATGCCACCATTGCAGCAGCCGCATTTCAATAGAAATGAGAAGAGGTTGCGGGGTCTTTGCTTATTCCAAAAATTTTCTTGTTTATCTAATACCTTTTGTTTGGCTTTAACCTTGTCCCAAAGGGCTTGGTCAATGATCCTCAAATGAGGTACGTCTGTAATCTGCCATTTTTCTTCTGGGTTTAAACGTGCGACACGTTTCCCTGTATCAGGGTCTTTCAAAAACTTTTGTCGATTCCAGACTAAGCGCCCTATATACAAGTCGTTGTTAATAATACCCGTTCCACGCCGTCTATTACCGTATATGGTGCTAGAACCCCATTCTTTACCAGAAGGACATGGAATATTCTCATCATTAAGAGCTTTTGCGATTTTTCTGGGCGGTATACCAGCAGCGTATTCAGTAAAAATTCTGTTCACGACGATGGCTTGTTCAGGGACTACTATACCCTGCATGGTATTTTTGGCGATGCCAGTTGGACCAATAAAGATCGCCTCTCAGACGCAATGCTCACTAACCTGATTGAACACTATTCACAGCAAACATTGAACCTAAGCAATGTCCCCGATGACAAACTCGGCAATGCCTATGAGTATCTTATTAAAGAATTTGCCGACGATAGCGGCCATACAGCCGCCGAGTTTTATACCAATCGCACAGTCGTAAAATTGATGACCATGATTATGGACCCACAACCAGGGGAGTCAGTTTATGACCCAACCTGTGGTTCTGGTGGCTTGCTATTGAACTGCGCCCTGCATTTGAAAGAAGAAGGCAAAGAATACCGAACCCTTAAACTCTATGGCCAAGAAATAAACCTGCTGACCTCAGCCATTGCCCGTATGAATATGTTTATGCATGGCATAGAGGAGTTCGATATTATCCGAGGTGATACCTTGGCCAATCCAGGTTTACTAGAAAATGATGAGTTGAAAAAATTCAACGTCATTCTGGCCAACCCACCATATTCAATTAAGTCTTGGGATAGGAAGTCCTTTGAAAACGATCCTTTTGGTCGGAACCTTTGGGGCACTCCGCCGCAAGGCTGCGCGGATTATGCTTTTCAACAACATATTCAAAAAAGCCTAGATGTGAAAAATGGTAGATCTATTTCATTATGGCCGCACGGCATTTTATTCCGTGATGCGGAGGCGGATATGCGCCGCAAGATGATTAAGCAAGATCAAGTCGAGTGCGTTATCGGTTTGGGTCCCAACCTTTTTTATAACTCGCCTATGGAAGCGTGTTTGCTAATCACAAAAACCCAAAAGGAGAAGAGAAAACAGGGCAAAGTTCTGATCATTAATGCCGTAAAAGCAGTTCGGCAAGACAAGAATATTGCATATTTAGAGAGCAATCATATTGAGCGGATTTATAACGCCTATACAACTTATGAGGATCAAGAAGGATTTTGCAAAGTTGTCAGTATAGAGGACATACTTGAGCATAAAGCCAGTTTGAATATGGCTTTATACGTTAGTAATGTAGATAGTTCAAAAGAACTCATTAGCCTCCAAGACGCATTAGTGAATTGGTCGGCCTCATCCGAGCAGCTTGCTAGTAGCATGAACAAGCTTTTTAAGGAGCTGGGTTGAACATGGCAGTAAATAAGATTGATCTAAGCTCTTTTAATTTAAATAATCTTGATAAATCAGATTGGCCTACCTATCGATTTGACGAGATAGCTCAGAACATCTCTGAGCGCGTTGATCCTAACAATACTGACTTAGAAGTTTATATCGGCTTGGAACATATTGATTCAGAATCATTGCACATTAAACGCTTTGGTACACCTGATGATGTAAACGGGCAAAAGCTAAAGTTCTACAAAGGCGATATTATTTTTGGCCGCCGTCGAGCTTACCAGCGGAAAGCCGGTATCGCGACTTGCGATGGTTTCTGTTCAGCGCACGCTTTAGTTCTTAGGGCAAATCCAGAAATTATTGATCCTAGCTTGTTTCCATTTTTCCTGCATTCAGATTTATTTATGGATCGTGCTATAGATATTTCTGTCGGATCGCTTTCTCCGACTATCAACTGGGGAACATTGAAGCACCAACAGTTTCGTTTGCCTCCCAGAGAATTGCATGAAGAATTAGCTAATTTATTATGGAGTGCTACTGACCAGAGTGAGTCAAATAAAAACCTTAAGTCGACCATCGAAAAAGCTCATAAAATACAGAGAGAAAGTTTACTTCAAAACGTCAAAGATGGCGTCCCAGTCAAGCTTGGAGATATATCTAAGCTTCAGGGCGGGGGCACCTTTAAGAGTAAAGATGCAACTAATGAAGGCGTCAAATGGTTAAAAATTGCAAACGTAGGCTTCAATGAAATCAAATGGGAAGATGAATCCTTCTTGCCCGTAAATTTTAAAGAAACCTATGAAAGCCTAGTATTGAATGAAGGTGATATCGTTATGGCTTTAACTCGTCCTATATTAGGCGATCTTCTGAAAGTTGCTCGCATCACTGAAAAGGATGAAGGGGCTCTTTTAAATCAGAGAGTCGGTAGAGTTATTATATCAGGGGCTATAGAGCCAAGCTTCTTATACGAACATTTACGGTCCAGGTCTTTTTTAGTGGCTATGAAAAAAGCTTTGCAGGGGACAGATCCGCCTAATATTAGTAACAAAATGTACGAAAATTACATTGTGCAATTGCCTAGCAATAAAGCCCAAAAAGAAATTCTAATTAAGCTTGAGTTGTTAAATGATTTACTGCCATTTGCTGAGAGTAAAATAGATTCAATAAAGAATGTGAAGTCCAGTATTTCGAACAAGGTGTTTTAGTCATGGGATTTACCGAATTAAATAGCGTAGAGCATTACATCATTAATCAATTGACGGGTGTAAACCTTAATCAAGGACAGGTCGCTGAAGCAACTTTGCTGCCTTATGGCGCTGAATGGCAGTTCCAATCGCCAGAGCAACTTGGCCGCGGTGTCAATGAAGTGATGGTTGAGGCGCAGGTCAAAGATGCCTTGCTACGCCTAAACCCTGAAATTCAGGCAAGGCCAGAGCTTACCGATGAAGTCATCTACAAGCTTCGCGCTATTTTAATTTCGGTCAATCAAATCGGTTTAGTCAAAGCCAATGAAGAATTCTTTTTATGGCTTACTGGTGAAAAGACCATGCCTTTTGGTGAGAATAATCGCCATGTGCCTGTGCGTTTAATCGACTTTGATAACCTCACCAATAACCAATACATCGTGACCAATCAGTTCCGTATTCATCACCGCGAAACAAAAATACCCGATGTGGTCATGATGATTAACGGTATTCCGGTTGTGGTAGGTGAAGCAAAAACACCAATACGCCCTTCTGTCAGTTGGCTAGATGGCGCTAACGAGGTCCACAATATCTACGAAAATGCTGTTCCTCAGTTATTTGTACCGAATATCCTATCCTTCGCTACAGAAGGGAAAGAATTATTCTACGGCGCTATTCGTTGTCCTTTGGAATTCTGGGCGCCGTGGCGCTTAGAAAATGATGACGAAGTGATCGCAAAAAGTTTTGGCTTAGTTGGCGTAGGTAAAGAACTTAATGATTTACTGAGCCCGGCGCGATTGCTGGACATCATGCGTAACTTCTCATTGTTCACCAGTAACAATAAGAAGCAGCGTATCAAGATAATACCGCGCTTCCAGCAATATGAAGGTGCGAACAAGATTGTTCAGCGTGTTATTGAAGGGAAAATTAAAAAGGGTTTGATCTGGCATTTCCAAGGTTCAGGCAAATCGCTGTTGATGGTTTTTGCTGCACAAAAACTTCGTCGTGAATCATCACTTAAAAGTCCAACCGTCATTGTTCTGGTGGACAGAACTGATCTAGATACACAAATCAGCGGCACCTTTAATGCGGCAGATGTCGCCAATGTTGAAAGTACTGAAAACATCAAAGAGCTTCAGCAAATGCTGGAGCGTGATACTCGTAAGATCATTATCTCGATGATCCATAAGTTTCGCGATGCCAAGCCGAATATGAACACGCGCGAGAATATCATTGTGCTGGTGGATGAAGCTCACCGCACCCAAGAAGGTGACTTAGGGCGCCAAATGCGGGCGGCATTGCCCAATGCATTTTTGTTTGGTTTGACCGGAACACCCGTTAACAAGACTGACAAAAATACGTTTTGGGCGTTTGGGGCAGAAGAGGATCAGGGCGGCTATATGAGCCGTTATACCTTCCATGACTCCATCCGTGATGAAGCGACGCTGCCACTACACTTTGAGCCGCGTCTTGTCGATGTGCATGTTGATAAGGCTTCCTTGGATGAAGCCTTCACAAATCTGAAGGAAAGTGCCGGACTGACTGACGAAGAGGCAGATGCTCTAAACCAGAAGTCTGCAAAGATGGCGGCTTTCCTCAAAGCGCCTGAGCGCGTTGAAAAAATCGTTACTGATATCGCTGAACACTTCAAAGAGAAAGTATTACCGCACGGTTTTAAAGCCATGATCGTAACGCCTGATCGCCACGCTTGTGTTCAATACAAAGAAGAATTGGATAAACATTTCACTGTAGAGGCCAGCAAGGTTGTAATTTCGACCACCGCGAATGACGATTTCGAATTTAAGAAAAAGTGGGGCGTTGATAAGAGCCAGCAAGAGAAGGTTGTTGATGAATTCAATGATGCTACGTCCGACCTTAAATTCATAATTGTGACCGCTAAGCTATTAACAGGGTTTGATGCACCCATATTGCAAACGATGTATTTGGATAAATCCATAAAAGATCACACATTGCTTCAAGCAATTTGCCGCACCAACCGCTTGTATCCGCATAAAACATTTGGACGAATTGTCGATTACTTCGGCGTATTCGATGACGCAGCAAAGGCATTAGAGTTTGATGAAGAAAGTCTACAACAGGTCATTACCAATTTGGCAGAGCTACGCGCTAAGTTACCACAGGCTATGATAGATGCACTTGCGCATTTTGAGGGAGTAGACAGAACATTAGAAGGATTTGAAGGCTTAGAAGCTGCGCAAGATGCCATTAACAATGATGAGAAAAAAGATGCCTTTGCCGCAGACTTCAAATATCTGGCTAAGCTTTGGGAGTCGCTCTCACCTGACAATATCTTAGACGTTTATAATAAAGATTATAAATGGCTAGCCCAAGTTTATGAATCCGTTAAGCCTGCATCTGACAATATTGGTAAGCTGTTATGGCTAACTTTGGGCGCTCAGACTACGCAACTAATCCACGACAATATTCATGTCGGCGAAGTACATACACTGGATGAGTTTGTGATGGATGCAGATGTTATTGAGGATATCTTTAATAATCCAGATCCAAGAAAGACGAAACAGCTTGAGAAGGCTTTAGCCAAACGATTCAAAGACCGTGTCGATTTACCGGTATTTAAGTCTCTAAGTGAACGACTGGAAACGCTTAGAGATAAGGCTGAAAAAGGACTGATTGCATCAATCGATTTTGTTAAAGAGCTATGCAAGATTGCTAAAGAAACCCTTCAAGCAGAAAAAGATTTGGAAACAGATCTCCAAGAAAAGTCACCTAAAGCCGCGTTGACAGAGCTGTTTTTAGAGTTAAAGAGCGATCAAACACCAGCCGTCGTCGAGCGCATTGTCAGTGATATTGACGGTATCGTGCGAATAGTACGTTTCCCTGGATGGCAGACTACCACTGGCGGAGAACGCGAAGTTCAAAAATCACTGCGCAAAACACTCCTGAAGTACAAATTACATACTGACCAGGCGCTGTTTGATCAGGCTTATGCATATATTAGGGAATACTATTAATTGTTTCGGTATTCAAAAAGATCGAGTTACGAGCATCAAATTGAGAAGCGATAACTTTTAAGCACAAACATAAGATTACTATCAAAATTGGAGTTAGGCAGTGCATATTGAACGTTTAAGTATTAAAAACTTCCGCTGCTTCGGTGGGGCGACCACCGTGTTAAACTTGAATCAAGGGATTATGGGTTTTGTAGGTGACAATGGCGCAGGTAAATCATCAGCCTTGGAAGCTCTAAAAAGGCTGTTTTCTTCCATAGGAAGCGAACGGCAATTACGAAAGTCGGATGTACATTTTGGAGTGGGTGAAGATGGTAAATCTGTAGAAGAACGGGAAATTGTTATTGATGTTCTGTTTGGTTTTTCAGACGACAAAGCAATACCTTATGTCTTCAATGACATTTTTTTCAATGCGGATGATCAGTCTTTAAAGGTCCGGGTGGTTCTTGAAGGTCTCTACGTAAAGTCGGAATCTTATGAGGATGATATTGACGTAAAATTATATACGGTACGTACTTTAGACGATGTTCCCTTTGGACCAGAAGACGAGCGAAAGTCTCCTCTGAGTGGAAGAACAACTCAATTTGCAGAATTTGTATATATTCCAGCGCATAGGGATTCTTTAGGTGTTACTCGTCACGCACTTAAGAATGTTCTTAAACGAATAGAACGTTCTGCGGATTGGAGCGATGAAACTAAGAACAAATCTCAAGATTTTGCGAAGCAATTAGAAAAAAGTATCAATGAGGTAGTTGCAGTTAGGTTAGTGACCGAAGACCTAAAAGTATTTTGGGGAGCATTACATGATGGCCATTACGACGCAGAACCACTAATAAGTGTTGTAGCAACTGAATTTGAACAATTGATTCGCGACCTAACATTGCGTTTCGATAAGTCACCAGGCGGAGGTCAACGCCAACTTGAAGAGTTGAGCGAAGGGCAAGTGTCTCTGTTGTACTTTGCTTTGTCAGCAACTCTTCATAATTTAATTTGGAAGATGGAAGCTGAGGCACCTGCAAATCTTATTGGGTTTAAATCGCTAGATTTTGTGCCTGCACCACTAACAATTTTTGCGCTTGAGGAGCCAGAAAACCATCTCGCGCCTTTCTATTTGCCGCGCCTTATCGGCCTAATAGAATCTCTGATTAAAACTGGAACCGCTCAGTCTTTTGTTACAAGCCATTCTACGAGTGTTCTAACGCGGATACCCCCTCGGAATGTTAGGTATTTTAAGAATTGTCGCCAAACTTTGGTATCGAGCATAAAAGAAATTCCGCTTCCTGAAAAGGAAAGCGAAGAGGATAATTTTTTGCATCAAGTTATTCTATCTAACCCTGAAATCTATTTTGCGCGTCTTGTGATAATTGGCGAAGGAGATAGTGAACGAATTGTTATCCCACGTATCGCCAAAGCATTCGGTATAACTCTGGACCCATCGTTTGTAGCATTTGTGCCTATTGGTGGACGACATGCACAACACCTCTGGAAATTAGTTAATGGTTTGGGCATCCCTTGTTTAACCCTATTAGATTTTGATCTTGGACGACATAACGCAGGTATGGGACGGGTTAAGAATGCAGTGACGTGGTTAACAGGAGCTGGTCATACTTTTGATCCAGCAATAGCTATACCCAAAAATGAACAACTAACACCTGAAATAGCCGACAGTTGGGTGAAATGGTTGCGTGAATACAGGGTATATTATTCTTCTTATCTCGATCTTGACATGATGATGATCAAAGCTTTTCCTGAAGAATATGTTCCTAATCGGGCTTTCGATGCAACGAAAGACGATCCAGATAAAATTGCTAAAGTGGTTTTTGGTGATAGTGGGTTGGGTCATGATGATTTAAACAGAATTAATACGACGTTTTCTAATGACGAACTTTTTACGTATAAAAACCTATTCAAGTCTCGTTCTAAACCTGCATCCCATTACAAAGCGATTGCAGCTTTGAATGATGAAAAAATTAGATTGAATTGTCCTGAACCACTCAAGGCATTGATTGATGAAGCCCAGAAAATTCTCATGCCGCCACCTATAGCTAAGGCGGTGAAATGACTTTTGTTAAACCTGAAAATTGGCGACCGTCACAAGGAATATTAATTGAAGGTAAAGCACTTGAAATAGTTAAGTCTAAGGAATCTGCATCAATATTGGCTGGCCCCGGAGCAGGCAAGACAGAGTTGCTAGCGCAGAGAGCAACCTTTTTACTATCTACAGGATTGTGCCCATCGCCATGCCGAATTCTTGCAATTGCCTTTAAGGTTGATGCTGCTAGAAATCTTCACGAAAGAATTTCGGAACGCTGTGATCTGGTAGAGGCAAAACGGTTTGATTCACTTACTCTTGATGCATTTGCAAAAAAAATTGTAGATCAATTTCTTGAGGCGCTTCCCAATAATTTGCGCCCCACCGCCAATTATAAAATCACCTTTCCTAATCGTCACATTTGGGAGGATTTTAGTAATCGATATTGTGAAACGTACCCTGCAATTAGAGGTAAGAATAACACTCAAATTGAGAGACTAGTACATCAAACTATACCAATATCACAACTAGCAGATGCCACAACTCAAGATCAGCAGATTCAATGGGCATGGTGGAATGATAACATCCATTCTAATCCTTCACTTTTGACGTTTGATATGATCAAGCTTCTGGCGATTTACATTCTTCAAACTCAAATCAGCATCATGTCTGCTTTGCGCAGAACATACTCACATGTTTTTCTTGATGAGTTTCAAGATGTAAATAGTTTGCAATATGAGTTAATAAAAACGGCATTCCTAGGTTCTAGTTCTATTCTCACCGCAGTTGGGGATTCTAATCAAGCTATTATGAGTTGGGCTGGGGCGAGAAAAGATATATTTGAGCAATTTGGGGCTGATTTTCGCGCAAAAGATCAACGTCTATTGTTTAACTTTAGGTCTAATGCTCAGGTCGTTAATCTCATAAACAGCTTAGCAGCAACTTTTGACGAAAATTACATTCCAACAGAGTGTGCTCGGCAAAAAGACCCGGTCCCCAAAGATGCTGTTCAAGGGTGGATATTTGCTACGAGGCAGGATGAAGGTCTGTTTATCGGATCTTATATATCAGACGAGCTTCAAAAAGATCCAGACTTAGCACCATCGGATTTCGTAATCTTAGCGAGATTAAGAGTTAATGATGTAGAAGAGCGAATTAAGAAGGAGTTTATAGCTCGAGGATTGAAAATAAGAAATGAAGCTAGAGCAGTGGGTGGAATTGCAATTCAGGATCTAGTTAAGGAGACGGCTTATTCATTTTTATTGTCCTCGGTGAAACTTGCTACAAATTTGAGAGACGGCCAACCATTTCAAAATTGCAGAAATACAATAGCAGATGTTCGTGGTGCCGATATATACAGCGATAAAGGTCACAGTGAAACATTGAATGCTGTAAGCGACTTGATCGCGGCATTAGCAAAAGTAATTGATGATAAAAAACCATCTGAAATGACTGGTGCTGAATTAACCAAATGCATACTAGAGCATGTCGATCGCAATGAACTTCAACGAACTTACAGAGAATATGTTGGCGGGGATAGATTGAATTCGGCTATTTCTGGTTTTGAAGCTTTTTTTGATGAATGTTGTGTTGGAGCCTTGTCGTGGTCTGATTGTATTCAAAACATGGAAGGTAAAGATTCGGTCCGCTTAATGACAATTCATAAAAGTAAGGGGCTAGAGTATCACACAGTTATTTTTACTGAGTTTAACGATGATGCATTTTGGGGCAATGAAGATGATGTAAATGTTTTTTTTGTTGCACTGTCTAGAGCGAGAGAGCGAGTATATTTTTCAATAGCACGTGACTCCAGAGGGATTAATAACGTAAAAAAACTATGCCAAAATCTCGAAAAAGCTGGTGTGTCTTTTGAAAATAAGTGACGAAGCTCGTGGACTTTATCCTGTTGTTTTAAGTTCGTTCCGAGGCGCTGCTTAATAAGCTTTGTCCAAGGTGTCACATAAAATATAATTCACAAGTGAAAATTGCTTGTACTTAAAGGGAGTTAAAACTTTGAAAGTTTCAAACGGAAAATTAGCGATTAGTGCTTCAGACCTTGTTGGGTATTTGAATTGTAATCATCTGAGCGCCCTTGATATTGATGTTGTAAATGGAGCGCGAGAGAAGCCGCAACACTACGATCCGCTTCTAGAGCTTCTGAAAGAGAGGGGCAATCAACATGAACAGGCATATTTAGATCATCTGAAAGAAAGTGGTTTAGAATATGTCTGCATTGATGGCGTTGATATATCCGATGCTAGCGTAAAAACAACCGTTGAGGCGATGCAACGTGGTTGCCGAATCATCGTGCAGGCTGCTCTTCGAACAGACCATCTTGTTGGTCGCGCGGATATTCTTCGCCGCGTAGAAAAGCCAAGTAGCTTGGGCGACTGGTCATACGAAATTATAGATACAAAGCTTTCAAGAGAAACCAAAAGTGGCAGTATTTTACAGCTTTGTTTATACGCTGATTTACTCGCTGAAATTCAGGGTTTTGCGCCAGAATACATATATATCGTTGCGCCTTGGTCTGATTATGAACCTCAAGTCTTTCGCTTTAACGACTATGCGGCATATTACCGTAAGGTAAAAACTCAAGCGCTTAGCGCCGTAGTCGATGGAAAATTAGAACAGACGTATCCCGATCCTAAATCACATTGCGACATCTGTCGGTGGAGCAACAATTGTGATGCTAGACGACGTGAAGACGATCATTTGTGCCTTGTGGCCAACATTTCCAAAAACCAGATTACTGAGCTGAAAAGAAACGGCGTAGCGAGCGTAAAGGCATTAGCTGAACTGCCTGAAGTTATCCCGTTCAAACCTCAGAAGGGCTCTGTTCTAACCTATGAGAAATCTCGAAATCAAGCTGACGTGCAAGTGCGTTCTCGTGAAACTGGCGAGCTTTTATATGACCTCAAAGAGATTATTCCCAAAGTTGGTTTTTCAGCACTGCCTGAGCCATCTGAAGGCGACGTGTTTTTTGATATTGAAAGCGACGCTTTCGTTGGCGAACATGGCCTAGAATATCTTTTAGGTTACTCAAGCTTTGATAAGGGTGAGCTCGTCTACAAAAGCCTTTGGGGATTTGAGCGTTCAGAAGAGAAGGCCATCTTCGAGCAATTTATAGATGATATGGGCGCTAGGCGCGAAACATACCCTGACATGCACATATATCATTACGCTCCTTACGAGCCAGCTGCATTAAAACGCCTAATGGGAAGGTATGCAACTAGGGAAGAAGAGGTCGATAACCTTTTGCGAGGTGAAGTGTTCATAGATCTTCTAAGTGTTGTCAGAAACGCAATGTATGCCAGTGTTGAAAGCTACTCAATTAAGAGGCTAGAAGCCTTTTTTGAGTTTAAAAGACAGATTCCAATGCATGACGCCAATTCAGCTTTAACAAAGCTATCATCTTGCATTGAGCTCAATGACGTTCAACTGATCGATGACGCCACCAAAAATGTTGTTGAGGGCTATAACAAGGATGATTGCAATGCGACGGAAGCACTTCGAACTTGGCTTGAAAAACTAAGAACAGAATTAGTTGAAAAGGGCACTGAGATACCAAGGCCACCCCTGCCCGAAGTTATAGTCAAAGAGGAATTGGATGAGCGAGCCAAAAAGATTCAGGAGTTAATTGAAAAGTTAACCCATGATGTTCCCGTTGATCTATCAGAGCGCACCGAAGAGCAACAAGCACGATGGTTATTAGCCTATATGCTTGATTGGCATCGCCGCGAAGACAAGGCCGTGTGGTGGGAATTCTTTAGGCTCAAAGATTTAACGCCTGATGATCTCGTGAATGAAAAAGCCGCAGTTTCAAGGCTGAGGTTTATCGAAACTGTAGATCAAACTCCCAGAGGAATTCCAACTGATCGCTACGTATTTGAACAGCAAGACACTGATATTAAAATTGGCGATGCGTTGATTCAAAACGGCGGAGACAAAATGGGTGCCGTTACTTCTATTTGTGCAGATTCCCGCACCATAGATATTAAAAAGACGGGAAACACCAAAGACATTCACCCAGAAGCTGTATATAGCCACAAATTGATTGGTACAAAAGAACAGGCTGCATCAATTATGCGAATTGCAGAATACGTTGTAGCACATGGAATTGAAGGTACTGGCGATTACATTTCAGCCCGCGAATTATTGCTTAGAAAACTGCCAGACATTTCTGGGCAGCCCATGAGCATAGATGGTGAGACGCCTCTGCAATCAGCGTTGAGAGTAACCAGTAATATATCCTCAGGAGTTCTTCCAATACAAGGGCCGCCCGGAACCGGAAAGTCCTATACAGGCGCAAGGATGATTTGTGCTTTAATCAAGGATGGTAAAAAAGTAGGTATCACTGCGAACAGTCACAAGGTTATTCGAAATCTGATTGATAAGGTAATTGAAGCGGCAATCGAAGATGGGATAGATATTAGCGTTGTTCAAAAACCAAAAGAAAACGAACCAAATCAAGATCACCTTGTTTTTGTTAAAACTAATGTTCAGTTATTTTCAGCACTTGCCAGTGGCGAAGCGCAAGTCGCCGGAGCAACTCATTTCCTTTGGAGCAGAGAAGATGCGACTGACACGCTAGATGTATTGTTTATTGATGAAGCCGCTCAAATGTCATTAGCGAATGTTTTAGCTGTATGCCCAGCGGCTAAAACCGTTATTTTGCTGGGAGACCCTCAACAGTTAGATCAGCCAACACAAGGCACTCATCCTGATGGGACAGGCGTCTCATCCTTAGACCATGTCTTAGCAGGCGAGCAAACGATTAGCCCTGAACAAGGTTTGTTTCTAAAAGATACATGGCGACTTAATCCTAAAATTTGCGCATTTAACTCCGAGCTCTTCTACGACTCTAAATTATCTTCTGTAGCTGGCTGCGAGAAACAGATTATTGAGTCTAATAGCGTATTCTCAGGTACTGGCTTGAAATATACTCCTGTAGCGCATTCAGGAAACACTAGCTCATCAATAGAGGAAGCAGAGGTTGTTAAAAATATTGTAGAGGATATTTTAAAATCAGACGCAACATGGACAGACCGAGATGGAGAAGTGCGTAAATTATCACTAGAGGATATTTTGATCATTGCGCCTTACAATGCACAAGTGTTCGAGATACAGCAGCGCTTACCAAGTGCTCGCGTGGGAACTGTTGATAAATTCCAAGGTCAGGAAGCGCCAATCGCGATCTACTCAATGGCTACATCATCTTACGAAGATGCCCCAAGAGGAATGGAATTTCTGTATAGCGGCAACAGGTTGAATGTCGCTATTTCGCGGGCCCAATGTCTAGCAATCTTAGTGGCTTCACCTCAAGTATTTGAGGCTGAGTGTAAAACGCCGCGCCAAATGCAGCTTGCCAATGCATTCTGCCGATATTTGGAAATGGCAGAGACAGTCGAAATTTAAGTCGATATGAGCGGGCTTTAGAGTGTTCCCTATTGTCCGCTGTCTATCGCTTTTTTAATAATCGGTGCGACAGAGTCTTGGGTTATATTTCGCTCTTTACAATATTTAGTCGCTAACCAAATTGATAAGTTCTTTTGCCCCTTACTGGCATTACAACCACGACAGCACAAAGCGATATTGTCTTCAGTAATAATACTCGCATCATTGATAATATGTTCCCAGCTGACGGCTGACCTTTTTGATATTTCAGCTTCAGTGAACTTGCTACGGCAGTAGACACAGTCTTTGTCACGCTCGCGAATTTGGTTTTCGAGATTCTTGGGAATTCCCCACCTATTTGCCATCGCAGTTACGGTCTTTCTGTTATTAGTATTTCTATTGTTTTTATTGGCAAAAAGCACAATAAACCACTCGCTAAAAGCGCGAATTATTCTACAGCGCTAACTAAGCCTTTGGCTTTAAGGTCTGCAATAGCGCTATTGCCTGCGCTTAAAACGAGGTCAGTGAAGCTCGTGAACTCAATGCCACTGGAAAAGCCTTCAGCTTTCCAGATGTTATTACCATTCGTCATATCCATTAGATAAGACACGGACGTTAATACAGGTAGTGATACTGTGTAGCCTCCAGTGGTATAGCCAGGAGATGAATAGGTGTTCACATGCGCCGTGTTACCGATAACATTGACCGTACTGTTTGATGTGCCCGCATGGTAAGTCGGCGGTACATAACTATCTACCGAAGATTTTCCGCCTACATAGGTGATAAACAGGCTGTCAGCCCCAGTATCTTTGACGATTTTCATGGCCTTCTTTTCACTATAGTTTCGAGTTGGTGGCACGAGATCCATGTACCTAATGGACTCAACTCCTAAATCAGAAAAATTTTGAGCAAAGGCAGTTTCTGCTAAATCTGTTTCTGCTAACGTCCCGCCATCAACCCTAACCACAACTTTCTTGGTGTGAAATGTTCCATTGCTGTAAGCAGGATCTACATAGCCTGTTGTTTCAGTTGTAGCGCAGCCTGTAAGGTTTATAAGCGCTGCAAACACTATTAGTAAGAATGGTAGGCGCATTGTCTTTCCTATCTTTTCATTAGGTTTCGTTTTCTTCTTTGTGATGACTTAATAAAACACTGCCCCAACAGCTTCGCTGTTTCAATAGTAAAATTGACGAAGGTCAGTGGGCTTGTGGCTTAACGCAGAGTTAATTCACGTCGAACCGTTTCAATTGAGGCCAACGCATTGCGGCGATCAGGTGATTGCGCATCGCTTCGGGCTAGTTCATTAAACAATGTGCGTAGTAAACCTTTCAGTTCTGGTGCACTCAGCGCCGCTGCCTCAAATCTCGTTACCAATTTCATTTTATCCTCCAACTTTTGGAAGACCGCGCCATGTTGCGGGCCTTTTCTAAGGCCGCTGGAGCGTTGTTTGGGGTTTTGGCACATATGTGTCGTAGCGAAGCGAAGAAGCGCCTTGGCGCTTGCTTAAATCCTCATAAATGACGCTTTATTGGATATTAGAAAAAAGGCCTCGCATGGCGCGCGCCGTTAGAACAGTGGAGTGATGAATGTTGGTCGTTGATTAAGAGGTGGCTGCACTTAAGCGAGTGGGTGATGCCTAGAGTATGAATTGAAGTGTTTGTATGTTGATTATCTGTTGGGGGAAGGTCTTCCCCTCGCTTTAACTGCCCTTCGGCCATTTGCCGCTACCCCTTCGAGCGTGGACACCCCGCAACGCCCCGTTTAAAAGCAGGGAAGGGCATTGCATCCCCTCATAATGCAAGCAAAATGACGGTTTCCAGCGAAGCTAGATCCTCCGCAATTTTGCTTGATTATTTCACCCCCGCCTAGTCGGCCTAGTCGCCAGAGGAATAAGCGCGAAACAGACGCGTTAAACCTCAGGCAGATATTAGGAGCAAAATTATGGCGGATTTCAGAATTTACGTTGCAGATTTAGCTGCATACAATAATGGCAAATTACACGGCGTTTGGATTGATGCCATGGCAGATGATATTGAGGAACAAATCAACGACATGTTGAAGCTCAGCCCAGAAGTCTTTGCCGAAGAATGGGCCATCCATGATTATGAGGGCTTTGGTGATGTGTCATTGTCCGAGTATCAAGGCATCGACTCTGTGCGTGATATCGCATGTTTCCTCTATGAATATGATGAGTTTGGCGCGGCGTTGCTGGATTACTGGAGCAATGATATTGAACAAGCTAAGAAGGCGGCAGAAGATGGTTATCACGGATGCTACGCTGATCTTGCAGAGTACGCGCAAGCCATTACCGAAGATACGACTGAGATCCCATCACACCTTGCCTACTACATTGATTATGAGCGCTTAGGCCGTGACATGGAAATGAATGGTGATCTCTACACTCTAGACCTTAGCCACAATCAGGTGCATGTGTTTTGTCATCATTAAGGCCCTTTGATGCTGGTGCAAGGCTTAGGCCTTGCGCTGGCCATGGCGAGGCCCCTCCTCGCAAAACTGCGCAAAAATGCCAGCTATGATGCTTTTTATAAAAACGCATTGCCATCATAGCCGCTCTTTATAATCGCATGACGCGAAAAAGCGTAATGCTGAACATTAAAAATACAATGTTCGCTTTAATATTTGGCGCTCATTCTTCGCTTTATTGCTAAACACATATTTAGAATGTCATGTTTATATCGTTAAAAACTTGATTGTTTTTCTTAAAATGCGCTAAGATAGAGATATAAGGAGACTCATGATGAGCATTGCTCAAGCTGTACAACAAAGCGTAGACAAAATTCCTGCTGGCCAAGTATTTGGTTATCGGCGGCTGGATGATTATGCGCGCTCGCCAGATGCCGTCATCAAAGCCATTAGCAGGCTTGTGCAAGAAAAGCGCTTAGCGCGTCTCTCAAAAGGCAAGTTTTATGTGCCTAAAAAAGGGCTGCTTGGCGCAGTCAAGCCTAGTGACAGCGAATTATTGCGCAGCGTTCTTTATAAAAACGGGCGCTTGCGCGGCTATATAACTGGCCCTTCTTTGTTTAATAAACTTGGTTTAACCACACAATTACCAAGCACCATCACCTTGGCCATGAATAGCGCGCGTCAGCGCAAAGAGTTTGGCACCATTAAAGTCAAAACGCTGCAAACGCGCGCCCCCATTGATGAAAGCAATGTAGCACTCTTACAATATCTCGACGTGCTCAAAGACATCAAAATGATCTCGGACGCCGATATCAATGAAGTATTGCGCATTATGCGCAGCAAAATTGCGGATCTGAGCTCTAGTGAGCGCGATATGCTTGTGTCTCTCTCGCTTGAATATTACAGTCCGCAAACAAGAGCATTGTTGGGTTTGTTGCTCAAATCAAGCAGCCTCAAAGGGTCTCAAGAATTGAAAGCTTCACTTAATCCCACCACCATCTATAAGCTAAAGCTGGATACTAAGCGCTGGCCACAGATGGATAAATGGAATATACGCTAATATGATTTTGCATGAAGACAAAGACGCCTTTGAAGAATTAATTGCAGCTACAGCGCAAAGCGTGGGCTTGCCAGAAATCTATGTAGAAAAAGATTATTGGGTAAGTAGGGCGCTTAAAGCGCTATCTTTATCGTCTCATTCGAGCGATGTCGTCTTTAAAGGCGGCACTTCACTATCTAAAGCCTACCGGATAATCGACCGCTTCTCGGAAGATATCGATCTAGCCGTGTTCTCAAAAGATTTAAGTGATAATCAGCGCAAGAGGTTACTGAGAAACGTTGAGCATGATGTTGCGAAAGAGTTGCTCCGCCTTCCCAAAGATCCGCGCATATCCAAAGGCTCTAGCTTCAGAAAAACCGTCTATCAATATCCTCGCCATATTGGTGAAGATGATTTTGGCCAAGCATCGCCGGAACTTTTAATCGAGATCAATGCCTTTACCCATCCAGAGCCTTTTGAACAAAGAGAATTGCGCACATTAATTGCTGATATGCTTGATTCTAGAGGCGAGCATCAGCTCATTGAACGCTTCGAGCTAGAGAGTTTTAGTATCAATGTGCTGTGCGTTGAGCGCACATTAGTCGAAAAGATACTCGGCATGGTCAAAGATAGCTACGATGAAGATCCTGTCGCCAAACTGTCTAACCGTATTCGCCACCTCTACGATATTTGTCTGATACTCAAAGACGAGCGCTATCGAGATTTTATAAAAAGCGCAGAGTTCAAATCCATGTGCGCAGCCTGCATTGAGGATGAGCGCTCGGGATTTTTGCAAGGCAACGCCTGCTTAGAAGCCCCTCTTCACACCGCGCCACTTTTCAGCCAATTCCAAGATTGGCGTAAATCTCTGAGTAACACCTATGACAGCATATTTACACAGCTTGTATATGGTGAGCTTCCGCCAATGGATGATATTGTAGCCTCTATTCAATTGATCCATGAAGCGCTCAAGAACAAAAATATCTAAGCAGCCTACAGTGCTCGCTTTCATAGATCACAGCGCAACAAAACAATAAATCATGTCATTTTGTGCGTAATTTATGGTGTGTTTTTCAATTACGCCACGCCCAAAAAGTCTGTATCGTATTAGCTTAACTGCAAACTTAAATGCTAATCCATGGTGTGAGGCCAGCATTTTATATATCACTCAATATTTTCAAAATTTTACTTGAAAGGTAATTTCTGGGGTCGTCATAACCAATGACAAATTCACTATTTTCCTGCGGCATAAACTCCACGTCATCCTTTACGATGGAGTAAATGATTGTATTATGTGGTGACCAACGCGAATATTTAACTAGATACCCGTGTTGCCCAAGCGCTTTTGCAATTAAAGGTGTTTCGACATTTCCATCACCATCATCGTAGCCAAATTTATCAAAGGCATGTGTCCAATGTGATATTGGGGCAAGTCTGCTTTTTTCGTAAATTTTCATGGCTACTCCTTGAAATTTTATCTAGATAGAAAAATCAGGTTCATCCTTGTTGCGATCAGGCGAATATTTCTCTAAACCGCGACTATGATTTTTATCTTCACGCAATTGGTTTAGAAGATTTTTCAAACTATCTTGATTACCTAGCTGCTCATTTTGAGCCTTAATATTTTTATAGAGTTGTGATTTTTCTTCGTGGTTTAGATCTCTCAATTCAACAAGCTTCAATTGCAGTTGCCTTCTCTCATTAAGCTGAGCGAAAATAAGCAATTCTTTTTCAGCCAGATCTCTTTTCTGTTTTTCTAAAACCTCTTCTTCATTCTTCTTGCGAGCACGTTGATACGTTCCAGTTAACCTATCCCAGAGCCCTTTAAACCCTTTCCTTAGGCGTTCAGAACGTGCAATCTCTTCAGATTGCCATCTGTCTTGTTGTTGTATATTCAATTCGCTACGTCTCGATTTGTGTTGCGACGCCATTTTCTGCTTTTCCCGCATGATAGGGCGCAACAGTTTGTCGTGTTTGAGGTTTATGTCGTCGCCATGATTTTTAAACAACGTGGCCAACTGCCCGCCTATTTTTTGCTTGGCGCCTTCAATGCTTTGTAGCTCTTTTTGTTCACCGATCTTTGATTTTAATTCTTTTATTTTCACGCCCAATTGCCGTGACAGAGAATAAACTTCACCATGGACATCCATTGCCACAAATCGGCTATTGCTCCCTCGGGCTAAAAAGTAGCCTTTTTCCATTAACGCATTCTCAAACGCGCTCTTGCTGTCTGAAGCAGTCCAACATTCTTGCAGCGCTTGCTTTATATGTTTTGGGTTCTGGCGCGTGCGTTTGGCTTTCTGCCATTCGGCGCGTGAAAAGTTCAACGGGTTGGTTTGGTGTTTATCTATAAAGCCATTTGGCAGCGTCCAGTCATTATCCAGATACAGGTTTTTAGCAATATCGTTAAGCTTGCGCTTAAAATAAGACATCTGCACAGCCTTCATCTCATCAATATCTATGCGCGACCACACGCAATGCGCATGGCGGCGACCTTCTTTTTCGTGGAAGACAATGACGCGGGGCTGATCTGTTAGCCCCAGTGACTTCTCTACGTCAGCAATAGCGCTTTCAAACGTCTCGATGGGGACATTCTCTGTTTCTGGTGGGTTGAGGCTCAGCGAGAACAAGAACTGCCTGCATTTAGTCGCTTTACTAATAGCGTGCGCTTCTTGAAACGCGCCCGTAACATCGTCGGCCACAAACCCGCGTATATCATGCACCTCGACATGCTCGTTTTCATCGGTTTTGAGCAAATGCACGGCTAGCTGTTTGCCCCCTCCTCGCTGTGATGCTTTAAGGATCATGACCTGCCGCCTACTCCAAGCGCCAGCATCATTTGTCCACGCATCCACATGATGGCGCGGTAGGCATCATTGATGTTCTTCTCTGTTTCGTCATTTACAGGGAGTGAGCCAGAATTTGCCGCTTTAGCCAATTGATTGAGATTTGAGGCATATCGATCACGAGCCAGAAAGCCAATTACTTTGGCGAGTGCCTTTTGGTCTTTGACAGAGTATTTACGCTTTGGCTTTCTAACGGCTATAGAGTGCTCAAATAAGCATTGTTTGATGTATTCACTTAGCGGCATGCCATCTGCACGCGCATTGAGCTCAATTCGCTCCTCTGGCGTAAACCGAATAGAATAAGGCGAGGTTGGTTGTGTTTTGTTGAATTCATCTTTGAATTGACTCATGCTTTTCACCGTTTTCATAACGGGTCAAAACGCCTACCATTGTTATAGTTATGGTTTTATAGGCGATAACCCTTTAGATGTGATTAGCAGGTCGAGAAAATTTTCATTTGTTTTCAGTGCCTTAATGGCTTTTTCGGCCCTAAGTAGGTCAAGCTGGTTGCGGTCTCCCGCAACCATGTTCAAACGGTCCAATATTTGTTGGCCCGTTTTTTTTTGCAAATATTTCCCTAAAATCGTGTTCCAAAGAGCTAGACAAATACATGTGGTATACGCAATTTTTTCACTTGTTAAATATCTAAATTGAAATTTGACCTTTAATTTTTAT
>Ga0209712_10000467_pt1 | contig 36088 bp, 25 predicted proteins | sample ArcOceMetagenome_FD_187443 | JGI IMG/M metagenome (GOLD analysis project Ga0209712, IMG submission 187443) | Marine eukaryotic phytoplankton communities from Arctic Ocean - Arctic Ocean - Greenland ARC118M Metagenome (SPAdes) (version 2) | ecosystem: Environmental > Aquatic > Marine > Oceanic...
TTTTATTTAATATGAAAATTAAAAATGTCACAGCAGTCAAGTTTTAAAATGTATTATTTTATTTCAAGATACGAGCATGGTTTTTAATTATATTTCAAAAAAGATTGCTTAGAAAAGGGATAAAAAAGTAATTATTTTTTGTCACCAAAATCTTAAAAGTTGTGGTATTTTTTTCAAAAAAAAAGAATGAGTAGAGTAGGAGTCAATAAAATAAAGGGTTTTATAATAGTGAATAAAATCATCAAGTATTTTTTTGGGCAGTAACAAAACTTCATTTCAGCGTATTGCATTTCAATTGAATTGCTTGACTTCCAGCTGGTTCTACCCCTATATTTGAATCATCGAAACGAACTTACAATTTTTTACTCCCACTAAAATATTTCAGGTTAATAATCTAAAGCTTTTTTCCTCCCATTTTTTTGACAACGAATCTTACAATTTTTATATCTCCCCAACTTTGTTTTACCCCCAATAGTTAATAATCAATTTTTCCAAAAACCTTCCCCAGATAAAAGTCCCAATGTCTATGAATACTTTTACAAACCCAGTATCTACCTTTACTTTCGTATTTATATTCCTTTCTCATTTTGCATTCTCCGCAAACATTGTAATCATCGAAAGTACTTCCTTTCACCCACTTCAACAGATGGATGCTAAATGGTCAAATATTGCTACATCATTGGGACATACGACGACTATCTTACCTCAAACATCTTTGGACGATGTAAATAATTTATTTGGTTTTGATGTTTTGATTCTTAGCAACGGCTTAATTCAATTGACAGAAACCCGCGAAGAAGTCCTTCACCAATTTGTAGCACAAGGAGGCAATGCTTATATCCAAGCAGAGTATCAAGCTACACAACCTGGTAGCGAAGCATTCGAATATGTTGTGAGTCAATTAGGAGGAACGTTTAGTTGGGTTGGAGAATCAAACGGAAATTTAGCTCCGATGAATATATTTGGAGAATTAGCAGAAGGAGATTTGCCGGTAACCTTGATTGACCATTTTTGGTACGGGGCCTATGGAGAAGGTGGAGATAAGATTACCCCTTTTTTAGAAAACAATGACAAATACTTCGGTTTTACTTTTTGCTCTACTAATCCATCTCATGGAAGAATAGCTACCACTTCTGATCAAGATTGGATTCGACTCGATTACTCACCGGAGTTGATTCAGAATATCATTCACTTTCTTGAGACTTCTGGTTCGCTAGAGGTCCCATCTATTTTTGTAAGCGTATCAAGTGATCAACCTTGTGGAAATGATCCTATAACTTTCACCGCTAACGTTGGAGCAACAACTGCTTCTGTTCAATACCAATGGTTAGTCAATGGAAATCCTATTCCAAATACTACTGATGCAAGTTTTACTGCTCTTTTTAATGATGGAGATTTAGTAAACTGTGAAATTACTTTTTCTGATAATTGCGCTTCGCAAATGGTTGCGACTCCACCCTTGGAAGTACTTATTATTTTTCCTTTAACAGGCACGCCAACACTTAACATCACTACTACCAACACTACTATCTGCTCTATTGAATCTGTAACTGCCATGGCCTTGGCTACGGATATTCAAGGATTAACAAATGTCTCTTACCAATGGGCATTGAACAACCAGAATATTCCTGGTGCAACGAATACTACTATTTCAATTACTACTTTGAATGATGGAGATATCTTAAATTGTCACTTGAACTACGCTGATTTTTGTAACGGTGATGATCAAGTTATATCAAACACACTTATTTTTACCGTCAATGTTTTTACCACACCTTCTATTTCTATTACTTCTGACTTTGCCAATATATGCGTTGGTGAGGCTATAACTTTTACAACAAGTACTAATCAGGTAGGAGATAATCCAACTTTTCAATGGATGATCGACGGATCAAATGTAGGATCAAATACTTCAATTTTTAGTACTGCAAATCTTACCAATGCACAGGCAGTAACTTGTTTAGTTACCAGTAGCGACATATGTGCAAGCACTCTAACAGCTGCTTCAAATTCAATCTCAGTCAATGTAACTTCACCTGTAACCCCTGAACTAAATGTCCAAGCTGACCAAGCGAACATCTGCTCAGGCGAAACGGTTACCTTCACAGCAAACGGAACTAACCTTGGTTCTTCTGCTCAATACGAATGGTTCATTGATGGAATAACAACAAGCTTAATCAATACCACCTTTACAACAGATAACTTGACTGACGGACAATTCGTCACTTGCCAAGCAGTAACCTCTGAAACATGCGTAACCACAAACATAGTAACTAGCGTACCGATTCAAGTCCAAGTTACTACTCCAGAAAATCCAACCATCGCAATTACTTCTGATGCTACTTCAGTTTGCTCAGGTAGCTCAGTAAACTTTATAGCTATAGGCGAAAACTTAGGAGCTAATCCACAATATCAATGGTTGGTAGACGGGACAATAACAGGAAACACTACAAACACTTTCAACACTATTTTTACTACAGAACAAACAATTAGCTGTATCGTTACAGCGACTAACACTTGCTCAGGATTATTTACTGCTAACTCTAATGAAATCGAAATTACACTAGGAAACCTTTTAGTCGAATTGATGGAAATTCAACCTGAAAGTTGCGGTAATTCTAATGGTATGATTGAGCTTCAAGCGACTGGCGGATTTAGTCCATACACTTTCAGTTGGGACAACAACACTACAAACACGAACACACTTAATAATCTTTCCGCTGGCGACTATTCAGTTGTCGTATCAGATGTGAATGGTTGCTCTGCTGCACTCGAAATCAATATTCCTTACATTGCGACTCCTGAAATTGAAAATTTAGAAGCAACTCACATTAACTGTACAAACCTTGGAGGAACTGCAAAAGTAACTATGAATGATTCAAGTGCATCATACTTTTACACTTGGAAAAATGCTAAAGATGAAACTATTGCGAACTCTGCTGAAGTGAAAAATCTTCGGGAAGGTTTATATTATGTCGAAGTAACTGGTGCTTATGGATGCTCAGTTTCTGAAGAAGTTTACATCGAAGCGGAGGCTCCAATTTTAGTTGAAATTTTGGAATCAACTACTATTCAGTTGGGTGACGAATATCGTCTTCAAGTAATTACAAATTACACCAACGCTACATTTTCTTGGGAAGCTGACGAATCACTTTCTTGCCTAGACTGTATGACTCCAACTATTTCACCAACACAAACCACTACTTATTTTTTGGCGGTTACTAATGCAGAGGGATGTTCTGTCAATGCTCATGTGACGATTCAGGTAGAAAAGCCACGATACGTTTTTGTGCCAAATGCATTTTCTCCTAACAACGATGGTAACAATGATACCTTCACTATTTACGGAGGAGATGATGTTGTAAAAATCAAAAATTTTCAAGTATTTGATCGTTGGGGAGCGGTAGTGTTTTCTAATGCCGACTTTCAGGCAAATGATGAAACACAAGGCTGGAATGGAAAAATTAATAACAAAAAAAATGCAGGAAATGTATTTATTTATTTTGCAGAAATTGAATTTCTTGACGGTCGGGTAGAAGTCTACAAAGGCGACGTGACCGCTACTAGATAAAAAACTTTTATTTTTTTTGGAAAATTTCGAAAGGTCAACAAATTGCGATTGCAATTTGTTGACCTTTTCACTTTTCACTTTTCACTTTTCACTTTTTAGGTGAGCGGTGCTAGCGCTCGAAGCGCTAACACCGCTTGTGGTATTTTTTTTTGATTTTTTTGATTTTTTTGAAAAAAAAAGACCCTGTCAATTAGCATTGACAGGGACAAAACAAAAAACAAACACTATGAACAAACACTTATCTTTAAAATTCCCAAAGGAATTAATTTATTTTTTTTGAGACCGAAGAGGAAATAACTCTTCGTAGTAAAATTTTATTTTGGATAGATTCATCACTTGTCATTCTCCGTCTAAATCTGGTAGAAGTTGAAGTTGGAATAAATTATTTTCCAATAATTATTTTTCAGAAATCATTAAACTTTTTTTTGAAAAATAATATTTTTTTTATTTTAAAAAGGGAAAAATTCAGTTTAGTATTTTTTTGTAAAAGCATTGTTATGTAATTATTGCTTTTGAAATCGAACTAAAGTAGAAAGGGGTAAAATACTGATTATCAATTATTTGCGGGAGTGAATATTGATTACCGACTCTATTATATATGTTGCAAATTGGATGCCAAAAGTACCATGCTTAAGGTAGTTTTTAAAATAAAAAAATCCCCTCGATGTTTCGAGGGGACAAAACAAAAAACAAAAACTATGAACAAACATTCCCCCTGAAATTAATTAGGAAGATGTATTTAAAACGCTATTTCAAAATTTAGGTTACAGACCTCAATGACTTTTTCTTTTAAAAATCATTTGTAATAGCCTCACTCCTCACTCTTATTTTATCTCATCCACTTAGGTAATTCGTCGCCACTTTCTCCTTTAAAATTCACCTTACCATTAATTACTTCGAAACTCCAAGTATGTCTTTTTTTACATCCTGAGATACATCCATCAAATTTGATGATGTAATTGATTTCCCAACCGTTCGCTAATTTCTTGATCTCAATATCATTTCCATCGCCATTTGGTTCCATCATATCAACAAGTGTAACACTTTCAACCGTTGATAAATCTTTTGCCAAAGGAGCAATATTCATTGATTCTTCCGAATGCATATTGAAGGAGAAATGTTCTTCATCCCATTCTACATGACGGTCTATGGTTAATTTAAATTTTGAACTTAATTCGTTGATCTTATCATTGTCCGTCACATCATCTCCTAATCTAAGAGGAGTTGCCCAGGTCGCATCTCTTTTGTAAATCACTACTAATCGATCTACCGTTGGAGTTGGAAAAGTGTGTAACTTATGTTGAGCGGTAACAATATTTGCTTCTGGTAATCCACTAGTGTGAATGGCGATCAAGCTTGAATAAATAGATTCGACCATTTCCTTTGGTACTTCTGGATCCAAAATTTCGAAATTATTTCCATCAACCAACTGACGTAAAGCTAATCGAGTCGCATCTTTTTTATATTGATTCTTTTGGTGATTGGAAAGCCCTTCAACGGAAGAGATTGGATCTCCATGATTATTATTACTAAGCGCTAGTATCGAATTGCTTCCTGCGACACTCAAAAAACTAACCGTTGCTAACCAGAGCAATTGTTGTTTTACAGTCTTTTTTCGATGATAGTTGGCATTCATAAGTAAGTGAATTTATAATACTTAGTTCTGCTAAACTGCTATGCAAAGCATATACCAACTTGAAGAAATATTTTGATTTAAAACAGGAAAGTGTGACTACTTTTTAAGAAGAATATTTTTTTTTTAATGTGTAAACCTATAAGTTCATTGAGTAAATGGACTAAAAGGTCTGTAATTTAACTAACTTTTGATAGGCGCCTTTTTGCTCCAAAAGAATTTCATGGCGCCCTCTTTCTATGATTTTTCCATCTTGCATTACGATGATTTCGTCAGCATGTTGAATAGTTGAAAGTCGGTGAGCGATGACGATCGAAGTTCGATTCTTCATTAAAAGTGTCAAAGATTGTTGCACTAATTTTTCAGATTCAGAATCAAGTGCAGAAGTGGCCTCATCCAGAATAAGGATAGGAGGATTTTTTAAAACAGCTCTTGCGATAGTGATTCGTTGGCGTTGTCCACCGCTAAGTTTATTGCCTCGGTCGCCAATATTAGTTTCGTAACCATTTTCAGTTCTTAAAATAAAATCGTGTGCATTGGCAATTTTGGCCGCTTCGATAACTTGCTCCTTGGAGATGTTTTCTAATCCAAAAACGATATTGTTATAAATTGTATCATTGAATAAAATGGCTTCTTGCGAAACGATCCCCATCAAATGTCGCAGGTCTTTTATTTTTAAATCTTTGATGTTTTTTTCATCAATAAAAATTCCTCCTGAGCTGACGTCGTAGAATCTTGGAAGTAAATCTACCAAAGTACTTTTTCCCGCACCTGAAGCTCCGACGAGTGCGACGATTTTCCCTTTGGGGATTTTTAAATCTATTTTATCCAAAATCTTTTTCTCCTCCTCGTGATAAAAAAAATCAAGATTTCGATATTCAATGGAATGATTGAATTGCTGAATTGGCAAGGCATCTTTTTTCTCTATAATTGTTTCTTCCGCATTTAAAATGTGGTCTACTCGATCGACTGCAGCAGCTCCTTTTTGGAAATTATAATATGCTTTTGAAAAAGATTTGGCAGGATCAATGACGTAGTAAAATGCCATCAAAAATGCGAAGAAACTTTCTGCTCCGAGCGCTCCACTAAACACTTGCCTTGATCCATACCACAACAAAATCGAGACAACTGCAATGCCTAGGAATTCTGTCAAAGGCGATGACAAATCTCTTCGCCAAAGCAAGTGGGTTAAGGTTTTTTTATAATCATTGTTTTCTTTTTGGAATTTTCCTTCTTGATATTTTTCAGCATTAAAACCTTTGATGATTCGCAAACCTGAAAGTCCTTCTTCGACAATCGAAACTAAGTTTCCCAATTTTTCTTGCACCGTTGAAGACTTCTTTTTTAAAGTTTTTCCGATTCCTCCAATGATTATTGCAGTAAAAATAATGAGTATAAAAACAAACATCGTCAATGCCGGACTCAAATAAACCATCAATCCCAAGCAGCCAAACATGATCAAAGGCTCTCGGAAAAAAGCTTCCAACACATTTAAAATACTCCATTCGATTTCCATTACATCAGTCGTAATTCGCGACATCAAATCTCCTTTTTTTTCTTCTGAAAAATAGGAAAGGGGCAAAGCCATCATTTTGTGAAATAGTTGTTGGCGAACATCTCGAACGATTCCATTTCGGACAGGAGCCATAAAAAATAGAGAAAGGTATCGAAAGACATTTTTTAATAGAAAAAGTATAACAATGAAAATACAAATATAGGCGAGCGCAGTTTCTTTGCTCTCCGTGTGCATCAAATTGCTGAACCAGTATTTAGAATATTCAATCAAATTTCCTGCACTCCATGACAATTCTGGCTCCTGCATCACAGGTGCTTCGATGTCAAAAAGTATTTGTAAAAAAGGAATGATCGCAGGAATACTCACGATCGTAAACAATGCCATGAAGACGTTGCAAATGATGTTGAGGATGACGTTGCGGCGATAAGGTTGAAGGTAACGGAGAAGTTTGCGAAGCATCTAGGGGAATGGTGAACTGTTAACTGTGAACGATTAACATTATTTAATCGTTCACAGTTAATCATTAACGATTAAATAATTATTTTCCAATTCGTCTATATTCATTCGCATTGGAAGCATCAATTCGAACCATGATTTTATGTAAATCATCTTTTTCTAATTTAGTTCCTTTCTTGAAAATTTCAATTAATTCAGCTCTTTTACTGTTGGCAAACATTTGCATAATCATGGAAGCAGGATAATTTCGATTAACATCTTTCATCGTGATGATTGCCTCCATGACGGTTGCTCGTGCAGCAGTTGGATCTAAGTGCATATTATCCAAACCTAGGCGGTGATATTTATGCATAGCCATTCGGTAGTCTCTAATTCTAGGACTAGTTAAATTTTCAATGATCCAGTATCTATTTCTATTGCCATCGATTTGTCTCCATCCGGGGAAAGCAGAAGCGGCATTTTGAGGCACACTTTGAATAATTTCTTGTGCCGTTCGGAAATATGGATCTCCACCAAGTGGTGAAAATGAATCGTAATCCATCCCCAAAATTAGATTGACATAGTAACCTAGTAATGCACTTAAGTTATCTTGAAATAAATTTTTACTAAAAACGATGGGCTGAAATGGCTCGTAGTTAAAAACTACATCTTTATCCACGTGATTTAAAAGTGTTGTTCCTTCGCTACTCCCAAAAATTGGGCGAGTTGATTGAATCGCTAAATCGGCTCTAAAAGAAGTTTGAGAAATCTCCTCCGTGATCGTCAATTGTATTTGACATTTGATTCTTTCCTCTTGATCGTACACATCCTCTGTCCATTTACGATTATTCAAAAACTCTTGGATATTGGTTTCCAAGTCTTTGAAAACTTTAGGATCTACATTTTGAATTTTAGGCGTATTTACGGTTACATCAAAAAGTAATTCTTGAGCATTCGAAAATTGACTCAAGAAAATGATAAAAGGTAAAAGGAGAATTTTTTTCATTTTAAAATTATTTTATTGGAAAGCGGAGTTAGCACTTGGAGGGCTAACATTGCTCAGAATAATATTTTTAATTAATCATCGAGACAATCTCATTTACAATATCAATTGCCACTTTTGTCTTAGATTTTAACTCAAAATCCTTCATCTTATTGTCTTTTCGAAGGATAGTAATTTTGTTGGTATCCACAGCGAAACCAGCTCCTTTATCTTGTAACGAATTTAAAACAATAAAGTCGAAGTTTTTTCGCTCTAATTTGCCTTTGGCATTTTCGATTTCATTGTTGGTTTCCAAGGCAAAACCGATGAGTAATTGGTTCGCTCTTTTTTGCTTACCGAGCGTTGCTGCAATATCTGTAGTTTTTTCCAGCTCAATTGTGAGCGTTTTATCTTTTTTCTTAATTTTTTTATCAGTTACATTGATTGGTCGGTAATCTGCCACCGCAGCTGCTAAAATAGAAATATCGCTTTCTTCAAAACGACTTTGTGTTGCTTCGTACATGGATTGAGCATTTGTCACTCTAATCGTTTCGATATTTGCATGGTAGATTTCTAGCGCAGATGGACCTAAAATTAATTTGACCTCTGCCCCTCTTTCTGCTAATTCTTTGGCTAATGCAACCCCCATTTTTCCACTTGACCTATTTCCAATAAATCTTACAGGATCGATGGGTTCATAAGTTGGGCCAGCGGTGATGAGTACTTTTTTTCCCACTAAGTCTTCTTTTTTGGAAAAATATTTCTCCAACGTTTCCACGATAAATTCAGGTTCAGCCATTCGTCCATTTCCAACTAATCCACTTGCCAATTCGCCATGTGCGACATCAATTAATTGGTTTCCGTAAGATTGTAATTTCTGCACATTACTAACCGTCGAAGGATGCAACCACATATCCAAATCCATCGCTGGCGCAAAAAACACCGGACATCGAGCAGAAAGATAAGTAGCAACAATTACATTGTCAGCAATTCCATTGGCCAATTTCGCCAAGGTAGTGGCAGTTGTAGGGGCAATAATCATCGCATCCGCCCAGAGGCCTAGCTCAACATGATTATTCCAACTATCTTCTGAACTAACTTGAGTGTGGACGGGTCTTTTGGAAAGTGTAGAAAGGGTAAGTGGCGTGATAAATTGGGTCGCCGATTCCGTCATCAAAATTTGAACTTCGGCACCTGACTTAATCAACAGGCGAGTAAGGAATGCTGCTTTGTAAGCTGCAATACTTCCTGAAACGCCAAGGATAATTTTTTTTCCAACCATATTTTAATCAAAAATTCAAAGTTCAATCAAAATGACAATCAAAATCAAAAATTCAATCAAAGAAAATTCAATCTCAGGTTTGCTAAACCATAGTTTTTGATTTTGATTAAAGATGACTCTAAATGAAAAATGATGAATGACCACATAGGAAATTCATCATTCTTCACTTAACGTTCATCGTTATTTAAAAATCTTTTTTCTCGCCACCTTCTTTGTAACGATAAGAAATTTCTCCGTTTGCAAATTCATCAGCAGCAATTAAAACTGGGTTTGGTAACCGCTCATAGAATTTAGAAATCTCGATTTGTTCTTTATTCTCGTGAATTTCTTCGATTGTATCAGAGCTAACTGCAAATTCGTCCAACTTGCTAGTTAATTCTAATTTTAAATCGACTGCTACTCGGGAAGCTCGTTTGCTAATAACATTTAACGCTTCATAAATATTATCAGCTTCGCCAATAAAATCTTTGATAGAACGTGCTTGAATATTAGCTTCAAGACCTTGAACTTTGGATTTGATATCTGTCATTTTCTAATTGTTTTAACTTTTTAGTAGTGTTATTAAAAATCGAATCCGCCTCTTTTCTGTACTTACTGGTAGAATATTTCTTAATAAATTTTTTGTAATATTTTAAAGTATCATTGTATCGCTCTGCTTGCTTGGCAAAGATACTATTTTGAGCTAACAGGTAATTTCCCTTCAAAATCAAAAATCTTACCCGTTCCGCATCTGGAGACTCTGGGAAATCCTTTAACAAGTTTTCAAACGATGTAGTGGCAGCTTGATATTGTCTTAGGTCATAATATAATTCACCTTCGGCAAATGCTTTTTTCTCCATCTTCCGACGCATAATGTCAATCAATTCATTACATTCTGCTACTCGTTCACTTGTAGGGTACGTATTGACAAATAATTGAAATTGGTCAACCGCCTTAGCCGAATAAGTTTGATCCAAGCGATAACTTGGTGAAAGGTTATAATTGGAAAAACCAATCATGAATTCCGCTTCTTCTCTAAACGTACTATTTGGAAAAGTGGTTGTGAAATTCTTAAAATAATACGAAGCCAAAACATATCTATTCAAATAAAAGTGGGTGTAAGCATAGTAAAAATATACTTTCTCTGCTTCCACTTTTCCTCTCAAATTATTAATAATGAGTTCGAAAAGATTTTGAGCTTTTAAATACTCTTCTGCTTCGTAGTATGCAAAGGCTTTGGTATAAATTAAATCTACATCTCCACCTGCTCGTAATTTCTCAAAATCACTTTTACATGAGCTGCAAAATATAAATCCGATCGCCAATAAAACAGGAAAAATTAACTTTATTTTCATAAGTGCGCAAAATTACAATTTTTTATCTAAATAATGAATGTTTTTCTACTCTATTAAACGGAAGGAAATATAGGAATCGTTGGTGGATTTTGATGTTCTTTTATAAAAAACATGTTTTTCAATAGAGACAAGGCATAGCTTGTCTCTACAAAAAAAGAATCCTGCTTTCAGATTTCTCCGAAAACAGGATTTTTTTATAAAAAATGAAGACTTGAATTACATTCCGCCGCCCATTTTTTGAAGGTCTTCCATGTCCATTTTTTCGTAGCCAGTAGTATTCAATTTGAAAATACTTTTATCTACGATATTTTCAATCTTAGTAGCTGCAAAAGTGATCGAACCACCTTTTCCTTTTTCTCCACCCGAAATTGTAATTTCAAGAGGCATCTCTTTCAATTTTAATTCAGGAGCACCAGATGATTTGATACTTTCCATCATTGAAGCAGGGTATTTAATTGCATCAGTTACATAGAGAGCAATCTTAATGTTATTTTCTTTAGCTTCTTTATTGTTGACCACAATATTAGCTTTGTAGCAATCGTAACCTGAGATCTTTTTCTTATCTTTTTTATCATAAGTTACATCGTAGTCAAATTCTTCGTCTCCTTCTTTAGCTTTTGTTTGCGCTTCTTTAGCTTTTTCCTCCATTTCTGCAAAGTCATCAGCTTTTAATTCCGTCATCATTTTTTGCCCCATTGCATCGATCAACATTAGCATATCTTTTGGGTCTGTCTTAAATAACATTTGCATTTTCATCATTCCTCCCATCACGTTTCCAGTAACTAAAGATTGATCTTTGGTAAATGCGATATTCATAGTCGCAGTTTTGATCATTTGTAATTGAGGTGCAGCAGATGGATCATCTACTTGTAAGTCGGTGATTCCAATGGTAATAGTTCCTTCTTTAAGTTCTTTTTGAGCAGATACATTTTGAAGTCCTGCCACTAAAAATACAAGAAGAAAGAGTCCAATAAATTTTTTCATTTTATACATTTTATACATTTTTGAAATTTGAAAAATAGTTAATTTAAGTAGGATAGGATGAATTATTTTAATAAAGTTTTATTTATAAAATCACTTATACAAATATAAGTGCATTTTTATTTTGAAAAAATTATTAGAAACGAGTTTGGTATATAGAATCTAAGGATTCATCTATTTGACGGTCGTTTCAAAGAAAGTAATGGAATTCAAAAAACATTCCTTAATCATTTGCGATCTGCTTCAGGTAAGTGAAATCTTTATTGATCAGAGCCATTTTTACTCCCTTTTCGTCAAATTTCTTTTTGATGCTCTCCATGACATCGCAAGATAGTTCATATGCTTTACTTGCGTCAATTGCCCAAGTCCAAGTTTTGATAATTATTCCAATGTTGTTGAAGCCGATAACTTTCACAGGTACTTTAGGTTTTTCTATTTCGATATCTTCTAATGTTCTGTTATCCAAAGAAAGAGGATGTTTAGCAATTTCTTCTTGAATAATTTCTCGAATTAAATCAATATTCGAATTCATCGCTACATTAAACTCAATCGGGCGCACGATTTTATCTTTACTAAAATCAAAGTTGATAATCACTTCATCACTTATGACTGCATTTGGAATAATGATTCGCCTATTTTCAAAATCTCGAATCACCGTATGGCGAAGGGTAATATCCTCTACAAATCCTTGCATCGTATCTCTAATCAATAGTCGATCATTGACTCGGAATGGTTTGAAAATAATGATAAACAAACCACTAATAATATTACTTAAAGCATGCTGCGAAGCAAAACCTGCGGCCACGGCCAAGATCCCTGCTCCTGCTAATAATGAGTTAGCTATTTGCCTCATTTGAGGAATTTCATAGATAGCCCAACCAAATCCCACTAAGTAAATAATGGCACTCATGGCATGTCCCACAAATTTGTAATTAGTGGGATCATTTTTCATGATGCTAGAGGAATGATTAATGAATTTTTGATATATTTTTTGGAAAATAAAAGCAACAATTATTGTTGCAATAAAAATGATAACGGGTACTGATAATTGAAAAAAATAGTTCAGAATATTATCTTTCATAGATGATTTGTTTTAAACATAAAGTATTGGTATTCAGTTAGTTATACTTTTTTAACTCTATCGAGTTAATTTCCATCGATTGTGTGACCAAAGCCAGTCTTGCGGTTTTTTCAAAACTTGTTGTTCTAATTTTTGCATGTAAGCTGCGGTGATTCCTCCTTCAGCGATACTTCTTGGAGTATCGGTTATAGTTTCTAGTCGCACTTCGTAATGTCCTCGTTTTACTCGATTAATTGCCATGTTGAGAACTGGATAATCCATGCGTCGAGCCATTCGATCTCCACCCCAAAGGCAAGCAGTTTTTTGATTTAAAAAATGCACCCAATCTGCTTTTGCTGCTGAACTTTTGGAAGGACTTTGATCTGCAATGTAAACGAAAAGCGCGGGTCTTTTGTCCCAGTTGGCGATGACTTTGTTCGCTTGGTCAGGATAGAGCACCATTACATTTTCATGCGTTCTATATTTTTGAACATAGCCGTCGAGATATTTATTTTTGATGCGAGCAACGACTCCAACGGTGATACATTTTAATTGTAAGCTGATAGCTTGAACTGCCCACTCCCAATTGCTGTAATGACTTGCCATGCCGACCACATTTTGTCCTTTGTCATAATATTGATTAGCTACTTCAGGATTGACAAATTTATATCGTTTTAAAATTTCGGCATCGCTCATCGACATTCCTTTGATGCCCTCGAGCAAAATATCGCAAAGGTTTCGATATGATTTTTCAATCAACGAATTAATTTCCGTCTCGCTTTTTTCAGGGAAAGAATGTTTCAAATTTTCTTTCACCACTTGGTAGCGGTACTTGATCACCGTCAAAAATAGAAATCGTAATCCATCCGATAATCGATATAATAACCAGAATGGCGTAATCGAAAAAAGGAAAACCATTACTCTGAAAAATATATAGGATACTAGTTGCATAGTTTTTTTTGTAAAAATATTATTTGTATTCCAATACCCGCATTATGGCTTGAAGTTCTTTTAAAAAAAATAAAATAAGCAGTTGTTTTAAAATGATGATTTACTTTTTTTACTTTAGCATAAAAAAGTAAAACTTATGTTTTCTAGAAGAAAATTTTTATCACGCTCTGCTCTTGGCTCTATGTCCATCGCAATTGGAACTTCATGTGATGCCGAAGAAAATCAATCGTCAACTTCTGGCGATGTAAAATTTATTCCCAAAGTTATTGCCACTTGGGAGCCTAATCTCAAAGCAACCGAAGCGGCTTGGAAGATTATAGAAGAAGGTGGGAAAGCAATTGATGCAGTAGAACAAGGTGTTCGTGTTCCAGAGGCAGATCCCGACGATATGTCTGTAGGATATGGCGGACGACCTGACCGAGATGGTAAGGTGACGTTGGATTCCTGTATCATGGATGAAAATGGAAATTGTGGTTCTGTGTGTTTCTTACAAAATATAAAACATCCAATTTCGGTAGCTAGGAAGGTGATGGATAACACTCCGCATGTAATTTTAGCAGGAGAAGGGGCCTTTCAATTTGCGCTTTCTGAAGGATTTGAAAAAGAGGACTTGATGACTGAAAAGTCAACTGAGGAATGGAAAAAATGGCTCAAAGAAAAAAAGTATGAACCGATCATCAATATCGAAAATCATGACACGATAGGTATGTTGGCTTTGGATAAAAATGGAAATCTATCTGGTGCTTGTACCACGAGTGGACTTGCCTACAAAATGCACGGTCGAGTAGGAGATTCGCCAATAATTGGTGCTGGACTCTTTGTTGATAATGAAATCGGTGCAGCAACTGCAACTGGAATGGGTGAAGCGGTACTCAAATCTTTAGGGTCATTCTTGGTAGTTGAATTGATGCGTCAAGGTCGAACTCCCCAAGAAGCTTGCAAAGAAGCGGTGATGAGAATTGTCAAAAAACAAAAGTATCAAGATTTTCAAATTGGATATTTAGCAATGAATAAAAAAGGCGAAGTCGGTTCATATTGTATTCATCCAGGATTCAATTATGCGCAACATCAAAACGGAAAAGGAGAAGTATTCGATTCAGATTCATATGAGAAAAAGTAATGTGATACTTTTATGAAGATTAATATCTCCTTTGAATATGTTAATGTTTTATTTACCTTTATGAGGTTCAAATGTATTTTTTAATCAAAAAAGGCATGCGGATAAAGTACTTAAAGAAATAAGCTTACCCCATATTTTATTTTTAAGTTCATTTTTTAAACGTTTAAAAACGGGAAAAATAAATCAAATTAAAATTGTTATTAACTTATCTTGGAATTTTTTTCCAAACCTTAAAAAGGAAACTTATCCTTTTTGGCTGAAAAATTAAATGCCTAAAAGAAAATCTAATTCAGGTTTTGTTCCAAAAGATCCTATCGATATTTACACAACTTTATTTATTGCCCTTATTTTTTAGGCATTGGCATTGGATTTGTATTGAAGATATAGAATATTAATAATTTATATTTTTTTATAATAAAATTCTAAATACACTAAGCTGAGTAGAATGGATTATATGGAAATTCTAAAAAAAAAAGAGAGAATAAGATCATTTTTTAATGAAAATGATTCTTTCAAAAAAATTGATATGGATACAGTTCGAATAGTTATAGCCGATGATCACCAATTGTTTATAGAAGGTATAAAAACCATTTTAGGCAGAGCCAATAATTTTAAATTTGAAATTATTGGAGAGGCACATTCTGGCAAAGAGTTGTTAGAATTATTGAAAGAGATTCAACCTGATTTACTTCTGTTGGATTTGAATATGCCGGAAGGTGACGGTTTGAACATGCTTTCTATCGTCAAAAAGAAATATAAAAAAATGCAAGTTTTGGCATTGACCATGTATGATGAAGTGAAGTTGGTGCGAACTGCATTTAATGAAGGGGTAGATGGGTATATCTTAAAAAGTACTGGGAAATTAGAATTGCTTGAAGCGATTGATGAGGTAATTGATGGAGGGAGATTTTTTGGAGATGGAGTGAAGATTCATATTATGTCAGAAGATGAAAGAGCTGCGATGCCAAGTAAATTTGATGATAAATTCATCAAAAAATATAACTTGACTAAACGTGAAATTGAAATATTAAGGTTAATTACGATGGCTTTGTCTAATAAAGAAATTGCTAAAAAATTATTTATCAGCGATCAAACGGTAAGTGTGCATAGAAAAAATATTATGCGAAAATTACAAGTTTCGAATACTGCTGCATTGATAAAAATGGCTTATGATAACTCTCTTGTGTAAAGCGAAGGAAGCTAAAAAAAGAGCGATGAAATTTCATCGCTCTTTTTTTTTGTTAATTTCCTTCGTAATTAAAGATTCATAAACTTCAAAATATCATCATAAAGCCCTGAATCATTTGCAAACAATGCATAATTTTTTGCAGTATTAAACCACTCTTTCGTGGTCGCTCGATGTTGCTTTACACCCAATTCCAAATCCTTCGTGGAAAGTGGAGTAGGGATACCACTCTTCATGGCTTCTTCCAATTTTGATTCAATGGCAATATCAATTACCGCTTCCAAGTCAGCTCCAGAAAAATCTTTAGCCTTTTTGATAACTCGTTGATAATCAATTGTTTCTGTTGGTTTTTTCTTTAATTTTATTTCCAAAATGGCCTTCTTCGCTACATCATCTGGTGGCGGAACAAAAATAATTCGATCAAATCTTCCCGGTCGTCGAAATGCCGGATCCAAGTGCCAAGGCGCATTCGTCGCAGCTAAAACCAATATGCCATCATTGTCATATTGCACGCCATCCATCTCTGCTAAAAATTGATTGATGACATGTTTACCAGCACTATTTTTCATGTCTGTTCGATTTGCTCCGAGTGCATCTACTTCATCAAAAAATAAAACACATGGTTTTAGTTTTCGAGCTTTTTCAAAAATTGCGTGTAAGTTTCTTTCGCTTTGCCCGATGTACATATCTAAAATATCACTAATGCCTACAGATATGAAATTGGCATTTATTTCTCCAGCAGTTGCTCTAGCCAAATGTGTTTTTCCACAACCAGGAGGACCGTACATCAAAATACCTCCACCAATTTTTTTTCCGTAAGCTTTGTAAATTTCCGGATGCTCAAGAGGATGAATGATTTTCATTCGAATCTCTTCTTTTAGTTTATCCATTCCTCCGACATCTTCGAAGGATGTTTTAGGTCTTTCGATATCTAGGTAACTATCGTCGTCATCAAAATCATCTTCATCTGGGCCGCCGAGTTTTATTTTTTCAGGTTCAGGAGTTGCGCCATCCTGAACTTTCATGTTTATCTCAGATTCAAGGAAAGTGTCTTTTAGACTTGCATCGATGATGGTTGCTTTTTCATAAGCATCTTTTGCGCCTTCTGCATCATTAGTTTTTAAAAGTAGTTTTGCTAAAATCAAATATGCTTGGGCAGGAGGTCTTTCCAAAGCAACTAACTCTTCGACCAAGATTAAACCAGTTGATATTTTTCCCAACTCATAAAAGGTTTGAGCGAGCGCAATTTTAACTTGCAAATCAGTAGGCGCCATTCGGAGGGTATCTTTAATTTCAATTTCTGCTTCTTCCCATCTTTCTTTTTTCATCAAAGCATTGGCCAATAATTTTCGAAGTGGAATGCTATCGGGGCTTGCTTTGATCGCTTCTCGGAGAGATTGTATTTCGTCAAAATTCATAGGTGTATTTTTTTGTAAAAATATTTAAACCAAAGGTAGGAAATTGATTTAAAATGTTTTTATTGGTAAAAAATAGATGTAGCTCAAATTGTCGCTTGTACTTCAATGTTTACTAAACCTCGAAGGTTTAGTAAATGTAAATGGAAAATAAAAACAACAATATAGGCTTCACTCAAAAAATATTATATGGAAAAGACGATTCTTATCACAGGGAGCAATTCAGGGATTGGAAAAATAACCGCTGAGTATTTTGCTGAAAAAAATTGGCAAGTCATTGCGACGATGCGAAATATTGAGAAAGCGGGAACTTTGACGGTGCATCCAAATATTTCCATTTATGAATTAGATGTAACTGATACGCAAAGTATTGAAAATTCTAAGGCTGCGATTTTAAATGATTTCGAGAAAATTGATGTGATTGTTAACAACGCAGGTTTTGGATGTTATGGCGCTTTCGAGCCGACCACCGAATCTGAAATTGATCGACAACTTGCCGTCAACATTAAAGGTGTGATGATGGTGACAAAAGTTTTTTTAGCACATTTTAGGAAAAATCGAACTGGCCTTTTTATCAATATTTCTTCTATTGCGGGATTGGTGAGTTATCCCTTGGCCTCGATGTATGTTTGTTCCAAGTGGGCGGTGGAAGGATTTACGGAAGCGATTTCTTATGAATTGAGACCGCTGAGTGTTCGAGTAAAGTTGGTGGAGCCGGGCGGTTTTAAAACTAATTTCCAGTTGGAAGGAATGAGTTGGTCGCACGATGAATCCATGCCCGAATATATTGAACCAACTCAAAAAACTATTGAAAGTAGAAAGCAACGACAACCCGATTTGCCTGATCCAATTGCAGTTGCCGAAAAGATTTTTGAAGCGGCGAATGATGATTCTGATCGGCTGAGATATTTAGTTGGAGATGATGCGGAATCTTATTTTGCGAAGCGAAAAGAAATAGGGGCAGAAGAATATCTTAGTGAGACCTACCATAATTTTATAAAATAAAGAAGAGTCTGTCTCTTTTTCTAAAAAACATCCTGCTTCATAAATTTAATTGTGAGCAGGATGAGTCAAAGTGTAGGTTTATAAAAAGCCAAGAAGATTTTCAAATACTTTAATTCTGATTATTTGATCAAATAATCAACCAGCTTCTGCATAGTAGAGCCTAGCCCTCATTAATTTCCTCTCTAGACCCCATTGTTCATTCTTCCATTTCATTTTATTTTTGATACATAAAATCACATAAAATAAATAGATAAGTATTTCTTATTGCCAAGCCTAAAATATCCGTTTTTGATACATGAATGTCCATTTTGGATACATCAAAAATATTGAACTAGTCTAATATTAGATGGCCCATATATTTAATATGGCCATAGGTATTAACCTTAAAAAAACAAATGAATCATATGGAGTGATGGTTTCGTCGCTCCGATTATTTTTTTTAAATATTAAATATAGTTTCATCTAAATATTATCAAAATGGAAAAAAAATATTTTTCTGTACTTATTTTTCTCTTATTTTTCACAGGTTTGGTTAAAGCCCAATATCTTAACTACAATGCTTATATCAGCCAATTTGCTAGCATTGGGAATGTCTGTAATTTTGAAATAGGCGGTATGGAATATACCCGAAAAGGTTGGATCGAATACGAAGGTACTAACGTCTCTACTTATTCTGGCTGTAATGAATGTGATTCAATTAATAACTGTGTACAATCTGTAGTTATGGCAGAAATCGGGTATAATTTCCAATCATTCGCACCACGTGTTCGCGCTCGGATTGATGCCTGGGAAGATGACACGGGAGACCGATGTGAGTTTGATTCGGCTACTGGTATTTTTGGTATTGGTGATGATTGCCGTACAGAAGTTACTAGTGGATGGTTTGATTTTTCTACCCCCCCGGTAGAATACGAATTTAATTATCAAGATGTAGTGGTTGGCGATTTGGATCATAATTTGACTATGACGTATGGCATGAAGTATTCCGAGAAATCTCTGGAAGAAGCTGTAGATAATACTACCTATCCCTATTCTACAAGTGGATCAACCAACAATAGAGGGTTTTGGGGGTCTTTTGGCCCTTGGGCTACTAATGGGAGCGACTGTGCTACGTCTGGAACTATCCAAGATGGCGAAACCTCTTCTTTCTCTACCACAGTATCCTGTGTAGACCAAGTAAGCTTCAAATGGAGTGTCTCTTCTGAAGTTAACTTTGATTTTTTACGATTTTACGTTGATGGAGTGCAGCAAAATTCAATATCGGGATCAGTAGGTTGGACGACTAAAACTTACGCACTTGATCCAAATTTTGACCACGACTTAAAATGGAGTTATACCAAAGATAATACTGTTAGTAATGGAATTGACCGAGGTTTTGTAGATCAGATAACTTACAATAGTGCTCAATCAGTTCCATTTCCTTACGCAAACGGTTTAGATGCCTTTACTGTAAGTGGAAATGCAACAGGATTTGAAGGTTGTTGGACTGCTAATCCTAATGCAACAGTAAATGCATACAGATGGAATACGAGTGCTGGCGTAACTCTATCAGAGGGCACGGGGCCTGCTATAGATCAATCCTTAGGAAATAATTCTGGAATTTATATTTATTCCGAAGCATCAGGATATGCTGAAGGAGATATTGCAGAGTTAATTAGTCCTCTTATTGATGTCGCTTCTGGAGCAACTAATCCTTTGGTGAGTTTTTATTATCATATGTTTGGATTCCAAATGGGGACGTTACATGTTGATTTGCATGATGGAACAAGTTGGATTAATGACTTCGCCCCAGCAATTGAGGGACAGCAACAAACTCTTATGACTGATGCATGGATAGAAAAAACCTTTGATATATCCGCATACATAGGTTCTTCCATTAAAATTCGATTTCGTGCGGAACGAGGAAATGGTTTTAGAAGCGACATGGCTATTGATAATCTGCAAGTAATGGAATCATCAGTACTTCCTATTGAATTAGAAAAATTTGAAGGAGTTATAAATAAAAAAGGAGAACATCTTTTATCTTGGCAATCTGCGGCAGAGGAAAATGCCTCTCATTTTTTATTAGAACATTCCAAGGATGGAATCCAATTTGAAACACTTGGGAGAATTGCTGCAGAAGGAAATTCAACTATCACTTCAAGTTATAGTGTAACTAACTTTTTTCCATCTCAACCTGATAATTATTATCGCTTAAAAATGGTGGATTTAGATGAGTCATTTGAATATTCCTCCATTGTTTATTTAGCCTCCTCTGGGCAAAATTCAGGAGTTACCATTTTCCCAAATCCAAGCGATGGAAGATTTCAATTTACCCGTCCAAGTGATAAAAAAGAATGGCAACTAATGATATTTAATTCAGTTGGACAATTGGTAAAAACAGTTGGATGGCAGGAAAATGATACAACCTATCAATTGAATTTAAACGATTTTTCAAATGGAATTTATAATGTTCAAATTTTAAATAGGAATGAAATCATTGAAACGAAACGACTCGTGAAAATTTAAGAAACCATAAATATTATTCCAAAAAAAAATGGAAGGTTCAAATGAAAATTAATCTATTACCAATATAGCTATTAATAATATCCTCATCTCCGATTCCTCCTTTCACTTTGTCAAAGCATCTTTCTTGATAGCGATTTTTTTAAAGTCTTTAAGCTTTTTTGCTTTTTGAGTTTTCATTACACATAAAGATTTTGTGTTCATCAGAGGTTAATACCTTGATAAACTAGGTTGAAAATCAGATTGTAAATATATTGTTACAATAATAAGGTTAACCTAATCATACCAACTGATACTCCACGAAATGGACGAATCAATAGCTAAACTTGTGTTTCAGAAATAAATAGGGGAGACAAGAATTTTTAGTTTTACAACTTTGTCTTCGTTGACGTTTTATTTTCTGCATTGTTGTTAATGTTATAACCGAACGATTGTTAAAAAGAAATCCATGTAAGGTGTTTTTTAAACAACTTTTGAGATCTGATTATATTGATGTATTAAGTGCAAGTAGGGTCTAGTCCCCATTAATTTCCTCCCCAGCCCCTATTTTCTTCTTTTTCTCTTCACTCTAACTTTGTAGTATTAATTCACATCCTAAAAAGAACATACAATGAGATTAATTATCATTTTCACAATCAGTATTTTATTTGCAAATTTTTCATATTCACAAGACATGGAAAATGTGAATACTGATGAATTTATGCCTGCAGAGGCAACTCCTTTTCAGCAAACTCAAACTGCTATGCAACAACTGCGAAATAAGATCATAGCAGAAGTAAAATTTCCAGAACACCTAATCGATTCTGGAATTGAAGGAACAAGTATTGTAGCATATAGCATCGATGCTAATGGTGAGATTACAGAGAAAAAGATCACCAAGAGTTTAGGGTCATCATTTGATAGAGTTATTTTGGAAGCAGGCAAGGAACTAAAAATAATTGAACTTTCAGGAGACCTTTATCAGGGTGAAACGAAAATATTTGTACCTATTCGTTTTACGAAATAGAAAAAATAAAATGGATAGTTATTGGTAACTATCCATTATTATTAATTTCTTAAATCTTAAATATATAATGCAATTTAAAAAAATTTCGTATTCACACATTATTCTAATTTTACTGGTGGGCTTTGCTTCTAATATCTCTGCTCAAGTAAAAAAAAGATCCAAAACTTTTTACATTATGCATGCTTCTTCTAAAAAGTTTATACATCCTTACGGAGGAAATATTGGACAGGGTATTGACTTGGTTCTTTTTGATGGATGTAAAAAAGAAGCCTCTTTTTATATAGAATATGCTGATGAAGGAACCTGGGGATATTTAGTTTCTACCAAGTACCCAAATTTAGTAATACACCCCAATGGGTCAAGCCCTTCAGCTGGGAATGGTGCTGAATTAGCTTATTGGCCTGGGAAATTACTTGGTTCTCAATTCCGTATCGATCAGAAGAATAAGACCATACAGCATAAAAGTGGACGTTATTGGCATCCTAGAGGAGGATCTGGAATGCCAGGAAATGACACTGGAATCGTTATCTTCGATGGAGTAAATATGAATACTAAGTTCGAGGTAGTAGATAGCAATAAAAAGCCCATAAAACTTGAACTTCCTGTGACAACAACTACTCGTTGGAACTTAATTTATCAGGATATGAATAGTATGAATAGAGAAACCACCGGATCTTATACAGTAACAATTGGTCAAATGGAGTCAAATTCATCTACTAATGAACGGGAGACTACGACTTCAGGAAGTATAGAGACCAGTATGCTTGGTGTAGACGCATCTGCCTCATATGAGGTAAGGAACCTTTATTTGGCAACAAAGGCAAAGGAGAAACGCCGCGATAGCCAAGGTGCAATTAATTACAAGTTACTTCCAGGAGAGGCTATCTATATTTGGCAAAAAGAACTGGTAGCCAAATGGTCCGATGGATCCATTTACACAATGGGAACCTACATTACACAGAGTACAAACTCTAATGTGACCCCCGTAAATTAATCCTTTTTTTATTATTTGGATTCAGGATAAAATTTGAATAATCATTTGGACAGATCCAATTCTAGTATTCAGATATTAAAATAAATAGTTGTTTTCTAGCATTAAGCTTCCAGTTTTCCTAAGTATAACTGGAAGCGCTTTTATTTTTTTAAACATAATTTAAATACTTAAGTTAACTTAAACGCAAGGTTTATTTATAACTAATAATCTCCTCAAAAGTATATCTAATGAGAGTATTTCCATTTTGTCTGTTTGTTATTTCTTCTTTTTCAGTTTTTTCTCAAACAACAGAGACTGATTCATTAGTCTCCATCATTAATTCTTGTCAACCATTTGAAGGAGATAGCTGTCAAACTATAGTTCAAGAAGTAATAGAGTCTGTTAAAAATAATTCTAATCCACAATTCTATCCAGAAGTATTGATTTATGTGGGAAAAGCCTGCTATGATAATGGTGATCTTGAAAAAGGAGAACAATTTCTGATGCAAGCCAAAACAATAAGTGATTCTTTAGGTGCACCGGATTTGATGGCTACTTCAAATAAATTATTGGGAACAATTGCACTAGGCAAAGGTGACCTTGAGCAATCCTTATCCTATTTTCTTAGCGCCGCAAAAATATGGGAAGAAAGCGGAAATAAATTAAGTTTGGCAAGAGTATACCAGAACCTTAGTGTTGTTTTTTTTAATATGGATATGCTAAATAAATCTCAATATTATGATAACCTTCTTAAAGGTATCGCAGAGGATTTAGACAACGATCTTCTACGCTTGGATGCGATGTCTAATACTGCCCATAACTCAATGACCTATGGGATTAATTATTATTTGCAAAATGAACAGGACACTTCAAATCTTCAAAAAAGTTTGGACAGCTTAGATTTTTATTTTAAAAAATCAGAAGTTGAATTTTATGAAGGTTTAGATTTGGCTAGGAAAGTAGGTAGCCAAATAAATGAACTAAGTCTTTTGAATAATTTGGTTGCCTTGACCTTGAATATGGAGAATAATGAAAAGGGATTAAAACTAGCTAAAGAATCAGAAATTCTTGCAGAATCCGTTGGCGATGTGGAGCAACTTATTCAAAGTAAATTTAATATCGGAAGTGCCTATCGGAGATTAGGTAAACTAGATTTAGCTGCAAAATATGGAGAAGAAAGTCTTGCTTTGTCAAAGAAAAATGGCCTTGAAAGAAAAGAATATTTAGCCAATAGAACATTGTATGAATTATATAAAACATTGGGGAAATATAGTAAAGCTAATTCGATACTTGAAGAAATGCGAGCGTATGATTTACGAATAGGAGATATTGAACGCAACAAGGCAATAGCTGAAATAGACGCTCAATATCAATTAGTCAAAAAGGAAAAGGAGATTATGGAATTGGAGGTTGCAAATGCTAAAGTTGAAGGACAACGGAATAGCATTTTTGGAGGAACATTGTTATTAGGTTTGTTTAGTTTTCTAATCTTTCAATTTATGAAAATCCGAAGAGAAAAAAATGATAGAAAAGCATTTGCAGAAGCACTAATTTTCGCACAAGAAGAAGAGCGAAAAAGAATCGCTAGAGATCTACATGATGGAGTAGGACAATCTCTATTGTTGATGAAAAAACAAATGGTATCGACTCATGAAGTTACCGTTGAAAACCAACAAATGATTTCTGATACACTTGAAGAAGTCAGAACGATTTCGAGAGATTTGCATCCTTTTCAATTAGAAAAATTTGGATTGACCGCATCTATTAATGATGTGATTGGAAAAATAGAAAGATCGACTGAGCTTTTTATCACTAAGGAACTTACCAATGTTGATTCACTTATGTTAAAGAAAAATCAGATTCATATTTTTAGAGTGATACAAGAAGCTTTAAGTAACATAGTCAAACATGCGGAGGCTACTGCAGCTAAAGTTAGTATCGTTGAAAAGGGAAATGAATTGATTATGAGAATAATGGATAATGGGAAAGGATACGATCACGAGTTGGCAGTAGTTAAATCAAAAAGCCTTGGACTTAGAACGATGCATGAAAGAATTTCATCGATAGGAGGGCGGTTAAAAATTGAGCAAAATGTTCCTTCTGGAACAATCCTAACATTTATGATTCCAAAAAATAATTAACCTTTTATAATTATGAAAATACGAACATTCAATGCAGATGATCATCCGATACTACGAAAAGGAGTAACTGACTTGTTAAAAGAATCTGATGATCTTGAGTGGGTAGGATGTGCAGCAGATGGAAAAGAAGCTTTAGGAAAAATTCGTAGTCTTCAACCTGATGTTGCCATTTTGGATATCGAAATGCCTCATTATACTGGCCTTGAGGTGGCGCAAATTTTAATGGAGGAAGGGATGAAAACTAGATTTGTTTTACTGACGCTTTTTAAAGAAGAGTCTTTCTTTCGCAATGCAATGAAGGCTGGAGTGAAGGGATATTTACTAAAAGAAAGTAATGAAAAAGAAATTTTGGATTGTATCTATTCAGTCAATCAAGGTAAACCTTATGTGAATTCAAGTCTAACTCATTTTTTGATGACTGAAGGATCGGCGAACAATATTCTTGCTAACCTTACGGATCATGAAGTCAATATTTTAAAATTAATAGCTCGTCAAAAAACAACTGCGGAAATTGCGAACATGCTTTTTATCAGCCCAAAAACAGTTTCAAATCATCGTGGAAATATCGGTAAAAAATTGGATTTGTCAGGAGAACAGAATGGGTTGTTGAAATGGGCGATTGAAAACCGAGAACTGTTGATCTGAAGATCTAACTTGCAGGAATAAGGTATTTAAAACACTTCTGCCACCCCAAATCTTCGAACGTCACCCACCGCCTCTAATTTTTTTCCATCATTAAATATGGAATGAACACCTCCAAAATACATCGCCAAGTTTTCCCAAAAAACGGTATTTTCTTTTTTCAGAGAAAAATCGAAACCTCTTTCTATTTGAAATTTTCCTTCTTGAAAATGAACGCGTGGATGTTGGGTACTTTGCCGTAGATTTTTTTGTTTTTCATAGAGTTGAAAAATTACTTGACCAATCGCAAATGGAATTCTTCCTGCACCACCTGACCCTGCAATGAATTCTAAATCTCCATTTTTTTGAGTAACCATCGTCGGAGTCATCATCGAATGTAATCGAGTATCGGGCTCCCAAGAGTGTGCGCCATCAGGTAATAAAAATATTTCTCCCAACATATTATTGAGCTGCATATTGGTGTCGGGAATAAAATATCCGCAACCTTCACCGATCGAACTAGTCAAGCTAACCGCATTGCCCCAACGATCCAAAATATTAAAATGAGAGGTGCCTCGGTTGGAAGAAACCGAAGGCTGGAAATTGAAATTATTATCAGGAACTAGTTGGTCAAGATGTGTTTTAATTTTAGATTCATCCGCCACCATGCGTTGAGTTTTTTCGATAGCAAGCGCAAGAGAAGATTCATTTTCATTGGCTTGCGATAACATCATAGCTAGTATTGCACCACCTTTACTCGGTCCGTTGGGCAAATAAATATGTCGATTTTTATAATTAAATTTTAAAGGATCGAGTACGTTGACTTGGTAGTTTTCGAAGTCAGCTCTCGTCAAAAAGCCACCTCTTTGTTGACTATCTTCGGCAATTTTTTTTGCTATTTCTCCTTGATAAAATCCACGTTCTCCTTCCATAGAAATGAAGGTTAGAAAATCTGCCATCCCAGACATTTGAATCAAATCACCTTCCTCTTTTATTTTACCATCACCTTTGAAAAATATACCTCTAACGTTCGGATCTTGTCGAAAAATAGGTTCAAGTAATTGAAAATCAAATGCTTGAAAAGTATCAAGCGGGACTCCTTCTTTTGCTAATTGAATGGCAGGTTGAACTAATTCTTTCATCGGAATGGTTCCGAATTTTCGATGCATTTCAAAAACTCCAGCAATACTTCCGGGCACCGCCGCTGCTCCCAAGCCAACATGGAAAGTCTCAGAGTCACTTCCAAAATCAATTTTCACAGGATAGAAATCAAGTCCATTTAAGGTGTTTTTATTGATCGGAGTTTGGCAAAAAAAATCAAAAAATTGAATATCTCCTGCTGCAGTTCTGGTCAATGCGAAACCATTTCCACCTGCGGAAGCCATGCAAGGCTCAGCAATAAACATCGTAAAATGTGCTGCAATGGCAGCGTCAAATGCATTGCCTTTGGCGAGTAAAATTTCTTTGGCTACGGCAAGGGTAGTTTCGTGACCTGCGGAGATGGCTTGTTGCATGTTTGTTTTTTTGGAGAAAAGAAAAAATCATTATTTGTGCGTCAAGATATTAAAATGGTAGTTGTTTTTCACAAAAAAAATGACTTTGAAATTATACAACAGCCTGTTGGCAAAAGTAGCTAGTCGCTTTAGCTACCCGCTAAAAAAGAGCGCAGCGAATTTTCTAAAAATACAAAAACACCTACCGCTCGCATTTAATTTCCAAATATAATTTCTTAAGAAAGAAGGAAAATAGGATTTGGAAGAAAAAGAGCGTAACATTTTTTGGAGTAATCCTTTTTGGGGTTTTTCAAAAAAATCGCTACGCTCTTTTTTGGCTGGCAGCTAAAGCGACCAGCTACTGTGGAAAGTACCATCCTTATCCACCCGCTCATAAGTATGCGAACCAAAATGATCCCGTTGCGCTTGCGTCAAATTCAACGGTAATCTTCCATCTCGATACGCATCAAAATAAGCTAACGAAGTAGAAAATGCTAAAGTCGGAATTCCCGCATCAATTGATTTTTTGATAATAGATCGAAGTGCATTATGATTCCCTTTGAGGTGCTTGGCAAAAGTTTTGTCCATCATTAAATTAGGCAAATCAGCATCAGTTGAATATGCTTTTCGAATGTCTTCCAACAGCGATGCTCGAATGATACAACCACCTCTCCAAATTCGTGCAGTTGCTTCCAAGTCTAATCCAAATCCTTTTTCTTTCGAAGCATTTGCCAACAACGCCATCCCCTGCGAGTAAGCGGTGATGAAGGCAAAAAATAAGGCATCGCCCATTTCTTTTACCAATTTATTTTTATCCAATTTTGGTTTGGAGACTCTTACTTTTAAGATTTTTTCAGCAGCGAGTCGTTCACTTTTTAAAGAAGAAATTCCACGCATCGTGACGGCAGCATCGATCGTCGGAACAGGAATTCCAAAGTCCATCGCATTTTGTGAAGTCCATTTTCCAGTTCCTTTTTGCTTGGCTTTGTCGAGAATTTTATCAATCAACATCCCTTTGCCGAGATCATCTTTTTGGGCAAAAATTTCAGCGGTGATTTCAACTAAGAAAGATTTTAATTTTCCTCGATTGTATTTTTTATACGCTTGATGCAACTCTTCATTATTCAAGCCGCCGATATTTTTCAAAATACCGTAACTCTCTGCGAGCAATTGCATCATGGCATATTCAATTCCATTGTGCACCATTTTGACATAGTTTCCAGCGGAACCTTTTCCCATATATGCTACGCAAGGTTCGTCATTCACTTTCGCAGAAACGGCTTCCAAAATCTTCTTCACTTTATTATATGCTTGCTTCGAACCACCGGGCATAATGCTCGGTCCGAATCTTGCGCCCTTTGCACCACCAGAAACGCCAACGCCTAAGAAGGTGACTTTTTTCTCCTTCAAATATTCCAAGCGACGCTCCGTATCTTCAAAAAAAGAATTACCACCATCGATGATTACATCGTTCGGTTCCACATGTTTGAGTAGATCTTCGATGATCATATCCACGACTTTTCCAGCAGGAACGAGTAGCATAATTTTACGAGGCTTTTTTAGCGAAGCGACAAAATCTTTCATGTCGGTAGTGGCTTTAGCAGGTTTGTCACCAGCTTCTTCGACGAGTGCCTCAGCTTGTTCTTGGTTATTATCTAAACCAATAATGGAATAACCATGATCGGCCACATTCAATAAAAAATTTCTACCCATCACACCTAGTCCGACCATTCCGAAATCATATAATTGCTTTTTACTCATAATACTGATTTAATTTTTTTGAAAAATACCATTCTTAGGCAGATTTTATGGTCAAGTAAAAGTTGGAAACAAAAACGACCGAAGGAAGAGTTGGTTCTGACTTTTGCTTGACTTAAAGCATAAAATTTGTCTAAGCATAAAAAAAATACAATAATACGAATTGCTAAAATATTTATTTGCATGAATTTTTCTATGAAGTAAATAATTTTAAATAAAACGGTTTCACTAAAGACAAAGTTGATACATTTTTTTTTTAGATGATGTTGTTGGAGTAATTGTTTTTGAGTAGGTTTGGCGAAATAAATGTAACTAATTAAAATATGAATGGAGTAATCTTTGTGATTTTTGGCGCATCGGGTGACTTGGCGGTGCGTAAATTAATACCTGCAATTTTTGAATTGTACAAAGCGAAATATTTGCCCAATAATTTTGCCGTCCTCGGGGTGAGTCGTTCGGATTATTCGGATGAAGCATTTCGAAGTAAAGTTTTTTTTTCGAATGAATTTATCGAACATCAGGATAAAGAAAATAGGGATGAGGAAATGGAAAAGGAATTTGCTAGACGATTGTCTTACCTTTCTATTCAAACTTCAGAGTCGGATGATTATGCTAAAGTGAAAACTGAATTAGCAAGACTTGATGAAGAATTTAAGATTGGAGGAAATTATATTTACTATTTATCAACGCCTCCATTTTTATACGAAACCATTCCTGCTTGTTTGGCTGCTCATGGATTAAATACAGAAGATAAGGGTTGGAAAAGGTTGGTCATTGAGAAACCATTTGGGTACGATCTCGAAACAGCTATGGCTTTGAATCGCAACATCAGAAAATATTTTAATGAAGACCAGATTTATCGAATCGATCATTATCTCGGAAAAGAAACGGTTCAAAATTTATTAGTTACTCGTTTTGCTAATGGAATTTTTGAACCACTTTGGAATCGTAATTATATCGAGCATGTCCAGATTACGAATGCCGAAAATTTGACGGTCGGAAGTCGTGGAGGTTATTATGATAAATCTGGTGCGCTACGAGATATGTTTCAAAATCACCTAATGCAAATCGTTGCGCACATCGGAATGGAACCTCCAATTGCTGCCGATGCTGCTTCGATTCGGGATGAAAAATTAAAATTGTTAAAATCTATTCGTCCGATCAAGGAAGAAGATGTTCCTTCGCACGTCATTCGAGGACAGTACACTCACTCGACCATCAATAATGAAGAAATTCATGGTTACCGAGAAGAGGAAGGGGTATCCGAAGATTCTCGAACAGAAACGTTTGTTGGTTTAAAATTTTTCATTGATAATTGGCGCTGGGCAGATGTCCCTTTTTATGTTCGATCAGGGAAAGCACTACCTACGAAGGTGACGGAAGTTGTGATCACTTTCAAACATCCTCCAAATACTTTGTTTAGGAAAGAGGAAATGGTTTATAATTCAAACAATCAATTAATCATTCGGATCCAACCTAACGAAGGAATGGTGTTAAAATTTGGGATGAAAGTTCCAGGGTCAGGCTTTGAAGTAAAGGATGTAGGTATGGATTTTCATTATAGTGATCTTACAGATGCTAACGTTCCTGCTGCTTACGAGCGATTATTATTGGATGTAATAAAAGGTGATGCCACCCTTTATGCGCGAGGAGATTCTGTCGAAGAGGCTTGGCGATTTGTTGAACCAATCTTGAAAGCATGGAAAAATAATCCAGCAATCAAAGTACATGGTTATCCTGCTGGAACTTGGGGACCAACGGTGGTTTCAAAATTAATTGAGTCTGATAGTTTGACTTGGAGAAATCCATGTAGTAATTTAACGGCGGATCATAATTATTCGGAATTGTAAATTTCAATGATTAATGGTGAACGGTTAATACCACTTTGTAAGACCAGCGAGGGACTACATAATGGTATTAATCATTCGCTGTTAACCATTCACCATTAAAAAAAAAATCCTAAAATGGTTAAAACTCATATTTTCAAAAACAACGAAGCAGTCGCAGCAGCCTTCGCTGATTTTCTTCAAAAAGAAATTGCGCAAGTAGAAAGAATAAATATTGCACTTTCAGGCGGAAGCACGCCCAAAGTTTTATTTGATATTTTAGCCAAAAAATATGCAGATAAAATTCGTTGGAGCAAAGTACATTTCTACTGGGGAGATGAACGATGTGTCGCGCCAACTGACGAGGAAAGTAACTACAAAATGACCGATGAAAAATTACTGCAACACATCAAGATTCCTCCAGAAAATATCCACCGAGTCTTGGGTGAAAATGATCCAACCGAAGAAGCTAACCGCTACGGAGATTTAATTGAAGAAAACTTAAATTTCAAAGGTGGCTTGCCAATTTTCGATTTAATTATTTTAGGAATGGGGAGCGATGGACACACCGCTTCGATTTTTCCACATGAAATCGAATTATTAGAAGCAGATAAAACATGTGCAGTTGCTATTCATCCAGAGTCTGGGCAACGAAGAATTTCTTTGACTGGAAAAGTAATTAATACCGCAAGGCAAGTTCATTTTTTAGTGACTGGTGCTTCGAAGAATTCGGTTTTAAAAGAGATTTTTTCCAAGACTGGAAATTACAAGAGTTATCCTGCTGCGTATATTGAAGGCGCGAGGTGGTGGATGGATGAAGCTGCGAGTGAATAAAATATTAGCCATAAAATTATTCTTACCATTTTAGTTAAAGAGTTTTGATCTTATTAAAAAATTCGACTGTTGGAAAATTGTCTAATAATAACTAGTTTAGCAGCAATCTATTCAAGCATAAACGTTTAATCAACCTATGAAAATCCTGCATACCGCCGATTGGCACATTGGAAAAATTCTACACAAGCATCCTCTGGAAGATGAACTTTTCCATTTTTTTGATTGGCTGATTCAACTGATTCAAACCGAGTCTATCGACGTGTTGCTGGTGTCGGGTGATGTTTTTGATTTAGCAAACCCTGCGGTAAAAGATCGTCAAATGTATTACCAGTTTTTGAGTCGTCTGCTAGGAATGGAGATAAAAGTAATCATTACCGGAGGCAACCATGATTCGGTGGGGTTGCTCAATGCACCTCAAACCATTTTGCAAGAACTCAAGATCACCGTCGTTGGTGGTGCTACCGAAAATATTGCAGATGAACTCATCGAAGTGAAAAATACAGCAGGAGAAGTGGAACTCATCGTGGCCGCCGTTCCGTTTTTGAGGGACAAAGATTTGAGGAATACGGCAACGGATGGCAAATATAAATCGAGGGTCGAAGCTATCCAAGAAGGAATCAAAAATCATTATGCGGAGTTGGCAGAAATTTGCGAAGTGAAATATCCAACGCTTCCAGTTATAGCGATGGGACATTTGTATGCGAGAGGTGTGAAAACAAGTGAAAGTGAGCGAGAAATTCAAATTGGAAATACTGCTATGATTGAGTCTAGTATTTTTTCAGAGACTTTTGATTATGTGGCATTGGGACATATTCACCGCCCGCAGGTAATTGGTGAGAATGAACAGATTCGATATTCGGGTTCGCCAATTGCTTTGAGTTTTTCGGAGAAAAAAGATCATAAAATAGTGCTGGTCGTAGAGGTGGAAAATGGGAAAATAAATGCCCCCAAAGTTTTTCCTATTTTGAAACAACGGGAGTTGAAAAAATTTAAAGGAACACTCGAAAGCGTGAAAAATGATTTAGAAAAATATGCTCCTGATTTCCCTTTAATCTCCTTTGTGGAAATAGAAATTGTGGAAGAACAATTTAGTTCTTTGGTCTTGGCAGAAGTGGAAGAAATGGTTGCAGGGTTTTCTGAAAACCAACAATTTAAGATTTTAAAAAATCGGATCCATTTTGATAATGATGGAAAAGATACATCAGATTTATTTAAGGAAGGTGTCCATATCGAAGACCTTAATCCCTTAGAAGTTTTTAAGAAAAAACTAGATTTGGAAGCAGTTGAGCCTTCGCAAAAAGCAGCGTTGCTCGATGCGTTTATGGAGCTACTAGAAATGGTAGAACAATCCGAATAACAGTATCGGATTAAGCGGTAACCAGTCCACAGGTAGGCAGGCAGTCTTCTAGTTGCCGCCTACTGCGACAAAATAAATTGCACCCAAATAATCAGAACGGATTAGGTTTTAAAATTTCTCATTCAAAATTCCCATCGTGAAAATACTCAGAATAGATTTTAAAAATATCAATAATTTAAAAGGCGAACACTCCATCGCCTTTGACCAAATGCCCTTGTCGACCGCTGGGATTTTTGCGATTACTGGGCCAACAGGTGCCGGGAAATCTAGTATTTTGGATGTCATCACTTTGGCACTTTTTAATCGAATTCCTCGATTCAAAAAAGCCATTAGCAAAGGCGAAATGGAAGGACTTGGTTCGGTGATTACTCATCATACGATAGAAGCATCTGCTGCCATTACCTACGAAATAAAAGGAGTTAGCTACCAGTCGGAGTGGAAAATTGCCAAAACTAAAAAAGGTAATTTGAAGGAATATGAAATGTTTATTTATGATGCGAGTGGTCAACCTTTGGATATCAAACGAAAAGAAGTACCCAGTAAAAATGAAGAAATTATTGGGTTGAAATATGACCAATTTATAAAATCTATATTGTTGTCACAAGGGGAGTTTTCTAAGTTTTTAAAAGCAGGGAAAAACGAAAGAGGAGAACTGTTGGAAGATATTACAGGTAGTTATATTTATCGAAAAATTGGAAAAGCTGCTTTTAATAAAAATAAAGAAGTAAAGGATGCGCTAGATTTAAAAAAGGAAATTTTGGGAAATACCCAAGTGTTTGACGAGGAAGAAAGGCAACAAACGGAAGCAAAAATAATTGAGTGTAATTTTCAAAAAGAAGAATTGGACAAAGCCTTAGTCTTACTCGTGAATCTCCGGCAAGTCAAAACGGAACTCAATAAAATAACTAAAAATATTATCCAAAAGGAGCAAGCCGCCGCTCAGTTAGAACTCGATAAAGTGGATTTTCAACCAGAGTTGAAAATGCTACAATTATTTGAAAAACTAAGACCGGTGCAAGCTGATCTAGCGTTGTATAAAACAACTAGTAAAAGTGTACAAGATTTTCAAATAAAGACCAATCAATGTCAAACGCAACTGGCGTCTGCCGAGTCCAAACTGCAATCCGTCATGGCTGAAATGACAGTATTAACTAAAGAAAAGGTTGATGCGAAAAACTTTAAAAAAGTAATGAGTGCTTTTGAAAAAGTGGTCAACGACTTTGATCGGGATTTAGAAAATATTTTGGAAAAAGGAAAGGAACAAAAAAGTCGGATGGAAAGTAAAATAGGGCAATATCCTATTTCCCTAAAGGATCAAAAAGCGAGGGCAGCATTAGGTTTGTTGCAAAAAAGATTGCCTTTGCTTTTGGAAAATATCAAACAAGCGAGTATTGAAAAAACTGTTGATGTTGGAAAAATAAAAACTCAATTAAAAACTTGGCAGCAAGAATTTTCTTTGCTTAAAGATTTGCAACGCAGCAATACAAGTCTGGCAGATTTGCTGAAAAAATTGGCGTTTGATAAAACGAGTTTGGCTGATTTTCAAGATACTAAAAATGCTAAAAAACCACTTTTTGAAAAAACGGTTGGTCTAGTCGCTTCTTTGGAAAGTGTGAAAACGTTACTACAAAAACAAAAACAGGATGCGCTTTTAATTGCTGGATTTGAAGACCAACGTTTGGCCCTGCAAGACAATCAACCTTGCCCACTTTGTGGTGCGCTTCATCATCCTTTTGCCGAACATTTACCTGAACAAAAGGAAACAGAAATTGATGAGAATATTAAAAAAAATAAGTTCGAGTTAGAGCAACAAATTAAGGAACAAAATACATTGCAAAAGGATTTGACCGCTTGTGAAACTTCGATAAAGATGACTCAAAGAAATGTAGAGTCTAAAGAAACGGAATTAAATCAAGCGCAAAAAAGTAATCAGAAACTGAAAGACAATTATGGAGGAGACGCAAATGTTGGGGATGCAACATTACCTCAAACTTTAAAAGATTTGGAAACAAAAATAGCGCAAACTGACCAAGCCATAAGTGCGCTAGAAGAAATAAAAATCAATGAAGAATTAAGTGCAGGTTATCAGGAGTTGGAGCAGATCTCATTGAATTATCAAGACTTGAACAATCAACGAAAAGAAAAATTTGAAGGTAAAAATGTAAGTGCAGCTTGCAATGATTTGCAAGAAAAATTTGTGACTTGTAACACAACTATTACAAAATTGAAAACGAGTCTGGAAAAAGATACTCAATCGCTTAATTATTATAACAATAGACTTACAGAGATCGTTGGGAAACTAAATCCCAAGGTTCAAGCATTAGGTTTTGCGAGTATCGAAGCCATGAATGATTCCATGTTGGACGAGCAAGAAGTTACTGACATTCAGGCAAAAAAGGAAAGTCTTACTAGGCGGGAAACTGAAAATAATACGGAGCTTAAAAATTTACAAAAAAATAAAACAACCCGATTAAAATTAGATACTTCTCCTGCCATAGATTTGCAAACAGTAATGTTGGATACTAAAAGTAAAGAACAAACCCGAGAAAATTTAGTCCATAATCTTGGTGAAAAAAGATCACAACTAAAACGAGATGATGATGATCGCAAAAAGATTGCTACCCAAGAAAAAGAAATAGAATCGCTCAAGAAATCTTATCAAAAATGGGGCGCACTTAAAAACTTAATCGGTGATGCGCAAGGCAATACGTTCGCTAATTTCGCTCAAGGTATGACGCTCCAAAATCTCTTGGTTTATGCAAACAAAAGATTGCTCAACCTTTCTGACCGCTACCTACTCGACAAGCCGACTGGCGATGGCGCACTCATGATTATCGATCAATATCAAGGGAATATTCAGCGAGCAGTCACGACGCTTTCGGGCGGAGAATCTTTTTTGATTAGTCTCGCCCTTGCGCTGAGTTTATCAGATATGGCTTCCAAAAATGTTTCCCTCGATAGTTTATTTATTGATGAAGGATTTGGTACACTCGACCAAGAGACGCTCGATATGGCTTTGAATACTTTGGAAAAATTGCAGTCGGAAAGTCAAAAAACGGTCGGGGTAATTTCTCATGTGGAGACTTTAAAGGAACGGATAAAT
>Ga0209712_10000469_pt1 | contig 36021 bp, 28 predicted proteins | sample ArcOceMetagenome_FD_187443 | JGI IMG/M metagenome (GOLD analysis project Ga0209712, IMG submission 187443) | Marine eukaryotic phytoplankton communities from Arctic Ocean - Arctic Ocean - Greenland ARC118M Metagenome (SPAdes) (version 2) | ecosystem: Environmental > Aquatic > Marine > Oceanic...
AAATCTGAAAGGCGTATTTTGATGCAATTTCTGCCACACCTAAAGAAGTAAGTACTTCTTCGACGCGGTTTTTTATTTCAGTTTTATCTTTCCAGCCTGTAGCTCTGAGAACAAAGCTAAGGTTGTTAAAAATGGAACGATCGGATAGTAGTTTAAAGTCTTGAAAAACCACGCCTAACTTCCTTCTTAAAAATGGAATTTCTTTTTGCTTTATTTTCCCAAGATTGAAATCCGACACTTGGGCCGTACCTTCTTGTAGGGGAAGATCGGCATACAGTGTTTTGATTAAGCTACTTTTTCCTGTTCCCGTTTTTCCAATCAAAAAAACAAATTCGCCCTGTTCTACTTCAATATTGACATCGCGCAAAATGGTTTGGTTGTTTTGAATGATGGTAGCGTTTCTAAACTGAACTAAGGGAAGTTTCATATGGCTTTCTAATTGGTCAATTCTTGTTGAATGATATATACGATTATTTGACTCCTGTAAAAATAGGAAAAATGTAGGTGTTGAAATTTTTTGTTGACAATTTATACGTTTAAAAAAAATCCAACGTTTTAGATTAATAACTTAAGTTTACCTTTATCGTATGCAAAAAACCTACTGCAATAAAATCCTCATCATCACTTTTGTGTTTGTATCTGCATCTTTTTCAGCGCTTAATGCGCAGTTAGGTGTAGACAAAGTCCCTTTTGCACAGGCTTCCTATTTCTTCGCATCCGACAACTATACGCAGGCAAATCAGTATTTAAGTTTAGTTGATTTTTATCCCACACTGCAACCCTTTGCTACTACTGCAGATTTTTATAAAATTTCAACTGATTTACGCTTGAACCGACCTGGAGCCGAAAAGAAATTGGCAGCTTTTATGATCGATAATCCAACGAGCTATCTAACTGAAACTGCATATTACGATTTGGCTTCTTATTATTTTCTAAACGGAAAATACACCTACGCGCTCAAGTGGTTTACTAAGATCAAAGATACCGATGTAGCTTCGAGTAAAAGGGCCGATTACTATTTCAATAAAGGATACACCTTGTTTGCTACCAAGCGATATAAGCAAGCTGAAAAATTATTTAAGAAGGTAGAAAATGAAGCGAAATACCGATATGATGCTAGTTATTATTTAGGATATATAGCGTACCAACTAGAGGATTATGACGCTGCCGTTGAAAATTTCAACAAGGTTACAACAGAAAATGGCGATACTACAGTTGGATATTTTCAGGCTGATATGAATTTTAAATTGGGTCGCTTTGATAAAGCAATTGCATTGGCAAGAAAAAGCTTTGCGAATGCTAATGAAAACCAAACGTCAGAGCTTTCTAAAATCATCGGTGAAAGTTATTTTAATTTAAAGGATTATCGTTCTGCACTTCCTTATTTAGAAGTATACAAAGGCAAACAAGGAAAGTGGTCCAACACTGATTTTTATCAATTGGGCTACACTCATTATCGCTTGGGCGAATATGAGAAGGCCATCATGCAGTTCAATAAAATTATTTCTGGAGCGAATGCAGTGGTGCAAAATGCCTACTATCACTTAGCCGACTGTTATCTCAAAACAGGAAAAAACACACAGGCGCTTAATGCCTTTAAAAGTGCATCAGCTTTTAGGTTTGATGCTGTAATTGCGGAAGATGCTTTGCTGAATTATGCGCGCCTGAGTTATGAAATTGGAAACGCTTACGAAAACACTTCTTTGTTGTTGACTGCATTTCTAGATCAATACCCCAAAAATAAAGCTGTTGTAGAAATCGAACAACTTTTGATCGATTCGTATGTGAATTCGAGAAATTATGCTGCTGCTTTAAAAATATTAAAGAAAAAATCGGGTAGTCAATTTAATGCTGCACTTCAAAAAGTAAATTATCTAAAAGCGATAGCTTTATTTCAAAGTGGACTCTTTGAAGAGTCGATAACGTATTTTGATCAAGCCTTAAAAACCAAAGTTGATCGAACGATCGAAGCAAATTGTTTGTATTGGAGTGCAATCGCCAAGTATGAATTGAATGATTTTGAAGCTGTAATTAGAGAGCTACAATATTTTAAAAGCCATCCATTCGCCCAAAAAGTTTCGGGAGCTGAACACCTATTATATCAGTTGGCATATGCGAACTTCAAATTAAAAAACTACGAAAATTCTCGTGCTTTGTTTGAGAATTATCTCAAGTCACCCAAACAAACAGCATCATATAAGCGTGATGCATTATTCCGTTTGGGGGATAGTCATTTTGCTTTAGGGAAATACTGGCCTGCCATGGAATCTTATGAGGGCGCTATTCAAATGGATGTTTCTCGTGGGATGTATGCCTTGTATCAAAAAGCATTGAGTTACGGTTTTGTAGAGCGCAACCCAAAAAAAATAGAGGCGCTTAATCAATTGATTTCTGATTATCCAAAAACATCTTTACTGGATGACTCTTATTTTCAGTTAGCTCTAGCCTTTACCCGAGAAAACAATACAGCCAAAGCTATTGAAACCTACGATATACTTGCCGAGGGTTTCCCTAAAAGTCCTTATCGATCCCGTGCCTTATTGAATAAAGGTTTGATTTTGTACAATGCAGAATCTTTAGAAGACGCAATGCGTGTGTTACAACAGTTGGTTCAGGAATATCCGAACGAAGAAGTAGCGCAGCAGGCTCTGAAAACTGCTAAAGAAATTTCAATTGACTTAGCAGCGGTAGATGTTTTTGCTACTTGGGTAAAACAATTGAAAGGGGTAACCCTTCAGGACAATGAATTGGAACGTGCTTCTTTTACTGCAGCCGAGCGACTTTTTAACGACAACAAGAAAAAAGCAGCTCAGAAGGCATTGACTTCCTACTTGGAGAACTATCCTCAAGGAGCAAATCACTTGCAGGTTCAATTTTTATCTGCTGAACTTTATTTTCAAGATGAAAACTGGAACGCCGCGAGAGAGCAGTATGCATCGGTATTAGAACAACCTACACATGAATATACTGAGCAGGCCTTAGTTCGAATAACGCAGGCTATGGTCAACGCCGAGCAAAAATCAGCAGCTTTACCGTATTGGAAAACCCTAGAAGACCTGGCACAGTTTCAAGAGAACAAACGTTATGCTTTATTCAATTTAATGCAATTGTATTACGAGCAAGAACAGTTTTCTGATGCCATAGCCTATGCCGAAAAGGTTGTTGTTTTACAATCTCTAGGCCAAAAAATTAAGTGGGATGCTTATCGTGTTTTAGCGCGATCTGCTATTGCGCTTCAAAATACTAAGAAAGCAACTAAAGCTTATGCTGTTCTTGAGCAAGCGCCTGATGCTGCATTAGCTGTCGAGGCATTGTATTTCAATGCACAGCAAAAACATATAGCACATGATTATGCCAGTTCTAATCGTTTGATTGAGAAAATAGCACAAGATTTTGGTAATTATCCAGAATGGGGAGCCAAGAGTTTGTTGTTAATGTCTCAAAACTTCTACCAATTAGACGATGCTTTCCAGGCATCCTTTATTCTAGAGTCTATTGTAGCTAATTTCGCTCAATTTCCTGAAATAGTAGAACAAGCCCAATTGGATTTAGCAAACTTAAAGGCAATCGAATCCAAAAACAATTCATCCATTAAAGTTGAAGAAGAAAATGAAAATTAATAAAAAATTGATCAAGGCCTGCCTTTGGGTCGGTTTGCTTTTTAGTTTCTCAACTGTTTTTGGTCAGGAAGAAGAGGTGGACCTGGGCGTACAAGAGGTGACGGTTATTAAGTCCTACACACCAAGTTTGTCAGAAGTTTTTAAGATAAGAGAGCAGCCAGAGGTTATGGATTCGATTGGTAGAGAAAAAAGAAAAGTAATCTATTCTATTTCTTCTGTTCCAGTTGCATCAACGTTCATTCCTTCCAAGGGGTCAGCCAAAGTGCTTCAGAAAAAGAAAAGCACACCAAAGTATAATGCTACTGCAAGCGCTGCTTTTGGGAATTTTAATAATATCCTACTGGATCATGCTGCCCAAATTAATTTAGATCGCAGACAACAGGTAAATTGGTTGGTCCGTTTTAACGGTCTTTTAAAAGACTTACCAGAACCTGTTTTGGCTACTAACCAAAACAGTGCTCTGATTCATTTAGGATATCGTCATAATTCCAATACCCTTTCTTCTCATTCTCAAGTATCTTTTAGAACACACAGTCAGAATTTTTACGGGCTTCAAGATCCGATAAGAGATCCCATTATTCTTGAAAATTTAGATCCGAAACAACAGTTGAAATATCTTTCAATACAATCGCAATGGCAGTGGTTCGATACGATTTTAAAAGATGCTGACTTAACAGCCCATTTGACAACGGATAGTTTTGAAACCAATGAATTGGAATTGGAGTTGAACGCTAAGTTTCAGGTTTCTCTTGGTTCAATCGCAATTAATGCAGAGCCCAGCGTACGCTATTTGAATAATAAGTTTGCTTCAGATTACTATACAACCCTAGCAACTGAGTTTGCTTCAGGGATTTCTCAAGTAGCATTATCTGTTAGCTCTGGAGCCAATCGTTTTAAATTTAAAGTTGGAGCAACCGGAGTGTATGGATTTGGAGATGACTTTGAAGAAACTAATATTTATATTTTACCTCTTCTGGATTTGTCTTACAAGCCTAAAAAAGGAAACATCACACCTTTTCTTAGAGTTTCGGGTGCTTTGAATCAAAATAGTTTTAGAACATTTACGAATAGGAACCCTTTTACAGCACCAGCCATAGTATTGAAAAATACAGAAGTTCCTTACTTCGCAGAACTGGGTTTGAGAACCAAGATTGTTTCTGGTTGGGAGTTTGCGATTAATGGCCATTATCAAAAAGCCACCAACACGCCGCTTTTTAAAAGTTTTGTATTTGACGAAAGGAACACAGATTATACAGCTTTTCGATATGCGAATGCATTCGAGGTTGTATATGAAGAAATCGAGCAAATTGGTTTAGATGTTTCGGTTTTAGCAGCTTTTAAGAATGGTGGATCTTTATCTCTCGAGGCGCATTGGAGAGACTATACACTGACCGATGAAGCAGATTCTTCTATTCTTTCAGATCCTAAAGAGGCTTGGAACATACCTGAGCTTCAGTTTAACTTTATGGCAAATATTAAAATTGCACAAAAGCTGTTTGTGCAATCCAATATTATTTTCATGGGCACAAGGAAACATGTCTATCGAAATTACTTTATTAATCAACCGTTAGATCGTGCCAGTGAGTCGATCGTTGTCCTTCCTTCTTTTGTGGATGCGGAAGTACGCATTACATATCAGCTGAATGATCGGTGGGAGTTTTACGTTAAAAGTGAAAATATTTTCAATGCTCCCCAATTTCAATGGGCGAACTATCAAGTTTACAGCACCAGATTTCTTTCTGGAATCCGTTATAATTTTGATTTAAATCTGTAGGCTAAAGTATTTTGGTTGCAAAACAAAACTATTGGTTTGATTGTAGGTTTGTATATTTTAAGTTAATTTCGCACAAATTTAGTTGTAGTATGATTATTAAACATATTTGAAGTGTTTAGTACACAAAATTACCACTAATTTTATTTTGTATATTTTAATAGACTATTATGGAGAATCATGAAGGTGATAGGCCTCAGGATGTTGTTGGTAAACAAATTTGCACATTGCGAAAACAACTCAAGTTAACACAAGCTTCTTTAGCCTCCAACGCAGGTATGGAAGAAAGTGCTTTGCAAAGAATTGAAGCTGGAAGAACAAACCCAACAATCAAAACTTTGTATAAAGTATCTAAAGCTTTGAATGTTGATATCAAGGATTTGTTTGAAAATTTATAAAACCGCCTTCTTCTTGATGGTCTCATTTTAGCTTACATTTGTTTTTATTTATTTAAAATCATTACAAATGAGAATAGCTTTTTCCTTTATTATTAGTTTTCTTTTATTCACTTCTTGCTCTTCGAATGATGCAGATTTGATCATTCATAACGCAACAATATATACTGTTAATGAAAGCTTCGAAACAGCGACAGCGGTAGTTGTAAAAGATGGTAAGTTTATCGCAGTCGGCGGAGAAGATTTATTGAATCAATACAAAGCCCGAAGTGTTGTTAATCTTAATGGGTTTTCAGTATACCCAGGATTTATAGATGCTCATTGCCATTTTTATAATTTCGGATTACTGCAAGAACAATTGGATTTGAGCGGTACTAAAAGTTTTGAAGAGGTAGTAGAAAGAGTAGCCAGCTATATAACAACTCACCCCGGAGTGCCTGTTTTAGGACAAGGCTGGGATCAGAATTCTTGGGAAGTAAAAGAATACCCCACAAAAGATATATTAGACAAACGTTTTCCAGAACAGTTGATTGCCTTAAAGCGTGTCGACGGGCATGCACTTTTCGTAAATCAAGTTACATTAGATTTGGCAGGCATAGATTCAACTACTTCAGTAGATGGTGGTGTATTCATTCGCGCAAATGGAATGTTGACAGGTGTGTTGATAGATAACGCAATGGATCAAGTCTACGCTGCATTACCCAAGCCAACGAAACAACAACAAACAACAGCCTTGCTGGCTGCTCAAGGTATTGCCTTTAAAAACGGTTTGACTACTGTAGACGATGCTGGCCTAGATAAAGAGCAACTTCAGTTAATAGAGAGTTTACATGAGGAGGGAGTTTTAGATATTCGTGTCTATGGGATGATTAGTGATACCCCTGAAAATTTAGCTTATTATCTAGAGAAAGGGCCAACACAAACGGAGCGATTGAACATCCGCTCTGTAAAAGTATATGCGGATGGTGCGCTAGGGAGTAGAGGAGCTGCATTAAAGAAAGAATATTCTGATGCTCCAGGAAATCATGGATCTTTTGTCACTCCTGTTGATCAAATTGAAGCACTTGCATATGTTTTAGCAAAAAAAGGTTTTCAGATGAATACCCACGCAATTGGCGATGCGGCCAACTATGAGGTGTTGAATGCCTATAAAAAGGCATTGACAATTGATGCAGATCCTCGTTGGAGAATTGAGCACGCGCAAATTGTTTCTTTAGAGGACCGTGAGTTTTTTGGAACTAAGATTATTCCATCAATTCAGCCAACACATGCAACTAGTGATATGTTTTGGGCAGATGAGCGTTTGGGAGACGATCGAATGCAAGGAGCTTATGCATACAAAAGCTTGCTCGATTGGTCTGGCAGGGTAGCATTGGGAACAGATTTCCCTGTTGAGCATGTCAGTCCATTAAAAACTTTTTATGCCGCAGTTGCTCGAACCACTGAAGAGCAACTTCCTGAGGGTGGATTTCAGATGGGCGATGCACTTACTCGAACGGAGGCTTTAAAAGGGATGACGTTATGGGCAGCTTATGCTAATTTTGAAGAAGAAATTAAAGGTAGTATTGAAGTCGGAAAGCTAGCAGATATGGTAATCTTAAAGCGTGACATTATGAATATTGATATTCATGAAGTTCCCCAGGTAGAAGTTCTCGCAACAATTGTTGATGGAAACATGGTTTATCGTGCGTCCAATTAATATTGCCCATTAAGAATGTTTGCTAATTTGATTAAAATCAAATGTATTTTTTTAAATACTTAATCAATTAACTTATTTGTGTTGATATTTTAAATCAAAAATAACATTTAGGTTTATTAAAGTTATTTTAAAGCTATATTTGCTTAAAAATAATAATTATGTGTGGTATAGTTTGTGCTTTCGAATTAAAACAATCTTCAGAAGAATTACGTCCTCAGGTATTGGATATGTCTAAAAGTATCCGTCACAGAGGTCCGGATTGGAGTGGTATTTTTTCAAATGATAAAACCGTTATGGCGCATGAGCGTTTAGCGATTGTCGACCCAACTTCAGGAAAACAACCCTTACTCAGTGCAGATGGACGTTACGTTCTTGCTGCAAATGGAGAGATATACAATCACAAAGAATTACAAACACAACTCGAAGGGAAGTATGACTTTCAGACCGCATCTGATTGTGAAATCATTCTAGCTCTTTATCAAGAGAAAGGACCAGATTTCATTGATGAAATGAACGGTATTTTTGGTTTCGCTTTATACGATACATTAAAAGACGAATATTTCATTGCTCGCGATCATATGGGAATTATTCCTTTGTATATGGGGTGGGATCAAAATGGTACTTTTTATGTGGCTTCTGAACTAAAAGCGTTAGAAGGAGTGTGTACTAAAATCGAATTATTTCCTCCAGGACATTACATGACAAGCGAGACAAAAGTTCCAGTGCAATGGTACACCCGAGATTGGATGGAATTTGATGCTGTTAAAGATAACGAAACAAGTATCGACGATTTACACGATTCTTTAGCTGCCGCAGTTCGTCGTCAGCTGATGAGTGACGTTCCTTATGGTGTTTTGTTGTCTGGAGGTTTGGACTCTTCTGTGACTTCAGCTTTGGCAAAATTATACGCAGCTAAGAGGATTGAAGCAGATGATGATCAGGCAGCTTGGTGGCCGCAATTGCATTCTTTTGCAGTCGGACTTGAAGGATCTCCAGATTTGGCAGCCGCAGCTAAAGTAGCCAAGCATATTGATACGGTACATCATGAAGTGAAATTTACAATTCAAGAAGGTTTAGATGCGATTCGTGATGTAGTATATCATTTAGAGACCTATGATATTACTACAATAAGAGCATCTACGCCCATGTATTTGTTAGCTCGAGCGATTAAAGCTTTGGGAATTAAAATGGTTCTTTCTGGCGAAGGGGCTGATGAGTTGTTTGGGGGGTATTTATATTTTCATAAAGCACCCACTCCAAAAGACTTTCATGAAGAAACAGTTAGGAAATTAGATAAACTACATCAATACGATTGCCTGCGTGCAAATAAATCTTTAGCCGCCTGGGGGATAGAGGGACGTGTTCCTTTCTTGGATAAAGAATTTATGGATGTAGCAATGCGCATCAATCCGTCTGATAAGATGATAACTTCAGATCGAATGGAGAAATGGGTTATTCGCAAAGCATTTGAAAAATATTTACCAGAAAGCGTTGCTTGGAGACAAAAAGAGCAATTTTCGGATGGCGTTGGATATGACTGGATAGATACTTTGAAAGAAGTAGTAGAGGATAACGTAAGCGATGAGCAAATGAAAAATGCACATCATAAGTTCCCAATTCAAACACCGCAAAACAAAGAGGAATTTTATTACCGCTCTATTTTTGAAGAGCATTATCCAAGCGACACAGCAGCTTTGTGCGTACCATCTGTACCTTCTGTAGCGTGCAGTACTCCAATTGCTTTGGAGTGGGATGAGGCGTTTAAAAACATGAATGATCCGAGTGGAAGAGCCGTTGCTCAGGTTCATGATGAGGCGTATTAGTAGTATAAAAAATAACAGTTCAGAACCCTTGGATTTTCCAAGGGTTTTTTGTTTTGCAGGAACATTGACTTTCTTACACGAAATGTTAATAACTTCAATGGTTTGAAGGAGCTTTTGTTGGTAAAACAAGGCTCTTTTCGTATATTTGGAAGTACTCTGAATCTCAGGATTCTTAACAAAAAAAACAATGAGCGAAGAACCCAAAAAACAACAATATTCAGCTGATAGTATTCAGGCCCTAGAAGGAATGGAACATGTTAGAATGCGCCCATCAATGTATATCGGAGATATAGGCGTCCGAGGATTACATCACTTGGTTTACGAAGTGGTTGATAACTCGATTGATGAAGCCCTCGCGGGACATTGTGATACAATCTCAGTAATCATTAACGAAGATAATTCTGTTACCACCGAAGATAACGGGCGTGGTATTCCAATTGGTATGCACAAGAAAGAAGGCGTTTCTGCCTTGGAAGTTGTGATGACTAAAATTGGTGCTGGAGGTAAATTTGATAAAGATTCCTATAAGGTTTCTGGAGGTTTACACGGTGTAGGAGTTTCTTGTGTAAATGCACTTTCTGAAGTTTTAACTGCCACAGTTTATTTAGATGGAAAAGTGTACGAGCAGGTATATGAAAGAGGAAAGCCTGTAGCTCCAGTTAAAGAAATTGGAACTTCAGACAAAAGAGGGACAACGGTTACTTTTAAACCCGATCCTCAGATCTTTCAGCAAGTTTTAGAATATAATTACGATACGTTAGCGAGTAGAATGCGGGAGCTTTCTTATTTAAATAAGGGCATCACCATCAACCTCGAAGATCGCAGAAATAAAGATGATAAGGGAGAATTTTTTAGCGAAGTTTTCCATTCTAAAGAAGGTCTTAAAGAATTTATTCGCTTTTTAGATTCTTCTCGAGAATCGATCATTCAAGATGTAATTTCTATTGAAGGTGAGAAAAATGGTACTCCTGTTGAGGTTGCTATGATTTATAATACTTCTTATTCTGAAAACTTACATTCTTACGTAAATAACATTAATACACACGAAGGTGGAACACATCTTGCTGGTTTTAGAAGAGGGTTGACATCGACACTTAAGAAATATGCAGACGGTTCTGGTTTATTAGATAAATTAAAGTTTGAGATTAGTGGTGATGATTTCCGTGAAGGATTAACCGCTATTATTTCCGTGAAAGTCGCAGAACCTCAGTTCGAAGGACAAACCAAAACCAAGCTAGGAAATAGAGATGTAACTTCTGCAGTTTCTCAAGCAGTTTCTGAAATGTTAGAGAACTACTTAGAAGAACATCCCAACGATGCTAAGATCATTGTCCAAAAAGTAATTTTAGCTGCTCAAGCTCGTCATGCTGCCCGTAAGGCTCGTGAAATGGTACAACGTAAAACCGTAATGAGTGGTGGAGGCCTTCCAGGTAAACTTTCAGATTGTTCTGAACAAGATCCAGCTGTATGCGAAGTATTCTTGGTTGAGGGAGATTCGGCAGGAGGAACTGCAAAACAAGGAAGAGATCGAAACTTTCAAGCCATTTTGCCTTTACGAGGAAAGATTTTGAATGTTGAAAAAGCCATGCAACACAAGGTTTTTGAAAACGAAGAAATTCGAAACATCTATACAGCACTTGGTGTAACTATTGGAACTGAAGAAGATAGTAAAGCCTTAAACCTTACAAAACTTCGTTATCACAAAGTAGTCATCATGTGTGATGCTGATGTCGATGGGAGTCATATTTCCACATTAATTCTAACGTTCTTTTTCCGTTATATGCGCGAATTAGTTGAGTCAGGATATGTTTATATAGCGACACCTCCTTTGTTTTTAGTTAAAAAAGGAGCTAAAAAACAGTACGCTTGGAACGATCAAGAACGCGAAACATTGATGGAGTCGTTTGGTCAAGGTTCTTCTGTACAACGTTACAAAGGACTTGGAGAGATGAATGCAGAACAATTGTGGGACACAACGATGAATCCTGAATTCAGAACTTTACGTCAGGTTACAATCGACAACGGGGGTGAAGCGGATAGAGTATTCTCTATGTTAATGGGGGATGAAGTTCCACCACGAAGAGAGTTCATTGAGAAAAACGCGATTTACGCAAATATTGACGCTTAATACAAAGCGATATAAAATTTTATTAAAAAACTAAAATTCACATAAATTATGAAAGTAACCGTAGTAGGAGCTGGAAATGTAGGAGCCTCATGTGCTGAGTATATTGCAATTAAAAGAATTGCTAGCGAGGTTGTTTTATTGGACATCAAAGAAGGATTTGCAGAAGGAAAGGCGTTGGATCTTACCCAAACTGCAACAACATTAGGATTCAATACCCGAATCACGGGTGTAACCAACGATTACACTCAAACTGCGAATAGCGATGTGGTTGTTATAACTTCTGGAATTCCAAGAAAACCAGGGATGACTCGCGAAGAATTGATCGGAATCAATGCTGGAATAGTAAAATCAGTAGCGGAAAGTATATTAGCTCACTCTCCTGAGGCTATTATTGTTGTGGTTTCTAATCCAATGGATACAATGACCTATTTAGCACTTAAAGCAACAGGTCTTCCTAAGAATAGAATTATTGGAATGGGTGGTGCTTTAGATAGCTCTCGTTTCAAAACGTATTTGTCAAAAGCACTAGACAAGCCTGCAAACGATATTCAAGGAATGGTAATTGGTGGTCACGGAGATACAACCATGATTCCTTTAACACGTTTGGCAAGTTATAACGGTACGCCTGTTAGTAATCATTTATCAGCTGAAGCATTAGAAGAAGTAGCTGCTGCTACCATGGTAGGTGGAGCAACACTAACCAAACTTCTTGGAACTTCTGCTTGGTACGCGCCCGGAGCATCGGTTGCTTATTTAGTTGATAGTATCATCAATGATCAAAAACGCATGATTCCTTGTTCAGTATTCCTCGAAGGAGAATATGGAGAAAGTAATATCTGTATTGGTGTTCCTTGTATTATTGGAAAAGATGGTGTTGAACAAATTTTAGACATTCAACTCAACGCTGATGAACAAGAAAAATTTAAGAAAAGTGCCGTTGCTGTAAGAGCAATGAACGACGCTTTATCTAGTAATGTATAGCATTTTATCGAAAATCATAAGAAACCGCCCCTTTGGCGGTTTTTTTGCATACAAAACAATCCTATAAAGTTGTTAAATCTTAGCTTATATTTTATATTTGCTCGCCTTTAACACGCTTAAAAATCAAACTAATGCAGAATAACGGACTAATAAAAGTTTTTGGAATCCTTTTTGGAATCGTAAGTATCTACCAACTTTCTTTTACTTTCATATCAAGTGGCCAAGAAGACGTAGCTTCTTCTTATGCTATCAGTAGAGTTTCAGAAGACCAAACCGACTATGTTTCTCTCAGAGAACAAGTCGAAACCAACTACCTAGATTCAATTGGGAACTTACCTCTTTATGGATTCACATCGTACAACGATGCCAAAGGGAAAGAACTAAACAAAGGTCTTGACCTGAAAGGAGGAATCAACGTGATTCTTCAAATTTCGGTTAAAGATATCTTAAAAGGATTGGCAGATTACACCAAAAATCCAACCTTCAATCAGGCGCTTGACGATGCTGATCTACTTCAGAAAAGTACTGACGATCCTTATGTTGATTCATTCTTTACTGCGTTTGATGCTATAAAAGGTGAAACTACTCTAGCAAATCCAGAGATTTTTGCAAACAGAACTTTAAGTGATGTTATCAATTTTGAAATGACAGACGACCAAGTTCGTCCGATCGTTCGTCGTAAAATTGATGAATCTATCGTTTCAGCTTTCGAAGTATTAAGAAAACGTATCGATAAATTTGGAGTAACACAACCGAACATTCAACGTTTGGGAACTTCTGGAAGAATCTTGGTTGAGCTTCCTGGTGCTCGTGATGTTGAACGTGTTCAAAATTTACTTCAAAGTACAGCACAACTTGAGTTTTGGGAAACGTATAAAAACGATCAGTTCGTAAACTTCCTTTATGCGGCCAACAATTTGTTGATTGAAAAAGGAGTAAAAGAAAACAAAGTCGAAACAGAAACTTCTGCTATAGACGATTTATTAGCTGATGTTGAAGCGAAAGATTCAGCTTCTATTGCTGCTGGAAATCCACTTTTAGATTTAGTTAAAGGATATGGATACCAAGGCGGACCTGTTTTAGCTCAATTTGCTAAGAAAGACAGAATCACCGTAATGGGATATTTAGACCTTCCTGAAGTTCGCAGGCTATTACCACAACAATTTCGCTACGTTGAATTTGCTTGGGGAAAAGAACAAGAAGGGTCTGAAATTGTTGACTTATATATTTTAAAATCAAACCGCGAAGGAGTTCCTCCTTTAAGTGGTGGAGTTATAGTTGATGCTTTACAATCGTACGATCAAGTTGGGCAACCTTCTGTATCCATGCAAATGGATTCTAAAGGAGCTCGTATTTGGGAGAACATGACAGGGAAAGCATCGAAAGAAGCAAGTAATATTGCCATCGTTCTTGATAACACCGTTTATTCAGCCCCTGGAGTTTCTAAAGGAGCAATAACAGGTGGGCGTTCAGAAATTTCTGGTAGTTTTACACTGAATGAAGCAATTGACTTAGCGAACGTTTTACGTGCTGGGAAACTTCCAGCTTCAGCAGAAATTATTCAATCAGAAATTGTTGGGCCTTCCTTAGGAAAAGAAGCTATTCAGAGTGGAATTTACTCTTTCGGAATTGCTTTGATCATTGTATTGCTTTGGATGATTTTCTACTACGGTTCTTCAGGTATTTTTGCTGATGTTGCCTTAGTGTTGAACATCTTACTCATCTTTGGTATACTAGCTGGTCTAGGAGCTGTATTGACCTTACCTGGAATTGCAGGGATTGTATTGACAATTGGTATCTCGGTAGATGCTAACGTGCTGATCTTTGAGCGAATTCGAGAGGAACTGAAAAAAGGAAAAGGACAATTGAAAGCCGTTGCTGACGGTTTTGATAATGCATTGTCTTCTATTTTAGATGCAAACATAACGACTGGTCTAACTGCCTTAATCTTATTTGTATTTGGAACAGGACCTATTAAAGGATTTGCAACTACCTTATTGATCGGTATTGCAACCTCTCTCTTTACTGCAATCTTTATTACGCGACTTTTAATCGATTCACGTTCAGTAAAAGGAAAACTAGTTTCATTTGCAACATCTGCAACTAAAGGTTTATTCCAGAACATGACCATTACGTTCTTAGAAAAAAGAAAAACAGCTTATTTAATATCAGGAGTTTTAATCGTAGCTAGTCTTGTTTCTTTAACCTTTAATGGTTTAAATCAAGGTGTTGATTTTGTTGGAGGCCGTTCATATACCGTTCGATTCGATAAAATAGTAAGTCCAACAGAAGTTGAAAGCGTTCTTGTAGATGCTTTCGGTAGTGTAGATGCTAAAACGTATGGTGACGATAATCAATTGAAAATCACAACCAAATATAAAGTAGATGAAGAAGGAACTGAAATTGGTGTAGAAATCTACGAAAAACTGTATGCAGGTCTTCAGGCTTATCTTCCAGCTGGAATTAGCTATGACGAATTTGTAAACGGTTCGGATTCTAAAACAGTAGGAATTATGTCTTCTATCAAAGTAGGTCCAACGATTGCAGATGATATTAAGAAAAACTCTTACTTAGCCGTTTTTGGTTCTTTGATCGTAGTATTCCTTTATATCTTACTTCGTTTCCGTAAGTGGCAGTTCTCTTTAGGAGCTGTAGCAGCCGTTTTCCACGATGTATTAATCGTATTGGGTATCTTTTCTCTTACCTATTCTATCATGCCTTTTAGCATGGAGATAAATCAAGCCTTTATTGCCGCTATATTAACGGTAATTGGTTATTCACTGAATGATACAGTAGTTGTTTTTGACCGTATACGAGAATTTACAAACGAACACACGAAATGGGAATTGAATACTACAGTTAATGCTGCCTTAAACAGCACATTGAGTAGAACGCTGAATACCTCATTGACTACCTTATTGGTATTATTAGCCATCTTTATTTTCGGTGGGGAATCTATCCGAGGCTTTATGTTTGCCTTGATCATTGGAGTTGTTGTAGGAACATATAGTTCTGTATTCATTGCTACTCCAGTAATGTATGACACACAAAATAAAAAGGCCTTAGAAGAATAACTTCTAAGCTTTTACTGGATATAAAAAATCACGACCTATAGTCGTGATTTTTTTTTGAATTTATAAACTCTAAGGTGTAACATTAAAAACTCTTTTTAAGAGCCCGTATGTGTTCAAGATGATGCATACAGTGCCAAGAGTATATCGCCAGCACAACGTATAGTGGGTATTCTTTGGAACCTTCAGGATGAAAATATGTACGTTCCATTTGAGTGGTCGAAAGTTTACTGAAGAAACTTACCCAGCGATGATGAATACCTTCTGTGATAGATAGACTAGGGGAAAGATCACTAGAAGTAGCGTCCTCTTGTTCTGCCCAATCTGTTTCGGTGTAACCTTTTATTTTAGGAGAATCCTCAAGTAGTGCATGCTTACATCTGAGATATGCATGGGAATGACTATCAGCTAAGTGATGAACAACTTGAGCAACAGTCCATCCACCTTCTCGGTATGGAGTTTGTAATTGACTTTCATTTAGACTGCTTACTTCTTCTTTAAGAAGTTTTGGAAAGCCCTTTAAAATCGATATGGCTTTGCTTATATCTTCAATAGAAGGTTGTGCAGTAGGCCATTCGAATTTTCCTGTAGGGTAACGTAAAAGATCTTGGGGATTCATAGGCTATTGGTTTGAATTTGATTTTTTAAACATAAAGAAAAGACCAAAAAGAATCATGGGAATACTTAGCCATTGTCCTGTTGATAAAAGGGGAATGTAGGTTTCGAAACCACCTTGACTTACTTTAACAAATTCTACTAAAAAGCGAACACTAAAAAGCACTACAAAGAACAATCCAAATAAATATCCATTGGGTCGATTTACTTTATTGTTGTATAAATAACGAAGTAAGAAAAACAGGGCAATGTATCCAATGGCTTCGTACAATTGTGCGGGATGTCGAGGAGCAATTTCTCTTCTGTTAAGAAAGACTACACCAAAATTATTGCCTGTATAATTACCCACAATTTCAGAGTTGAAGAAATTTCCAACACGAACCAAGGCAGCGCCTAAACTTACTGGAATAACTAGTCGATCTAAGATCCAGATTAACGGCTTATAATTGTATTGCTTTTGATATAAATACAAACCTATTAAAATCCCAATAGTAGCTCCATGGCTTGCTAATCCTCTAAAACCTGTGAATTCATATCCATCGATTAAACCGAATAAAAAACTCGAACCTTCCAATGCTCGTATGGGTAAAAGAATTTCGATTAAGTGATTTTGATAATAGCCCCAGCTGTAAAAAAATACTTCTCCCAGTCGAGCTCCAAGTACCGTAGCTATAACAACATAAAAAAGTAAGGGTTCAACATAATCTACAGATACCTTTTCTTTTTCATACATTTTCTTCATCAGATATAAACCCAGCGAAAATGCAACAACAAACATTAAACTGTAATAATGAACCCCGAAACCTCCAATTTTAAATAAAGTGTCAGAAGGTGCCCATTGTATTTTAGAAAAAAGCATATGTGTCTATATTAGTTGGTTAAAAGTAGCTATTTTTTATGAATTCTGCCAAATTTATGGAACAGGATCATATCCTCCTTTGGTCCAAGGATGGCAACTCAAAATGCGTTTAAGGGTTAAATAAAAACCTTTGAATAAACCATGTTTTTCAAAAGCCTCAAGCCCGTATTGTGAGCAAGTTGGTGTATGTCTGCAAGATGGAGGCGTTAATGGCGATATGAATGAACGGTAAAATTTAATGAGTAAGACAAAGGGGAATATGAAAAATCTTCTCATTGTCTGTGTGTCATTTATAGACTAAATCCTGTTCCGTCTTTGCCATCCTTCAGTTGAACGCCTAGTGTAAGTAGTTCATCTCGAATTCGGTCTGAAGTAGCAAAATCCTTATTATCACGTGCAGTTTTTCGAATGTCAATTAACATGGAAACGGTACCTTCTAGTGCAGTGTTTATTGCTGATTGATTTTCAGATCCATCCAACATAATGCCCATAATGTCTTCAACAAATTCATGCATTTTATGAGACAATTTGTCTTGATCGTCTGCAGAAATTGTCGCTGTTTCATTCTTAACAGCATTGATGAATCGAACGGCATCAAAAAGCTGAGCAATAAGAATCGGACTGTTAAAGTCATCGTTCATTGCTGCATAACAGTTGGTTTCCCATGCATTAAAATCAAAACCTGATGTAGCTTCTGAAGAGGTTAATTGTTTGAGTGTCTGCATACCTTCTTGAAGGCGATTGAATCCTTTTTCGGAAGCCAATAAAGCATCTTCACTCAAGTCTACAATACTTCTGTAGTGGGCTTGTAACAGGAAAAAACGAACCACTGAAGGGGTAAACGCTTTCGTGAAAATATAATTATCTCCTGAAAACATCGCATCGGGTAAAATGTTATTGCCAGTTGACTTTGCCATTTTTTGGCCATTAAGAGTCAGCATATTAGCATGTATCCAATAGTTTACTGGCGCTTGGTTGGTCATCGATTCTGCTTGTGCAATTTCACATTCGTGGTGAGGAAATTTAAGATCCATTCCGCCTCCGTGAATATCAAATTGATTACCAAGGTATTTTGTACTCATTGCTGTACACTCTAAATGCCATCCAGGGAAACCATCACTCCAAGGCGAAGGCCATCGCATGATGTGCTTTGGTTCTGCTTTTTTCCAAAGAGCAAAATCCTGTGGACTTTTTTTATCTGACTGACCTTCTAAGGTTCGTGTATTGTGAATGAGGTCTTCAATTTTACGGCCACTTAGTTTTCCGTAGTTATGAGTTTCGTTATACTTAAGAACGTCAAAGTAAACCGAACCATTGATTTCATAGGCAAATCCTTTTTCAAGAATCGTCTTTATAATTTCAATTTGTTCGATAATATGACCCGTTGCAGTTGGTTCAATACTAGGAGGGAGGTTGTTGAATTTAGCGAGTGTTTCGTGGAAGTCAACCGTATAACGTTGAACAACTTCCATGGGCTCAATAGCTTCTAATCGTGCTTTTTTTGCAATTCGATCCTCACCTTCGTCCGCATCATTTTCTAAATGTCCAGCATCGGTTATGTTTCGAACATAGCGTACTTTATATCCCAAGTGTTTTAGATAGCGGTAGATTAAGTCAAATGACATGAAGGTTCTACAATTGCCCAGGTGTACATTGCTATAAACCGTAGGTCCACAAACATACATACCTACGTAATTAGGTGTGATAGGTGTAAAAACTTCTTTTTTTCCGCTGAGGGAATTGTATACAGAAAGTTGCTGCATTAGAATTCAGTGTCGAGTTGGATATAATCCAAAAATTCGCGTTTGGTTTCTTTGTTTTTGAAAACACCTCCAAATTCTGAAGTAATCGTGCTACTACTAATATCACGAATTCCTCTAGAATTTACACATAAGTGCTTTGCATCTATAACACAAGCCACATCTTCTGTCCCCAATACCTGTTTGAGTTCTTCAACAATTTGTAAGGTAAGGCGTTCTTGTACTTGTGGACGTTGTGCATAGTACTGTACAATCCGATTCATCTTAGATAAACCAACAACAGTTCCTTTTGAAATATATGCTACATGAGCTTTACCTACGATGGGTAGTAAGTGATGCTCGCAGGTGGAGTATAGGGTAATGTTTTTTTCAACAAGGATTTCTCCGTATTTATATTTATTGCTAAAAGTTGAGGCCTTAGGCTTTTTGTCGGGGTGTAGCCCACCAAAAATTTCATTAACATACATTTTTGCAACTCGATTTGGAGTTCCTTTGATGCTGTCATCTGTTAAGTCCATCCCTAGAATTTCTAGGATTTCCGCAACTTTTTCTTGTATTAATTCAACCTTTTTCGGGTTACTGAGTTCAAAAGCATCAGCACGTAAGGGTGTGGTAGCACTGCTACCTAAATGATCATCGCCATAAGCATCGACCGTTTCTTCTAAGGAATTGTTCACTTTCATAGGATATTTAAAGTCTTACAAAGATAATCATTTATGCTAGATTTTTCAGAGCATATTCCTTTTTAGATACAGGAGTTTTATTATAATTTGAGGGTGTAGGTCAATCCGACGGTAAAACGATCTTTTTTAAGGTCAATATTATCCGTTAGACCAGTAGCAAAAAGTTGTTTTTGTCCATTAAATTCGCTGTTTATAATACTCAAATCTAAAGAGCTTCCTCCGAAGTTTATGCCACCACCAATGCTTTTGGATGAACTGCTGTTATCAAAGTTTTTTAGAGAAGCACCTTGCTTAATGTAACCAGCTCGGATACTGTAATTCCCAAAGCGATACTCCCCACCAACTCTAAGAATCCCAGCGGCATTTACATTATTTTTGATAGCATCATTTTGATTATTTAGAGAACCGTCGTTAGGTTCATTGAATTGTGCTTTGTCGTAGTTTACTTGAGTGTAGTCAACACTGATCAATCCTTTTTGCCCAAAAATATAGGCAAAACTCCCACTGTACTTCGATGGGGTTTTGAAACGATATTCTGGATAGATATTGATTACGTCAGGTTCTATTGTAATATTACTCCCATCATTACTTGCTACAAACTCTGTGGTTTCTTCGGTAATAGAAAACCAAGTAGGGCTTTCGTAACTTAATCCAAATCGAATCTGCTTATTCAATTTGGCAATTGCTCCCACTTGAAAAGAGACACCTTCTCCAAAAGAGAGGAGTTCATTGTTGAAACGAAACGCGTTGAGTGTAGAACTGTCAGCATAATTGCCTTCATAAAAATCATTCACCTCACGATATTCTAATTTGTGGGAATTGATGTTGATACCCACATTGTACTTGTTTAAATATTCTCCACTAAAATTAAAGGTGTACTTCTTGATCCCGCCACTTCTTTGTGTTACATATTCATGTAAATACCCCTCTGATCCTGAGCTAACATTACTTATATATGCCCTGTTTGTTGATTCATCGACTACTGCATCAATGATAAATGATTGGTAACCTAAGAATCCTTGTTGAGCATCAAAACCAACATTTTCTCCAAGGTATAAGTATAAATCTGATTCGTTTTCGTCGGATCTAATTTGAAAATTACTCAACTCAAAGCCTTGTGCATTATTAAGAAAGTATTGATCAACACCGGTTGAGTTGTAACCATCTGCTTCAAAAGCATCATTGAAATTAGCTGTTTTTTGGTAATTAAAGGCAAAACTAATTTTGGACCATGGGCTCTCTATTGTGTTTTTTAAAACTAAAGCAAAACCTACTTGATCAAATTCGGAATCTCTATTCTTAGACTCATAGCTGCTTTCAAAATACGTGGCGTTGGTTTGGTTTCGAATGGAGCTAGTCGTAATGCTGAATTGGGTGTGTTCAAATACAGAACCTGCCGCTGGGTTGTTGTTTAAAGCACCAAAATCTCCTCCTAAGGCTCCAAAAGCGCCTCCCATAGCTGTGTAACGAGCTGTTCCGTTGAGATCAGATGTGCTGTAGCGAAGAATGTCTTGAAGAGATTGTCCGTTCATTGAAGTGACAAAAAAGAGCAATAATATGGCTTTGAAATAATGTTTCATAGGATTTAATTGGAGTGAATGTATATGTTAATTTCTTCTGCCTGAACTTGTCGAACGCGAGCTAGAACTTGATCGAGAAGAAGAACTACTTCTGCTGCTGGAGCTTCTGCTGCTCGAACTTCGGGCATTGGAGCTTCTACTGCTGCTGTTATTATTGTAGTTAGCGTTATTACTTTTCGAAGGTGTTGTTCTCGGTTTGTAATAGTTCGAGTTTGTACGTGTATTCGCGTTGGGTCTCGTTGCACTTGAACGAAGACTACTATTGTTGTTAGCAGGAGCAATATAACGTCTGGTGTAGTTGCGGATTTCCTCACCATTACTCCGCGTTACATTAGATGAATTACGAATTAAATTCGGAACTCGTGCTACTGAATTTGTACTTCTTGAACCGATATTTCCTCTGCGTACAGAAGTAGCAGATATTCTCGAAGCACTGGAGTTGGATCGACTTGTAGCATTCGATGATCCTCGTCTGGATGTGGAATAGGCTCTTCTTTTTGGCTGAACTCTATTTCCAGCTACGCGATTAAAATATTGATTATTGTAACGATTGTATCTATTATATCGATTGTAGGGATAGAAACCCCCGTAGGAATATGGATTGTAAAAGCCATAGGCATAAGGAGCATAATATGGATTATAAAAGCCCTGACGATAGGGGTTGTAAACTCTACCAAAACCACCATAAAAACCTCCGCCATAAAAACCTCCACCAAAGTTTCCGTAACCAAAACTGAAGCCATTGTTGAAATACGGGTCGTAGCCTAAATAGTTAAAACGATTGTCAATAGGACTTCCAACGATATACACGTTGGTGCTTTGCGGAGCGCTTCCCCATTGTCCCTGGGGTACTTGTGCTGCGTTGGTAGGGTTCCCGGTATAGTTGTCGGTGTCGGTTAAGTATACATCTCCAGCAGATTCATCCCATGCGTACTCTTTAGATTTTTCATCAAAATATTGAGAGTATCCAGTCGATTTGGGTGTTTGTTTTTTAGGAGTATTTTGAACCTGTTGATCACTACCATAAATGCCATCAGTAGCATAGTAGGAGGTAGGTTGAAAACTACCACAAGAATATAGAAAAACAGAAAAAACAATAAGAAATGTAGTTCTTAAGGTCGAAACAGATAGATAATTTTTCATAACATTCAGTTTTAGTAGTTGTAACAAAAGTAAATTAAAAGAGATACAACTTGTGGTTCATATGCTATTAGTTCAAATTCTGTGCCAGAAAAAATATATAATTAAAACATCTTAACCACTAGACTACTATGCTTTCCTTGATGGATTTTGAACTGGTAAACCTAAATAAGCGTTATTGTTTTTTTGTGATCACACTCCTTTGGTTGCGACAACTTTTAGCCTAAATTAATGTATGATTCATTCTTTTATAGTAGTTGAGCCTAGAATGAAATACTCTAAAACTCTTAGGATTTAACTGAATTCCTTACTTTTGTGATTGAATTACACTACTGAATTCTAGTTTTTTTAATATGCTTAAACTGTTTTTTTTTGAAAAGACTATTTCCTGTAGTGTCAAATAATTTTCAAAAACAGATAGCTTTAAATTTCAGAAAAACCACAACGATCACACACAGTGACTAAATTTTCAGTTTTATTTAAAGCCTCCAAAGTTTTATTAAAAACTCGGGAATAACCTATAAAAAAAAAGAATGTTTAAAGAATCTGAACAACTCCTCAACTCCTTAGGCTTTAAAATCATTTCTAAAGACTTCACCAGACCCTGGGGAGGTTTCCTAGTCATTGACGAAACTCAAGCGCAAGAGTTTTCTAACCACTTTTTTAAGGGTTTGAATATAGATACGCTAAAAATAGGAGGGAAGTTGAGTCCCAAGGTTTTGATTGTAAAACCCAAAGCTAGATTATCTTGGCAGTATCACAACCGAAGAGCAGAAGTCTGGCAGATATTCAAAGGCTCAGCTGGTATTGTAAGAAGCGATACTGATGCTGAAAATGAAATGGGGATGTATAAGGAAGGAGATCAAATCGTTTTAAAACAAGGAGAACGACATAGATTAATTGGTTTGGATGAACCTTGTGTGGTGGCAGAGATTTGGCAACACACAGACAAGAATAACCCTTCGGATGAAGACGATATTATAAGAGTGCAAGACGATTTTGGTAGATAAAATTTTAAAAGATGAGTAAGAAGAAAGGAATGATTGTTTCGGGGTATTTTAATCCCATTCACAAAGGGCATATCGAGTATTTGAATAATGCTAAGGCTTTGTCAGACGAGTTGTTTGTGATTGTTAATAATGATCGTCAAAGGATTTTAAAAGGAAGTGATGAATTTCAAGAAGAACAAGAACGAGTATATATCGTTTCTAATATAAAGTCTGTAAATCATTGTGTTTTATCAATCGATCAAGATAGAACAGTTTGTAAAACGATAGAAAAGATTGCACTTGATTTTGGAGATGATTACGAGTTAAGTTTTGCCAATGGTGGAGATCAGAATAATAAAAGTATCCCCGAAAAACCAATTTGTGATCAATTGGGAATATCCTTGGTCGATGGGCTAGGCGATAAAATCCAGTCGAGTAGCTGGCTGTTGAAAAAGTAAATAGTTTTTGAAATACCACAATATAGAATTGTAATAGTTGATCAAAACACTTTGAATATTCTATCCAAAATAACACACAAAGCGAAGTGATTAAAGTAGGTTCTTATGCTTTAATCATTTAGCTTTTCCTTTTCTTAAGATTCATTCACGTTGATAAAATCAGATAACATTCTTTTTTTTGTAGGTAAAACAAAATGAAAACAATTAGTTTTACACCTCAATATTTTAAAGAGCATATAGTTTAATTCTATTTCAAAATAATGTCAAAGAAACTTACAACACGATCAGAAGATTATTCCAAATGGTATAACGAACTGGTTACTAAAGCTGACTTAGCAGAAAACTCTGCAGTACGTGGGTGTATGGTAATCAAACCTTATGGTTATGCCATTTGGGAGAAAATGCAAGCTGAACTGGATAAGAAATTCAAAGAGACTGGACATCAAAATGCCTACTTTCCCTTATTAGTTCCTAAAAGCCTTTTTGAAGCCGAGGAAAAGAATGCCGAAGGATTTGCAAAAGAATGTGCGGTAGTTACCCATTACCGTCTTAAGAACAACCCAGATGAACCTGGAAAGCTAATGGTAGATCCAGAAGCTAAACTAGAGGAAGAACTTGTGGTTCGGCCTACCAGCGAAGCGATTATATGGAGTACATATAAAAATTGGATTCAGTCCTACAGAGATTTACCCATCCTCATTAATCAATGGGCTAACGTGGTGCGTTGGGAAATGCGTACACGTTTATTCCTAAGAACTGCAGAGTTTTTATGGCAAGAAGGGCATACCGCGCATGCAACTAGACAAGAAGCCTTAGACGAGACTATTTTGATAAACGATATTTACGCCAATTTTGCAGAAAACTTTATGGCCATTCCAGTCATTAAGGGAGTGAAGTCAGAAAGCGAACGTTTTGCCGGGGCAGAGGAGACCTATTGTATAGAAGCGCTGATGCAAGACGGGAAAGCCTTACAAGCTGGAACCTCTCACTTTTTAGGACAAAATTTCGCAAAAGCATTTGATGTTAAATTTGCAACCAAAGAAGGGAAGTTGGAACATGTTTGGGCATCTTCTTGGGGCGTATCGACCCGTCTAATGGGTGCACTCATCATGACACACTCAGACGACAACGGATTGGTTTTACCTCCAAATTTAGCCCCTATACAAGTCGTTATTGTTCCTATTTACAAAGGAGAAGAACAATTGGCTGCTATTTCTGAAGTAGCTTTAACCATCAAGCAACAATTACTCGACCTTGGCGTCAGTGTTAAATTTGATGATCGTGACAACGTGAAGCCTGGATTTAAGTTCAACGATTATGAGCTTAAGGGAGTTCCGTTGAGAATTGCAATAGGTCCAAGAGATTTAGAGAAAAATCAAATAGAATTAGCAAGAAGAGATACACTTACAAAGTCGTATGTTCCCATCGCTGAACTTGGAACAGTAATTCCGAATTTGCTCAAGGAGATTCAAGAAACACTTTTCACAAAAGCGGCAAACTATAGAGATGATCACATCACCGAGGTAGATGATTTTGAAACTTTCAAGGAAATTCTCAATACCAAAGGTGGTTTTATTTCTGCGCATTGGGACGGAACATCCGAATCTGAAGAGTCGATAAAGAAGGCTACAAAGGCAACAATTCGATGTATTCCGTATACTTCGGTCTCCAAAGAAGGAACATGTGTTTTTTCTGGTAAACCTTCTGCTCAAAGGGTATTGTTTGCTAAAGCCTACTAATCAGCATACTTAAGAAACTGCTTTTATGTCAAGAAAAATATTTAAAAAAAATCAGTAAAAATTAATGGAAAAGGGTTGCAGGGTATATTATTTCGTTTTAAATTTGCAACCATAAAAAATGGCCCGTTCGTCTATCGGTTAGGACGTTAGGTTTTCATCCTAGAAAGAGGGGTTCGACTCCCCTACGGGCTACACATTAAAAAAACAACATTTAGATGGCAAATCATAAATCTGCATTAAAGAGAATTAGATCAAACGACAAGAAAAGATTACGTAACCGTTTTCAACACAAAACAACACGTAACGCTGTCAAAAAGTTAAAAGAACTTACTGATCGTAAAGAAGCTGATGTATTGCTTAAGAGCGTTATCTCAATGTTAGACAAATTGTCTAAGAACAACATTATACACGCTAACAAAGCGGCTAACTTGAAGTCAAAATTGACTAAACATGTTTCTGCTCTATAGTTGTATCTGAATTCATTTAAAAAAGTGCTATCAATTAGATAGCACTTTTTTTTTGCCTTCGTTTTACACAATTGTACAAACGAACTGAATGGATTGTAAATCGAGATCCAATCGTGCTCTAATGGTCTTTTAAGGTGGATTTAAGACATAAAAAAAGTGCTATCGTCAGATAGCACTTTTTGTTTTATAAAAGGTTTAGATCTAGGTATTCATCGAGATCAAAAACTCTTCGTTGTTTTTAGTTCTTTTAAAGCGATCGTTAATGAACTCCATGGCTTCTACTGGATTCATGTCGGCAAGATACTTACGCATGATCCACATGCGTTTTACGGTGTTTTCATGCAATAGGATGTCATCACGTCTTGTACTCGACGAAATCAAGTCTATGGCCGGGAAAATACGTCGGTTGGAAATCTTACGTTCCAATTGAAGTTCCATATTTCCAGTTCCTTTGAATTCTTCAAAAATAACTTCATCCATTTTAGATCCAGTCTCCGTCAATGCAGTAGCAATGATTGATAACGAGCCTCCATTTTCAATATTACGGGCAGCTCCAAAGAAACGTTTTGGTTTGTGTAGTGCGTTGGCGTCAACACCCCCACTCAATATTTTTCCTGAAGCAGGCTGAACGGTGTTATATGCTCGAGCTAAACGGGTGATGGAGTCTAAGAGGATTACAACATCATGACCACATTCTACTAAACGTTTTGCTTTTTCTAAAACAATATTAGCCACTTTAACATGTCTATCTGCAGGTTCGTCAAAAGTAGAAGCAACAACCTCTCCTTTTACGTTACGTTGCATATCAGTTACCTCCTCTGGACGTTCATCGATCAAAAGAATGATTTGATACACTTCAGGGTGATTGGCTGCGATAGCATTTGCAATATCTTTAAGCAACATGGTCTTACCGGTTTTCGGCTGCGAAACAATCATTCCACGTTGTCCTTTCCCGATAGGAGAGAAGAGGTCGATAATTCGAGTTGAAATGGTACTTTGTTTTTCTGCTAGCTTAAATTTTTCTTGAGGGAAAAGCGGGGTGAGGTGTTCAAAAGAAACACGATCACGGACTACTTTAGGATCAAGACCATTGATTTTATTTACTTTAATTAAAGGGAAATACTTTTCTCCTTCTTTGGGTGGACGAACAGTTCCAAGCACGGTATCTCCAGTCTTAAGACCAAATAAACGAATTTGAGATTGCGAAACATAAACATCATCAGGAGACGAAAGGTAATGGTAGTCAGAAGATCTTAAGAAACCATATCCTTCAATCATGATATCTAAAACTCCCTCAGAATCAATAATTCCTTCAAATTCATAATCAGGTTCGCGGTAACGGTTGCGTTTGTCTTTATTATGATTTGGTTCTCCTGGAGTTTTGTTCTTTTGGTTGGGGTTATTGTTCTTTCGCTGATTTGGATTTTGGTTTGGGTTTTGATTTGGGTTTTGCTTCTGATTTGGGTTTGGCTTCTGGTTTGGGTTTTGGTTTGGGTTTTGTTTTTGATTGGGATTCCCGTTCTGTTTCTGATTGGGATTTGGTTTTTGATTGGGGTTCCCGTTTTGGTTTTGAGTTTTTGGTTTCTCGGGATTATTTCTTTTAGGCTGAGTTGGCTCTTTCTTTTCTTTGGATGAAGACTCTGAACCTGCTGATGCATCAGTAGTGTCTTCTTTTGTTTCAACCTTTGGCGCTTTAGGCGGTTTGGGTTTTCTTACACTTGCTTTTTTCACTTTAACCACTTCTTCTTTTGGAGTAGTTGGTGCTGACGCTGCAGCTGGTGCAATGGGTGCACTCTTTATTGCGTCGGGATTTGCAGAAACGTAATCAATGATTTGATAAATCAAATCCATCTTTTTGAGACCTGTAATCCGCTTTACACCAATAGACTTGGCTATGATTTGTAAATCAGGTAGTTTTTTACTCTTTAATTCTGATATTTCGTACATTCTTTTTGTGAAATTGATTTACTTGGTAGAATCCCAGTAAATATGAAGTTTTGTTGAAGAACAATCATTGAATTTGTAGATTGCTTCAACAATAATACGAAAAAAATATAACCCTCAATGAAAAATCTTTAATTTTGAAAAAAAATAATAATGCTGCAAAGAATTCAATCTCTATATACACTTGGTTTTATCTCCATAACGCTCCTGTATAGCCTGCGTTTTTCGATACCGATTGAAGTAAATTCTAATACCCTTCAATGGGTTCTTAGCTACACACCTTATCTCTTCGCAATTCTTGCTTTTCTAAGCTTGTTTTTGTTTTCTAAACGCAAGATTCAAATTCGATTGAATACATTTATATTGCTCAGTTCTGTAGGGTACGAGGCATTTACAATTATTCAAGTCTTTGAGCAATTTGAAACTTTAAAGGAATCGATGCTCATTCATTGTGCTCTTGTGTTTTTGAGCTGGATATTTCTTTTACTAACCAATAGATACATCAAAAAAGATGAGGCTTTGATTCGGTCCGTAGATCGTTTACGTTAATCTTTAACTACGCCTCGCATTCCCAACTCTATAGCTTCTAGATTTTGAATTTGATCTCCATCAATTTCAAAGCGAAGCATGGTTCGGACCTTATGAAACCCTTGAATACCTGCTGCTCCTGGGTTCATGTGTAGATGCTTGTGTTTTTTGTCCTGCATTACTTTTAGAATGTGGGAATGCCCGCAAATAAAAAGTTTTGGAAATGATCTACTCAATACAGCTCGTACCATGGGGTTATAACGCCCGGGACTTCCTCCGATATGAGTCATCAGTACAGCTACTTTTTCACAGTAAAATTGTTGAAACTCTGGAAAACTTACACGTGCTTCTTGGCCGTCAATATTTCCGTATACTGCACGCAGGGGTTTTATTTTTTCAATTGCATCGGTAACGCTAAGGTTCCCTATATCGCCGGCATGCCAAACTTCGTCTGCCTGTTCAACATAACTTAAAATGCGATCGTCTATATGGCTGTGGGTGTCGGAAAGGAGGAGTATTTTTTTCAAATGCTTAGTAAAGGTGTTTAGGTTGTTTTTCTATATTTTACCAAATGATGGTTTAAATCATACTTCATTGCAATTTACTTTAAATAAGCATGTGAAATAATTCTTATTGTTCAAAAGACTTGTAGAAAATATTTTTTAGATTTTGAACAAGGCTAGTTAAAACCAAATGTCAGCAATTAGCAATATTCTTTTGCTTGTTATGATATTCTGATATCTTTGTACTAAAGAATTTAAGTGCGTTATTTCATCAACCTATCTTATTTAGGAACTCCGTTTCACGGATGGCAATGCCAACCGAACGCTATTAGTGTGCAAGAGGTTTTGGAAGAAGCACTAAGCACGGTGATCCGAACTCCCATAAAGTTAACTGGAGCCGGACGAACCGACACTGGAGTCCATGCCCGATTGATGGTTGCTCATTTTGACGCAGATGTTCCAGATGAAATACAAGCCAACTTAGTTTATCTGATCAATCAATATCTCAATTTTGATATTGTAATTCATTCTGTTGTAGCCGTGAAACCTGAGGCTCATGCACGTTTTGATGCTACTTGGCGAACCTATGAATACCATATAGACGCAAAGAAAAACCCATTTTCGCAGGGACTAACCTATTATGTTCGAGATGTACTCGACCTAGAAAAAATGAATGAAGCAGCGCAGCTGATGCAAACGTTCAAAGATTTTGAAGCATTTTCAAAAATACATACCGAAGTAAAAACATTTTTTTGTGATATCCAGCATGCACAATGGGTAGCTAAAGAAGGTGGTTATGTTTTTACCATCACAGCAAATCGCTTTTTACGGAATATGGTTCGAGCTATTGTAGGAACACTGTTGGATGTTGGCACGGGTAAAATTACCATAACTGCTTTCGGAGAAATTATAAAAAGTAAAAAAAGAAGTAATGCGGGACTTTCAGTACCAGCACAAGGGTTGTATCTTACAAACATTCAATACCCAAAAGAAACGTACAATATAAATGGCAAAAGTTAACGGTAAAGTATTTGATCTAAAGTTGTTAAGTAAATTGATGGATTATTCTAATCCTTATCGGTTAACGTACTATTTCGTCTTATTATCTGCGATTTTGCTTTCTGTTTTCTCTACACTAAGTCCTTATTTACTTAAAATCGTTATTGACGATTATATTACTCCTAAAGATTACGATGGTTTGGTGTTTTTTTCACTTCTAATGCTACTCAGTTTAATTTTGGAGGTTGTTTTTCAGTTCATCTTTATTTATTATGCGAATTGGCTGGGACAAATGATCGTAAAAGATCTTCGGGTTGAATTGTTTCAAAAGCTAATCCGTTTTAAAATGGCCTATTATGACACTTCAGCAGTTGGGCGTTTAGTGACGCGATCGGTTAGTGATATAGAAACCATTGCCAGTATTTTTAGTCAGGGTTTGTTTATGATCATCGCCGATTTATTGAAAATGGGGATTGTTGTTGGCGTTATGCTTTTTGTGAATTGGAAGCTATCACTCATTGTTTTTTCGGTTTTACCGGTTATTTTATATGCAACACGCGTATTTCAGAAGTCCATGAAAAAAGCTTTTGAAGATGTTCGTAAACAGGTTGCAGATTTAAACACCTTTGTACAAGAACGCATTAGTGGAATGAAAATCGTTCAGCTTTTTAATCGTGAAATTATTGAGCAAAAAACCTTTATGGGGATCAATGAAAAGCATAAAAATGCTTGGTTGAAAACGGTTTGGTTCAATTCCATCTTTTTCCCTGTTGCGGAAATTTCAACATCGGTTACTATTGGATTATTGGTTTGGTATGGTGGATTGAATGTTATTGCTGGCGGGAGTATTTCGTTGGGAATTATCTTTTTATTCATTCAGTTATCGCAAATGCTTTTTCGTCCGCTGCGTCAGATTGCAGATAAGTTCAATACGTTACAAATGGGAATGGTAGCCGCCAACCGTGTTTTTGCAATTTTAGAAACCGAAAGTCAAATTGAAGATAAAGGCACTTTTACGACTCAAACAATGGCTGGAAAAATCGATTTAGAACAACTTCATTTTTCGTACCTCAAAGGAGAAGAAGTACTCAAAGGAATCGATTTACAAGTTCTTCCAGGCGAAACCGTAGCAATTGTAGGAGCAACCGGAGCAGGTAAGTCTACCATAATCAACCTACTTTCTCGATTCTATGAATTTGATTCTGGGGATATCAAGATTGATGGAACATCCATTCGTGATTATGCCCTTTCAGATTTACGAATGCATGTGGCTGTGGTTTTACAAGATGTATTTCTTTTTGCCGATACCGTTTATAACAACATTACGCTCTACAATCCTAAGATTAGTTTAGAACAGGTTCAAAAAGCTGCCAAGGAAATTGGTGTTCACGAGTTCATCAGCTCTTTGCCTGGTGGTTATCAATATAACGTAAAGGAACGTGGCGTTATGTTGTCGGCTGGTCAGCGACAACTGATTGCTTTCTTACGAGCCTTTCTTTCAAAGCCTACTATTTTGGTTTTGGACGAAGCAACTTCTTCCATAGATTCTTATTCAGAAGAATTGATTCAGACTGCAACGGAGACCATTACCAAAGGAAAAACATCGCTCATCATTGCGCATCGTTTGGCGACTATTCAGAATGCAGATCGGATTGTGGTGATAGATCAAGGCTTGATTGTTGAGGTTGGAACCCACAAAGAACTGTTGAATAAGAAGAATGGGTACTACCAAAAACTACATCAAGTTCAGTTTTCTGAGGTTGAATCTTAGAACGATAAGTCTTCGCTCAGGGTTCTCTTCAGCTTATCAACTGAAGTAAAGTTGATGAACTCACCATCTTTAATGTAGGTAATTAATCCGCGCTGTTCCGAAACAACAATAACCAAGGCGTCTGTCTTTTCAGAAATTCCAGCACCAGCTTTATGACGTAGCCCATAATTTTTTGGAATTGAAGTCGATTCGGATACCGGAAGAACTACCCGAGTTGCGGTTATTATGTTGTCTTTGATTATGATTGCACCATCGTGAAGTGGGCTATTTTTAAAGAAAATGGTTTCTAAAATCTGAGAGGAAAGTTTTATTTCAGTTTTATCACCTGTATTTTTGAGAAAGTCTAATGAATTGGAACGCTCAAGTACAATGATTGCCCCTGTTTTTTCGCTTGCCATTTTTTCACAAGCGCTGGTCAGGCGGGATAAATCCAATTTAACCACATCATTTTGTTGTCCTAAGAAATTGAAATAACGGATCAAACTTTTTCTGCTCGTATAATTTGTAGAGCCTAGTAGGAGGAGAAATTTCCGAATTTCTTGTTGGAAAACAACAATCAAAGCAAAGAAACCAACACTGATGAATTTACCAAGAATATTACTCAGAACATCCATATTTAGCGCATCGGTCAATACCCAGATAAGGTATATGATAACAATTCCAAGGAAGATATTGATCGCTACAGTTCCTTTCACTAATTTGTATAAATAGTAAAGTAAAACCGCTACCAAGATGATATCGGTTACGTCAATAAAGCTGATTTCTAAGAAATTTAGGCCATCCAAGGCAAAGTTGTTTTTTGTAAAATTAGAAAAACTATTGAAGCGCTTCTAATAAATCAATACATTCTTTTGCTTCTTTCACATCATGGACTCTCAGTATTTGCGCTTTTTTGGAAAGAGCAACGGTGTGCAAGACCGTAGTTCCGTTTAGCGCTGTTTCTGCTTTTATATTCAATGTTTTATAGATCATAGATTTTCTAGAAACACCTGTAAGTACAGGTGCATCAAAACATTGAAAGGTTTCTAGTTGTTTGAGTAACTCAAAATTATGTTCTTTGGTTTTTCCAAATCCAAACCCAGGATCAAGGATTATATCGTTGATTCCCGCAGCTTGGGCTTCTTTAATTTTTTTTGAAAAGAAAAAAACAACTTCATCGACTACATTCTTATACTTGGGTTGCTGTTGCATGGTTGCTGGTTTGCCTTGCATGTGCATGGCAACAAAGGGTACTTGGTGCTTTCCGACCGTAGTTAACATCTCAGAATCAAATGTCCCAGCTGATATATCGTTGATTAGCGCAGCTCCACGATCGATAGTTAGGGCTGCAACTTTTGATCTAAAGGTATCAATAGAAAAAAGTGCCTGAGGAAATTCATACTTTAGTTTTTCGAATGTCGGGAGTAGCCGTTTCAATTCTTCCTCTTCAGAAACTTGTTCAGTTCCGGGCTTAGAGCTGTATGCGCCAACATCTATAAAATCTGCACCTTCGTTAATCATCTTTTCACATTGAACTAAGGCCGCATCGATACTGTTGTGATTTCCACCATCAAAAAAAGAGTCAGGAGTAAGATTTAAAATCCCCATTATTTTGGGTTTAGATAAATCTACTAGAGTGCCTCGGCAATTGATGGTCATGTGGTGTTTAGTATTCATGAATAACTTTTTTCGGAATATTTGAAAGAGATATAAAATTAAACGAAATTTACACATATTTGCTATACCTATGAAATCTACCCAAGCACATTATCAACAGATTACCAATACGTGTAAAGATTTGTTTATCAATAAGATGAAGGATTATGGTGCGGCTTGGAGAATCCTTAGATTGCCTTCGCTTACCGATCAAATTTACATTAAAGCACAACGGATCAGGAGTATACAAGATCTTGAGGAGCAAAAAATTGAAGAAGGACAGGTTAGCGAATTTATTGGAATCATCAATTATTCTTTGATGGCCTTGATCCAATTGGAGCTAGGAGTTGCCGAACAGCCCGATTTGAATCCTCAAAAAGCAACCGAATTGTATGAAAAACACCTTGCCGAAACCTTTCAACTCATGAAGGATAAAAATCATGATTATGGAGAAGCTTGGAGAGAAATGCGCGTAAGTTCTTTAACTGACCTTATTCTTCAAAAACTATTACGTGTAAAACAGATTGAAGATAATCAGGGGAAGACACTTGTAAGCGAAGGCATCGATGCAAATTATCAGGACATGATTAATTATGCTGTTTTTGCTTTGATTCATTTGGATTCATAAACCATGCTCATTTTTATTTTAGAAAAAATCATCAGCGGATTGCTAACCCTTTTTGGGGTAGCCACTGTAGTGTTTTTTTTATTCAATGTATTGCCAGGCGACCCAGCTCAAATGGTATTGGACCAAAATGCAACAGAGGTTCAATTGTTGAAGGTTAAAAAGAAGTACGGCTTCGATATGCCCATTGGAAAGCAATATTTAATCTACTTGAATGATCTAGCACCACTTTCTTTTCATTCCAAAAATCCAGACGACTTTACGTTCTATACCCAATCGAAATACGGTGGTATTTTACTTTTATCATTTTCAAAAATTGATTTAATTTTTAAGACTCCCTACTTGAGAACTTCCTACCAACGTCAGGGTAAGAAAGTACAAACCATCATATCCGAAACTTTGCCTAACACCATTATTTTAGCAATAGCTTCTATTGGAATTGCAATTATATTAGGCCTTGTTTTTGGAGTTATTGCAGGGATTTTTAAAGGCAGTTGGCTCGACACGAGTATTCAGCTATTGAGCACTGTTGGCATGAGTGTCCCCTCTTTTTTTAGTGCAATCCTTTTTTCATGGATTTTTGGTTATTTGTTGAGTGAGTATACTCATTTGAATATGACAGGGAGTTTGTATGAATTAGACGATTACGGAGAAGGGTCTCAACTGCAACTTAAGAACCTAATCCTACCGGCTTTTGTGCTGGGAATTCGCCCTTTGGCTGTCATTGTTCAGCTGGTTCGAAGCGGATTAATTGATGTGATGACCCAAGATTATATACGTACGGCCAAAGCCAAAGGTTTATCGCCCTTGTCGATAGTATACCGGCATGCTTTGAAAAACTCATTGAATCCAGTAATCACTGCAGTGTCTGGATGGTTTGCGTCCATGCTTGCCGGAGCTGTGTTTGTGGAATATATTTTTGGATGGCGGGGTATTGGAAAAGAAATAGTTACAGCATTGAATACACTTGACATACCCGTTGTGATGGGATCTGTACTAATCATAGCCACTTTATTCATTATAATCAATATCTTTGTTGACTTACTTTATGTGGTCATCGACCCACAAGCAAAACCATTTTAAATTAACTTAAAAAAAACACTATGCGTTCTAAAATTGTAGCCGGAAACTGGAAAATGAATAATGATCAAGCTGAGACAAGCACCCTAATTGATGCTTTAAAAGCTCAAGGTGACTTTGGGACTACCCGAGTTATCATTGCGCCCTCATTTGTACATTTAGCTCAAGCGGTTACTTTAGCGGCTGATTCAGGAATTGAAGTTGCAGCACAGAATATGCACGAAGCTACTTCTGGAGCTTATACTGGAGAGGTTTCTCCTGCTATGTTGTCTAGTGTAGGAATTCAAACGGTTATTTTAGGTCATTCAGAACGCAGAGCTTATTTTGGTGAAAATGATGCAACCTTAGCTAAGAAAGTTACCAACGCATTGGATCATGATATGGATGTAGTTTTTTGCTTTGGCGAAGAACTAGAAGATCGCAAATCGGACAATCACTTTAATGTTGTAAAATCTCAAATCGCCAATGCCTTATTTGCACTACCAGCTGCATCTTGGTCTAAAATTGTTTTAGCATATGAACCTGTTTGGGCAATTGGAACAGGCGAAACAGCTTCTCCAGAACAGGCGCAAGAAATGCATGCATTTATTAGAGGTTTGGTACAAGATCAGTATGATGCTGCTTTGGCAGATGACGTTTCTATCCTATACGGAGGAAGTGTAAAACCAGGTAATGCACAAGAGATCTTTTCTAAGCAAGATGTAGATGGCGGCCTTATTGGCGGTGCAGCTCTTAGTGCAGCAGATTTCACAACAATCATTAAATCCATCTAATGTCAACCACATACGTTCAACTTCTTTTTACACTTGAACCGGTTCAACCAACTAGTGAAATCTTGATGGCAGAATTAGCTCAAATTGGATTTGAAAGTTTTGTTGAATTAGAACACGGGTTAGAAGCCTATATACCACAAACAGATTTTAAAGAAGAGTCTTTGCAAGAAGTTACTCTTCTTAAGAATCCTGAATTTTTAATTGAATATACCACAAATACCATAGCACCAAAAAATTGGAATGAAGTTTGGGAATCCGATTTCAAGCCAATTTTAGTAGACAATCGCTGTGCAGTACGCGCTGATTTTCACGAGCCAATTACTGCCGATTACGAACTGATTATTACACCAAAAATGAGTTTTGGTACTGGGCATCATCAAACCAC
>Ga0209712_10000471_pt1 | contig 35984 bp, 15 predicted proteins | sample ArcOceMetagenome_FD_187443 | JGI IMG/M metagenome (GOLD analysis project Ga0209712, IMG submission 187443) | Marine eukaryotic phytoplankton communities from Arctic Ocean - Arctic Ocean - Greenland ARC118M Metagenome (SPAdes) (version 2) | ecosystem: Environmental > Aquatic > Marine > Oceanic...
AGTTACTGAATACTGGCCAAAAGCGTTAACCGCACCGTCAGGACATCAAGACGCTTTACAGGCGTTTAACCTTTTCTTTGGCATTCTCGCTACAAACGAATAGAATAAGACATGAAGCCCGAAATATTTGAGGCGTCCGTTGAAAAAGGAAGCAATAAATTATTTGTTATTTCCCATCGACAAGTGGGCGTAAGAAACGGAGCTTTCATTAAATTGGGTGTAAACGATATCTTTTACCGCGCCGAAAACTCAGAGACAATAAACCTAAGAAGGAAGTTCACGGCGGAAGATAAAGTCCTCACTATCAAAGGGAACTACAACTATAAGTTAACCTCTGGAGACTCACTAAATATAAAATATGAGGAGTACGAAGCTGTATCGGTTTCAGCTATAGAACCTCATTCAGGGAAATATTCAGTGGGGCAGAAGATATATGCGCAGGGAGGAACAACGTCCAGCTCTGCCGAAAATGTAACCGGCGAATACACAGAGCTAGAAGTGGAAAAAATTAATGATGAAGGACAAATTCTTTCCCTCTCAATTTCAAAACCGGGTAAGTACATAACTCCCCCCGAAAGCCCTGTGGAAATAATGAACGAGGAAGGCAAGATAACTAAAGCTACAATAGAATTTGATTATTCCTCTGAATCTTCGGCGATTGAAAGGGGCCTTACTTTCGTAGAGGGAGAATCCACCACGACAAGACTGGGAATAGCTTACCCACTTCCCTCGGCAATCAAAGAGGGAGAATTTACCTTATCTAAACAGATTATCTATCTAGATAAAGCTTACGCAGGTGAATCTTTAGATGGAGATACGTGTCAGATAACCTTTGATTATTCTCCTGTTAATGGAATACCCCTACTTCCGCCGAATAGTATAGACCCCCAATCCACTTACAACGAAGCCGTGAAGATAATTGATCAGAAATTTCTTGAGTTCGAAAAGAGAATTAAAAATCTAGAGAATAGAAACTATTAAGAATTTGCTTGCAACAATCCTCCGGGTCTTTGTTGTTTCACTATCTCATCAAGAACAACTCCCTGCAGAATCTTTCCAAACTCCTTGCTCTGATTAGCCTGTTCATTTTCTTCTCTTTCTCCTCCGCCTCCACTTCCCGTATCGGCGCTTGCATCCGCTTTACCAGTCTTGTCAATGTTAACACTAATCTTAACGTTGTTTGTGGTGTTACCGCCAATCGAAGTTTCGCTGTGAGGTCCTTGGTTACCAGCCGAAGCTCCACCCACTGGACCTCCGCTTGCGTAGCTTGGGACATTACCCCTGTTTAATTCGTGCATGAAGTTCGCACCATGCGTACGAACAGTTTCGGGGCTCATTATATACTCTCCACCCATCACCATCGCAGGGCTACCACTTGCGCTGCCTCCGTTTGCGTAATGCTGGTAGCCGCCCAAAGCGCCTCCGGGAGGACCTTTATGAATAACATGATCTAAAGAAACAGGACGATTATAACCACTATCAGCACCAATTCCCGCTCCCATTCCTCTTAACATATCGGCACTTCCCGGTGTCGAAATAACCGAATTGTTGTAATTGCTGTTCCAAGTTCCAGACATCAAGCTAGAACCGGTTCCCGTTCCGTACCCTTTGTTGCCGAACCCCATATCCTTCAACCCATAAGCTTGCCCGCCACTACCTTCAAAAGAACTATACGTTTGGCCTCCGGGACCCGCCACGTCCGGACCCGGAGCTTTCGGACCAAAAAGCTTAGCACCACCAATCATCATGGCGGCATTCATGTAGGCACCAACTAACCTTTGCTTCTTTTGCTTCTTAACTGCATCAATTTGAGCCTTACGGCTTGCAGTCTCGGTCGCTAAGTAATCTTGATATTTAGCCATTGATTGCTCTTTACCAAACATCCTACCAGTTTGGGGATCATCCTCACCTAACCTACCCATTAATGAAAGCCCACTACTCACCTCAAAACGTCCTTCCGTAGGCCTTGATCTTTCGCTAATCAATCTTCCTGTTTCCGGATCACGACGATAATAAGAAAACCCCTTTCCAAGAGAAACCCCTGCTCTTCCGCCGCCACCGGTAACCATGTCTCCTTGTCCCGCGTCTGGATCAGCCCCGCCAAAGAAGCCGTGTTTGCCCCTGCCCAAACCATAATCTCGCGAAGGTAAAGGTTTCGGAGCTCCGGGCTGCATAGCCGACCCTATAACACCGGATAGAGCACTCGCGCCCATTGCAACCATACCCATTGTCCCCATGCTTGGCCCACCTCCTTTGGCTGGACCTCCCTCCGCGTAACCATTTATAGCATTTAATTTTCCATACCCAATTTTTTGCGCTGAAGATTTTTTAATTACAAATTCGCCGCCCTGCATCATTGTTGGGACGTCATCTTTGTACCCAGAACCTCCCGTAACAACACCGCCCGCTGCATAACCGGGGACAGCACCTCCCTGCGAAAACATCTTGCTAAACATCATGTTTGAAAACATGTTTGCGGATATACTCGATATAGAATTAAGAATACTTTGAGCCATGTTAGCCAAGGCTCCCTCAACACTATTCGCCCCACTCGCCATAGACTGAAATGCATCGGCGAAAGATGACTTCATATTTTTAGCAACATCTTTTACTCCACTATCAAACTCAAGTAACGCGTCGTTTTCTCCGTAAGCGAAGGATTCCCCGAAAGAAGCGGCAGGATTTAACGTCCCCGTTCCAGCACGAAAAGCTTTCATTCGGGCGTCTTGTTTAGCTGAAGCGATTTCCTGTTCGGTCACTCCAAAACGTTGCCCTGCGTAACCGGGGGCACGACCTTGTTGCATCGCCCTAAGCCCGGCGGGAACATTTGCAGCTGTTTCCGCTGCATTAATAAGTATACCTGCTCTTTTTCTATACTGAAATTGTTGGGCTGCGTTGTATAAATCGTTTAAAGATTTGGTACTTTTCGTTAGGTTTTCGGTGTTTGCTTTTTGGGCAGCGTTAGCCTCTGTGATCTTGATCCCACTTTTACTCCTAGCGTCAGCTTCACCGTCTATTGAGGTTTTCAGGTAGGCCAATAACAACTTGTCTTGAGCGCTTATGTTGTCACTTGTCTCCAAATCCGTTCTGGTTTTTTGCGCCAACCTAGGGTCATCTTGCACGGCCTTGAGGCGAGCTTTAATACCCTCTCTCTCCGGAGTCCCTATATCATCAGCTTTAATGAGGTTGTCCATGAAGGTCTTTTCAGCCTTCGCCGTTAAGAGCACCAGAGCTTCCTTTTGCTGCAGGTTCACCTTGTCTATCGCTAAACCCTTTTCTTTTAAGATCCTATCTTGCTCTAAGAGAGCTTTGGACTTAATCAACTCTTTCCCAAACTCGGTAGCCCCGATCATTGTTTGAGCTAATCTATTTTCTAAATTCTCTGATGCCCCTCGACGAGTTAAGTCTCCCATTCCCGTAGTAAGCCTAGCCGCTGATGCCCTACCTTCGGCGGCAGCTCGCTGACTTCCCCTAAAGGATCCCGCTTGAGACAGGCGAAGCTTTCGCTTCGCTTCAAGTGGGTCCTCTTGGGGTCCAATGACTGCTTTCTCATACGACTCCAGAAGGTCAGGATTCAAAGACCCTGCCCCCTCGAACTGATTGCGCATGACAAATTCTCTCCCCTTATTTTGTGCGTCGGTAGTTCCTTCTCCCCCCGGACCGAATTTTTCCCCAAAAGCTTTACCCAAAGGCGCGTACCCAGAGTCCTGAAGTAAACCCGACATAGCCATGGCCTTCTCATTGTCTGGTAGTTGTTGGATTAATCTAACACGCTCTACCCCCGTCATTTTTTGAAGATATTTGCCCCTTACTTGAGTCGTGGTTTTAGTAAGAACATCCGCCATAATAGTGGGATCTATCAGGCCTCTAGTAAATGTTTGTGCGGCGTCTCTGGTTTTTGGGTCATCTTTAACGACGCTCATCATATCGGCCGCCGTAAAACCGCCGAATCCACCACTCCTACCTTTCGCCTCACCGGAAGGAGAAAGTCTAGCTTCGGTGAACTTTGTAGCGTCAAAGTCTTTTGTTTTACCCGTAAACAACGCCGCCATTTCTTTCTGTGCTTGGACTTTAGTCATTTTAGCCTGAAGCTCCGTTAAAGCCTTCGAGCTAGGAACGCCCTTAGAAAACATCTTTCCTGCGGTAGGAATATTTGTTTCTATTTCTTTTACAAGATGTTTGAATATGGGTTGCTCGCTGCCTTTTAACTCGACCAACATGGCTTCTCGCTGCTGGTCTATCTTGGCTAAAGCCTCGATCCTTTTCTTAGGCGTCATCGAATCAAAATTCTTTAGTTCCTCTAGTCCGCTCACCAACTGATTAATATTTTCATTTACGACAGTAACGGTTTTCCCCAAATCCTCCAAGAATTTATCGGTTCCATCATCCATCAGGGTCATTATGTCGCTGAAAGAAGCGGCCAGTCCAATAGCCGCTCCTATAGCGGCTCCCGGCACCGCACCTATCCCGCCAGCAGGAGCACCCATACTCGCTCCCATTCCAGCAAACATTCCTACGTTAGCCAAAACCCCTACCCCCGCTCCAACTTTAGCATTATCACTTTGAGCAGCCGCTCCTGTCACGGCAGAATAAGCCATAAAACCACCCATTCCAACGGCAGTTCCGTGCTTCTCCATGAAGTCAGCCATTCTTGATGTAGACTCGGCTGTTGAAGCTGTTGCTTTAGCGGTATCAGTTGCAAGTCTGGACTGCTTCGCCCCTGCTGATGGAAATTTCTTTCGAAAAGCGTAATTAGGTACAACCCCTTGAGCAGCTCCATGCGTTTGGGGATTTATGCCCATAGATTTGGACCGGCTAATACCCTGACTTAAACCACCGGGTTCATGTATAGTATTATAAACCCCAACGCCCCCGGGATTGCCCGCCGACTTCAAGGCCCCATTGTTGCCGACTCTTATAGCCGAAGCAGGAACTCCAGCCTGCATTTCTCTGCTTACGGCGGAAGTTAAAGGCGAAAAGTTTGGAACAAAACCCATAGCTTTTCCTTTGCCAGTAAACTGACCCATTTTACCCATATATAATTGAGTCAGTAACCTTTCCCCGACCTTACTCGTTCCCGGATCATTGAAGTACTTCTTCGGCATTTCTCCACCTTGGGCAGATTTCAACCTCCGTTTAGCATCGATACGAGTGATCGGCACTCCAAAAATCTTAGCCATAGCATCGCTTGGCTTAGCTCCAGATTCGAAATCAAATGCTGCACCGGGAATGGCTTGAGCAGCTTTCATTGACATTCTCATTGCTTCTTCGAAAATGCCGCCTTCAATACCGGCTTCTAATCTCCCCATTTTACCGGGCATCCCTTCTATGCCCATTTTTTTCATCATGGTGGCGGAAAGGCTATTCATCCCCTTACTAAGATTAGCATCTATATCCCCAGCGAACAACTGTTCTGCAGTAGCTTCTGAACTTGGAGACTGAAAGCTTTTAGCTCTTATCCCGCGTAAAACAATTGTGGCGTTATCTTTAGCAAGTTGTTTTCCTATTTTACTTTTTCTCAAACCTACCAAACTGGAAGCTTGTGCTGAAGCGTTAAAACTTTTAGTGCCTCTTTCGTCATAACCCAATAAAACCCCTATATCATTAGCAGGTAGGGTATATGTTGCTTCCTTTCCCCCTATTCCTGCTTTTTTATTTCTTGTAGCCCAAGGACTAGAAGCTCCTTTCTTAAATGCGAAATTTGGGACAAATCCGCTAGCGGCATAAGGATCAAAACCATGCGCAGCACCAAAAGCTGATTGGTATCCAGCACCCGCGGAACTTCCTTGGGGAGGCATAATAGCAGACTGACTCATGCCGGGGAAACGTTTAACAGTTTCAGCCGAATTATACATCATGGTTCCAGCTCCGGGTTGATTCATCGTCCTTATTGCCCCTGCCTGATAACCCCCAGCCGCCGCAGCCGCCCTCTCTGATCCAGCATTTGCGAAGTTAGGAATGAAACCCGACGCGCTTCCGGGACCACCTTTCATAAAAGCTCCCCCACTTTGTCCTACGCGAGCCCCTCTAGCGTAAAGAGCACGGCCAATCGGGGCAGCGGTAAGAGCCATAGACCTCCTTTCAGCAGCCTGTAGTCTTATAGTGCTAAGTATTTTCTTTTCGTACGTATAGACATCAAATGTTCCCGATTTAATTTGAGCTAGTATACCGGGCTCTTGCGCCATGGTTAACACCACAGCTTCTTCTAAAGCAGCCCTTTGTTTTGTGGCGTTATTAATGCCAAGGACATCTTTTAATGCGCTGGTAGCGAACTTACCTAAGCTGATAGCCAGTTTACCAAATATAGCAACCGCGAACACCAAACCGGGACCGGAAATAAATTTACCTATGCCATCCATTAAACCCTTACCTATTGTTTTTCCGAAGCCCTCCATGGCACCATCTTTACCAAACGATTCTATCGTGGTGTTAACCACCCCAAGTATATTCTCTATCGCAGGACCAAGGGCCCCTCCTCCCAAAGATGCTCCAGCTTGAGTGAGATTCGCAAGAGTACGGTTAACTAACGCGTCTAAGCTCTGATTTAATTGCTCATTTCTTTTGTAAGCTTCGTTAGTGGCTGAATTAGCAGTATCCAAGGCTCTTTTATAATTGGAGGTTTGGGAAGACAGATCTGACATCGCAGCTTTCAAAATGTTTATCTGGAAAACACCAGCCACACTTTCCCCGACAGAGGCCTGTTGGGATTTAGTCAAGGTGCCGAACTTTTTAGATAAGTTCTCCATGACCTGAATACCACTAAGCATCTTACCGCTCATGTCTTCTGTCGCAACGCCGAAACCTTTCAGTTTTGATTGAACATCACTACGTTGAATACGGGTAAAGATGGTTTTGAACGCGTTACCAATGACAGCACCGCCTCGAGCTGTTTTTTGCTGCACGGCAGTTGTTATAGCCATCAACTCGTTCAGGTTAACCCCAGCATCCACCGCCGAAGAACCAACACGAGAAATTGATTTCGCTAAATCCTCTGAACTAACAGCAAAAGCCGCATCAACCTTGGCCATCCTGTTAATGACTTGAGCTGAAGTAACTCCTTCCTTATTAAAGGAGTTTACCGCTGCGGTAAGAGACTTGACTGCGTCCGCCGCGTTCATTCCCGTTAAACGCGTAAGGATAAGAGCATCCTTTGTTCGCATTAGAGTTTTTTCCATCCCCAAGCCTTGACGAGCTAATTCCGTAGCTGCCTCGGCCACGACATCGAACCCTTGAGCCGTTTCTCTTGATACCTTGAACATCCCTTGTCCAAACTTTGCAAGGTTTTTGGTCGAAGCATTCATGACGACGTTAACGTCTGCCATCGCTTTTTCTACTTTTATTGCCGAAGACACCATCGCCTTCAAGGCGCGGTCAACCACCATTATTAATCCAGCGGATGCACCAAAAGCTATAACACGGGCATTTGAAGCTTCTAGGGATTTATTAAACTCATCAGCTTTTACTGTAGCTTTGGAAAGACCCGAGCCAAGAGCTCGAACCTTGTCTCCCCCTCCTCCCCCTCCGAAAGCCTTCCCCATGGTTTTACCCATGTCCCCCAACTTACGATTAATCTTTGCGATTTCTCGTTCGGCTTGCTTAGTAGCAAGCATAAGATCGACCGTTATTTTATCCCTAGCCATATTCCTAAGGATAATTACACTATTTTCTTAAGATACTCCGTGGATTTTCATCATGTCTTCCATATTAAGCCTACCGCCCTTCTCAGCGGCTTTTTTAGCGAGATTAATAGTCTCATTAGGGTCATCCAAACCAAGACGTTTAAGGTCTTGCTTTGTTGCTCCTACAAGAGACTGGGCACCGCCTTCTTGTCCAGCCACTTTGGACTTGTCAAGGGTTTCTTTGGCGCTTTTAGAAGATTCAAACCACTCTACCATCTTTTCCGGATCACCCGATATTTCATCGGGAGGTTTGTTGTCTGAATTTTCAATCAAACTCTTGTAATATCTCCCATAACCGAAGAGCTCTATCTGATAAAAGCTTAATTGAACCAAAGGCTTCCCAAAGAAAGAGTAGGCATTGTTTTCACAAAGATAAAAAAGATTAGTAAAAAAACCAGATAGAGAAAGTCTCTTTAAACTATCCGAGTTAAATTTTTTAGTGCTTTTGTTATAAGCCCCTATCAAATCTACCAGCTTCCCTTCCTCAAGTTCTTCAAACTCCTCATCATTGAAAAGTTTTTCCCCGCTTTCCTTAAGGAGAGCTTTTTGCATATAGTGTTCATTGATTCTCCTAGAGGCATATGCCTCAGCGCAAAAACCAATCATCTCTTCTTTCTTTAGGCTGAGGGTAGACAGTTCCCCTTGACTTTTTTTTAAGTCGTTATTTATCTGGTCGATATGGGCCTGAAGAAAAACCTTGGATCTGGAGTTTTTTAAACCCGCTATAAGACTTTTAAGGTTTAGTACCTCCTTGTTCTCTTTCTCAGTCCAGATGTTCTCCTCTAGTAAGTGGTCAATACGCTCTTTCCTTGTGGGAAGGCCTTGGGATACCGCTTTCTCATAAAAGAATCTATTCTTAATATCTAATTCGGCCGAGTCGAAATTATTGAAGTGCTTTATTCTTAAATTACCAAAAGGAGCAAGGTTTACGAGTGTATAACCCCGCAAAATCTCCGAAAAAACAATCTTTAAATTTCCATCTTCCATTAGATCTTAGCCTCTACCCGATCCATGGAAACACCGAAGAGTTTACTCAACTCTTTTTTTTTTTTTGTTTTCTTTTTTCTTTTCCTCGGGTTCCGCTTCCTCCTCATCGAGCTTCAAAGCCAAGTCAATCATCTCCTGAAACTCCTTCTGAGAGTTGGGACGACCCACAAACCAAAAACTGACATAATAAGCGAACTTCCGAGCCACAACGATGTCGAAAAAGGCCTCTCCTTCATCAATTTCGTCGTAACGTTCAATTTTCTTATCAAAATCTCCCTCTCCGAAGAATTCATCTTCCTTTTCTCCCTCTTCGGTGTGAGCCAGATGAAGCATCCACCAGAGGATCACCTTGTTCCTAGCGCGACTTTCGGCTGTTTCCTCGTAGAGACTATCCTCCACCAATTGCAAGTCCCTGAGCGCCCTCCTAGTGGGCTTAATTTCACTATCCAGCTCCTTAAGTCTCTTCTTTTGAGCGGGAGTCCTCTTTCTTTCGTCAATATCCAAAATTTTGGACTGTTCCTTGTGAAAACCCTGCAGTTTTGTGATTATCTCCTTATATTGATCGTTTTCGTCATCACTTCTGGTCCCGCCATCGTTTTCGAACCTTTTTTCGAGCAAAGCGCGCGTTAAAAGTCCCGCTTTTATCCCTTCAGCAAGCCTTACCCCGTAATACAACTCAGCTTCATCAGTCATTGCTCGAGTAGGGCGACGCAGAAAGAACTTATATGGGACCTCTTTCTTTACGTCTTTTGCCGTAGTGACCTCTGTCCCGTCTTTTTTCTTCTCAACGGATTCTTCTTTGACCGTCTCTTCTTTGTTTACTGTAAACTCGTATATGCGCTTCATTTTGGTTTATTATCGTTATATTCTATGAATTTGTCAAAGTATTCTTCCAGTTCCCGAATAGTATCATTGCCTAAATCGAGAATTCTCTTGCGAATTCTTTGGTGGGTTTCTTCTGGGATTTTTACTCCGTTAACTTGGAGGTCTTCGAGTATGAAGAAAAATTGTTTATAAAGGTTCGTTATCTTTCGCCGAGTTTGAAACGCGAAAAAATTATTGATAATATCCCTATCTGGGCCTTGTTCCTTTGACATACCTTTTACCTTATATCTTATGTGTAATTACACTAAATTACAAAAAAATGGCCCCGAATAGGGGCCATTGTAAATAATTTTTATTATATCTTAGCCATCAATGTGTCCAGTATAACCACTCATAAAGAGCCCGAGTCCTGATTGCTCTGGGCCTCCAATCTGAGAACTAAAGCTAAGAGAAACTGATTGATTGTCTCCCATGCCCATACTAAACGATTGACTGTCAAGCTTTACTCCCTTGAGTATATAGTTTGCTGCGGCATTGGCTCCTGCAGTCGCTCCACATTCTGGACTATTCAACTGAATTCGAGCATCGAACAAGCCATCACAATCAATAATCTCAGCTAAAGAACCGGTTGTTAAATCGGATACAACAGCGTCTACCCCCATACTGACAGTAATCGGAAAATCAATTAGCCTTGCGTAAGCAAATTTAGTTCCCAACTGCTCGATGGGACTCCGACTCAAATCAAAGCTAATATTAAAACTTTGAATATGTGCATCTGCAATGTCTGCGCCAGCATAGTCGGGGTTCGTCATGTCTGTCGCCGTAGCTGCGGTGCCAATCCCATCATCGGTTTGTTGGGCCAAGAACAACCTTATATCTCCCGGACGTAAAACGCTAATTTCCCCAGCAGCTCTTTCGGCGGCATCTGTTCCGCCAGCATTACCAGTTGGTATTGGAAGAGCCACGTTTGCGGATGTTGCAGTGGCGTTTGCTTTTGTAGTTGCTTCGGGGAAAACGCGCTGTCCGTCAATTGGATCAATAACAGGATTAATTCCCGATATATATTGAGTAGTGCCCGCGGCTCCTGTAGCGCCTACCGACGTGACCTCATGGAAGCCCATATTCATGCCCTCAGCCGCAACAGAAACAGTCGGGAAACCTCCCACAGAACCTTCGACAGAATAAGAAGTTAATCCGGCATTGCCTATACCGATAATACTTTCGTATTGGCCGGTGTCGGTAACCTGTAGTGTTGCATCAGCGTCTTTTCCTTCTTTAGCATTAAGGATGTAAAAGTTTCGCTGGTAAGCGTCGTTGGTAGAATCAATTAAATTAGTTATACATGAACGAAATGGGCCATCTACCCCACTAGGAGTAACATAAAAACCTAAACGCCTCTCGTTAGTCATGCTTGCTAACACATAAGACGTATCGAAAGAAACACTTGGGGATTCTGTTATGATTCTGTCTATAGCGCCTAACTGACCAAATTGATTGACGTCAGTACGACCAACATTAAAACCATAATTAGCACTTTGTACGCGCTGTAAATCTTTTACCGCCCCGACGGCGCATTGGTTACCGCTAATCCCTGCGTCTACAGTGGTATAAACCGCCTCACTTTGATAAATTACTCTGTTTCTCGTTGCCATTTTAAATCCTTAATTACTTATCTTATTTTACAGTTAATATGGTCGAAAGTGAAATTATTTTCCTATTGTCGAGGAAATCTAGCTTTATTAATCTCAAAATCAATTATAGTAGAGAAAACATTGGGGTTAAATTTTCTAACTTCGTTTTCTAACACTCTGTCAAATCGTGAAACATTAACCTCCTCGAGAAAGAAATGCTGATTTTCGGTCTTTCCAGCAGTCACCCCTGTATAATTATATTGCGTATCATTTCTGTAATAACCAAAAGAATTAAAAGGCATATCCGCTTCTTCAAAAATTGGAACCATAGTTTTTTCCTGATCCCTGAAGAATGAGCCTATGGCATCTATTTCAAATTGGCTATCTGCGATTACTATTGCGCGCACCTTCATAATGGTGTTGTCCTGTCCACCAAAAGCAAAAGGTTCATTGAAGCTTCCGTCATTTTTTATGTATACTACCGGGTAGGTTTTGGTGCCGGGCTCAAGACCTGTTGGCACAACAGTTGAAATTTCGTTTCTGTTTGTGTACTGGGTTTGGAAAAGGATTTCATCTTCAGTACTGTTGGTTAAAAACACATTAAAGTCTTTGATGGAAAAACTTCCAGTAACATTAGAGCTTTGTGCTCCAGACCAATATGAGCGCCCATTGCTATAGTCAATAGCGTAAAGCCCAGTGCTTCCTCCGTCCCCCACATTAACAAGCGTATTTCCCGCATATAGCCCAGTCGGGATTGTAGCTCCAGTAACGGATGCGTCCGAAACTATTTGAGAATAGGTGCTCGCATAGGTGTCATACCCGTAATACTCATCAGAGACGCTATAAAATTGACCGGTAGTATTCTGATAAGCCTCCCCCTCGGTTAGCAACTTGTGGTCAAACCATAGAAGCATACTTGACATTATTTGGTTATCGAATTGTGGTTTCATACAAGCTGCTTTCTTAGTTTGTCCAAGATTTCCGTAACGTATGGTGTTGGGCGGAAGTTAATAAATCCAATATTTCTAGTGGTTTGTAGGGCTACTCCTGACCTGCTATTTTCGGAATCAACGAAAATGGTGTTGGCGGCGTTGGTAATTCCTTTTTCCACGCCCCTAACCCAACTTCTGCTGCTCCAAATAAGAGTCTTGGTTTCTTTTTCGATATCAACCGATGAAGGTATATCCACAATAAACTCCCATATAAATGAAGTTGGGGTCAATTTTTTCAGTTTTCCCTTCGTATTCCTCACTTTAATACTATTTCTAAAAGTATCCCTGATGACCATTACTGGCTGATCCCCTTCCCTAAAGCCTAAAAACCCAAAAAAATTACCCCGACCACCCAGTAAGCTACTCCCTCCTCCGGAGGAGCCTTTTTCCAGCTCTTGCGTTACCACGTGAGTATCCAGTTCTTTTAATGCTTCCTTTTGCAGCCTTGCTGCTTTCTTTTTCGCTGCGCCATAGGCTAAATTTTGAAAAACTTTCGAATTAGAAAATGCTTTTTTCGTTACTTGGGAGATAGTTATTTTGCCTCTGACAGCCATTAGGTGGTTGCCTCCAGATAATATACATAATAGGTTTTTCCCAAGAAGTAACGTGCACCTTCAGAACTAACAACATTAAATTGGTTCCCTCCAATCTCTACGGAGAGAGTCCTGCCTTTATTGAGGTAAGCGCTACAGTCTAGCTCCACCTTGATTCTCACGTCACCTTTTTCTATGTTAGCTTTAAGTTCGTCTTGGTAATCTAGGGGCTGGTTTTCCTTGTAATTAACAATAGCAGTAAAAGCCTTGCTTACCGGCGTGTAAACTACCGTCTCTTTTGGCGCGCTGTAGCCTGCGTAAATATTTTGCGAAGCGGCCAAAGTTATAGTCTTCTTAGCTTCTTTGTGGACGGTTATCGCCGCTTTGAACGTATCGAAATGATCTCCTAGAGCCGTTTCAAATATAGCTTTCGCCGTTGCTGGTACCAAAGATGCCATTAGATATAATTTGGTTGTATTCTATTGTAAGAGCCGCCGTAACTAATTGAGTATCGACCCACTTCGGTGTCGTCACCGGCAACCTGAACCGGGGAAGACTTTCTTAGTTTGTAAGCATTGATTAAGTCGGTTAGCTCCGAATACTCTTCCTTCTTTAACGAAATGTAAGTTTTGCTTAATTCGTTTTTGTTAATTTTCCTTACTCGGGAGCCATCAGATGCGACCTCTACGACAGGATCGCTGGAAGCAGCGCCTACGGTCGCTCTAATTTGCTGGTCGTAATAGTGAACTATATACATTTTTTTCAACACAGAAGATTCTTCTGCCTGAATAGAAACTATAACTGGCTCAGAAGTTGCCCCACTATCCCCTGCCACCGAAAGTCCTAAAGCCCCCGTACCTTCATTGAAGGCTTGGGGTTCGTACTGGGGGGAAGCGAAACTCCCCGAAAATTCATAAGCGTCAGGTCCGTAATCCACTATTTTAAAAGTGGTGTTTATTCTATTATTCAATTCGCCCACGTTACTCCTAATCCAGAAAGCAATTGCGGGGATAGAAATCGTTGAAGGTTCTCCAAGTTCCCTGAAAATTTCATCTGCAATATCAACAATTTTCATATTTATAGAAATTACACTATTTTCCCATCTCCATCGCTATATTTTTCCACGATAAGTCTATCTACATTAGCTCTTTCGCCGTAAATCACATAGTAACAATCAATAGTTTCTCCAGAAGCGGCTCCAATTTTGATTTCAGTTAATGAAGTACTCACTACATACAAATGCTGGAATGACCCGTTTGGAGTTAATTGAACCGTGACCGTGCCATCTCTCACAAGGCCTACCCAATAATCGGGTAGGGTAATTGTACCGGATTGAGCCCTTCCCCGGTAATAAACGCCAACCTCGGGTCCCTCCAAAGAGGAGTGCACGAGTTTCATTCCCGCCTTTGTTGGGTGATCTATTTCAAAATTCTTGGTGCCTGTGGCGGTGAAAGTTCCGTCAACATAGACGTTGTGACCTGCCGATTGATGATTTTGGTTGAAATAAGTTGTATAAGCGCTGCTACTAGTTGACCCAAACCACCTGAATTGTCGATCATTGGTTCCGACAGGCTGGTAATCCATATAGTAGGCCGTGCCGCTGTTACCATAAAACCGAATCTTACCGTCGTTTCCGTTTGTGGTGCCAATTTGTAGGATCTGATCGTTAGAAATTGTAATTCCGCCTCCGTACACATGAAGCATCGCAGACGGTACGCTAGTCCCGATGCCAACGCTACCGACGCCCGCGAAAGATCCATTAGTAATGCGCATGGTTTCTATGCAGGAACCCAAGCCTCCAGCCGGTTCGAAGGTCATGTATTTAGCTAAAAAGCGCGCTGGGTAACCGGCATTACCAACGGCCGCACTTCCGAACATTAGGGCGTTTGCAGAGTTCAGGACCATCAACTGCCTGAACGTCCCCGACGTATCTTTGGCCCCGTAAGCACCGCCGTTGGGTACCACGAGCCCGGCTCCAAATGTAGCTGTTCCGTTAGCCTCAAGGGTCATCGCTTGGGTATAGTTGGTTCCGTTATTTGAGGACGTTCCAAAAATTAACTCACCATCTCCAGAACCTGATCTTTTGCAGACAATAAACGCTCTTCCGCTTTGCGAATCTCCCACTGAAAAATCAATACCAACAGCAGGGCTTCCGTAAGTCGCTGTGGCTGCATTGTTAGCCAACTTTAATGCTCTCCATGTGCTTGAAGTATCAATCGCATAGTTTGCTGTTTTTGTATCTAGGACAGTTAATTTTGTGCTGGGGGCAGTATCCCCGATGCCGACATTGCCGTCTTGCAAGAAAGTCACCCTGTCTACAGTGCTGCCAAAATTATCAGCCAGCGTCCGTATATTTAAAGCCCCTGCGTTGTGATAGAATGCCCAGTTTTGGTTTGTTGAATTTATTTCCTTGAAAACTAATGTCGGGCCATTAGATTCAATCATCACCCGATTGTCTGGCCCTTGATAGAAATGAACATCAGCAGCGGGACTAGTTGTCCCGAAGCCGACTTTACCGTCCCCCTTAATAGTCATCCGGGTTAGCTTGCCTGCCCCGGTCGCCTGAGTTTGAAGCTGTAGTTGCGCAGAATCCGTTGCGCCGTCTTGGGTGACTCTAATTTGAGCCATGTATTTATCTAAATTTGCATTACCAAAACTAATCGCCCCAAGAACTCCTGATGTATCTCCAGTCGTGCGCAATAGAAGCATATCCGCGCCAGCGGTAGCTTGTAGATTAAGAAGAGTATCTGGCGCAGCAGTCCCGATGCCGACACTGCCGTTAGCCAGCATAGCCAAACCCGTAGAACCAGAAAACGTCGTTCCGCCAACAGCGGTGGACGGGCCAATGTGTAAAGCATTGTCTATCTCTTGTACCGCTACTTGAAAATTGTTTCTGGATGGAGTAGCGAGACTGTCAAAAAACATTAGACGCCTATAAGCACCCCCACCAGAAGATATTCGCACCGTCGACCCATGAACATCTAGTTTCGCTCCCGGCGCAGTAGTCCCGATGCCGACATCGCCGCTGGTGTCAATAAGCAGTCTCAGGGCAGAGTCTTGACGGTCGTAAATCTCAAAGGCTGAACCACTAACAGAAATATTTTGACCAATATCCACATGTTGAGCCGTGGATTTAAACTCAAGCTGCGCATTCCAACCCACCGATGATGATTCAATACGGACTGCAGCATATGTACTAGACGGAGCATAAAGATGAAGCAACCTTGCTGGCGCAGTAGTCCCGATGCCGACACTGCCTACCTGAAAATTAAATAAACTCCCGCGCAAATAGAAAGGAACATCGGCTGAATTTGCATCATTGCGCGTGTTGATTTGCACCGCAGTTGAATCCGCTCGTACCCGTAAGTTTTGGTTTGTAGCAACCTTTACTTGAAAAGGCTGGTCTGGCGTAGCAGTCCCGATGCCGAGATAACCGTCAACCCACGCATTATCGTTGGGAGCCGCTAACTGCTTCACGGGTAGCGCAAAAGTGGTAGTGTCGGTGGTATAAATAGCCGATACCGTCGTGCCAGACATGAACGTGTCAGTGACAGCCGCCGTAGCACCCAGACACCTCATCTTGAGTACCAATCCGTTCCCGGTTGAAGTTCTATGAACAATTTGAATCCTGTAACGTGAATTTGTACTGTCCCATGTTACATCTGATATGGCGAAGTTGTTGTTAGTCACCCCCCCTACATTTGAATACCAAGACTCATTTGTATAAATGCCATTGCTAGCATTCAAACCAAGAGCGAAACTCTTCGTGAGAACACCAGCCATGTTTTGATTTGAATAACTACCCGTTATCTCAATCTCTAGATAACCCCAAAACGCACCCGTCCAGTACAAATCTAACTTCTGATTGGCAACTGCGTTTGTGAAGTAAGGAGTATTGAATAACCTTTCTCCTGCGAAATTACTGTTTGCGCCACCGATCCTTAACCCTCCATTAAGATAAGCTTGGCCCGTGGCGCTCAATGTTCCTGTGACAGCTAGCGCACCGCCTATAGTGGCCGTTCCAGACATATTTAAGTTCCGCCACTTGACACCTGTAGTTCCAAGATCAAACAAGCCGTTTATCGCACCGACTAAATTCCCTCCGATTGTGGTGGTTCCACCTAAAAGCGAATCTCCGTTTACATGGAGTAGTTTAGAAGGACTAGTAGTCCCGATGCCGACATTGCCGTCTTGAATTATTGTTAGTTTCGCATCCCCGACAGCAGCAGAACTGTTATCAGCATTAGACTGCACAGCTAAATGCAACTTACCAACTCCGTAGGTTCCTGTCCTTTGGAATATTACCGCTCCTTTTGATCTGTCGTAGCTAATAGCGGATGAGTTATCTGTCCTGAACCATATTCCAGCTTGAGTAGTGTTGTCAGTACCACCGTAAGCATTAACAAGCATCTGGGTATCGTTTCCAGATTTATAAATTTCTAAAGCCTGAGTTGGGGATGCGTTATTACCTATACCAAAATTACCATTAGAGACCATCATCATTGCCCTAGTGCCAGCATAAGCGAAGCTAAAGGCATTCCCGACGGAACCTCCATCATCATACCTCAATTGCAATGTCCTTGCTGGAAGATTAGAAGGAGCAATGGTTATACATTCTGAAATGTACGGAGTAGAAGCCGCAGACGGCCCTATAATATGAAGTTTTGCTGCTGGCGCAGTAGTCCCGATGCCGACCTTGCCGTCAGTTAGAATAGTAACTCTATCGTTTGTGCCTAAAGCGCTGTGCTGACTAATTTTTAAGGAATCACCATCCGAATCGTCTGCTCCCAAAGCCCAATGAGTTGTGTTGTTAACTAGGAAATTTATATATGGATCAGCACCACCTTCCCCCTCAATTTGAACAGTAGCATTACTAGCGCCAGTTCCAAAAATAGACAATTTATGAGGTGGCGTAGCAGTCCCGATGCCGACCCTCGGACTGTTGCTAACCAGCTTGACAATAAAATCTGTATCACCGCCGCTATAGGTGGTTGTGTTTGATCTGACAGCGAAAACTTCTGCATCGTTTTCCGACACCGAAGAAACCACAAGGCAATCGGCTCCTGCCACATTGTTGCTATTATGTATCCAAGCAGTAGGTGTTCCCGCCGCAGTTGAATTAACAACCGTCAACGGATTCCCCGGCGCAACAGTCCCAATGCCGACATTGCCGTTGTTCAGTACTACAAGTTTATATACCCCAGCCGAAACAGCACCTAACAAATAACCGCTAGTATCTATATCTGTTTGGATCAATAACCCAGACGGAGCTGTCGTGGATGTGTTGTGGAATCTGGTTAACCAATCTGAAGCTGTAGCACTAACGACATCCAGCTTGTGTGCAGGCGCAGTAGTCCCGATGCCGACGTAACCAGTATACTCCTGTATTAACATTACCTCAGTCGGGGTAGTATTATTAAGTTTAGTTTTAAACGCTATGCTTCCATTTAAATTATTTGCGCCTACAGTTCTACCGTAGTTTTCGATTGTAAGCCGTTCAGCCCCAGATGTGTACTGTACTAATGCCCCATAGGTTCCAACTACCTGAGATGACAGTTCCAATGTGGCAGTGTACGGTGAGGCTCCTGTCTCGTAAATGAGTAGCCTAGAATCATTCGTATCATTAACCTGAAGCTTTGTACTAGGCGCAGCAGTCCCGATGCCGACATTGCCGTCACCCTGAAAAGTTACCTTAGTATCATTTGCAAAGCTTACATCAGCGTCATCACCGGTGTTATCGAGGGCGAATAAAAGTTTTCCAATTCCATACGAACCTGTTCGCTTCCATCCAATACCGCACTTAGCTCGTCGTGTCCCCCCATGAACGCCAAAATAAATCGGACTAATATCATTGTTAGCTCCATTAGAATTTTGTAAACGTAACCCGCCTGAGAGGCTTTCGCCCACAGTATCGGAATCTACAGTAAGTCTAGCAGTTGGCGCATTAGTCCCGATGCCAACTTTGCCGTCTCCCAAAAACCTCACTCGCTCAGCTAATCCACTGGCATCAGTTTTCTCCAAATTAAACACAAGGTCAGCAGATCCATTATTGCTTGAATTTCTTATGGCTGATACCTGTGCCCCGTATCTATTTAGGGAATGGTTATTGGATGTCTTAAAAAATATTCCAGCTCCGCCACCTATAGTAGCGTCTGCGCTCAGGCAGGTTATAATCGAAGTAGGGCCACTACTAGTTGCTCCATAAACATTAAGAATACTATTTAAGTTTGCAGCCGTCCCGATGCCGACTTTGCCGTCAGCTTGAATCCTCACCTTCTCTGCGCCATTAGTTCCCGTGCAGAAGGTGGTGAACCCACCTGTTATTCTTAAATGTGCGGCCGCATTAGTAGCTGCATAAAGTTGTTTAATATCCGCAGTAGTATAGCCACCGTTGTCGTGTAAGATGTCCAGTCCCGCGCCGCCACCAACTCTAACATTACCGCTTCCACTCCCAACCTGTAGATCACGGTATGGCGCATCAGTCCCAATGCCGACTTTGCCGTCCCATTTAACGGCAAAAGCAACTAATGCACTAGTATTTGGATAAATATAAAAATCTCCCGCTCCTTCTGAGTATCTTATTCTCCCCTGAACCGCTCCAGAGTTATTCCAATAGTCTATATCTAAATTTTGTGCATTATTGGTATTTTCTATAATAATGCCCGTACTCCCTGATACTGTGCTTTTAATATGTAAATTCTTGCTTGGACTTGTCGCCCCTATGCCGACATTGCCGTCAGACTTAAACCTTACTATCTCTGTGCCAGATTTAGCGGACGCACTTCCTATCTCAAAAACAAAACCTCCATAGGAAGAGTGAGAGGTGTGACTGCTGTAAAACCTAGCTTTGCCGTCGCCATTTTCAATATATAAACCAGCAGCCCAGTTCGCCTGAACCTTTAACTCTGCGGAAGTAGTAGAGCCCCCTTGTATATGCAGAAGCCGACTCCCAACTCCTGTTGGCGCAGTAGTACCGATGCCGACGTTGCCACCAGTTGGATTTAATATAAGGTTTTTATACGCTGTCGCAGTGTCGGCATAAATTGAGGCGTAGTCATTCGTGCCTGTATTATTGAGTTGTAAACGAACAACCGTGGATGCCGTGTTGTCTACTCTTACAGCCCCACTAAACGTAGCAGTAGTACCCGTCAGCGCACCACTGAATGTGGCATTTCCTGCCGCAGTGAGTTCCAAAACTACCCCGCCATTAGCCGAACCCAATTTCAGTTCGCCGTTCCCATAAGCGTGAGTAGAGCGAATGTGATTTTGAGTGATGACTGTACCATTTACGTCCAACGAGTCTGCCGCTGGATTCCACGTTAATGCAGTGTCACCTGACAGAGTGCCTGCTGTAGGACGAAACAATATAGGTACAGCGGCATTTACAGTTGTTGATGGAAGAGTGGGCAAATTAACATTACCGCTGAATGTACCAGTACCGGTTACTGATAGGCCTGTGGAGGATACATTTAAATAAGTCGTTGCGCCGCACTTGAACGTAAAAGGAGTGCCACTAGAGCCTGTCGCAATAACCCCGGTGTTACTTATAATGTCCCCATAGGTTATAAGGTTCCCGTATTGATTAACCTCTACGGCAAGTACGTTGCTTCGGTCGTGAATAGCCATCGCTCTAGTCGGGGAACCCGGAGAACGCGCTATCAAAGTAGAACTAAACGTAGCACTAGTACCCGTCAGCGGAACCGTCAATGTCGCAGCGGTGTTGCTTACTGACATTCGGCTGACCATTGTTAAGTCGCTGCCAACCGCTGTCTGCACCGCCCCTGCCGTGGTTAAGAAGTTTAAAGTGTTACTGCCTATCTGAAGTATAGACCGAGAAGTAGAGAAATTACTCAGCGTAGAGGTGTAGCCAGAGCCACCAGCCTTGCCAACAGCAGCATATCCAAGGGTTATCGCGCCTGTAGAGTATTGATTCCCAATCACGCCAATGTGGTGCGCTGTTCCGCTGTAGTTTTGACGCATCCAAACACCGCCGCCTGTAGAGGAAGGCCCACCTTGAATTATCCCACTAAACGTAGCCGTAGTACCCGTCAGCGCACCGCTGAACGAACCCGTTCCTGTGACTGCTAGTCCCGCCGCTAATGTTGTAAGGTTTGAAGTCTTATTGACACTAATAGCTATAACGCCAGCAGCGTTGTATAGTTCAAACGCACTTGTCTCTGATGCTGCCCCTTGACCAAGAAGCCATTTGTCAACACCAGCCTCTTGGAATTTAATCCTATTGGCTTTACTGGCTACCCCATTTAATATAGTTTGAAGATTGGTGGACGCTACTGCACTCCCTAGAGTATTTGTCATAGAAGATGCAGTCAGCGCACCGCTGAATGAACCTGTTCCTGTGATTGTTAGTCCTGTGGAGGATAGGCTCATTCTATCCGTGAGTGTCACCGCCGTGTTTACTGTGCCGCTCGGTGCGGTTTTCCACTTGTGAACCCCGTTGTAAGCTTCGTACAGGGTGGCTCCGACTGTGCCGTTATAATATTTCCATCCAGAATTATAGTAAACGTTAGCTCCCAACTCACTTTCAACGCCAGAAGACGCCATTGATGCGGCTTTTACTTGAATTACGGAGTAACCCACCCAAGTGCTGCCAGCCCCCCCAGCACTTAAGTTGCCGCTAAACGTAGCACTAGTACCCGTCAGCGCACCGCTGAATGAACCTGTTCCTGTGACTGCCAGCCCGGTGGAGGAAATGTCTACTCTTTCTGTGCCTTGAGTAAACCATTTATGCCCGCTAACCGTTTTAGCAGAATCAGTTCCAGACGTAGTTGTGAAATATGCTGCCTCATCACCGCCGCCACCCCTGCGTATGGACATACCTGTTTTGTCGTTTGCGCCGCTCTGCCTACCGAACATCCACCAAGCCGTTGTAGTAGGTGCGCCAGCCGTGGTTACCATATTAAGGGTAGCCCATTGTCCACCAAGCCCAATGGCATAGCTGTCGGAGTATAGTGCTTGGTTATTAGCGTTATACGGTACGGCTGTCCCCGTGTAATTGAGGTAAGCTTTTCCGCTGCCTACGTTCACAAGCCCACTAAACGTAGCAGTAGTACCCGTCAGCCCAGCCGTCAAGGTGATATTACTATTATCAACGGTTAGCCGAGTGTTACCCGCCGCTCTAAACACATGGCTTGTAACTGTTCCGTTATTAGGCGCAGTAGTAGTTCTTCCGTAATAAGCTGTAGTTCCGCTCCACCATATTAGCTGGGTAGAGGCTGTGCCGCTTGTCTGCCCCAACAGGGCGGTGGAGGACATAAGTCTTGCCCCAGCCGATGCCGTCAGCAAACCGCTGAATGTACCAGTACCGGTTACTGATAGTCCTGTGGCGGAGACGTTAAGGCGAGTTGTCCCACCGACATTAAGCCGATGGTTTCCAGTACCTTTGGAATTAAAATCAAATCCTATATTCGTGTCGGATCCAGTAGCATTGACATATACTGGTTGACCTGCCGAGTTTCCGTTAAGCACCCAATAATTTGCGGAAGTACTCCCCGCCGTCAGCGCACCGCTGAATGAACCGGTTCCTGTGATTGTTAGTCCTGTTCCATTATCCTGAATGATTGAATTCCCAATGGTGTCGCCGTCAGTCCATTTCGAAATGTAATTGGTAGTACCCGCGCCATCCACAGCACCCGATCCAATAGAGGTCTCAATAATATTACCACTAGAGTCAACAGAGAGCTTGTAAGCTGAAGTTCCTGTGTGGGTTCCGCCGCCGTAACTATTAAATTGAACTTGACCTGTAGATCCTTTTATAACAAATCTGTTAGTATACGTGTCGCTTGGCGCACCTGTTCCTGCGCTTGCTGTTCCGCTCGCAATTTCGAAACCTCCGCTGACCACTTCTTGGCAAGCAACGCGCCAGTTGAAGTGAGATGCCGAAGTTGTTCCGAAATGATACTCTGGAGAACCGTCTAACTGTAAAATGTTTCCTTGAACATGAAGTTTATCAAGGGGCGTAACAGTCCCGATTCCGACTTTGCCGTCACCTGTAATGCGAACTTTTTCCGTGTCGTTCGTCCAAAAAGTAAAAGGATTATTACCCGCTACATAGATTTGTTGCAGTTCACCCGCATCCATGCCGATATACATCCCCGCAGGTCTGCTGATATTACCCAATTTAATCCACGCACTCCCACTAGAAGGCTCATAAATATCAAGTTTAACGGCTGGCGCAGTAGTCCCTATGCCGACATTGCCAGAATCTAATATGGTCATTTTAGTAGTACCACTAGATTGGAAGAATATATCTCCTAGTCCACCTTGAGCATTTATTACAAGTCCATGACCATTACTAGCAAATATTTGACCATATGTAGAACCGGCTTTTTGAAATCTTAGTTCTCCGCCAGACGCTCCATCAATATCTATTCCGCCCCAACCAGCTCCATAAACATCTAGAGGTACTGTTGGAGTAGTAGTCCCGATGCCGACTTTTTCTGTAGTGTTAAATCCTGAGAATTTCATTTTTTATGATATTGTATATGCATGGGTGCCGTAAAAGTCCGTTATCCTTACTGTCATTCCGGCAAAGGAGCCAGAAGTATAGTCGTGAACTATTTTCCACTCACCTGAATTAGTAGTAGCCCCGTTTTGCCCGTTTGTAATGGTAAACGTGCTGGTTCCAAGGCTTCCGACGTTTTCTATTTCATCCCAATGATGTGATGTGTGATTATTAGACCAAATTCCCCTTATGTATAAATTATTGTATGTTCCCCCATTCGTTTGATTAGCTGTAATAACTATTTCAGCTTGAAAATAAGACCCGCAAGTTAAAGTTAAAGTATGATCTGCGTTACCGGTCATTACATAGTGAGATGTAATATCATCACCAAGTTTTATCACCTTATAGTCTGATGCTCTTGGGACATCAAGAGGTGCGGCCGGAGAAGCAGAACCGATTCCGACATTGCCGTCACCCTGCACCACAAATATATCTGTGCCGTCTCTATTTGCGGTAATTAAATTATATGCACCAGCATCACTTGTATCGTCACATCTTACTTCCAATATATCATGCCCAGCACTAACCGTCCCTGCTGTTTGATAAATTTTAGCAAGAGCAGTACCCCCAGAATCTTGAACAGTTAGTTTGGTGGATGGGGAGGTCGCTGCATTTCCGATGCCGACATTGCCAGCACTATCAATCCGCATTCGTTCTATCCCGTTAGTTGCAAATCTGGCAGCAGTATTTTCTAGATTCCAAAAAATTGCATCTTCAGCAGCGTTGACTCCAACCAATAAACCATCTCCCGAACCACTACCGGTTGTGCTATTCGTTAATTGAACATAATTAGTACCACTAGTGCTTTCGTGAATTTGAAGTTGATATGCTGGAGCAGTAGTCCCGATTCCGACATTGCCGTCACCCAGTATAGTCACCGCCATTGACGAGTTTGTTATTAAATGTAACGGCTCATTAACGTAAGTGCCGAATTGAGTAATACCCCCAGTAGACCAATCCCAGCGCGACTTAACTGTTCCTGAAACGCTGCTTTCTATAACCCCACCCCAAACGGCATTCAATTCTAGAGTAGCCTTATTACTAACATTATTAGGAGATACGGTACCTATTCCGACATCTCCAGCATTGCTCACTACAAGTCCAGTAGTTACGCTAGACCCAGTAGAATCAACTATAGTAAGTTGGGCGTATCTATCGCTTGTTGCGTTATTACCTTTTAAGAATAGCGCGCCTCCGTATGAACCCGACCACATCGGAACGTTGTTACCTATTTGTATCTTGCCGTCAAAAGCAATCCGCATCCGTTCGTTAGCACCAGCCGTATAAAACTGAATGTTCTGGTAGCCACTACTATTATTACCAGTATCGTCTGCGTACAACTTTAAATTATAATCTGATTTAATTGTGCCGTCTGCGCCACTAGTATCAAATTTCAAATAACCATCCGCTCCTCTAACATCTAACTTGGCTCCCGGCGCAGTAGTCCCGATGCCGACATTCCCCGATTCAGTCAAATGCATGATCGGAACATCTGAACCGCTTGAATTTAAATGCCCTAAACTAAGTAAGTTGTCGACGCCTTTAGAGCCTATATATCCACTGTGGGTATTTGACCCTGCTCCCTCACTGTTAGCATAATGCCTGAAATACAAAAGCTTATCTTGATTTACTTCCCCGTTAATATAGACATGGGTCGCTTCAGCAGCTTCCGTGTTAACGTCTAATTTGCCTTGAGGCGCATTAGTCCCGATGCCGACATTGCCGTCCGAAGTCACTCTTGCAGAGATACTATTATCACTACCATAAAAGGTAGTATTACCTACACCATCTACAAGGAAACGGGTATTGGCTGAAGCGTTACAAATTTCAAGCCCATAGTTAGTTGTGTTACTGGCGGGAGCGTTAAGGCTTAAAGTTACAGCACTATTAGGAGCTTTGTTGATGCCGACTTTGCCGTCACTTCTGACGGTGAATAGCCCCGCAGTGCCATTATAGTTTTGAACAACTAATGAATTTTGACTTGAGGTATTTCCCGCTCTAATAGTTATACCTTCTGATGCGGCATTACTATTATAGAATATTCCTGTGTACCCGGTAGCGTTAGCAGCTACGTGCAAAGGTGCTGTTGGCACAGAAGCCCCGATGCCGACATTGCCGCTTGTTGCGAAAAAAACAGCATTTGCCTTCGTACCGGGATGGAATGCGATAGGTGTGCTTGCATCGCCATAGATATTTAAAGAATTAGCACCACCATAATTAGTATAACCAGATGAATTTTTAAAAATATACGCATTTGTATCAGTGCTGAAGTGCATCTCGGCATACTGAGATGTGCTTGCTTGCGTTAAGCGAAATGTTGTTCCACTTCCATTCTTATATACTTCCAAAGGCGTACCCGGCGCAGTAGTACCGATGCCGACATTGCTATCTGAGTTTATATGTATCGCGGCAGTTCCACCGTTAACCCTTAAAGCGAGATAACTGCTTGTGTTCGCTGTGCCTCTTCCGAACACGCCTGTATTGAGGTCGCCCCATCCAACTCCGAGATCCAGACCAGAAATTCCCACATAACCACTAAATGTGGAGGTTCCGACTGAGTTGATAGTGAGACGAGTAGTTAACGAACCTCCAGTTGCTTCGGTTTGAAAGCGTAGTTCACCAGCGTCAGTTGCTCCACCTTGGTAAGCGGATATGACCGCTACACTGGAGTCAATATTGTTGTTTCCGAACTCAAGCTTACCTAGTAAGCTAACGGTGTCAGCAGTCGTTCGCCTCATATAAATTGAGGCTCCAGTACTTCTCTCAAGTTTTAAGTCTTTATCTACTTCTAAACGGTTTTGGCCGCTGCTGTATGAAATCGTTGCGTCAACAACTTTTAGCACACCTCCCACAGTCACTGTAGTCCCGTTATCTTGTATAATTGAGTTCTCTAAAGCAGTAGTTCCATTCCAACGAGGGATATAATTGTCTGTACCTGAACCCGAAACCCCGCCCCCTCCACTAACTGTAGCCCAAGTTACTGTCCCGCTTCCGTTTGTTTCTAACACCTGACCCGCCGATCCATCCGCCGTAGGGAAAGTAAATGCACTGTTAAAAGTAATTGCTCCCGCCGGGGCAATAGAAAAACGAACTGTCCCATTATGATTTATGTCAAACCTCAGATTGCCTCCTGCATGGAGCAACTCTGTATAGGTAGCCACACCCGGATTTCCACTCGCGTTATGACCCGTTAATCGAAGACTTGCTTGAGTATCCTGTCCGACATTTTGTATATTTAGTCCCTTGACAGTATTTCCAGCCGCAGCGGCGAAATTGGGTGCAGTAGTCCCGATACCGACGTTGCCGTCAGTTTTAAAAGTAACCTTATCTCCCCCAGCGTATAACCTTAAATCCGAAGACGACGAAGGAATGTAAGTTACCCAGCTAGCGTCTGTTGTACCTGTTTTCCACCATAAAGCCGCTTGGCTTGTTGATTGGTTTTCTATTTTTAGATAATTATTACCAGAAGTAGTATAAAGATGAAGTTTTTGACTTGGCGCAGTAGTCCCGATGCCGACATTGCCGTCATGGTTAATAACCATTCTTATAGGCATAGCTGCATATCCAGTTGAACCAGCAGTGCCAGATTCAAACGCTAATCCAGTTTGTTCATGTCCAAAACAATATGACCTAATCCCTCCCATGTTTCTATCGGTATCACCAACGAATGATATTCTTGGGCCACATCCAACAGTCCAAGCGCTAATTCCTTGATGGATAGTCAATGTATCAACGCCAGTAGTCTGTCCGCTTGAACCAGTTGGTTCTTTTACATCTAAAGATGAATGAGGCGTAGCAGTCCCGATGCCGACTTTGCCGTCGCCTTTTATATAAAAGAAATCAGCAGTTCCGCTATTACTCGTTACTTTTAATACCGTGTTAGTTGCGGTGTTCCATCTGGTATCCAACCAAAGCCCATTACTACTAGTTGAATTTCCATCATTTTCAATTTTAGCGACAAAATCATCAACGTCTTTTTGAACATGAAGCGTATTAGCTGGCGCAGTAGTCCCGATGCCGACCTTGCCGCCAGTGATTCTAACAATCTCCGCCCCAGCCTCTTTAAGCCTTAAGTCGTGCGAAGCATCAATTGCAGAAAAACCAGCAGCATCATCAGCTATGATTTTAGTATAAACTGTCGCAGCCGCTAACCTATGCTCCACTATATTTCCAGCAGCAACATACTGATGAAGTTGTACGGCTGGCGCAGTAGTCCCGATGCCGACCTTGCCGTCGGAAATAATACGCACGCGCTCTGAACCACCTGCGTTAAATCTCATTTCATTAGAACCTGCAGTAGCTATAGAAACCTCATTGCTGTTTGATTCAAGAACCAAAGAGGCTTGATGCCCCCCTGTAGAAGATGTGTCAATTATTGCTCTAATATGTTCAGACCCAGTTAAAGCTAATACATTTGCAGTATCATTATTAGTTGCTGATCCACCTACTACTTCCAACGGCGCTCCCGGCGCACCGCCCACGCCCACGTTTCCGCCACCCGGATTTAGAATCAACGTTCTCGAACTTGTATTGGCAGTCCCTGTCTCGTCGGTGTTTTGCACCTGTAACTGCATTCCCCCCGCGCCTGTATCGTGGTTGATGAACCTAGCCCGATACCGCGAGTCGAGAAGCAATGGCGTTAGCCCAGTCGTGATGGCGGTCGTTGCGGTGACTGTGCCAGTGACTGCTACGCCGGTTGAAGTCGTGGCTAGTTTTTCACTACCGTTAAAATAAAGAGAAGCAACACTCCCAACACCCTTAAATAAATTATTACCAGATGTGTTTTCTACTCGGAAGTCGTCTGACTTGAGTTTTAGCGCACCTGTTCCAACATCAGAAATATAGCTATGGTTTCCATCATGGTAAATTTCTAAATCATTACCCGTACCTAGCTTAATCTTTGCGTTGTCTTGAAACTCTAAAGCTGAATCGCTCCTATCCCAACTCATGTTAGCCGAGGTTCCAGCGAATAGTGCATCACCGTCACCGTATAAAATTATAGAGCCAGAATTAACGAGGACGTTACCGCTGAATGTGGCATTGCCAGTAGTCTTTTTAATAAGAAGATGGTTACCCACCCCACTCTCTCTAATGGTAAAATCACCAGCAGCAGGATAACCACTATATAAAATCCACGAGACGTCTCCAACAGCTCCAGCACTTAACTGAAGTCCGACTCGGCCAGTAGTGCTTTGAAAAAGAGGTTCTAGTACTCCAGCTTTCCATACATGAAGGAGTTGACTTGGCGTAGTAGTCCCGATACCAACACTGCCTCCCTTTAGATAAGAAACCCCGTTGGGGCTAAGTTGAACATTAGTTAAGCCGTTGCCTGATGTTCCTTCGCTTAACCACAATTTCTTGTCCGACCCTACTTTATAGATATGAACATCACTAGCTAATGTAACCGTAGATCCGTTATCTGATATTGTAGAATTTCCAATAGTATCACCATCAGTCCACTTCGAAAGGTAGTTTGCAGTACCACTACCATCGACACCCGAAATCTCACCCAAAGTCTTCCAATCCAGAGCAGAGCCAGTAGAGGTCAGAATTTGTCCACTAGTCCCGGCGCTATTATTAGTATCTAAAATTGTTGTAGTCTTTAAAGCTCCAGTAACAGTTACGCCAGTTGAAGTAGTGGCTAGTTTTAATGCGTTGTTGTAGTACAAGTTAACCGCGCCATTCCCCAAAAACTTAGCATAATCTTCAGTACCCGCGTTATTCCTTAGAATTATATTGTCGCTTTCTAGAATTAAATAAGCCGATGCGTTATCAATATAACTATTAGTACCATCATGGTAAATTTGTAAATCTGACCCCCCTCCAAACAGCCCTGCCATTGTCAGGAAGTGTTATATCGTGATTAAAAATAGCAGTACCGCCATCTGACATATCAAGAGTAAGAGCAGTTAGAGTTGAGCCGCCATCGTTGCCTTGAAAAATTATATCTTTATCTGAAACCGTAGATTTTATATAAAAATCTGATGAAGTTAACTTGAAAAGTCCAACAGAGGTTCCTCCATCTTGGAAATAAAAATATCCGTTATCAGAATCAAGATTAATATCTCCAGCTACATCTAGTGTTAGGTTTGATGAAGATAGAGCTATAGTTGTTCCGTCTATATTGATGTTATCTATATTTATTCCAGAATTAACCGTCAGCGCACCTGTTAGTGTTCCTCCCGTTAACTCAAGAAAAGTCCTGCTATCCTTATAAAGGGTACCATTGCTATTCATCGTAACGAAATATTGCATTCCGTTTAAATTCGTTAATCCAGAAATTTTAGCAGTGTCCGCCTCCAGTATCCCGAAATATACCTGCTTCCACTTTTTAGAACTGCTTCCGAGATAACCAGAGTCATTTCCGTTTATTGGCTCAAGTTTGTTTGTGGTAACAATTCCATCACCATCGAAAACCATAACATGACGGCTATCGGTTACGTCTCTAATACTAAACTTACCGCTGCCAGCAAGATTGTTAGTTAATGCCCATTCTGACCCGTAAGCCGACTTTATTCTTATTTGCGAGGGCATCCCGGAGAGGTCAGTCGTACGCTCTAATAATATTTCTGCGGTGCCATCAACCGCAACATGTAAAGGAGCACTCGGAGTCGCTGTCCCTATACCTATCTTACTACTGGATTGAGATATTACAGAATCGCCTATGGTATTTGCATCGCTCCACAATGGGACTTTGTTAGCGGTTCCGCCGCCATCTATAACAGTAGCAGGAATCAATCCAGAGACAGTAGCTATCTCCGAAGTTAAAGTTTGGCCAGTAGTGACGAGGTTAGTGGCAACAGTATTAGTGTTTGTCGTGAGTGTCTGGCCAGTAGTAACTAAATTACTACTTAAATTTGTAATGTCCGTATCGTTGGACGTAATCTGGGTTTGTAATGTTTGCCCAGTTGTAATCAGGTTTCCGCTCACGTCATCAACAATCGCGCCAGTAGAAACCAAATTGGTTGATACAGTGTTAATATTAGTTGTAAGGGTTTGGCCGGTTGTAATCAAGTTAGTGGCGCTTGCTACCACATTCCCCTCTGTCGCTAAAGGAAAGTTTAACTCGAATCTATCGTTAGCGTCATTATATAAAATATTCGCCGCGGTCTCTGTTCCCCTGTCTATAGTTATACCACCGGAGATACGACTAATTCCAGCGCCGCTTTCGCCGCTGTTAATATGAATTATATTATCTCTAACTGCTAAATTCTCTACGTCGACAATTACTTCCGTTCCCGTTACAGTAAGGTTGTTAATGGTTACAGTATCAGAGAAGATTTTATTACCGGCAACGCTTTGGTTAGTCGTGATCTTTACAGTAGTCGAATCTAAGGTGGCGATATCCGCATCATTACTTGTGATCTGCGTTTGTAATGTTTGTCCAGTAGTTGTTAAGTTGCTTGTGAGTGATGTTACATCTCCGTCATTCGCTGTAATTTGAGTCTGTAAAGTTTGCCCAGTTGTTGTCAGATTGCCACTGATGTCATCCACTACACTTCCCGTCGAAACCAGATTGGACGACACAGTATTAACATTGGTCGTAAGAGTTTGACCTGTAGTGATTAGGTTGGAGGTCAATGTCGAAACATCCGAGTCGTTACTAGTAATCTGAGCCTGCAGGGTTTGACCTGTGGTGATTAAATTCCCGCTAATGTCGTCGACCACACTTCCCGTGGAAACCAAATTAGATGTTAAAGTGGAGATGTCTGAATCGTTACTCGTTATCTGCGTTTGCAACGTTTGACCGGTAGTAATTAAGTTCCCACTTAAATCCGCAAACTCCTCAGCAGAACCACCCGTAGCTATCCCAGAAACTATGGCTAGTTCCGAAGTAAGAGTCTGACCAGTGGTAATCAAATTGGCTGTTACCGTGTTTATCTTAGAATCGATGTCAGTGGTTAAAGTCTGGCCAGTAGTTATAACATTACTGGTAAGAGTACTAATGTCCGAATCGTTACTAGTAATTTGAGTCTGTAAAGTCTGACCGCTAGTTATAAGATTCCCACTTATGTCATCAACGGTTGCTCCAGTTAAAATGAGATTAGCAGTATTGTTATCTGTAGAAGTCTTAAGTACTCCCGTAGCGGCCTTTAACGCCGTAATGTCACCGTCGTTATCAGTGATTAGACCGGATACTGTAGTGATATCGGTAGTCAGAGTTTGACCAGTAGTAATAAGGTTACTAGTTAGGTTAGTAATATCCCCATCATTGCTGGTGATTTGGGTCTGCAGCGTTTGACCAGAGGTAATCAAATTAGCTGTTACGGTATTTATCTTAGAGTCGATATCTGTTGTTAAAGTCTGTCCCGTCGTTATTAGGTTGGAAGAGTTTGTGTTAGTATCTATCTTAAGTTCTCCGGTGGCCGCCAACAAAGCAGTAATTTCTGCATCATTATCAGTAATGAGCCCCGATACTGTACCTATCTCACTCGTGAGTGTCTGACCAGTAGTAATGAGGTTGCTGGTTAAGTTGGTTATGTCCCCATCGTTGCTAGTAATTTGGGTTTGTAGGGTCTGACCTGTGGTAATCAAGTTGCCGCTAATGTCATCCACCTTACCGCTCAACGCTGAAACATCAGTATGCGCTTCTGCAATTCCCGAAACGACGGCGATCTCGCTTGTTAAAGTTTGCCCCGTCGTTATTAAGTTGGAGCTGTTCGCATTGATGCTGTTCGTTAGGGTCTGGCCAGTTGTAATTAGGTTACCGCTGATGTTATCTACGACCACCCCAGTAGATATCAGGTTGGATGTTAAAGTCGATATATCCGAATCGTTACTGGTGATCTGCGTTTGTAAAGTTTGACCTGTTGTTATTAAGTCGCCGCTCAAGGCGGAGAAGTCTTCGGCTGATCCCCCGGTAGCTATTCCAGAAACTATAGCTATTTCATCTGTTAATGTTTGCCCAGTAGTAATCAGATTACTAGTCAGATCAGAGACGTCTGAGTCGTTGCTGTCTATCTGGCCCTGCAGTGTTTGACCCGTGGTGATAAGATTGGTCGATAGAGAAGATATGTTACTAACATTTGAGGCAATGTTAACTACGTTTGTGGAAATATCACTAGTTAAGTTTTGTCCCGTCGTTATGAGGTTTCCGCTTATGTCGTCGACTATAGATCCGGTTGATATTAAGTTGGAACTGACCGTATTGATATCAGCTGCATTACTTGTTATCTGGTTTTGTAGAGTCTGCCCCGTCGTTATTAAGTCACCGCTCAAGGCAGCGAAGTCTTCGGCTGAACCACCCGTAGCTATTCCTGAAACGATAGCTATTTCAGAGGTGAGAGTTTGACCAGTGATTACTAAGTTGGAAATATCAGCATCTAAGTTACTAATAATAGTAGAAATCTGACCATCATTACTCGTGATTTGCGTCTGAAGAGTCTGCCCGGTTGTTATTAGGTTTCCGCTTATGTCATCTACCTTGCCACTCAAAGCCGTCACATCGGTATGACTTTCCGCAATACCAGACACTATAATTATTTCAGAAGTGAGAGTTTGACCAGTAGTTATTAAATTGCTTGTTAAATCAGAAATATCAGAATCGTTGCTAGTTATTTGTGTCTGTAAGTTTTGGTCAACGTCAGCAACGTGGTTTAAAAGCGTTTGCCCCGTTGTTATTAAATTACCGCTTAAGGTATCCACCTTGCCACTCAGATCGGGGTCAGATGAAGATCCCGTAGTTAATCCTGAAACAATAGCTATCTCAGAAGTCAGCGTTTGACCTGTAGTTATCAGGTTGTTTGTAATATTATAAACATCAGTTAATATATTCTGTATGTCACCATCGTTTGAAGTAATTTGTACTTGGAGGGTTTGTCCAGTAGTTATTAAGTTTCCACTTATATCATTTATTACTGACCCTCCAGCAAGCCCCGAAACAATAGCGATTTCAGAGTCAAGAAAGCTACCTGTAGATATTAAATTAGAAGTATTTGCATCGGTAGAAGTTTTTAATACTCCAGTCGCCGTTTTTAGAGCGGTAATATCTCCGTCGTTATCCGTGATTAAACCAGAAACGATACCGACCTCGCTAGTCAGGGTAGCTCCTGTTGTGGCGAGGTTGGTGGTTAAAGTCGAGATATCGCCATCATTACTAGTGATTTGCGTCTGTAACGTTTGACCCGTAGTTATAAGGTTAGCCGCAGAAGCATAAACTCCTGTTTGATTTGCTGTAACTGCTAAATTCCCTTCTAGAGCCAACGGGAAATTAAACTCAAATCTATCGTTAGCGTCGTTGTATAATATATTCGCCGCGGCTTCTGTCCCTCGGTCAATAGTAATACCACCTGAGATACGACTAATTCCCGCGCCACTTTCGCCGCTATTAATGTGAATAAGATTGTCTTTGACAGCGAGATTTTCAACGTCAACGATTACTTCTGTGCCGGTGACATGTAAATTGTTTATAGTTACCCTGTCACTAAATATTTTATTTCCCGCTATACTTTGGTTAGTGGTTAACTTTACTGTGGTAGAATCTAACGTGGCAATATCAGAGTCATTACTGGTAATCTGGGTTTGCAGGGTTTGACCGGTGGTGACAACGTTGCTAGTAAGCGCGGAAAGATCACTAGTCAGAGTCGTTATGTCGCCATCATTTGAAGTTATTTGAGTTTGTAGCGTTTGACCGGTAGTGATTAAGTTTCCACTAATGTCATCCACAATCTTGCCTGTGGAGATAAGGTTTGCGGATAAAGTATTTACCTCTGACGTAAGGGTTTGTCCCGTGGTAACTAGATTACTGGTGAGGGTAGATATATCTCCATCATTGCTGGTGATTTGAGTCTGTAGAGTTTGGCCAGTTGTTATTAAATTGGCAGTTAACGAGGCTACATTCAAATCGTTACTTGTGATTTGGGTCTGTAATGTTTGACCAGTAGTGATTAAGTTGCCGCTTAATATATCTCTAAGAGAGTCTAAATTATTACCAGAAGCTATGAGATTGCCGCTTAAAGTTAAGATGTTGGACTCTAAATAATTCCCAGTGGAAATAAGGACACCACTTAAAACTCCTATTTCGTCCGTAAGAGTCTGTCCTGTTATTATTACATTAGCTCTTAAATTCGCTACATCATTAATTAAAGAAAGTATTTCGCCTTGTCCTGCCAAGTAATTGGTGGTCACCCCAAGATCGGGAATTTGCCCACTTACATTAGTCACCTGAGCAGCCCCAGCCACGGTAGTGATACCATTTACTCTTGCATCCACTACTGTAGCAGTAGTTCCGCTTATGATAACATCAACTACGGTCTGTCTGCTCATGATTTTATGTGGTTACTTGAGGGTACACTAGAAACCCCCCCGCTAAAATTTTGTCTACTGCGCCTTCGATATTAGAAGCTCCACTGGGATACTTTTCTATATCGTAAACAAAATCTCCGACAGGGAGTCCAGAAGTTTGAGATCCGCTCAAATAAACGTCTATTAGACCGCTCGCATAAGCACTACCCGTTACCCCCGAAACGATAGTAGGGTTCAAGTCAATTAATGTATTAGCGCTGGAATATCTATATTTTACAATTCCCCGAGCCTCATATCCAGTTAGATCTAAAGCGTCTCCACTCGCATCCTTAACATTTAAGCGAACGCTAAGTTGGGAGCCTTGTGTTGCGCTGAAATTATAAACCGTTGCCATATAGAGTTGATTACACTACATGGGGTTTTTTCAGAAAAAATCTTATCTTCCCTCAGAAAGAATTTTCATTACTTTCGGATCGATATGTGCCGCAGAGCTAGATTCCTGAACGGGCTTTTTATAAGACGATACGTGCTTTCTAAACTCTCGTAAAAGCCGCTCTCTCAATGTGCTCCTATTATCGATAGGAATGATGCCAACTGTAGATGCGTGAGCCTGAAGATCAGACATGTTCATGTCGTCTACTTGCTTCGTATATGCGTTTTCATTAAGGGTACCGTAAGCGGTACTCCCATCATCTCCCCAAATTTGTTCAAGAGTGGTAGGCTCGAATTTCTCCTCTTTTCCGTGCGCCTGAGAGAGGTTTTTTATGCTTTTACTTGACTTTTTCGAAGTTTTCCTTTTTACTGCCATAATGTTATACCTTATATTATAAAAAAGTACACATTTTTTCCAATAAATAGAAAAAACCCCGACCTTTTCAGGCCGGGGCTGTTAAACTATATCAAGTCTTATGCAGCGATATTAAACCAACTGCTTAATCAGACCGACAACGGCGCGAGCATCGAGAAGGACACGTCCCTCTTCGAGTCCACCATAGAAGCCGACCTTGTCTTGACGCTGAGCATACTGATCATCCGGAAGAGCAGTAAAAGTACTGCCCGTCTCAGCATTGCGAGCCACAGGGCGAATAAACGCATCTGTAGAACGATCAATACCTACCATGACTTCTTGGGTAGCAGCTAGAGTTCCCCAAGTGTCAAACAAGGTGTTGTACTTCTGACCTGTTCCAAACTCGTACATCTCGACAATATTCATGCCGAAAATGTTACCGAATCCACCAGCTCGCCACATCTCATCTTTGATACCGTCACCAACCTGTTCGGCAGTGGCAGAATCTTCATAAGCCGTGAAAGAAATGGCGCGGAAGTTAGCTACAACCTCGGGAGACACAAACAAGTCCGTGATGCCCTTGGAATAAGCGGATGCCGGAGTACCGTCAGCGTAAGAAGCGTTAAGCCTCTTCATTTTAGTAAGCAGACTGTTAAGGTCAGCCAGTGAGACAGCACCAGTAGTGGCGTTAGTAACAATATTGTCACCAGCACTACCAGTTCCCCACTTGCCTTTGGCTTCTGCCAAACCCTTAAGGATAACCGCCCATGCGTTGCGATCCTGT
>Ga0209712_10000472_pt1 | contig 35907 bp, 31 predicted proteins | sample ArcOceMetagenome_FD_187443 | JGI IMG/M metagenome (GOLD analysis project Ga0209712, IMG submission 187443) | Marine eukaryotic phytoplankton communities from Arctic Ocean - Arctic Ocean - Greenland ARC118M Metagenome (SPAdes) (version 2) | ecosystem: Environmental > Aquatic > Marine > Oceanic...
AAATCTAATATCTTCGAGGAAATATTATTCTATTTAAATAGCACCATTTTTAGGATTAAAAAAAGAGAAGATTATGAAGTTTGGTATTATAAAAGAACGTAAAAACCCACCTGATAGAAGAGTTGTTTTTTCACCAGAAAAGCTATCAGAATTTAAAGAGAAGTTTCCTGCTGCTGCCATTGAAGTTGAAGCTTCTCCTATCAGAGTTTTTACAGATGAGGCTTATCGAAAAGAAGGTTTTGAAGTAACTTCTGATCTTTCTGATTGTGATGTTTTATTTGGCGTAAAAGAAGTTCCAATTGAGGCTTTAATCAGTAATAAAAAATACTTTTTCTTTAGTCATACGATTAAAAAGCAACCTTATAACAGAGAATTATTAGCAGCAATTTTAGCTAAAAATATTGAATTATTTGATCACGAAACCATCATTAAAGAAAATGGTGCACGTTTAATTGGTTTTGGGCGTTATGCTGGAATCGTAGGTGTTTATAATGGTTTTAGAGCATTTGGTTTGAAAAATGAAACATTCAATTTACCAAAAGCAGCAACTTTAGACTGTCAAAAAGAATTAATAACCGCATTAAAGAAGATCAACTTATCAAACATTAAAATTCTTTTAACAGGAAATGGTAAAGTTGCTTATGGTGCTAAAGAAATGTTAGATGGCATGCATCTAAAACAAGTTTCTGTCGATGATTATCTAAATAATTCATTTGAAGAACCTGTTTATTGTTTGTTAGATGTGTTAGATTATAACAGACGTAAAAACGGACAAGTAATTGATAATAATGATTTTTATAAACATCCAGAAAAATATGAATCAGATTTTATGCGTTTTGCGAAAGTAACGGACTTTTTTATTGCTGGTCATTTTTATGGCACTGGAGCTCCTTATTTATTTACTAGAGAAGATGCAAAGTCTAAAGATTTTAAGATAAAACTTGTGGCAGATGTTTCTTGTGATGTTGATGGACCCGTAGCTTCAACACTAAGAGCCTCGACAATTGCTGAACCTATTTATGGTTATAACCCGCAGACAGAATCTGAAGTTGATTATAAAGATGAAAATGCTATTGTAGTAATGGCTGTAGATAATTTACCTTGTGAATTACCCAAAGATGCAAGTGAAGGTTTTGGTGAACTATTTTTAAAAAATGTAATTCCTGCTTTTTTTAATAATGACAAAGATGGTGTTTTAGAGCGTGCTAAAATGACAGAGAATGGAAAACTTACTGACCGTTTTTCATATTTACAAGATTATGTTGATGGCAAAGAATAAATGATGGAAGACAAGCAATTTCTAATCGATTTATCAAAAATGAAAATGCCTTTTGGTAAATATAAAGGCACTTTTTTAATCGATTTGCCAGAACATTATATTGTTTGGTACAAAACTAAGGGTTTTCCTGTGGGTAAATTGGGTAAGCAAATGGGATTAGTACACGAGCTGCAACTAAATGGTTTAGAAGATCTTGTTAGAGAGATTAGAAGGAGGTATTAATTATTTGACTAAGATGCCATAAGTTACATGTGCGATTCCTAAAATAGATAGTGCAGAGTACCAATAGTTCGGTATTAAAAAACACAATAAAGCTAAACCGAAAGCTAAACCTGAAAGAATAAGTAGTTGTTTTCGGTATTTGCTTTTTAATATATATAGCATTACCCCATATAGGAGTAAAAAAGAGGGTGTTATATAATTAATAAAACCAGCATTCATTAATAAAATAAGTGAGGTGAATAGTAACGTAATGAGTAATAAATATTTAAAAGCTACTTTTTTCGTCTTAGAATTCCATAATTTGAATTGATACTTTTTAGCAGCTCTTCTACCTTTCAATATCACCGCCATGGATGAGAATATAAAAACTAAAAAAAGAATCGCTAAAAAAAGAATTTCAATTATTTCTGCAGACAGCATACCTAACGGATTGTCATCAATCAAAAAACCATTTAAAATACTCTTTATTAAATATGCACCACCAATTATATAAAAGCCAACAAGAACACTTGTAAATCCTTTTATAATTAGGTTTACATCGTAATTATCGTGTAAATAGTGATTTTTGCTCATGATTTTATAACGTAGGCTAATATACAAAATTTACACACGACTTTTATTCTTTGTAAAAACGTTGCTATTTTAATTTTTAAACGATCTTGTAGAAATTGAGTTTTAGAAGGAACTAAATAATAGTTGTTTTAAGGGAGCGACAATCCAACAGTGAGAACAAAAAGATTCTCTATAAATTATTAATAGTTTTTCTAATAGCAACTAAATTCGTTAAAAGGGTTTCTAAGTTGTCTAAATGCAACATATTTGCACCGTCACTTTTTGCATTTGCAGGATCGAAATGAGTTTCTATAAATAGTCCGTCAACATTATTTACAATTCCAGCTCTAGCAATAGTTTCTATCATTTCTGGTCTTCCACCCGTAACACCGGCAGTTTGATTTGGTTGTTGTAAAGAATGCGTAACATCTAAAATTGTTGGAGCAAATTCGCGCATTTCCGGAATTCCTCTAAAATCAACAATCATATCTTGATAGCCAAACATGGTTCCCCTGTCTGTAATCCACGCTTTATTAGAACCCGCATCTTTTACTTTTTGCACGGCGTGTTTCATCGCACCCGGACTCATGAATTGTCCTTTTTTTAGATTGACAACCTTTCCAGTTTTGGCCGCTGCAACAACTAAATCTGTTTGACGCACTAAGAAAGCAGGAATTTGTAAAACATCGACATATTCTGCCGCTTTTATAGCATCAGAAACTTCGTGAATATCTGTTACCGTTGGTACATTAAACGTTTCAGAAACTTTGCGTAAAATTTTTAGTGCTTTTTCATCTCCAATTCCAGTAAAACTATCAATTCTGCTTCTGTTTGCTTTTTTAAAACTTCCTTTAAAAATAAAAGGAATTGCTAATTTATCAGTAATCGTAATTATTTTTTCAGCAATTCTTAAAGCCATTTCTTCGCCTTCAATAGCACAAGGTCCGGCTAAAAGAAAAAAGTTGTTAGCGTCTGTGTGTTTTATATTTGGAATTTCAGATAAAATCATTTGTAAAAATTTTTGACAAAAATACATAAAAATTAGGTGTTATAAAACGATAGGTTTTTCAATTTTGACGGAAGTTCAGAAATACAAGTTATGTTGTTTTCGTAATGTTATTTAGAATTTTTTTTCTATTATATTGATTATATTTATCCTTTTAAAATCGAAATAAAATGAAAAAAATATTTATCACTATAGCTGCATCAGTATTTATAATTTCTTGTAATGGTAAAAAAAATGTAAATCAATCTATTGTAAGTTTTGTAAAGACGAAAATAGTTGAGAGTGCATTTTTTATAGATTCATTAACTGTTAAAAAACATTTATATACACTTGCTTCTGACGAGATGGAAGGCAGAAAAGCAGGAACTTTAGGTATTGAAAAAGCAGCAAAATATATAGAAAATGAGTTTGAAAGAATAGGTTTAACCACTTTTGAAAATTTAGAAACATATAGACAAACCTTCAATTTTACGCCGAGAAGAACTAAAGAAGAGATTACTAGTGCCAATATTATTGGGGTCCTAGATGGTAAAAGTAAAAAAGATGAATATGTAATTGTTTCTGCACATTATGATCATTTAGGAATCATAGGAAAAGAGGAGGATAGTATCTATAACGGTGCAAATGATGATGCTTCTGGAGTTACAGCAGTTTTAGCTTTGGCAGAATATTTCAAGAAAGTTGGTAATGAAAGAACGATTGTTTTTGTTGCTTTTACTGCTGAAGAAATGGGCTTAATTGGTTCTACTTATTTTGGAAAAGGTATTGATGCCAGTAAATTTGTAGCAGGAATTAATTTAGAAATGATTGGTAAAGTACCAAGTTTTGGGCCTAATACTGCATGGTTAACAGGTTTTGAGCGTTCAGATTTTGGTAAGATTATTCAGAAGAATTTAAAAGGAACAGGCTATCAATTGTTTCCTGATCCCTACAAAAATTTTAATTTATTTTTCAGATCAGACAATGCTTCTTTAGCACGTTTAGGTGTGCCCTCTCATACTTTTTCTACAACACCAATAGATGTGGATAAAGATTACCATAAAGCTTCAGATGAAGCCGAAACGTTAAATATTACAGTGATTACACAAACAATTCAAGCGGTTGCAAAAGGAACAGAAAGTATTATTAATGGAATAGATACTCCCACAAGAGTTGTTTTAGACAATAGTAGAAAATAATGGTATATGGGTAAGGTTTAGTAGATAGAATCTCATAATGTTTTATTTAAAAAAGTATGTTTGAACATAAGAAAATCCTCTAAAAATTAATTTAGAGGATTTTTTATTTGATTAAAGGTTATTATTTAAAACTGATACCTAACAGCTAAAGCAATATCAGAATTTAATCCATCTATACCACCTGCAACACCAATTTCTGGCCTATAATCTAAGGATAGTAGCACAGGTGCATCGAAATTATATTCAATTCCCACAACACCAGCTCCATAAATTCCGGTTCCGTTTGCAGATACTAGACCGCCTCCAACGCCAGCATACCAATTAAATTTATCTTCTAAATTCCAAATCCATTGATACAAGCCAGTTGCTTTAAAATTCGTAAACTCATTTGCCAAACCTAAATCTATTTCTAGTCGATTATTGTTTCCTAAAGATTTTTGGTAAGAAATCTCACCACCAACTCCATTTCCACCGCCAAAACGCAATCCAATTGCATTGTCAGAAATATCTTGAGCATTCATTGTGAAAAATGTGGTAAATACTATACCAATACATAAAAGTGTTTTCTTCATAGTTTTAATTATTTTTAATGTTGATAATTGGACAATAAATATGCCAAACTATTTTTTTGAAACATTAATTCTTACTCCTTTTGAATGACTGCTAAATTCTGTTACTAAAATTGCCAGCATTATTAATTCGAACATCATCTTCAAAAACATAAACTCTTTTTGGTAATCTTTCAACAAAGAAAATGGTGGAAGCCTCTTTTTGTGCTTTCATAACTAATAGATTTTTGCGACCAAAGTGCGCTTTCATCAGTTTTAAAAAAAATCATTAGTTAGTAAACTGCTCTTTTGTGTTATTAAACCTAATTTTTATTTTAGTTTCGCTTTAAAGATAATTAATATTGTAGAAAGCTTTTGTATTTTTACTCTTTTATAAACCTTGTATATGAACATTCATTTTATTGCTATTGGAGGTAGTGCGATGCATAATTTAGCAATTGCTTTGCACCAAAAAGGATACCAAGTTTCTGGAAGTGATGACGCAATTCATGATCCATCAAAAGCTAGATTAGAAAAATATGGTTTATTACCCAACGAGTTTGGATGGTTTTCAGAGAAGATTTCGTCAGGTTTAGATGTTATTATTCTAGGCATGCATGCGAAAAAAGATAATTTAGAATTGTTAAAAGCACAAGAATTAGGCTTAAGAATTTACTCGTATCCAGAATTTTTATATGAACAATCTAAAGATAAAACCCGCGTTGTAATTGGGGGTTCTCATGGAAAAACGACGATTACTTCAATGATTTTACATGTATTAAATTATCATGAGAAAGAAGTGGATTATATGGTTGGTGCTCAATTAGAGGGTTTTGAAACGATGGTGCATTTAACGGAAGAAAATGATTTTATTGTTTTAGAAGGAGATGAGTATTTAAGTTCACCGATAGACATGCGGCCTAAATTTCATTTATATAAACCCAATATCGCTTTGTTAAGTGGTATTGCTTGGGATCATATCAATGTGTTTCCAACGTTTGATAATTATATAGAACAGTTTAAAATCTTTACAGATTCTATGGTTCATGGAGGAAGTATGGTGTATAATATAGACGATGAATGTGTAAAAGAGGTGGTTCAATCTTCAGAAAATCATATTAAAAAATATCCATATAAAACTCCTGAACATTTTATAGAAAACGGAATTACGTATTTAGAAACTGCTGAAGGAAATTTACCCTTAGAAATTTTCGGCAAGCACAACTTACAAAATTTAGCAGGCGCAAAATGGATTTGTCAACATATGGGAATTGATGAAGATGATTTCTATGAAGCTATTGCAAGTTTTAGTGGAGCAAGTAAGCGTTTAGAAAAGATTGTTGAAAACCAGTCAACAGTGATTTTTAAGGATTTTGCACATTCACCAAGTAAAGTAGCAGCAACGACAAAAGCGGTAAAAGAACAATATACTGAAAGAACAGTCTTAGCTTGTTTAGAATTGCATACCTATTCTAGCCTAAATGCTGAGTTTTTATCAGAGTACAAAGGTGCCTTAGATTTTGCCGATAAGGCGGTTGTTTTTTATTCTCCTGATGCTGTAAAAATTAAACAATTAGAAGAAGTTACGGAACAGCAAATAGCGAATGCTTTTGAACGAGATGATTTAATTATTTATACAAACCCCAAAGAGTTTAAGAACTTTTTATTCAAACAGAATTTAGTAAAAACAGCAGTTGTTTTAATGAGTTCGGGTAATTATGGAGGTTTGGATTTTGAGGCAGTTAAGCGTTTGGTTTAGGTTTTTTTAAACCAAGTTGGATCCAGATTTCTTTTTTTAGCCAACTTTTATCAGAAAGCTTTTTAAAGACATAGGTTCTATGTTGGCTATCGAAGAAAGATTTATAAATAAGAGAGAGCCTGTTTCTGAATAAAAGTTTTTTTGCCTTTTTTCTATTATTAACCTCGGCTTTAGATGGATTTAGAATATTTTCATTAAAAATCTTTACGTACTTATCAGTTTTTACATTCCTCACATATTCTAAAGAATTTACTTGCCCAAACGTAATATGGCAAATAGCTAAAAAACAGTTTAAAGGGTTTTTTAAGGTGTTAAACTTTGAAAAAGCATCTTTAACTATTGTCTTTTTTGATAATAAAAACACATCATAGGCATTTCTTAAAGCAATGTTTTTATAGTGCAGTCCATCATCGTTAATTTGTTTGGCAATTATTGATAATGAGAACTGATCATCATAACTCATTACTGTTACATTATTAATTACTTGACAATCATTTTTTATAATCCCATAGTTAAATTCATGTGCAAATTTTTCTATTAATAGTTCTTTATGAATTTCTACAGCGGCAATTCTGTTTTTCTTTTTTAATCTTGGGTAATGTTTGAACTGCGGATAATCATAGGTTGTTTTGTGTACTTTCGAATAACTATTTGTGGTTAGAATTTCAATAGCTTTTGGGTAATCGCTCTTAGAAAAAATGAAATCAATATCACCTACCATTCTCTCAGCAATATCTTCATATAAACCCTCTAATAAATTTCCTGTCCCTTTTAAGAAAATAGGAGTGATGTTGTTTTCTAGTAAAAGTTGGTTTACTTCTTTAGCTTGCTCAATAATTTGCTGATTTCTTTTGCGATTTAAGTCTGTGATATATTTCATATACTCAACCAAATCCGAGGGTAAATACGCAAGAAAATGAACTCGTTTTAAATTACAATATAAAGCAGGAAAAACAAGATGAGCAGTGCTTACTTTTACAACAACTTCCCAATCTATATTTTCTGATTTTAATTCTTTTTCAATTTCTTTTCTGTTTTTTTCTTCCAAAGAAATAGTTAAACAGTTTCCAATAAAAAATAATGCTTCTTTATAAGTCATTTTTAAATATTTTAGAAACAGTTTCTAACATTTTCTCATTATTAGAATATGTTAATTGGTAACAGTTTAAACCGTCAAACCAATCTAAAAATATTTGGGCATTTTCTTTTATCGGAGAAAGCCAAGAATCTGGCACTAATTGCTGAAATGCATCAATTTTCGAAATTTTATTACAAACCATGTCAGCATCTTTTTTGTACTTTATAAAAATCAAATCGTTACAAGGTAAGTGTGCGAAAAAATTATTATTGTTAGGCTTTAAATAACGTACAATTTTATTTAATCGTTTAAAATGATATTCAGCTGAACCCGCTAATTCTGGGTATATGGGAAGTAAAGTTTCTAGACTATTTTTTTTAATTGATATCGCCGCAGGAAAACTATACACTTCTTGTCTTTGTGCATCTACAGGAACAAAATCATCTGCTAAGCATGTAAAACCATTTGCTTGTAATATTGCTAAAGAAGTACTTTTTCCGTTACCAGAATCACCTAGAAATAGTATGGACTTTTCGCTATTACTAACTGCTGAAGCATGAAAAACACCTAACCATTCTTTTTCTTCTTTTTGATGAATTTTTTGAATCAATTCCATTGAGAATTTCCCCTGAAAATAATGAATGTTATGCTCGTTCCAAGAATCAATAAACGTATTGTTTACATAAAGGAAAATATAATTATTTGTGAAAAAAACTTCAAATTCATTTTGAAATTCAGAGACTTTATCCATCACTAAATGTGCAAATTTTGGGTGCACTAAAGAAAGCTCTTTGTCACTTAAAAATGAAACTTTAAAAACAATATTGTTGATTTTATAATATTTTATAAATTCAAAATTTTTAGGTCTTTTAATATTTTTAAGATCATTTGCTATTTTAATGTTTTCAGAATTACCTTCTTTAAAGAATTTTTTTTGAAGTTCTAAAATAAACTCAATAGAGTGCTCTAAAGGAACCTCCAATTCTTTTGAGAGTGTTTTAGCAATTTCATTAACTGGTATTCCTTTGTTTATAGACTTTAAAATATCTGCTGTAATATTTTCTAATATTACATATTCATTCGTGCTTTTAAACCAGGAAATAGTTTTTTTTTCAATAAGTTTGTAGAGAATTGTTGTATCGTTCATAAAGTATAAAACGAGTTATTTTATATGTATTGGCAAAAAAAACACCTCAAAAGCTGAGGTGCTATAGTAAGTATTTATTTTTTTTAAAAAGTAGTATCTGACGTATTATCTGGAGCAGCATCACCTGGAGCAGCACCCCAACTTGGACCTTCCAAGCCGCTCCAAGCTTGAGCTTTTTGCGGATTCAGTAGCATATAGGTGCCTACTGCAGTTAAAGCTGCGTATTTACCATAATTACCTATTTTCTTAATAGCATCTTTCCGAGTTATTTTTTCTTGGTTGTTGTCGTTGTTGTTCATTACGTTTTTATTTGAATAGCAAAATTAACTTTTTTTTTTATTTTTTTTTAACCAGAAAGCAGACTAAGCTACTATTTTATAGCTGAAAATTATAAGTAATACTACATTTTTGCATTAATTACACTTTTTTCTAATTATTCTAAAATTATCTTTTTGCTACATTTTTCAGTTTTGGTATTTAACTGAACTATATAGATTCCTAAAGATAATTTTGGTAAAGATATGAATTTCTCGCCATTTGATAAAAAATCAGTTTGAAAAACTTTTTCGCCCAATATATTAAACAATTTTAGATTTGTTTTCCCTTGATATAAACCAACAATTTTTATTATTGAGTTCTTGACTTTGTAAATACTTACGTTTTCTAAAGCGATATCATTAACATTTAAAATTGATTCTGTAGAAGTATGTAAAAAGAACCTGCCGATTCCATGTAAAGGTTCATTTGAATGAATTGTTTAATTACTATCTACTTCGTCTAGTCTTGTATAAGTATTGTTTTCAATATCTGCCAGATACACCTTCATGCCTGAAGGTAAGTTTAGGGCTTCAGCATTAAAAGTAATATCTTTATTAGCATCTGTATTGATACCAATAGGTATTATCATGTTTTCATAATCTGAATTTGGTAAAGACTGAATTGCATATTTAATTCCATCTACATAATTAAGTTCGTCAGCAATTAAATAAGAATAAATAGCAAAAGGATGAGGAACGCCGCCAAATAGTTTTCCATCATGACCATTATCAAATCCAGTAGTAGTTCCATCTATATAATATATTTTAGCGGTTCTGTTATTTTCACCATCTGTAAAGTTTAACCTAATTTCTGGATTTGAATTACTTTTTTGAAAGGTATCTGTAGTATTATGACTTTGTTTCGATTTAGGTATGGAAAGATCTCCGGAGGTACCATTAGATTGCACAAAGAATCCTTGTCCAGGGGCTATTTTAAAATCATTTGTAGTTATTTTTGTGTCATAATTGCTCGTGTTTTGATTCCATACCCAAATAGTTTGTGTGTCTAGTAACCCAGTATTTGTAGTTAATAATGAAGCACTATTAATATATGATGGATATGGGTTTCCTATTAAATTATAACCATTTCCTGTGGTTGTTAATGCTATCGTTGTATCATCAACCTTTAGGGTTCCTGTAAAAGATATATTTCCAGGTTCTGCACCATTTGATCTTTTTACAGAATACCCTTTACCTGAAGTAAATAAAGTGCTTACTCCACCAGCTTGAAAATGCAACCAAGAATCATTTTCAGTTTTATAAGGTGCAATAGCTCTACGACCAAGTGGTCCTGAAGCAATACTGTTAGCAGAAACATAGTCGTCGTCATAGGTTTCTCCTACTTCTGGAGCCGAAACCAAATACCAATTTTCAGTAACTAAATTTCTGTTATAAGTAATGTTTCCAGTAACGGTAGAAGTGCCTTCTGCTATTAAAGTTGCTCCAGACTCAATAGTAATGCTGTTTATTATTAATGCAGATCCATCAGGTACTGTTGGGTAATTAGTTAATCCATTTGGAATAACAATATCATCAGACACTAAAGGAATAGCTTCAATGCTCCAGTTTGTATCCTTTGACCAGACATTATTTGTGGCTCCAGCCCATGCTATATAAGAACCTAAATTAACAGAAGTTGCTAAGGAAGTACAATCTGCTCCATCTAGATTATCTGGACCGGCATAAGTAAAATCATCTTCTTTAAAAGTACCTGTATTCGCTGTTTTTTGATATCAAAAAAAACTAGCTAAAATTAATTTTTACGCCAAAAGAATGGTGTAAATAAAATTAGAACTGTAAACAATTCTAAACGTCCGATCAACATTAAGAAAGAACAAAACCATTTAGCACTAGTAGATAAATGTGAAAAATTATCTACAGGACTAACAGAGCCTAAAGCCGGACCAATATTACCTAACGAAGATGCTGCAGCACCCAAAGCAGATAAAAAATCTAATCCTAATAATGTAAGTGTAACTGACGCCAAAATAAAAATAAGCATGTAAATTATAAAGAAAGAAATAATGTTTAAAACAATAGCCTGACTTACAGGTTTACCGTCATATCTCACAGGGATTATCGCATTTGGATGTACTGCTTTTTTAAACTCTAAAAAGCTATTCTTTAACATAATAATATGTCTTACTACTTTTACACCTCCACTTGTAGACCCCGCAGAACCTCCTGTAAAAAAGAGGGCAAAGAAAATACCTGTAGCAAAAAAGCTCCACATGGTAAAATCGGCAGTCACAAAGCCTGTTGTAGTCACTACGGATGTTACCATAAATAATGCATGTCTAATAGCACTTTCTGCTTCACCAAAAACTTTTGGATGGGCAATTGTTGTGTGTAAATTTGGATCTTGAAAAAAGTAAATTAAAATGGTTATAATTGCTGAAACGCCAATAATTCCGAATAAATAATATTTAAATTCTTCACTTTGAAAAACTTTCTGAATCTTTCCTTTTAATGCGAAATAGGTCAATACAAAGTTAGTACCTGCAATCAGCATAAAAAAGATAATGATATACTGTACATATGGTAGGTTGTTATAAAAAGCAACACTATTGTTTTTAGTAGAAAAACCTCCAGTGCTAACGGTAGCCATTGCATGGTTTATGGCGTCGAACCAGGTCATTCCTGCCACTTTTAATAAAAAGAATTCAGCAAAAGTTAATACAACATAAATTAAATACAAACGTTTTGCAGTGTCTGTAATTCTTGGATGTAATTTATCTGCAGATGGTCCAGGGGCTTCTGCTAAAAAAAGCTGCATTCCTCCAATTCCTAGGAGTGGAAGTATCGCAATTGTAAGAACAATAATTCCCATTCCACCAATCCAATGTGTTGCACTTCTCCAAAAAAGAATGCCTTTTGGCATAGATTCTATGTCCGTCAAAATAGAGGATCCCGTAGTTGAATAACCCGAAATGGTCTCAAAAAATGCATTAGAAACATTGGGTATTGCGCCAGATAATAAATAGGGTAACATTCCTGTAAAGGAAAGAATTAACCAACCTAAAGTAACAATTAAATACCCTTCTTTTTTTTGAATATTTGTACTTGTAGGTTTGTTTAAAAAGTAGAGTATTAGTCCTATAAAAACGGTAATAATTCCTGCATTTAAAATTCCACTTGCTTGGCTTTCATTATTAAAATAACTAAAAGGAAATGCAATAAACATAAACAACCCATTAATAATTGCTGTAATACCTAAAAAGCGATAAATTATTTTGAAGTTAAACGTTCTCATTTTAATTAAATAAACCTTCTACTGCTGTTATAGCCTCTGGTAAGCAGAATACAATTACTTTATCGCCACTTTGTATTTGCATATCACCAGAAGAGATTAATGCTTTACCATCTCTAATAACTCCACCAAAAACAGCTTCTTTTGGAACCCGTAAATCTTTTATTGGTTTTTTTGTAACTTTTGCATTCTTTTTAACTTCAAATTCAAAAACCTCAGCATCAATATTATGAAGGTTAGCTAGTTCTAAAACACCACCCTTTCTAATATGTTTAAAAATGTTACTGGCTGCAATTAATTTTTTATTGATAAGAGATTGAATTCCTATAGTTTGAGAAATATCTATATAATCCATGTTTTCTACCAAAGCAATTGTTTTTTTTACTCCTTTAGATTTTGCGACCAAACAAGACATAATGTTTGTTTCAGAATTACCAGTAACTGCAATAAATGCTTCAGTTTCTCTTATGTTTTCTTCTTCTAATAATTCTAAATCTCTACCATCACCGTTTATGACTAAAGTATTGGTTAAGGTTTCTGCAAGGATCTCTGCTCTTTCTCTATTTTTTTCAATCAACTTTACTTTAAAGTTGTCTTCACAAAGCTTTCTTGCTGTTTTTTCCCCAATACTACTTCCACCAAGAATCATTACATTCTTAATATTGAATTGTTTTTTTCCAATTATTGGATACAAGTCTTTCATACTGTAATTAGGTACAGAAAAATAAACCTGATCATCTAATTTATAAGTAGTATCTCCTCTAGGAATAATCGTTTGAGAAACATTTTCTCTTTTGATCGCAATTGCTACAAAATCTACATTCGCAAACTTTTTTGTAGCTTCCTTAACGGTTAAATCTACTAAAGGTGATTTATATGAAAGAGTAGTTCCCATTACATTAAACAAACCCCTTTCAAATTCTATAGTATCATTAAATGAAGATTGATTTAGTAGCATTTTTATTTCATTTGCCGCTAATTCTTGAGGAGAAATCATAAAATCTACTCCAAATTTTTTGAAATCAACTTCACAATCATTTAAAAACTCGGGATTGTCTATTCTTGCAATTGTTTTTTTTGCTCCTAAAGATTTACCAATCACAGAAATCGTGAAATTGGTATTCTGACTATCGGTAACAGCAATTAATAAATCGGCAGAATCAATACCAATTTCTTTCAAAAGTTTTATTGAGGTTGCATCTCCTTTTTTTGTAATTACATCTAAGTGACTGTTTAAGTAGTTCAACTTTTCACCATCAAAATCGATAATATAAGTATCTTGAGATTCGTAAGAAAGTAGCTTTGCTAAATGAAACCCAACGTCTCCTGCTCCGGCTATAATGATTTTCATATTTAAAAGATAGAAATAGAATACAAATATATCATTAGTTTTGTTGCAAATGAAAATAAAAGGTAGTTTTCAACTTCTGCTTAATATTCAAAAAAATGATTTTATTTCTCTTTTTTCACAAGGAATAGATGTTTTAATTTTATTACCGAAAAAAATAATTTTGTAAAAACAAAACAAATGAGCTTATACGCTGACAGGTAAATAAAATGAGTTGTTGTCACTTTACTCTTTTTAAAATTGTTTTCCAGTCAAAGTAGAAAGGTTCTAAGAAGTTGACTAAAAACAAAATCTATTTTTTTCTAAGTAACTTATTACATTTAAATCTAGGTAAAAGGGCGCTTATAATAATGTACATATTGTCATGCATCAAGAAGATTTTATATAGAAATATTTTTAGAAGAGATAGTCGTCTAATGTTTATTAGGATTTCTTGAAACGGAACTTTTGAAGTTTCTATAAAGATCCATTTTAAACCAATTGTAGTTAATTTCCAATTTTGTATTTTTAGAAAAAAAAGAAAAATGGAAAAGTTTACCATCAAATCTTGGGCATTAGATGACAGACCCAGAGAGAAGTTGTTAGCAAAAGGAAAAGCTTCACTTTCTGATGCAGAACTTATTGCCATACTTATAAGTTCTGGTAATAGACAAGAAAGTGCTGTTGCCTTATCAAAAAGAATTCTAAAATCTGTAAATGGAAATATAAATGAACTGGCAAAATTATCCGTAGAAAAACTTACCACGTTCAAAGGAATCGGAGAAGCGAAAGCAATTGCAATTATTACAGCCCTTGAATTTGGAAAAAGGCGACAATTAGAAATTGCCTTAGAAAAACCAAAAATCACGAGTAGTAATGATGTTTTTCATTTAATGCAAACTATTATTGGTGATTTAGAACATGAAGAATTTTGGGTTCTTTTTTTAAATAACTCAAATAAAGTATTGTCAAAAAAACAAATAAGTAAAGGAGGGCTAACAGCCACAATAGTTGACATTAGATTGTTGTTTAAAAGGGCATTAGAATTAGCTTCAGTGGCCATAATTGTTTGTCATAATCATCCCTCAGGAAAATTAGAACCGAGTGCTGCAGACAAGCAGCTTACTCAAAAAATTAAACTAGCAGGAACAACTTTAGATATTAAACTCTTAGATCATTTAATAATTACCGAAAAAGCGTATTTTAGCTTTATAGATGAAGGATTAATCTAGTTTGCAGTTAATCCACCATTTAACAATAATTATTATTTATTGCTGTTTTCTAAAACTACGAAATGATAATTGAATTCTGCCAATTAAAGAAAAATGATATTAATTTACACACATAAAATAACACCAAGGGTACGTTATATCTTTAAACATATTATTACCAGAACTTTACTGATTTCTGTTGATTTTACTTCAAAAATTGAGGAATTCGTAGCTCATAATGGGCCAAAACTATCATATACAAAAGCATCTCTGGGAAATGAGTTTTTTATAAAAAGTAATGATTTATTATTTGAGCAAGGCGTAAATGATATGGATATTAATATCCAGAAATGGGAAGATGTTCCTTGTTTTTTTGCGACCAATTTAAAATCAACAATTCCATTTGATATTTTTGCAGCAAGTTTCTATTTAATATCAAGATATGAAGAGTATTTGCCGCACGTAAAAGATATTCATGGACGTTACACAGCAGAACAAAGTATGGCATTTAGACACGGGTTTTTAGAAAAACCGGTAGTCGATATTTGGGCATACAAATTTTTGATCATTCTTAAGCAAAAATTTCCAAATTACAAGTATGAAACAAGAGAGTATAACTACATTTCTACTATAGATATAGACAATGCTTTTGCATATAAACATAAAAACTTAGTAAGAACTATTGGAGGTTTTTTTAATGATTTAGTAAAGTTTAAATTACTAGAAACATGGAATCGTTTTGCGGTTATTTGGAATTTAAAAAGTGATCCTTTTGATACTTTTGATAAAATTTTAAGACTTAAAAAAGAATACAATGTAAAAACTATTTTTTTCTTTTTAATAGGTGATTATTCAACATTCGACACCAATGTTTCTGCATCAAAAATGAAATATAAATTACTTATAAAAGAAATGGTAGATTATGCAAGAGTAGGTTTGCATCCCTCTTATTTTACCATGCAAAATATAACACTTATAAAGAAAGAAAAAGAACGTTTAGAAAACATTACAAATATGCCTATAACTTTGTCTAGGCAGCATTATTTACGTTTTTCTTTGCCAGAAACCTATCAACATTTAATAGATTTAGAGGTAGAAGAAGATTATTCTATGGGCTATGCAAGTAATGTTGGTTTTAGAGCAAGTACTTGCACACCATTTTATTTTTATGATTTAGATTTTGAGATTCAAACACCTTTAAAAATATTTTCTTTTGCTTTAATGGATACTACTTTGAACGATTATATGAAGTTAACCCCAAAACAGTCATTGGGCAGGATTAGAGACTTAAAGAATGAAGTAAAAGCGGTAAATGGAACCTTTATTACGTTGTTTCATAATGAAAGTTTAAGTAATTATTTGCGATGGAAAGGTTGGAAGCGTTTGTATGAATCGATGTTAAAAATTGCCACTTCTTAGAATGATTCAATATATAAAAAGAAAGGATTTAGATATTTTAAAGTATGATGTTTGTATAGAAAATTCTATACAAAGCAGAATTTATGGTTTTTCTTGGTATTTAGATATCGTTGCAGATAATTGGGATGTGATGGTTTTGGACGATTATAAAGCTGTAATGCCAATTCCTTGGAAGTCTAAATATGGATTAAAATATATAAGTCAACCTTATTTTTGTCAGCAATTAGGTGTTTTTTCGAAAGAAAAGTTCACCAAAGAAATTCAGGAAGAAATCATTAAAAAGATACCTAAAAAATTTGTAAAAGTTTCATTGAATTTTAATTCTGACAATTTTTTGACATCCAATATGAAGCCTTTGAAAAATTATATTTTAATTTTAAATAACACATATGATACTCTTTTTAAGGCTTTTTCCAAGGGAAGAAAACATGCTGTAAAAGTTGGACAGAAGAATCAACTCCTACTTAATAAAACTACGATTTCAGAGCTTATTGATATGAAAAAAGAGTTTTATGCACATGGAAATTTTCCTATAATCGTTTTAGAAAAACTAACCAATTATGTTTTAGAAAATAATAAAGGGTTTATTTTGGGTGTTTTTAAAGATGGAAGTTTAATAGGTGGAGGTTTATTTTTAAAATCTAAAAATAGAATTACTTATTTATTTTCGTCATTTAATATGGATGGCAGAAAGCTGCAAGCAGCTAGTTTTTTAATTAGTAATATTGTAAAAAAGTATGAAAATTCTAATGCAATATTAGATTTTGAAGGTGGGAATTTACCAAATATAGGTTCTTTTTTTAAGAGTTTTTCTTCAAAGGATGAAGGTTATTCTCATTTAAATTATATTAATATTATTTCATTATTTAAAAAATCATGAAACAAATTTCATCTTTTTTTTTAAAAAAACTTATATCCACGTCTAATCAACGTATTATAATCCCGTTTTACCATAAAGTTTGTGATGAGAGAAATACATTTTCGGACCATTTATATACACCTAGAAAAATTTTAGATTTTAATAATGATTTAGCGGTGTTATGTGAATTTTATACGCCAATTTCTATGACTGAATTTATAGATGTTTCTTTAACAGAAATTAAATCAAAACAAAATTATTTCCATTTAACTTTTGATGATGGTTTATCTAATTTTCATAAAGTTGTTGCGCCTATTTTATTAAAAAATAAAATCCCAGCAACTGTTTTTATAAATTCTGATTTCGTAGATAATAAAGCTCTTTTTTATAGATATAAAGCAAGTTTATTATTCCAAGTTTACGAAAAATCATCGCAAAAAGAAAAGAGCAAGTTTCACGATTTTTTTAACCAGAAAAAAGAAATTAAAGAAAAGTTATTTAAAATAAACTATAATAACAAAGGAGATTTAGACAGTTTAGCTAACTTAGTTAATTATAATTTTGAAGAATATTTAGAAATTGAAAAACCTTATCTGACAACTACTCAAATTCAAGGATTGATAGATATGGGTTTCACAGTTGGGGCACATTCTAAAAGTCATCCACTATATGCTGATATTAGTTTTCAGGAACAAATAGATCAAACTAAAGAATGTGCAGATTGGCTTGAAAAAAGGTTTAATTTAGATTATAGTGTTTTTTCTTTTCCATTTACCGACTTAAATGTGTCAAAAGAGTTTTTCTTAAAATTAGCTAGAGAGAATGTTTTAGATGTTAGTTTTGGGACAGCAGGAATTAAAAATGATGCGTTTAATACAAACTTCCATCGACTTTTTTTTGAGATAGGAAATCAAAATGCTAAAAGTTATTTAATAAAAGAATATATTAAATATTTTTTAAAAGCCCCATTTAATAAGAATATGATGCCAAGAAATTAATGATTTCAATACAAAAAATAAAACTTCAAGAATTAGATCATTATGTATCTTCTTCTGCTTTTAAAAAATTAAAACATAAGCCAATTTCATTTGCAAGAGTATCTTCATATTTGAATAACCCAAGAGCAAATAAAAATGATACAGTTTTGTATATGGCATTTTCTGAAAACGAATTAGTGGCCTATAGAACCATTCTGCCAGATGCTTTTTTTATAAAGAACGAAAAAGTTTCTTTTGGTTGGTTAAGTGGTAATTGGGTTCATGCTAAATATCGTAGAAAAGGATTCTCTACACTTCTTTTTAATGAAGCTTTAAAAGATTGGGCTTCTAAATTAATGTATACAAATTACGCTGTAGCATCAAAGTTGGTGTATGATAAAACCAAACAGTTTAATTTACTCTATGAGTTAAAAGGGACAAAATATTTTACTCGTTTTTGTTTAGCAGATATTTTACCATTAAAGAAAAATGTATTTAAAAGCACAAAAATTTTATGGGTAGTTTTTGATTTTTTTTTAAACATATTCTTAGATTTTAGAAACCTTTTTAGAAGTCAAATTACAGAAAATAATTACAAGATAAGAGTTAACGAAAACTGGGAAGACTCAATTTTAAAATTTTCAAATAACACCGGAAGTCAGAATTTGTTTCTAAGAAAAAACAAGGAAATCAGTTGGATTCAAAATTTCCCATGGGTTTTAACGAATACCGCGGCTAAAACATTCTCTAAAGCTTATTATTTTTCTCTTCATTCAAAAAAATTTGAATCAAATTTTTATACAATTTATAACGTAGATGAAACTTTAATAGGGTCTTTGTTCATGACGGTAAGAGATGGACATGTTAAAATTCCATACATGTATTTCTCTCAAGAAAATAGTAAAGAAATAGCTTCATTTCTATTAAATAAATGTGAGAAAATGAAAGTGAAAACTATTGTTATTTATGACGAAAGTATAGAGAAAGAATTAAATACTCAATTATCTTTTATTACGAAGAAAGCGTTTACACAAAAGTATTTTTTAACAGAGAAATTAGATGGCTTTTTAAATACAAGAGATGGTTTTGAAATTCAAACTGGAGATGGAGATGTTGTTTTTACTTAAAATGCTTACTCTTTTAAATTTAAATACTCTTGATATTTTTTAAGAATAGCTCTATTGAAAGTGATAGTTGTTAAATCTTCAGTATTTAAAACTTTACAGGGTTTTCAACTAGAATTGAATTGTTAAGAATGTTTTTTTTATAGCATTAGAACTCATAAAGAAAATTAGTTTTTATTTAAAAGAAGTTTTCTATAAAGATACCAGAACCAAATTAAAGATATTATACCTGTAAACCACATTAAAATTGCTGATGTAATAGCGGCACCTCTTATGCCGTATTTAGGAATTAAATAGTAATTTGTTATTATATTAATGATTAAGGCAAAACTTGCTATATAGTAGTTAATATGAGCTTTTCCAATAGATGATAACAAGTTACCAAAAAGGCCTCTAAAAATATATATACCGACAATTCCAAACATTAATATTAAAAAAGTGTCTACAAATTGAGTAAAGTTACTATCTAAAATAGATAGAATTTGCTCAGCAAAAAGAAAACTAAATGAAAGCAAAATAAAACTAACTATTAAAAAAAATAACATGTAACTTTTTATATAGTTCACAATGTAATTTTTATCATAAATCTTTTCTGTAAAAGCAACAAAATCGGTTGCAATAAATACTCTTGGGAGAAAGAGTAAACTAAAAGGAATCAAGGAAATATATCTATAATTGGTAATCATTTCTGTATCCTCTAGCAAATAACCTATTAATAAAATATCTATTACAAAAAGTAACTGAGTTACAACATTAGACAAACTAGCGAAAAAACCATATTTCCAAAATGAAAAATTGGTTATAGTCAGTTTTATTTTTGATGAAAAGTCAATATTTAACTTATTTATAAACAATAATGATGTTAACAAAGGAGTTGCTAAAAGAGCTATGGTGTAACCAATTTCTTGAAAGAAATAACTCAAAATAAAAACACTTAATAAAAGTATTATGCTATGCGAAAACTCAGTGTAAGCAAAAGATTTGTTATTATGTTGAAGTCTAAATTGAGCTCTTATAATTTCAAAAATAAAAGAAGGTAAAATTATAAATGATAAAATAACTACGTATAATTGTGTGTTTTCGAACTTAAATGGTACAAAAAAACTACTTAAAATTATAAGTGCGATGAGTACGAAAGAAGCTAAAACACCCTTACTTAAAACATATAAAAATAAACTATTTTTTTCTTTTTTACTCTTCAGTAAAGCACCATATCTTAGTAAACTTTGATTCAATCCAAAACCACTAATAGGAATTAAAAAAACAATTATATTATAAGCAAAAAGCACAACTCCTAATTCTTCATTAGAAATTAATTTTAGGGCTAACCAAGAAGCAATAAAAGAAAATATTCTTGCAAGCACGGTGGCTATAAAAACGTAGCTTCCTTTTCTACTTAAAAAATTTGAAATATATGTTTTTAATAAATTCATACTATGTTTTTAATGATTCGTAATAAAGCAAAGAAAATTTACTGGAAATTACTTTTTTATTAAATTTTTGTTTCACAAATGTATGCATTTTGGCAATGTCTAAATCAGCAAAAAGTGGCTTATAATTTAGAATTGAGTCAAATAATAATTGTTCATTTTTTATTGGAATTATCTTACAAAAGGGTAAATTTTTAAAATCTAAAGCAATTCCTGTATTTGTTGATATAACGGGAGTTCCACAAGCAATTGCCTCAGGAATTACAATTCCAAAAGTTTCATAATTACTAAAAGAAATACAAACTGAAGCTTTTTGCAAATGATCGATAATTTTTGAATGACTTTGATGTTCTAAAAATGAAATTTTACATTTTTTTATGTCGAGTTCGTTTATGTACTCTTTGTACTGATCACCACTATTACCAATAAAATTCCATTCAAAAAAATCTAGGTTTTTACTTAAAAGTTTTGCTACACGTAACATCCCTTTTATGTTTTTGTGTTCGTCTTTTAGGCTAGATATATGTATTAATTTTAAAAAAGAATCTTCTTTTTTTACCGGAATAAATAACTCGGTGTCAATAATATTGGGAACAATTTCATAATTTCCTTTAATACCTAAATCTATAAGATCTTTATAAAGATAGTTGCTTACTGGACAAACAAAAGAAGATTTTCTTACAATGCATTTAGATACTTGTTTCTGAAAAAAAGTAATTTTAGAGTTTGAATTTTTTAAATAACCTGTGTAATGTTCAGAAATTATGAAAGGAATTTTTTTAAACCATTTTAAATATAAGCTAAAAACTCCAAAAGGGAATGTTTGATTAAGATGAACAATATCAATAGAACCCGTTTTTTGTAATAAAGTTTTAAAAGTTCTAATATAAAAACATATTTTCTTAATTGGATTTGTAGTGTACTTAATATAAGCTATGTGAGTTTCAATGCCATTAATAGTTTCATTAGTGAATTCTATACGTTCTTTATTTTCTTTATCAGTAATAATATGAATAACGGTTACATTATGATTCAAAGAAACAGCTTCTGCATGTCTTTGAATAAAGTCACCATTAGTTGGTGAAACCTTAGAAGGATACCAACCACATAAAAATAAAACATTCAATTTAGTACTCAAGAAAGTTAGTTTAGTTATCACAAATATAACGTAGAATAGCCTTTTTTAGTATTAAAATCCATACTTTTAACCGATGGATATACAACACGTCTTTTTTGATTTAGATCATACTCTATGGGATTTTGAAAAGAACTCAGATTTAGCGTTTAAAAAAGTTTTTGATAAACAAAACATTACGATAGACTTAAATAGTTTTTTAGAGGTTTATAAGCCTTTGAATATGGAGTATTGGAAATTGTATAGAGAAGAGAAGGTAACGAAAAAAGAGTTAAGATATAAAAGGTTAAAAAACACCTTTGATGCTGTAAGTTATACTATATCAGATGATTTAATTGATATTATTGCGATTGAGTACATAGATTTTTTGCCAGATTTTAATCATTTATTTGAATATACTTTTGAGATTTTAGATTATTTAAAAGATAAATATCAATTGCATATTATTACGAATGGTTTTGAAGAAATTCAAACTAAAAAAATGGAAACTTCAAAAATTTTAAGTTATTTTGATGTTATAGTAACTTCTGAATCTGTGGGTTTAAAAAAACCAAATCCAAAAGTCTTTAACTATGCCCTTGAAAAGGCGAATGCCATAAATACTACTTCCATAATGATTGGAGACAGTATAGAGGCAGATATAGAAGGTGCTTTAAGTGTAGGGATGAAGGCTATTCATGCAAATTTTGAAAAAGAAAAAGTTAATAATGTTAATTTTAACTCGATAACGTCTCTTTTAGAAATTAAGCTGTATCTTTAAGAAGGAAACTAGTCTCTTAAAACCTTTTTATTTATGAAGTCCCCTAATGATACAAGAATGCTAACTTGCTTTTTTTACTTACCTCATATTACGAAATGTTCGATCTTAAACATTTGTATAATTTTGTATTTAAGCCAATTCTTCGATCAGTATTGAGCTATTTTATCTAGTCCTTTTCAAATTTTTTAGTTTTAGTTTTTTATGGGTGCCAGAAATGCAGATTTCTGATATAACTAATATGAAATTTTTCAAAACAAATATATTATTCCATAATAATTAATGGCAATATTGAGGCAGATATATAATCTTAGAAATGAATGTAATTCAAGCATTTTTTTCAAAAAAATAATTTTTTAATACTTTTTATTTATGAAATTCCCCAATTATACAAGCATACTAATCTGCTTTTTTGTACTTACCTCATGTTACGAAAGTTTAGATTTTAAACAATTAGATAATTTTGTATCCAAACAAGATTTCACATTGGCACTGAACTATTTTTCTTTAGTTCCTTCTCAGTTTTTCAGTTCTTCAGGTGTTCCAGAAAGCCAGATTTCTGATATCACTAATATTGAAATTTTCCAAAATGAAAATCTTATAATTGACATAGTTAAGATTGATTTTAATACGGCAATAAAAAATGGATTTGACAGAGATATTACAATTACTGTAGAGTTTTTAAATAATGAGAATGCAGTAATATATACTTTTACACCTACTTCTATAGCGTCTAAGGATTTAAATTATAGATATTTAGAGGAAATTGAAATTGCATCTAATCCCGATATTGTCAATACAAGTAAAGTTAAAATTACGGTGTCGTTAGAAAATTCTGGAACTCCATTGAACTTGAATGATATAGCTAAGTTTGAGTTTAAGTCATCAATGACCGTGTACGTCGAATCAAGCTTTTAACATGAAGAATATATTATTTTTCTTACTGATTTTATCAATCGCTAAAGGTATTGGACAAAATAAACAGGTTTTGTATAATTTTGCAGAATTGCCGCAAACCTTACTTAGCAATCCAGGAACAGAAGTCAAATATAAATCCCATTTTGGAGTGCCACTATTTTCAGGTTTTTCTATGGATTTTGGTTCTTCAGGTTTCGTTTTAACAGATCTTTTTTCAATAGATAACAATAATATAAATGATAAAATATCTTTTGTTTTAAATAATTTAACAACAAAAGATTTTGTAAAATTTAATTCACAAAGAGAAATTATTACTGCAGGGTTTAGGGTCGATGATGCATATGTAAGCTTTGGCTTTTATAAAGAAATTGATGCAATTGTTTACTATCCGAAGGATGTAATCACTTTATTAAATGAAGGTAATGCTGCATATTTAAATAAACGCTTTAGATTCTCTCAACTACTTTATAAAGCTGATATTGTTGGTGTGATTCATGCAGGAATTACAAAAAAAGTAAGTAAGAAATTAACGATGGGCGGAAGATTTAAAATATATTCATCTGCTTTAAATACTGAGAGTATTGGAAACACAGGGACTTTTACAACAACTGAGGGAACGGATAATATTTACAAACATTATTTAAACAATATAAATATTAATATAAAATCATCGGGTTTGGTTGGTGTTGATGACGAATTTATAGATCAGCCAAGTGCATATTTAAATAATACTTTTTTGGGAGATAATCTAGGAGTTGGTTTCGATGTTGGTGCAACGTATCACATAACTCCACAGCTAGAGTTTTCTGGAAGTATTCTAGATTTTGGTTTTGTGCATCATAAAAAGAATATTAAGAATTTTACAGCGGTAGGTAGTTTTTTTACTGAAGGAATTAATTTGCAATATGATTCTAATAACCCTAAAAATTATTGGCAAGAATTAAGCGATAATTTTGAAGAACAAATACCTGCAAATGGAAATGGAGATTCCTATATTTCTTGGAGACCAACAAAATTAAATGCAGCTATGAAATATAGTTTTGGGGAAAAAAGGAGTGAAATTTGTTATGATGATACTTATAAAATTTTTTACACAGATGCTGTAGGAGTTCAATTGTATAGTGTATTTAGACCTTTAAGTCCACAATTGGCGTTCACCGCGTTTTATCAAAAATCGATAACAAATAAATTTCACACAAAATTAACATATACTGCTGATGACTTGTCGTATCATAATATTGGAGCTGGGTTTTCTGCACAATATGGCAAGGTAAATTTATATGGTATGTTAGATAATATTTTGGAGTACACGAATTTGTCTTCTGCAAATAGTTTGTCTTTCCAATTAGGGATGAATGTAATATTTAATTAAGATGTTAAAAGAAATAACTATTTTTCTAATGCTACGCTTTTCGTCAACATTTAATGTTCGATAATTATTAATTCATTCGAAAACAGTTTAAGAAAAATTCTAATAATTATATTTGCTTTTCCATTTGTTTTTTAAAGTTGTTTTAAACTGATTTTCTCTTGGATTATTTCCTGGTTCATACAATTTTGTTCCAGAAAGTTCATCAGGTAAAAATTCTTGTTCAATAAAATTGTTCTCAAAATCATGAGAATATTTGTAGTTCTTTCCATAATCTAAATCTTTCATCAATTTAGTGGGTGCATTTCTTAAATGCAAAGGAATAGATAAGTCTCCAGTTTTTTGCACTACTTCTAATGCTTTGTTTATGGCTAAATAAGAAGCATTACTTTTGGGTGAATTTGCTAAATATATGGCACATTGACTCAGAATAATCCTAGATTCAGGATGACCAATTATAGATACTGCTTGAAACGTATTATTTGCTAAAATTAAAGCTGTAGGATTTGCATTTCCAATATCCTCAGATGCAGAAATTAGCAGTCTTCGAGCAATAAACTTAACATCTTCACCGCCTTCAATCATTCTTGCCAACCAATATACTGCGCCATTTGGGTCACTTCCTCGTATCGATTTTATAAAAGCAGAAATAATGTCATAATGTTGTTCCCCCGTTTTATCGTATCTTACTATGTTTTTTTGAACTTTCTCTAATACTAAGTCATTCGTAATTTCAATTTCATCATCAGTAGAAACCAATAACTCGAAAATATTTAAAAGTTTTCTTGCATCACCGCTCGAAACTTGCAATAGGGCGTCTGTCTCTCTTAATGTGATTTTTTTTGCCGATAAAAACTCATCTTTTTCCATGGCTCTATGCAGAAGAGCAATTAAATCGTTTTTATCAAAAGAATTTAAAATATAAACTTGACAGCGTGAAAGTAGAGCAGGAATTACCTCAAAACTTGGATTTTCTGTGGTAGCGCCAATTAAAGTGATCCAGCCTTTCTCTACAGCACCTAATAAAGAATCTTGCTGAGATTTACTAAATCTATGAATTTCATCAATAAATAAAATAGGATTTTTGGCAGTAAATAAACCTCCGCTTTTTTTAGCTTTTTCAATAACTTCTCTTACATCTTTAACTCCAGAACTTATGGCACTTAAAGTATAAAAAGGTCTTTTAGATTCTGCAGCAATAATATTTGCTAATGTTGTCTTTCCAATTCCTGGAGGTCCCCATAAAATTAAGGAAGGAATAATTCCTTGATATATTAGATTTGTTAAAACACCATTTTTACCAACTAAATGTTGTTGACTAATATAATCTTTAAGTGTTTTAGGTCTAATTCTTTCTGCCAAAGGTTCATTCATTCAGTAAAAATACCAAAGATTTCTGACAGATAATGTAAAATTAGTGTTTGGTTATATTTTTGTTATTTTTATTGCTTATGAATAACAATAATCAATTAAAGCTCTCAAAGTCAATTTTTCTTATTCCAAGTGCCTATTTAATTGCAATATGGTTGATTTATTGGATTGAAATTCAGTTTGGCCTTAATTTTAATAAGTACGGAGTCTATCCAAGGACGATAGAGGGCTTTAGAGGTGTTTTTCTTACACATTTCATACATAGTGATGCTAGTCATATTTTGAATAATTCAATTCCTTTATTCGTGCTTTTAAGTAGTCTTTTCTATTTTTATAGAGAGGTTGCTTACAAGGTTTTAATTCTTGGAGGATTTTTAACAGGGTTTTTAACTTGGGGTATTGCCAGAGAATCCTACCACATTGGCGCAAGTGGAATAGTATACTTACTTTTTAGTTTCGTTTTTTTTAGTGGAATCATAAAAAAGCACTACCGATTAGTAGCGCTTTCTTTAATTATAATTTTTTTATATGGCAGTATGATTTGGTATGTACTACCCATAAAAGACGGGATGTCTTGGGAAGGACATTTGTCAGGTTTTGTAATGGGTGTATTTTTTGCGTTTAATAAAAGAAATGAAGGAATTGTAAAAAAGAAGCATACATTTTCAAAAACAGAATTTGATTTGTTATTTGACGAAAATGGAAATTTCTCACCACCTAAAATAGATCAAAATCAAGAAAATGAAAATAGAGTAGAAGGATAGCCTTAGACCAATCGCTGTCTTACGGTTTCATATAAAAAAGCACCACAAGCTACAGAAACATTTAAAGAGGCTATTTCGCCTAACAAAGGTAACTTTGCTTTGTAATCTACCATTTTTAGTATAGAAGGGTTTACACCTTTGTTTTCAGAACCCATTACAATAGCAATAGGTTGATTTAAATTAATATCATAAATAGAATCTTCAGTTTTTTCAGTTGCAGCAACCGTTTTAATTTCTGACCCTTGCAGTAAAAATAATGCATCTTTTATGTGATCAACTTTACAAATTGGTATTTTAAAAGCAGCACCTGCAGAAGTCTTTATAGTTTCAGCATTTACTGGAGCACTACCGTTTTTCTGAATAATTATTCCGTTAACACCCGTGCATTCTGCAGTTCTTATAATTGCGCCAAAATTCCGAACATCAGATAATTGATCCAAAAGTAAAAATAAAGGAACTTTATCGCTTTCTAATGTTTTTTCAATTAGCTCTTCTAAATCATAAAACTCAACTGGTGAAATTTGTGCAACGGCACCTTGATGATTACTGTTTTTAGATAATCTATCTAACTTTTCAACAGGAACCATGCTAGTAGTAAGGTTTTTAGTTTTAATTAACTTATTAAGTTCATAAAATAATTCGCCTCTTAGTCCTTTTTGTAAATACACTTTATTTATTGAAGATCCACTTTCTATTGCTTCAATAATAGCTCTTATACCAAATATGTTTGTTGTTTCGATCAAAACATTTTTATTTAAAAAAAAATCGTAATCTTTTGATTACGATTTTTTATACTCGTTTGTAATAAATAAGTTAGTTTATAGTAAAAGTCTTTTCATCTCCTCCACCATAGGCACCGTCTGTACTATATACTTGAACTCCATCGATAGTTATAGTAATTGCACCTGCGCCATCTGAGTAAGCATCATATACTTGAAATAGATAGTCTCCAGCAGGTAAACACATCCCATCCTTTTGAGTCGCTTCTGTACCATCAGCATAACCACCAAAACCTGGTGTATCATTATTTGATAAAACAATCACTCCTGCTGTTAGATCAATAACTCTCCAGTATACTTCTTCTGGGTAGGGATCCATTTCAACAGAAATTTTTAATTTACCTTCACCGGTAGGACAACCTTTAGCTACATTTAATGTAATGTTCTCACCAACAGACAATGCTGCTGTTCCATTCATTGCTATAGTTAAAGTTTTATCTTGAATAATGTCTAAATTAACGTCTTTAAAAATAAGATCAATAGATCCAACGTTAGAATTAGCAGGAATTGTTACCGAGGTAGGTGCTTCATAAGATGCAGCATCTAATGATCCCGTTAATGTTAACTCTATTGTTCTGGATTCACCAATAATGTTGGCTGTGTATATATTAATAGATTTTGTATAATCTTGTCCTGGACTAACAGTAATATCACCCAAGTATGATTCAAAGGAAGCATAATTAGTTCCTGGAGCTTCAACTTCATCTTCACAGCTGCTAAATATAGCTAAAGCTATAAAAAGGATTGAGTATAGTTTTAAATTTTTCATTTTTATATTTTATTTAGAAAGAATAGGAGACTAAAAAAAATCTCCTATTCAAACATTTTTTATTAATTATTTTGAGTTGATATGAAAGGATTAAATTGGATTTCACCTTCTGGAATCTCAAAAGTCATACGCTCATCATTGTAAGGAATTGTTTCTCCAACAAAAGATAAGTGGTTTGTACCTCGAGTTACACTAGCCTTATTACGTTTCATAGCTAAGTAACTTTTACCTTCACCCCATAATTCAATTCTAGTTTGTAAATATATCTCATCTTTCAATTGTTGACCAGATAAACCATCTATATAAGAAGCGTCTGGAACTCTTTGACTAACTAAAGCTTTAAGTTCGGTTTTTGCCTGAGCATCATTATTTGAAAATGCTGCATATTCTGCTGCTAAAAGATGCATTTCAGCAACTCTCATGTAAACATAATCTGCTTTTACAATGCTTGAAGTACCATATCTTGTTCTATCAGAATCATAAAATTTGTTTAGAGGCATTAGGTGTGTATAAGCACCTGGGCTATCATTATATTGAGCTTTTCTTGCGTCATTAGCAGGAATTGCGTCAAAAAGGATATCATCCATAGATTTAGCATCCCCAAATGCTGGGTAACTATAACTATAATAATCCATTTGACCCCACCATGAAACTAAACCTAATCCAATCTCATCATTTAAGTCAACACCCCACATCCATCCTGGTGTATTCACATTATTGAAACCGCCAGTAATTTCAGTATCACTCATAAGAGCATAACCACCAGTTGTAGCTGCTTTAGCCATATCGTAGGCTTTAGCATAATCAGTACCTCTAGCACCTAACACATAAGCATATATACCTTGAGCGATTGATTGATTAATTTGAGTTTTGTTATCTCTTTGAAAACCATTTAAAAGTGAGATAGCATCTGTTAAATCAGATTCCACTAAGTCATAAATTTCACTAGCAGCTACTTTAGGACCATTTAAGTCAGTAGCACTGTAGTAAATAGGAAGTATTGGTTCACTAGCATCATATGATTTTTGGTAGAATTGTGCCAAATAAAAGTATGAGTGAGCACGTAGCGCTTTCGCTTGTCCCATAATAGCTTTATTTGCAGCACTTTCTGGGGTAATATCCATACCACCTAAACCATCAATTACCTCATTACAACTTCTAACGATTCTGTAGTAATATCTCCATACTTGTCTGTTATCTCCAAATGTAAAATCTAAAGGAGCTTGATATTCAGTAATTGAAGATCTATACCATCCATAAGTACTTGTACTTAATGCCATATCGCTGGATAGCATATCGCTAAATATATCATACGATTTATGACCGAAGTCATCATGTCCTGAAGTACCACCAGTTCTAGTAGTAAATGTTAGTGAGTAAACACCACCCATTAACGCACCTGAAACTTCGGGGTCAATAGCAGACGCTTCTTCAAGTTGAGAAGAGGTAAGAGAAGCAGAGCCCTCAAGAGCTGGTTTTTCTAAAAACTCGTCTCCACAGCTTACCATTGTAATAGCTAATGCTGAGAGTAAACTATATTTAAGTATTTTTTTCATTGTTTTGTTTTTTAAAATGTAGTATTAAAATTTTACTCTAACACCTAATGTCATTGTAGTCATTGGTGCATATAATCTTCGACCTGAATTTCCAGATTCACTAGTATTTGGTAGGAAACCATTTCGTGCAGTAGCATTAAATAAATTATCTGCAGCTAACCATATGTTAACAGTACTTAAAGATATTTTATCTAAATATTGTTTTGGTACATTATACCCAATATTAATATTGTTTAAAGCAATAAAATCTGTAGATGTAAGAAATCTTGTTGAATTAGAAGTTCCATTTACAATTGCATTATCCGATAATAAAGGAACATTAGTAATGTCTCCAGGCTTTTGCCATCTGTTCGCAATATCTGAGTGGTAGTTGTTACCAACAGCTCCAAAACGATCAGACATTAACTCTGCATATTGACCATCATAAGCATAACCTCCTACACTATATGTAAATTGAGTAGCAAAGTTAAAGTTACCTGCTTTTCCAGATAAACGGAAAGCACCTCTAACATCTGCGATAGCAGATTTATTGGCGTAAACGTCAGAAGCGTCAGAGTAGGTTTTCGTTACTCTTTTTTGGATGTTTGCACCAGATACTTTTGCTTGATATTCTACAATTGAACCAGTATTGTTGGTGATTGCTTCATCAGCCGGAACCCAAGAACCACTAGAGTATGAAGATGGCTCTCCAGTATCTAAAATTCCATTATTGTTTATATCATCGTAGTATTGATACCACATCGGAGCACCGTCAGATGGATCTACACCAGCCCATTCACGCATGTAGAAATCAAAAATAGATCTTCCTTTAGACCAACCATATGATCCATCAGGAGTCAATATTTGTGGTTCTCCAGTTGCTGGATCTAATGGCATTGTTTTAATTTCATTATTTACAATTTCTCCGTTAAAAGATAAATCTAAAGTGAAATTTTTATTATCAACGATATGACCCGTTAGATCAAATTCAATACCCTCGTTTATTAATTCTCCGTCATTTACTGTAATTGAAGAAATACCTTGTGAAGGACCTACAAAACGATTAAAGATTAAATTATCAGTAAGTTTATTGTAGTAATCTATATTAGCATCTAAATATTTACCAAATGACATTTCCGCACCAAATTGGTATTGTGTAGTTGTCTCCCAAGTAAGATCTGGGTTTCCATTAGCAGCTGGAGCTAAAGAAATACTACCTCCTAAATTACCTCCGTTGTATGTGTTGTATCCTGGATAAAAACCAGCACCCGCTTGATCACCAGTAATACCGTAAGAACCTTTCAATTTTAAGTAAGTTAAAATTTCATTGTCTTGTAGAAAATCTTCGTTACTTGCGATCCATGAAGCACCAATTGATCCAAATGTACCCCACTTTTCATTTACGAATCTAGAAGATCCATCTGTTCTAATTGAAGCAGAAAAGTAATATTTTTGATCAAAATTATAGTTTACTTGACTAAAATAAGATTCAATAGTATATCCTCTAGTAGAACCAGAAGGTAAACCTAAACTAGATTGAAAGTTATCTAAGTCATATAAAAATGGACTTACTTGTAATCCCTTAGAAGCAGAAGCGAAATTTTCTTCAAATTCAGTACTTTCGTGTGCTGCTAAAGCATCAAAAGAGTGATTTCCCCAAGAATTATTGTACTTAAGAATTTGTAAAATATTTTGTGTTAAGCTAGAACGATCGTTAATAGATATATCTCCACCAGTAGATTGCCCACCTCCGTAAAATTTATTTCTATAATCTCTGTTCTTTTGATTTGCATATTGTACACCATATCGTATTTGAGCACTTAAGTTATCCGTAAATGTAAAATCAACAGAAAAGTTACCATTCAATTCATGACGATTGGTACCATTGAAGTCATATTTAGCAGAACCAATTGGATTTAAACCATTAGCATTTGGTCTGTCTCTTAATCCTGATAGGGATCCATAATCATATTGATTACCACCATAGAAAAGATCTGGTACTAACTCTCCATTTTCATCTCTTAAAAATACAGGGAAAATTGGTGCCATTTTATCAGCAAATTCAAATACGTTTTCAGAACCTTGTATTTGACCGTTCGCAACATTTTCAGAATATGCATATCCAATATTTGAATTTAGCTTTAACCAAGGTTTAACATCACTTGTTAAATTTAAACGAGTAGTATATCTTTTATAACTAGTATTGATAGAGTATCCATTATCGTCTAAATAACCAAAAGAAGCATAGTATCTAGTGTCATCAGTACCACCACCCATTCTTAAATTTGTTTCAGTTCTAATAGCAGAATCAAATGCTACATCACCGTATCTTTGAGGAGTGTATTTTCTTGTTACACCTGAACGAACAAGGCCAGTAGCTGGATCTATTAATTCTGCACCACTCGCAGCATTCCACATGTTGTATCCTGGAGCGACATAGTTACCTGTAAACAAGTTTGCATTTGCATAAGCAATAGGGTCTGGGTTTCCAGTAATTGTACCTCTATTTTTAATACCTTCCCATACATAACCTATGTATTCTTCTGGAGAGGTAACAACGTCATATCTTGGAATAAGTTGATCATTTATACCAGTCTTAACATCAATTTCAATATAAGAGTTTGAAGCAGAACCAGTTTTTGTAGTAATTAGAACTACACCATTTGCACCTCTAGAACCATAAATAGCAGTCGCAGTTGCATCTTTTAAAATGGTTGTGCTAGAAATATCACTTGGATTAATTGAATTTATACTTCCAGAAAATGGAACACCGTCAACTACATATAAAGGATCTCTGTTTCCATTTACAGAGCCATAACCTCTAATTCTTATTGAACCCACGGTTCCTGGTTGACCTGATCCATTAATCACAGTTACACCTGCAACCTCACCCGTTAAGGCTTGAGATACATTTGAGAAGTTTTTTACTTCCAGTTGTTCTTGTTTAACAACGGATGCCGTTCCTACAAATGCTTGTTTCGTAGAAGTACCATAACCAACGATTACTACTTCATCTAAAACATTAGCATCTTCAGCCATCTTAACACTAATTGTGTTAGAATTACCTACGGTTCTTTCTGATACTTTATAACCAAGGTATCGAAATACTAATATTGCACCTGTATTTACTTTGATAGTATAATTTCCATCAAAATCGGTCTCTGTACCCGTAGCGCTGCCTTTAATTATAACACTTACTCCTGGTAAGCTTCCTGAATTATCAGTAACAGTACCCGAAATAGTCTTTTCTTGTGCGAAGGAAATTTGCACCAGAAACGCTAATAAAAGCGTTAAAATTCCATTAAACTTTGTCTTCATTTTATAATTATTTGAATTAATTAAAGTCAAAAGTCTTAAATTAAACTTAAAAAAACAATTTTTTAACACTAATTTGTTTAAAAAATATTGGATTTGTTTATTCATTTGTTGTAATCCCCTTATAATCCTTACTTTATTCATAAAAAAAAATAGAGACGTCGAAAGCAGTTTTGCTATAATAATATGGGAATAGGAGTAAATTATTTTTAATCCCAGTATAATCGATGCATTGATAGGTAATTATTGTTTATAATTTGAAGTATTATTATCTGTGATGATCAAATGATAAGGATTAGGAGTAGGAATCCTAAGTTTAATTGGAACCTTATTTGTCGTTAAAATTTAGGTAGTTAAGTTTCCCCGAATATGTTATAATTCTTTTATCTATTTTGCTTTTAATCACGAGGATAATATAGCTTACGAGGTCTCAAAAATGATAGAATTACGGGATGTGCAATTCTATAATATATAGAATGATATAAACGGAAACATTGTCTAGGATAGATTAATTTCCGAATTTGAATTTATTTATAGAGTTTGTAAAGAAAGTCTTTAGGCTATTTAAAAAGTATATTCTAAGAGTAAAATATTTTTCATATTTAAGGAAAAAAAACCAGTGAATTTATATTCACCGGTTTAATTTTATTTAATAATAATAGTCAGCTTAACTAAAATGACTTTTATTGTTATTATTGATTCCAGAGTACTCTGGTTTTAAACTTATCTCCACCAATTGCAGTACTTGCTGCTTCATAGTTTGTTCCGTTATGCTGAGATTCATCAACAGGATACGTACATCTAACAGGTACCATTCCTTCTGAACTTAGATGTGCTCCCACTGGCGCAGTCAAAACTGGGTATCCGAAATATTCTTTTCTTGTGCGAAGGAAATTTGCACCAGAAACGCTAATAAGAGCGTTAAAATTCCATTAAACTTTGTCTTCATTTTATAATTATTAGATGGAATTGCCTCATTTTCCTTTTATAAATGCAAAAAAAAAGACTGCCTTGTAGGGCAGTCTTTTAATTAAAATATTGGTGTCTGTATTAATTTACATCCCACCAAACCTTAGTAGTCATATCACTAGGAGTGCTAGTAACCTTATCTAATTGAGCTGAGTTAGATTGAGTCTCAGATAAAGGGTAAGGCATTCTTACAGGAATTGTATTCATTACTGCTGCTGCAGGGGCACTTAATTGTGGATAATCTAATCTTCTCCACTCGTTCCATGCTTGAAAACCATTCATGTATAAAGCAACCCATTTTTGAGTTCCAATAGATTCTTTCCAATTTGCGGCATTATAAGCATTGTTAGCAACATATCCAGCTATTGCTGCACTATCGCTAATACCCCAATAGTTCATTGAAGCAGTCACACCTTCTGCATAGGCATTTGCTGCGTCACCTGCTAAATTTCCTCTTTGGTATGCTTCAGCTAATAAAAACTGAACTTCTGCAAAAGAAATTATTACATGTGGTGTTGTCGCCGATCTTACGTCGTCATTAGGTCTTGAAACAGTTGGTTTTAAAACGGTAGCATCATTATCTGATAAACCATAAGGCATACCTACAATATCTCCAGAAGATGCTGCTTTTGCAAACATACCTAGTCTTGGATCTCCCATATTTGTTAAGGTAGATACCAAGTATTCTGAAACTGCATAATCATCTCTATTACCATCCAATGGACTATTATTTCTAAATAAAGGATTTGCACGTGCTAAACTAGATTCAAATGTGAAAAGTGCATTTTCAGCATTACTTGAAATCAAGTTTGTAGCTGCTAATTTGATGTATTTATCAGCAGTTGCAGGATCAACGTCAACAATTCTCATGGCATAACGTAACATTAGAGAATGAGTAAGTTTCATCCAATGAGCTACATCACCATTATAAATTATCTCTCCAGATGCAAAAGAAGGAGCAGAAGCAGAGAACGTAGTAGCTGCATTTTCTAATGTAGCTAGTATTCCTTTGTAAATAACTTCCTGGCTATCATAAGAAGGAAGACTGTTATCACCTATTGCTTCGTTGTAAGGTACCTCACCAAAACCATCTGCTAAAAATGCAAATACTTGTGTAGACATTACATCAAGAATATTCTTTTTATTATTGATAATAGCTGCTGACAAATCTTGTCCATCAACTAAAGTTTTTGCAGCGTATAATTCTTTTAAAACACTCGCGTACATTGCACTCCAAGTCCCGTTAAAGAATGTTACATCCTGATTATATCTACTATCCTCAGTATATTCTGTCTGCGACCATTGTTGAACCATTAATTGTCCCCAATCGGCATTAATTGTAACACCTTGAGTACTGTTGTAAAAGTTATATTGCGCAGTGGTTAATAATGTAGATGGTGCTACAATTACTGCGGCATTTGGATCTACATTAAGATCTGTTAAGTTGTCATCACATTTAGAAAATAATGCAACAGACAATAACATTAGACTGTATATTTTTATTTTTTTCATTTTTATATATTTAAAATTTTGCAGAGATATT